>Ga0172373_10009695_pt1 | contig 11910 bp, 9 predicted proteins | sample Lak10m_2_FD_114546 | JGI IMG/M metagenome (GOLD analysis project Ga0172373, IMG submission 114546) | Freshwater microbial communities from Kabuno Bay, South-Kivu, Congo - kab_092012_10m | ecosystem: Environmental > Aquatic > Freshwater > Lake | place: Democratic Republic of the Congo: South-Kivu... | reverse complement strand
CCATTCCGCCGGAATGATGACCATTTTCGCGCCGTCTACCGCATAGCGCCGGAACAGTTCGGGGAAGCGCAAATCGTAGCAAATCGCCAGCCCGGTATTGCCCCACGGCAAATCCATCGCCAGCGATGCCCCGCCCGGTTGGAGGTGCTTATCCTCGTCCATCAGGCGGAACAGGTGAATTTTGCGATACACGCCCAACATGCGCCCGTTGGGGGCAAAAAAGGCCGCGCTATTCGACGATTCAAGGCCGCGTTTTTCAAGGATGGAACCGACGACGCTGATTTTGTTCTGAACCGCCGCGCCACTCATATCGCTGAATGTCCCCGCGTTCAGGGGGCTGCTCAGTTCCCGCGCTTGATCCCACGCGCATCCGGTAGACCACAGTTCGGGAAAGACGACCATGTGCGACCCGCGCCGCGCCGCTTCCACCGACCAGCGTTCCATCTGAGCCGTGTTCTTTTTGGAATCGCCAAGCGCGATATTCATTTGAGCAAGGCTGATAACGAGTTTTGCCATTGCGCTTATCCTTCAAATACAGGTCTTTTTATTCTGACTATCTATTGTGACTCAGGCAGTCATTTTCTGCACGCCCCTGCGCCCATGTCTGAATTTCGCGCAGGGACGATGGTTCGGTAGCGGGCGCTTAGGGCAGCGGGAGGGCGCATTCATGCGTGGACAGGCTGCATGTCGCCAGCACCACCTCGCCGCGCCGCACCTCAAAAGTCGCCGCCGGATCGTCGCTCAACCAGAACCAGCGCGGGAACGAGACACGGCTCCACGCATGGCGACGGGTACACACACCGGGCGGTTCGACATCGTTGATGTCGTTGCGCTGCACCTGAAAACAGTCGCCAGCAGTCAGGCCGTTTACGGGGCGGCTGCCGTTGTTCCAGCTTTGCGTGTCGAACACCAGCGTTTTGCCATCGGCTTGCGTTTGCACGAACGTAATCCCGCTGACATCCACTTTGCCGCTGGAACGGTTGAACAGGGTCATGGATTGCTCGTCCCACACCAGCAGCACAGGCGTGTCGCTGGCGACAGTCGCAACCGTAGCTTCGGCTGTGGGGGCATCCGTCGGCGCATCGGTAGGGGCATCCGTCGGCACATCGGTGGGGGCATCCGTCGGCATATCGGTGGGGGCATCCGTCGGCGCATCGGTGGGCATCGTCGTCGCTGTCACCGGTTTTGCGGTGGGCGCAATCGTCGGCTTTTGCGTCGGGCTGGCTACCGTCGCTTCGGGCGTGGCTTCGGCAGTCGCCTCCACCAGCGGGACGCTGGTCGCGCTAGGTAGGGCGGCGATGGTGTTTTCGGTCACTGTGGGCGGCAGCGGGGTGGGCGTGGCGCTTTCGCCCTTATTCCCGCCCATCAAGACCAGCGCCGCCCCGATGAGCAGCACCACCAGCAGCGCCGCCCCACCCATCAGTAGCGTGCGTTGGCGGCGGGCAGTCGGTTGCGCGGCTTCGATGCGTTTCAGCATTTCATGGCGGGTTTGCGCCGAAGCCCGTGAGTCGGTCACGGTCGGCGAGTCGTCCAATGAGTTCGGCAGCGAGGGTCGGGCGACGGGTTTCTGCGGGGTAGTGTTGCCCGATTCGCTCCATGCGGCTGTTCGTGCGCCTTTGGAGTCTGCCGCGCCAAAGGCGGCGCGTAAAGCCTGCGTCATGGCCGCGCCGTTGGGGTAGCGTTTCTTGGGGTCTTTATCCAGCGCCCGCATCACCACCTCGTCCACTTCCGGCGTGATTCCGCTGGCGACGCTGCTAGGCAGCGGCGGCGGGTCGCTCAGGTGCTTCATGGCAACCGCCAGCGCCGAGGGGTCGTTGAAGGGCAGGTTATTGGTGAGCATCTCGAACAGCACCACGCCGAGCGAGTAAATATCGCTCTGCGGGACAGCATTAGCGGACGAGATGGCCTGTTCGGGGGCGATATAGTGGGCGCTGCCGAAGGTGTTGCCTACCGTACCTTCGGGCACGCTCAACGCCAACCCGAAATCCGTCAGGATGGATTTACCCGCTGGCGTGACCATGATATTCGACGGTTTAATATCGCGGTGGACAACCCCTTCGCTGTGGGCATAATCCAGCGCGTCGCTAATGTCACGGATCACGTTCAGGATTTCGTCATGGGTCAGGCGCGTGCCGGCTTTGGCGTGGCTCTTGATGACACCGCGAAGGTCTTTGCCTTCGATGAAGCTCATCGCCATGTAGTACAGCGTCCCCACCTGATCGAACTGGTAGATGCCCACGATATGCGGGTGGTTCAGGCGGGCGATGGCACGCGCTTCGTTCTGGAAGCGGGTGCGGTATTCTTCCTGATCTTCACCGACAGGCTGCGCGTCAATCACTTTGACGGCGGCATAACGGTTGAGTTTCTTGTCTAAACCCCGGTACACCCGTGCCATGCCGCCCTGCCCCAGCATGTCCACGATAATGTAATCGCCCAATTTCTTGCCAATAATCGGATCGGAAGCTGACATCATCATTCCTTGTCGGCGTGATAAACTGTATATCCCCTCTGGACGTTTATCTATGCTACACCGAACCGTCATTGTGAACCACAATTACAAGAATGAGGCGGGGAAGGCAACCTCATCCCTAATCTACGAAAAGACTCCGATTTTGACATTTTTCGCTGAACGCGGACGGGGGCGCTTAATTCCCCACGTATTCCGGCAAGGCGCTCACCTGCACCGGCAGGCCGAGGCGATTGATGTCCAGCAGGTTCGCCGTTCCCGAAACCCAGCCTTCTTGCTGCACAGCGGTATCCGGGTTGATGAACCGGATGCGTATCCATGTGGCATCGGCGGTGCGCCCCAGTACGTCCACTTCGGTATTGATGGGCAGGCTGATGATGCGGGTTCCGTTGGGATTGGGCAACGCACGAATGTTGGCGCTGGCGGTGGTGATAGTGCCGATGTACTGGCGCTCAATCGGCAGCCCCTGACCGTAATCCGCCAGTGTGACCACTCGCAAGGGCGGGTTTCCGGTGGGCGACCCCATCACGATGAAAGTGTAGACCACGCCGCTGACCACCTGCGCGTTCGCCACCTGCGCGATGCGGCTGGCAGAACCGGTAGGCACGAAATCCAGCTCGCCGTACAGGCCGGCGGGAATTTCCTGTTCGCTGGCTTCCGCGCCGAAACTGGCGGGTGCGGTCAGCGTTTCCGGCAGTTTGACCACGCCGGGAACGAGTGTGGGCGTGGGAACTGGCGTGGCAGCGCCCGCTTTGACTTCCGGCGCGGGGAAGGCCGGCGTGAGCAGCGACAACGGCGGCAAGCCGTCGGCGGCATTAATCAGGCGCACCCGTGCGAAACCGCGCTGCGATTGCGAGATGTTATCCGGCAACAAGGCGATCATAATATCGCCGCCGGGGGTGTTCACCACCACTGGCGCGTTGACGGTTCCATTCTTCCCGCTGGCAGATGATTGCGCGGCGGCAGTGAGCGCGGCGGTGTTTTCCGCGCTGGAATTGACCATGAGCAGCGTCCAGTTGATCTGGCTGCTGTTCTGCGGGGTGACGGTGAAGGTGGCCTCGCCGATGGGCGGTTCGTCCAGCGGCAGACCGAAGCGGCGCAGCGTGATGGTATGGCTGTAGCTTTCCAGCCCCAGATATTCGGTCACGCGACCAAAGTTCATGCGTCCCGCCACCAACCGCCCATCCAGATACACATCCAGCACGGCAGTGCTGTGCGCGGCATGGACTACCCGCAGGCGCAGACCGTTCTCCTGCGGCGGGTCAATCGGGGATTGCAGGGCGATCAAGCGCGGCGTGGATGAAAGCGCCCCCACCACTGAACCGCTGCCGCCGACGGGTTGCACATCCGGCACGACGATCAACGTGTAAAAAGTGTTGGCGTAAAAGTTCTGGTCGCCCACACGCGCCAGCAGCGGCGTACCGATCGCGTCGGCATCAATGATCGCCAACGGATAGGCACCCGCTTCGACATCCACCGTGCCATACGATTGCTCGAATCCCAGTTGATACAGCAGCGCCTCGCCAGACGGATAGCCGATGCTGATGCGGGCGGGCGTGCCGGTTGCCAGATGCACTCCGGTCAGGCGGGTTTTGCCCAACGCAATCGGGCTGCGGTCATCATCCATGATGTAGATCGCGCCGCTTTGCAAGATCGTAGGCGGTGTGCCAGTCGGGGGTGCGAATACCCGCTGGTAGGCGATGGCGGTTTTGCTGTTGTTGGCGGGGATGTCAATCAGCGTATCGGCAACGGGCAGGCTGAGTGCGTCGGCATCCACCGGGCGCAGGGTGATGGTGTGCTTGCCCGCCGCGACGAACAGGTAGGGCGTGGCTGTACCGGAGGGCAGCCCGTAGGCGATTCGCTCGCCATCCAGAAACACATCCACCGGGCCGATTCCCACCAGCGCATTGACCACACGCAGTGTACCCGTGTTCGTATCAGCCATTTGCGCCGGGGTGATGCGACCCAAGAGCGTCAGCATCAGCCCGACAGTAGCGAATATCCAGAGCCATTTGCGGATCATCGAGGTTCCCCGTGAAAAGTTCATAATCCCTCAGCCTATGGCCGGACAGTCGGTGTAGCGGTCAGATTGGCGGGCGCGACGAGAAACACCGCGAAGGTTTCCTGCTGCGCCCCGCGTAAACGGCAGTCCGCGCACACCCGGACGACATGCGGCCCGGCGCTCAACCCCGGCGGTAGTTCCAGCGTTTCGCTGATCGAACCGTCATCCTGCACTGAGCCGGTCAGGATGGCCTGTCCGTCATTGTCGAGGCTGATGGTATACGTCGTTTTTGCCGCGAAATGCTGCCCGAAAATGTCCAGGGTGCTGCTGACGGTATTGGGCGGCGCGGGATCCACCTGCACCGAAGGCGCGGCAAATTCCGGCGTGTTGGTTGGGCGCGGCGTGTTGGTCGGCGGCGGCGTGCGGGTGGCGGTGGGCGAAGGCAGCGCAGTGGGGCTGGCTTCCTCTACAGGCGATTGGGCGGTGAGCGTGGCGGCAACGGCCTCGAACACGGCGGTGGCCTGTGCCTGTCCGCCGCTTTCCTGCGTGTTCTGGGCGCTAGGCTGGATGAGCATCAGCCGCACCGAACCTTCCGCCACATCGGGCATCATCACGAAGTCATACGTGCCGCCTGCGCTCATCTGGAAGGCGGGCAACTGGTCAATCACGCTGCCCGTGCCACTGAGCAGCACCCGCGCTTCATACACGCCGGGGGTGCGCCCCACATAGCCGGACGCATTGGTGAAGTCGGCCTGCCCCACATTCACCCAACCTTCGTCCGCCGTGCGTTTGGTGGTCAGCGGGTTTTCCGCCGGACGAATTTCGAGACTCAACGGGCGCGTACCCGGCAGAGCGTGAATCAGGCGCAGGCTGGCATTGATGACCGAGGGCGGCGGGTTCTGGGCGAAGGTTTTGATTCCCACCCGTTCGCCATCATCCACGAACAGCACAATCTGGTCGCTACCGGCATCTTCCGGCGGCAGCGGGCCGAGCAAGCCCTGATACACTTCCCGGTTTTGCGAATTGTTGATGAGCAGGCGCAGCCCATTCTTGGGCAGCGGCAGCGAGTCCGTGATGCCGCCTAGCGGAAATTCCGGCAGCTGCAAATCGGTGTTGTAGAACACATTCAGGTTGCCCGTTCCGGCGGCGATATTGATGAAATGCGCCCCGACTTCGGTATCCAGAAAACGACTAGCGCCGCTGAACAGGACGCTACTGCCAAATTCCAACCCCTGCGGCGAGGTGATGACCAGCAGGTAATTCAAGCGGCTGGTGAGCGCGAACGGCTGCGTGGAGAACAGGAATTGCGGCAGCACCGTACTCACATCATACAGATCGAGCGTGTAACTGGCGGCGGGGATGTTGAACGCGCCGTTCAGACCACGCGGCACCACGCTGAACCCGATGGCGCGTTGAATGTTAGGCAGGAATATATCTACTGCGGGCAGCGCCGGATTCGCCTGAAACACCAGCAGGCGGGCGCTGCCGCTGCCCACCGGAGACGGGTCTTCCGTCAACGGAACCAGTTCCGGCCCGACGCCGAAATTGGCGACCACAACCGAGATCAACCCACCGGGCGGGACGGTGATGGCCTTGCTATTCAGGGGCGGCATGGAGGCGTTCACATCCTGCGCGATTTGCGAGGGGCGCACCGAAATCTGCACCGCGCCCGGTTGGACGCGGAAATAGGTGGTGGCGCTGCCGTAATCTACGCCCATCGCCACCCGCTGATCGTTCAGGTACACATCCAACGGTTGCGTGTCGGTGCTGCCCACGTTGCGCCACGCATGGGCGAAGCGTATCCACCCCGCCGCGTCCGCCGCTGCTGGAACGGTTTCGTTCGTGGGCAGGAGCGCGAAAGTGGGCGTGAGCGTGGCACTGGGGACGAGCGTCGGTGTGGGCGTGAAGAAGCGCGTAGTGGTGGCGGTGGGCGTGGTAGTGACGGTGGGCGTGGTGGACGGGGTGAGCGTGACGCCGCCCTGCGCCAGAACCGTTTCGGTCAGGCCGATGTTGACCTGCGCCGTGCTGGTGAGCGCCTCTGCCACGCCCTGCGCCAGCGCGTCGGTATTATCCACAGCGGTGATGACGACGGTGATGGCCGGCGGCGTGGGGATTTCCGTGTCGCAGCTTGCAACGGCGGTCACGATCACCAGCAGCGCGAGTAACAACGCCAACCAGCGCAGAGGGGAAACGTTCGGGTGAGCTTGTGGAGTCAAATCAGACATCCCTTTATAGCAGTTCGGCTAGAAAAACGGTATCGCCGGGGATAACCCCACGCTGGTCAAGCACCGGGTTATCTTTGCGAAGGATATCCAGCGGCACGCCGTAGTTGCTGGCGATCCAATCCAGCGTATCCCCGGTCGCTGCCTTATACAGTTTGAAGCGGCGCGGCGGGTCGAGTACCTGCACGCCTTCGGGGATAATCAGGGTTTCGCCGCCGCTGCCCGCGTCCACATCCGGGCGCAGAGCGTTCGCCATGCGAATCGCGTCCACTGTCGTATGGTACTGCAAAGCCAGATCAAATAAGAGTTGATTGGGCGTCAGCGTCACCAAACGGTACTGGGTCAGCGGGGCTTCGCTGGTGCGCGTGGCATCGTACAGCGCCGCGTGAACAGCGGTTTCGACGGATAGCGTCACGCTGAGGTTGTAAAGTTCATGGCGGCGCGTGTGTTCTTCCGTCACCACATAGTAACCCACGCCGATAAAAACCGCGATCACCAGCGTTAGGATGAGCAAAAAACGAACAGTACGCAGCAACATAAAAACTCTCTGACCCGTAAGCGAGTGAGAATACATCCTTGTTCTACAGGGGAATTGAGTCCCTGTCAACTTTACAAACCGTTTTATAATCCCTATATGCCTTTCACTCTAGATTTCTTGACAACTCGCGGCTGAAGGCCATTTGTAACCTGTGCTAGACTAAAATCGCCGAATGCAATCCGACTGTATGGGGGGATACCTGTGTTATTGATCGCCCGCGCACCCGTTCGCATCAGTTTTGGCGGCGGTGGAACCGACCTGCCCGCCTATTACACGCAGTTTGGCGGTGCGGTGTTAAGTACCGCCATCAACCGTTACATCTACACTTTTATCTCGAAAGCAGCCGGTGACGCGCTGCAAATCATGTCGTCGGACTTCCGCGCTTTTTATCGTCATGAGGTGGGCGCGGCCTTTGAAACCGAGGGCGAGCTAGGGCTGGCGAAGGCCGTCCTGCGCGAGTTCGGCGCACCCGATGGGCTGGATGTGTTTCTGGCCTCACAGATTCCACCGGGGACGGGGCTGGGCGGTTCTGGCGCGGTGGCGGTTGCCATGATTACGGCGCTGGCTGGCTGGAAAGGGCAGTCGTTGAGCAAGCAGGAAGTGGCAGAACTGGCCTGCGACATCGCCATCAACAAGCTGCATCTGCCTAGCGGCAAGCAGGACGAGTATGGCGCGGCGATGGGCGGCCTGAACCAGATTGTGTTCACGAAGGACGGCACGACGGTCACGCCCGTACCCGCAGCGCCGGACGCGCTCGAAACGCTCCAGCAGCGGCTGATGCTGTTCTTCACGGGCAAGTCGCGCAATTCCGAGAAGATTCTCGCCAGTCAGTCCAACGCCAGCCGCCAGCAAGACCCCGCCACGCTGGAACGGATGCACCGCATCAAGGCGTTGGGACAGGATATGCTGGAAACGATTGCCGATGGTCGGCTGGACGATTTCGCGGATTTGCTGCATCAGTCGTGGGTGCAGAAGCGCAGCGTGAATGCCGACATCAGCAACAACCAGATTGACCAAGCCTACGACAGCGCCCGCAAGAACGGCGCACTGGGCGGCAAGATCACCGGCGCGGGCGGCGGCGGCTTCCTGATGCTGTACGCGCACCCCGAACATCAGCCGGCCATCACCCGCGATCTGGCGGCGCTGGGACTGGCGCGGATGGACTTCCGCTTTGACTTTGACGGCGCTCGTGTGCTGACGCGGATTTGAGGGCAAGAGTCCCCTATCCCCTGACCCCTTTCCCCATACATGGAGAAAGGGGCGGAAATGGGGATGGCTCAATTAGCCGATACGGATGCGGAAATAAAGACAGGGGACATACATCCCCTGTTTTTGTTTTGCGCTCGTCGGATGAGAGGCTTACGCGCCGTACTTGGCGAGGCGGCTGGCATGTGCCAGCGCCAGCGGCATCAGGTCGGCGGCGGGGAACTGCCCCAACGCGCCCGTCATGCACTCGCGTTCGCCGAAGGACTGCGCCCGATCCGGCATGTGCGTCCCCGGTGCGTGCAGCAGCGTGGGAACGGGGTGCCAGCTATGCGCCTTGTAGGTGGCGGGGGTGGAGTGGTCGCCCGTGATGATGAGGACGGCGGGATTGAGCGCCGTCAGGATGGGCAGCGCCGCGTCCACTTCCTCGATGACCGCCACTTTCGCGTCAAAGTTGCCATCTTCGCCCCGGCTGTCGGTGTACTTGATGTGGCAGAACACGAAATCGTAGTCATTCCAGATGGCGGCCACGCGCTTAAATTCGTCGGCGGCGTGGTCGTGGCTGTCGGTTTCGATGATGTCCATGCCCACCAGACGCGCCACACCCTTATACATCGGGTACACGGCGACGGCGGCGGCCTTCAGCTTGTACACCTCGGCATATTTGGGCAGCCCCGGCTCCATCGCAAAACCGCGCAGCGTGACCATGTTGGCGGGTTCTTGCCCCTTCAGCATTTTCGCCGCTTCTTCCAACCACTGATTGACCAGTTTGGCGGTGTATTCGGCTTCCGGCTTCAGAGCGCGGGCGGGCAGCGTCTTTGCGCCCGTCACCTGCGGGTCGGTGTCGGCAATCGCGCCGTTCAGCCCTGCGCCGCGCAGCAGCACCGCAAAACGGTAGTCTTGCACCGCTTCTACGGTGATGTCCACGTCGGGGAGGGTGATCTTCTTGAGCAGTTCGACGCGCTTCGCACCTTCTTCGGTGGCGATGCGTCCGGCGCGGCGGTCAGTAATCAGGCCGTTGCCATCCACTGTGCAGAAGTTGCCGCGAATCGCCACATCACCGGGCTTGACTTCGATGCCGATTCCGGTGGCTTCCAGCACGCCGCGCCCGATTTCGTAGTGCAGCGGGTCATATCCGAACAGGCCGAGGTGCGCCGGGCCGCTGCCGGGGGCGATGCCGCGTGCCACTGGAATGCTCAGACCGCAGCTACCGGCCTTCGCCAGCGCGTCCATGTTGGGGGTGCGTGCCGCTTCCAGTTCGGTCAGCCCATCGGAAGGACGCGGCAGACCGCCCAGCCCATCCATCACCAACATAATGATTTTGCCGCCGCTGTCGTGCGCCAGACGGCTGATGAGATCAAAATTCGCCATTTGGGTTATACCCCTCTCATTCGTGATCGAATCTGCGTTACCGTTTTAACCCCGCACAGGGGGCATGTCAAGCGCCGGATCAGTCTATCCTCACGGGTGTGAACAGGGTAGTATTGCGGCAGAGAATGGACACGAAATGAGGGTAGCTATGTTCCGGTCAGGCTGGTTGGCGCTGCTGCTGGCACTGTGGATGATCGCGGGGGCGCTACCGCTGGCGGCGCAAGATGACGCGCTGCTGAACGAGTGTGTGCGCTTGCTGCCCACCAATCGCCCGATTCCCGATGGCGCAGACGCGCCTTCGTTGCGCTTCGTCGCTCCGACCAGCCCGCAGGTGATCGGGACGGCGGTGCTGCTCACCATCGAAACGACGAATTTTGACATCCCCACCGAGGGACGGCACTGGCATCTGTGGGTGAACGGTCAGCTTCAGGGCATGGTGTATCAGCCGGACGCGATCATTGACCTCGAACCGGGCGAGTACGTGATTTGCGCCTCACTGGGCAACACCGACCACGCCGACATCGGGATGCCGGCGGGTCTGCGGCTGACGGTGCAGGCGGCTGCCCCCGGCGCTGCGCCCACGCTGTCCGTCGCCCGCGAAGCCGCCGTCGTGCAGGCCGAACCCGCGTTGGGTGCGGGGCAGGTCGCGCTGCTGGTTGTGGGGGCGCTGGCGGCGGCCTTCGGCGGCTGGTGGATGGGCGCACGCTTGGGCAAACGGAAACCAATTGCGCGTCCGCCAAAGGGCGATTAGAGTTGAATCTGAATAGAGATGATGCGAGGTGGTCATCATGGCGCTGAATATCCCCGATTCAATCCACATACCGCTTCCGACAGAGGGCATTCGCGCCTTTTGCCAGCAGTGGGGCATCGTAGAATTTGCGTTGTTCGGGTCGGTGCTGCGCGACGATTTCACACCCCAAAGCGATGTGGATGTGCTGGTGCAGTTCCGTGACGATGTGGAGTATTCGCTGCGTGACCTGATTCAAATGGGTGATGAGCTTGAGGTACTGTTTGGCCGTTCGGTGGATTTGATTGATCGTCAGGCGATTGAGGAGAGCTTGAACTACATCCGGCGCGAGATCATCCTCAACAGTCGGCAGGTGATTTATGCCGATGCACACGTAGTTGCCTGAATGTGATTTGGGCGGTGGTACAGACCGACATCCCCGATTTGATCTTCCAATTGAATGCCGTTATCCCGCCGCCCAAAGCCGAAGGGGATAGTTAGCCCTTTAGCGAGTCGAGAATTTGCTGGCGCACGCGGTCAAATTCTTCCTGCGAGATCAACCCCGCTTGTAGCGCCTGTTCCAGCTGCTTCAGCCGCACCGTCAGCGCGTCCGCGCCCACCTGTCCGGCCTGCGCTTGCACCCTGTTCGAGTCCGGTGACACCTGTATCGTCTGGTTGCCCACGCGGATGACGTCCACCGCGTTCAGGCCGCCCAGTACAATCTGCTGCCGCCGCCGTCCCCGCCCGTTGAGAATCCCGCCCACCACGATTAGCACCACGCCGCCGATGGTCAGCCCCGTCCACACAAAACTGGAGCCGATCGCGCCGAATACATTCCCGAAAATGCCGGAAACCTGTCCCATCATGCTGTTGGCGTAATCTCCGGTCACTTCGCGGCGGTCGCCTGCCGCGTTCACGCAGTACAGACGGACGTTCTGAGCATAGCCCTGACCGGGCTTGTATTGCGAAACGCCGCTGGTATCGGTTTCCAGCGTTTCGCCCGTTTTGCACAGTCCCTCGGCGCTGGGGAGCATGTTCCCGATGTTCGGGATGATGTTCGACAGCGAACCGACTCCGCGCAGCACATTGCCCCCAATGCCTACCACTAGGGCGATGATACCCAGAAAAATCAACAAGCGTCCCATAATGATCCCCCATGCAGTGATGTGTATGCTGTCACTATAAAAAGAATACCGTCGGGGCGCAACCTGACTGATTGGGGAGGGGCATTCACGGGCAGGGGATGAGGGCTGCCATTCAGGGTAATCGCTTCAAAATGAAAGGAGGGGGATAATCGGGAAAAAATGAGGAACGAGTGATGTCTAGCGATATGCCAACTAGTCTGGAAACCTGTTTCAGTGACCTACCCGACCCTCGTGT
>Ga0172373_10009693_pt1 | contig 11912 bp, 7 predicted proteins | sample Lak10m_2_FD_114546 | JGI IMG/M metagenome (GOLD analysis project Ga0172373, IMG submission 114546) | Freshwater microbial communities from Kabuno Bay, South-Kivu, Congo - kab_092012_10m | ecosystem: Environmental > Aquatic > Freshwater > Lake | place: Democratic Republic of the Congo: South-Kivu... | reverse complement strand
GCACAGCGGTTCGCATCATCGAACCGATCAGCCGCACGCGCGCGCTCGCTTGCATCGACCAGCGTGCCGATCGAGGCCAATGTGCCGCGCCAGGCTCGAGCGATCGCTTCGGGGGAAGTGCGATCTCCCCGTCGGACGGCTGCCTCAGCAGCCTGCTCGATCGCATTGCTCCGGGCCGCATGGGCCTGCACCACCAGGCGCTGCATCGCCACCGAAAGCACCTGGCTCGTGCGCACGCGTGCGCCACCATGATCGACCAGCGCATCGCTGTCGAGCACAGGCACGGCCTCGGCGATCGTGCGGGCCGCATCGGCCCACTCCGAGCGCTGCGCATGGCGCTCGGCAAGGGCCAGGGCCACGCGCAGCGACTGCGACGGCAGCAACGCCGACTGACGGAGGACGTCGACGGCCTCGGTGCCATCGGGGCTGCGTCGCACGAGTTCGAGCAGCACATCGACGACGCGCGCCCGCGCGACCGGGACATCGTCGCGGTCCTCGATTGCGGCGAGCCGAACGAGCGCCCGGCGAGCCATGTCGAGCGCCCGCGTCGTGTCACCTTGGGCCAGCGCCGACTCGGCGAGCGCGATCTCGGCATCGCTCGACGCGCCTCGGTCGACCAAGGACATCAGGTCTGCCACGATCCGTTCGCCCTGCCCCCAGACCTCGAGGTTCATCTCCGACGCGATCGCGACGCGTTCGTCACCGACGCCGATCGCACCGCTGCGCCGCACGGGCATCGATCCGATCGATGCACCCGAGGCAAGGTCGTGCACATCGACCCGCGAGGCGCGTGGCAGCACGATGACCGGTCGATCGGCGGATCGCGCGAGCACCGCGCGCCCCACGAGCGGCTCCATCTCGACCGCGGGCAACTGCCAGAGCCGCGCGGCCGGGTCAGCTCCGCCCACCACCGACAGCGCACCGCTCATCGCGACACCGACGATGGTGCCCGAGGCGCCGACGAGGTACTGCGCCGCACCGAGCGGCTCGCCCTGTCCGAGCGCCTGTGCGGTCATCACGGCGCCATCGGCAAGCGCGCGACGCGTCGCCACGCGCGCATCGGCATGGAGGAACCACGCCGCATCGCCGTCCACGACCGGCGCCGAGGCTTCCCACGATTCCTGCGGTGGCTGCTGGCGCGTGCGCGCCAGTTCATCACGCGCGATCCAGCGCACGGCGCCCGTCGGCGCCTCGATGCACGCGGCCGTTCCGACCATCGTGCCGACCAGCACGAGACCGCGATGCGCAACCGCACCCATGCCACCACGGATCGTCGTGACGTTGCCGAACTCAGGCAGCAGGCCGTTGGCTGCGCCGAGCGGGACAGCCCACCGCGTGGAGCCGTCCTCGGCATCGAGCCCGATGAGCCAGCACGCGAGCTCGAGTCGGCCATTCTGCCGCAAGCACGGCACGGCGAGCACATCGCCGGCCAGCGCGATCGAGCCCGCTGCACGCAGGCCGCCAGGATGGAGGCCATCCGGTTCTTCGAGCGAACGCTGCCAGAGCACGCGGCCATCGCCGCGGCGCACGGCCACCACGCGCGAGGAGATCGCACCGCCGAGCTCGCCGACGGAGACGACCGAATGGACGCGCTCGGCATCGACCACGCAGGGCGTGAGCATCGTGTCGGCGCTTCGTGCGGCCTGCTCGATCGCGAGCATCGCCTGCCAGCGCAGCGTGTGGGTCAGGAGATCGAAGCACGTCACCACGCGACCATCGGCCACGATGAGCTCGCCGCGGTCGATGATCGGCACCACCGTGTGCAGCCGGCTGCGCGCAGCCCGGCCGGTGTCGTCACGACCGAGCATGTCCTCGACCGGCACGATGCCCTGGTTGCGGATCGATGCGGGCGACCACGTCAATGGCACGGACCAGGCCTCGATCCATGGCATCGCAGGGACCTGCGCCGTCGTGTCGGGCGCGATCTCGCCGAGCACGGCACGCTGCGCACGCGCGCTCGGCTCACCCATGGCACGGATCGCCTCGACGAGCGACGGCGCCACGCCCGGCACGGCCGCGAGGTCCGCCGATGATGTGATCCACGCGGCGCGGTCCCCTGCCGTCCACGCCGCCAGCGCCTCGAGCGCATGGCGCGGCGCAGGATCGAGCGCAGCCGAAGGGTGCATCGATGCCCGACGCAGCCACGCGATGGCTTCGTCGGCGCGAGCCTCCTGGAGCGCGCGGCCAGCCAGCCGCAGCATGGCCTGGAGCCCGGCATCGGTGGCAGCGAAGCGCGTGGCCACCTCGATCAACCGATCCTGCGCCAACCACTCCCGCGCCTGCGCGCTGACTTCGTTGCGGTACCGCTCGAGCACCGCGGGCTGGGACGCCAGCAGCGCTGCGACCTGATCGGCCACGCCCTGGTAGACGCCGGGCTGCTTGGTCTGCACGAGCTTGTCGGCGAGGTCGCGGAGGAGTTCGGCAGCCAAGCGCGCGCTCTCGCCGGGATTGGTCAAAGCCTGCTCGTCGGCACGCAGCAAGAGCTCCGCGGCCGTCGGCGAATCCGCCACGGTCGGGATGATGACGGACTGCTGGGCGTGCGTGGCGCGGCCGGCCGCCGTGGCCACCGCGAAGCACGCAGCAAGGATCGACGCACATCCACGATGCATGGGTCGATGGTACGCCCCGTGCGCTCGGGCGCCGCGTGTAGAGTCTCCTGCATGCGACTGACCGCCCGCCATACGATGGCCGTTCCCGTGCTCCTGACCGCCTGTGGCACGGCACCCCGCGTCGAGATCGTGGAGGCCGTCCCCGTCGCCACGATCGGCACTGAGCAGGAGTGGGCGCTCGTCGTTCGCGTGCACAACCCGAAGGATGCCCAGCTCGTGCTCGATGGCTGGACGCTCGATGCTGGCGGCCGCCGGATCGAGTGGGTCGCCACACGGACGGTGCCGCCGCGCGAGATGATCCAGGAGTCGCTCCCCGTGGTCCTGCCATCATCGGTCAGCGCGTGGTCCGTGAGCGGCGAACTCTCCTACGTCGCACCCGGTCGACTGAACGACATCCTCTTCGATTCAGGCTTCAGCCGGCCCAGCGTGTCGTTCGCAGGCACGCCGACGATCAAGGCGGTCGGCGACGCCCCTGCACCGACGGCCGTCGACGGGACGATGCCCGACCTCAAGGCGCCCGCGCGCTGAGGGTTGACGGGCGCGCTGAGGAATCACGGGCACGCGCAGTCATCGCTCGCGCAGGTCCAGCCAGCGTGCACGCAGTGCAGATCGTTCAGGGACTGATGCGTTCGTCGCCGCCGTGACGACGCATGAACTCGGCACGAGCGTCGTCCATGAGCCGCTGGTGGAGCCCGAGCATGGATGGATCCCCCGCATCCACGCCATCGTGGGACACCGGATCGAACACGCCATCGGGCCGCATCATCCACGACTGCCTGCGGTCCTCGAGGCAGTACGACAGGATCTTCCAGAGATGCCGGCGGTGCGCCGGAAGCTCGATCGGCGTGGCCGCCTCGACGCGGGTGTTGAGGTTGCGGTACATCCAGTCGGCGCTGCCGATGAAGTAGTCGCCCTTGAGTGGATCGGCGTGGCCGCCTCCGAAGAAGAAGATCCGGCTGTGCTCCAGGAAACGCCCGATGATCGAGCGCACACGCACGTTCGGGGACAGGCCGTCGACGCCCGGGCGCAGGCAGCAGAAGCCGCGCACGACCAGGTCGACCTGCACGCCGGCACGACCGGCGGCGTAAAGCGCATCCATCACCGTGCGATCCTCGAGCTGGTTCATCTTCGCGATGATCCTGCCGGTACCGCCCTTCTGCTGGATCGCGATCTCGCGCTCGATGAGCTCGAGGAACGACCGCTTCATGGTGGTAGGCGCGACAAGCAGCTTGTTGAACTGCGCCTGCAGCGACCGCCCGGTCATGTAGTTGAAGAGCCCGACCAAGTCCTCGGTGATCGAGGGATCGCACGTGAGGATGCCCAGATCCTCGTAGAGCCGCGCGGTCTTGCTGTTGTAGTTGCCCGTGCCGATGTGGCCATAGCAGCGGATCGACTGGCCTTCCTGGCGCACGACGAGGCTCGTCTTCGTGTGGGTCTTCAGGCCGATCACGCCGTAGGCCACGTGCACGCCCGCCTGCTCGAGCTTCTTCGCCCACTCGATGTTGCGCGCCTCGTCGAAGCGGGCGCGCACCTCGACGAGCACCGCGACCTGCTTGCCCGCCTCGGCGGCGCGGATCAGGCTGGCGATGAACGGGCTGTCCCCGCTCGTGCGGTACAGGCTCTGCTTGATGCACAGGACCTTCGGATCGCGCGACGCCTGCTCGATGAACCGCTCGACGCTGTCGTTGAAGCTCTCGTACGGATGGTGCAGCAGGAGATCGCCCTGGCGGATGCGGGCGAAGATGTCGGCTTCGTCATCCTCGAGGCCAGCCGGCGGGAGCGGCGACCACTTGCTGAACTTGTGCTGCGGCAGGTCAAGGTCCGCGACGGCGTTGAGCATGCCGTAGTCGATGAGGCCGTCGACTTCGTAGATGTCCTCGGGACCGAGCTGCAGTTCCTCCATGAGGAACCGCAGGATGCGCGGGCTGGCGCCGGGCACCACCTCGAGCCGCACCACTTCCGCGAAGCGGCGCTTCTTGAGCTTCTGCTCGACCGCCTGCAGCAAGTCCTCGGGATCGGTCTGGTCGGTCTCGAGCTCGGCGTCGCGCGTGACGCGGAACGGCATGACCTGCAGGATCTCCATGCCCGGGAAGAGGTCATCGAGGTTGTGCCGGATGATGTCGAGCACGGGCACGTAGCGGCGGCCGGGCTCGAGTTCGTAGAGGCGCGTGGGGACGTCCGGCACCTTCACGCGCGCGAAGAGGGCCTCGTTCTCGCCGGGCCGGCGCAGCACCAGCCCCAGCGACACGCTCATGTTCGAGATGAACGGGAAGCGGTGGCCGGAGTCGATCGCCAGGGGCGTGAGGATCGGGAAGACCGTGCGACGGAACCACGCCTCGGCCTGGGCCCGCTCCATGGCATCGAGCTCATCCCACGACATCACGCGGATGCCGGACTCGCGCAGCGCCGGGCGGACCATGTCGCGCCAGCACGAACTCTGCTGGCGCGAGAGCTCGTGCACCTTCTGGCGCACGGCATGGAGCAGGGTCGCCGGCGTGAGCGGCTCGTACGCAGGCTGCGTCTCGCCGGTCTCGACGGCGTGGCGGATCCCGCCCACGCGCTTCATGAAGAACTCGTCGAGGTTGTTGGAATAGATCGTGAGGAAGCGCACGCGCTCGAGCAGCGGCGTGCGGGCATCGAGCGCCATGTGCAGCACGCGCCGGTTGAACTCGAGCCACGCGAGGTCGCGGCAGAGGAATCGCTCGGGGCTCGTGAGGATCGGCGGGCCTGCCGGTGTCGGCTTCTTGCGGGTGGTGGGCATGTCAGTCGTGCCTTGGGTGGTAGTGGGCGGCGCAGCCGGGCGCCTCGGTCAGGCGCACGCGCACCACGCGCACGCCGGCGGGCAGCCGTGCACCGGTCGCCTCGGCGATGTGCTTGGCGACGAGCTCGGCCGTCGGGTTGACCCGATCGAACGGCGGCGTCTGGTTCAGGTTGCTGCTCTGGAAGGGGCGGATCACGTCATCGACGACGGCCTGCACGGCGTGGAAGTCGCACAGCAGGCCGTCATCATCGAGGCGATCGGCGGTGACGACGAGTTCGAGGTTCCAGTCGTGGCCGTGGAGCGGTTCACGCTCGCCGCGCATCACGATGGCGTGCGCTGCCGAGAAGATCCGCTGGACGCTCAGTTCAAACATGGAATCGAGCGAGTATAGCGATGCGGCCTTTACGTTCCGTGCGGTTCCCGGTGCACCTGCGGCGCCCGTGCCGTGCTGCGTTCGCTAGAGTCCGTCACCATGACAGCGCACGAAGCCCCATTGATGCTGAGCGTGAGCGGTGCCCGAGGCATCGTCGGCACGACCATGACGCCCGAGGTTGCAGCCGCCTACGCGGGCGCGTTCGGGTCCTTCCTCCGCGCGACCACCGGCAAGGCGCGACCTCGCGTGGCCGTGGGGCTCGACGGGCGCATCAGCGGACCGCCGCTTGCAGCCGCGGCGATCGGCGGCCTGACGGCCACGGGCTGCGACGTGATCGAGCTTGGTGTGGCCATGACGCCGTCGGTCGGCGTGATGATCAGCCACCACCGCGCCGATGGCGGGCTCGCCATCACGGCGAGCCACAACCCCATCGAATGGAACGGCATCAAGTGCCTGGACGGTGACGGCCTTGCGCCCCCGCCGGCGATCGCGAAGGAGATCGTCGATCGGTTCAAGGAGCGTCGCATCGATTGGTGCGGACCGCTCGAGACCGGTCGCGTGACGCAGGATCACACGTCGGCGCGGGTGCACTGCGACCGCGTGCTCGCGCAGGTCGACGCCGACGCGATCCGGTCGAGGCAGTTCGCCGTCGTCCTCGACAGCGTGAACGGCAGCGGATGCGAGGGCGGCCGCATGCTGCTCGAGGCACTTGGCTGCCGGGTCACGCATCTCTTCGGCGAGCCGACCGGGATCTTCGGGCATACGCCGGAACCGCTCGTGCAGAACCTGGTCGAGCTGGCGCGGGCCACGGGCAGCACCCCCGGTGCGGCATGCGGCTTCGCGCAGGATCCCGACGCGGATCGCCTGGCGATCGTGGACGAGACCGGGCGCTTCATCGGCGAGGAGTGCACGCTGGTGCTGGCCGCGCTGCGCATCTTGCAGCGCACGGGCGGCGGCGCGCTCGCTGCGAACCTCTCGACGAGCCGCATGATCGATGACGTCGCGGCGCGCTTCCCAGGCTCGCGCGTGGTGCGTACGGCCGTGGGCGAGGCAAACGTCGTGGCGGGCCTGCGAGCCAACGGCGGCATCTTCGGCGGCGAGGGCAACGGCGGCGTGATCCTGCCGGGCGTGTGCTGGGTGCGCGACTCGCTGAGCGCGATGGCGCTGGTGCTCGAACTGCTGGCGCACGAGGGCAAGCCGCTGTCGGCGATCGTCGCGTCGCTCCCCCGCTACGCGATGATCAAGCGCAAGATGGAGCTGGCCTCGGTCGGCGGCATGGCCGCGGTCGGACCTGCGCTTGCCAAGGTCAAGGCGGCCTTCGCCAGCGAGCGCATCAGCGATGTCGACGGCGTGCGCGTGGACTTCGCCGACGGGTGGGTCCACCTGCGCGCGAGCAACACCGAGCCGATCGTGCGCGTGATCGCCGAAGCAGCGACCGAGGCCTGTGCGAACGAGCTCTGCGACCTGTGCCAGCGCGCTGCCGGCGTGTGATCAGGGGGCGGCGCGGAGCGAAAAACTGACGATTCAAGTCGTCAGGCGGGAAGGTGACGAGTAAACTCGTCGGGATGAACGCCGCCGACCTCCTGGCCATCTCTGCCGACTGGAGCTTCTGGGATCACGCCCCGCCTGCATCGATCCGCCGATCGGTCGCCCTTCCGGTGGAACTCCGAGCCGATCGCGCCGTGGTCATCCAAGGCGTCCGCCGCGGAGGGAAGTCGACCCTCATGCAGCAGTTCATCCGGCACTACCGCCTCGATCGGCAGAAGTGCCTCTTCCTGAACTTCGAGGACCCGCGACTCTCACCGGCGCTCGACCATCGCACGCTCGACACGATGGTCAAGGCCTTCGAGGCCGACCGTGGCAAGGGCGCGACGTTCTTCCTGGACGAGATCCAGTGGGTTGCCGGATGGCAGCGCTGGCTCCGGCTGCAGCTCGATCGACCTCGCGATCGTCGATTCGTGGTCACCGGCTCGAATGCCCACCTGCTCTCAGGCGAACTGGGGTCCACCCTGACCGGTCGCCACCATACGGTCGAGCTGTTCCCCTTTGACTTCAGTGAGTTCCGCGCAGCCCGCCCCCGCGCCTCGCTCTCGGAGTACCTCGAGTCAGGCGGGTTCCCGGCGACGGTTGGCAGCAAGGACCGCGACCTCATCCTGCGGGGCTACTTCACCGACATCGTGGAGCGCGACATGCGCGAGCGGGTGGCGGCGCGCTCGTCGCTCCCCCTGCGCAGGTTGGTGCAGATGCTCTTCGAGGCCGCGGGCTCGGAAACCAGCACCCGACGCCTCGCCGCCGCGCTCGGTTTGTCACCCGACACGGCAGGCGCCTACATCGAAGCCGCCGAGAGCGCGTACCTGGCGCTCGGGGCTCCGTACTTCGCCCACTCGGCCCGTCGTCAGCTGGCCCGTCATCGCAAGATCTATCCCATCGATCCCGGTCTGCGGCGATCGGTCGTCACGACCTCCGGCGCGGACCTTGGCAAGCAGTTCGAGTGCGCTGTCTATCTGCTCCTTCGCCGACGATTCCAGACGGTGCACTACTGGCGCGGCGTGGGCGAGGTCGATTTCGTCGTCGAGCACCACGGGAAGGCGGTGCCCGTCCAAGCGACGTGGGGCGAATCGCAGGCGCGCCATCAACGCGCCATCGACGAATTCCACGAGTCGCACCCTTACGCTGGCGAAGCGGTGATCATCACGCCCGAGTCCTTCCAGCGGGGCGTGCCTGAGCTGCTGCCTTGATGGCGTGGCGGAGTCAGGGGGCGGAGCGGCTCGGTGCGTCCATCCGCCGCTCAAACGACGCCGCTGCCGCCGCGTGGCCCTTGCCGGGCTCGGCGGCTTCCCATTCGCGGTGGAGGTCGCGCAGCGATTCCAGCACCGTCAGCGTGTAGGCGTGGGTTGGTCCGTACGAGCGCTCGTAGATCGCCAGCGCGCGGTTGAAGAGCCGATCGGCCTCGCCGCGCTGGCCGCGCTCCCATCGCACCATCGCCAGGTTGTTCTGCGCCTCGGCGACCTCGGGGTGCGCATCCCCCAAGAGCGACTCGCGCATGGCAAGCGAACGCGCGAGCAGGTCCTCGGCCTCGTCGAGACGCTTCTGGGCCGCGAGCAGGTCGCCAAGGTTGCCCATGCATGCCGCCACGACGTCATGCGGACCCGGATGTGCCGCGACGGCGATCGCCAGCGCGCGTTCGTGGAGCGCGATGGCGCGCTCGACCTCGCCGAGCGCGGCCTGCACCAGCGCGACGTTGGAGAGATTGCCGACGATGCCGGGATCGCCAGAGCCCAGCGCCTGCTCGTTGATCTCAAGCGCCAACTCGAGCACGGGCAGCGCGGCCGCCGCAGCATCCTGGTCGAGGAGTGCCAAGCCTTGCTCGGTCAGTGCGGCCGCCACGCTCGGCGACGGCCCCTCGAGCTCCAGGAAGAGATCGGCCGACTGCCGCGCGAGCGCCCCCGCCCGCTGCGGATCACCCTGCCCGCGCAGCACGCGCGCCACCTCGAGCCGCAGCGCGGCCTCGCTCTCGGCGTGACCCGACAGTTCACCCGCATCGAGCCGCCGGACCGCATCATCGAGCGCATCGGCGAGCGACACATCGGCATCGCCGCCATCCATCGGGTTCGCGCCGGCGAGCGTCTGCGTCATGAATTCCATCACGCGTGTGGCATCGCGCTCGCGGCGTTCGGCCTGCGCGCGCTGCAGCGCGGCCTCGCGCCAGCCGACGAGCGAGACGACCAGCCCAGCCACGAGCGCCACCAGCACGGCGCCCGCAGCAGCCACGAAGCCACGATTGCGCCGCGCCCACTTGCGCACGCGGTACGCGCGGCTCTCGGGCACCGCCAGGAGCGGTCGCCCGCCCAGATAGTTGCGCACATCCAATGCCAGGTCGCTCGCGCTCGCGTAGCGATCCTCGCGGTCCTTGCGCATCGCCTTGAGCGGGATGAGCTCGAGTTCCGAGCGCAGCTGGCGGGCCAAGTCATCGATCCGCCGCCGCATCACGCGCTCCATGCGCTCGCGCGCGGCGGGATCCTGTCGCGCGAGCGTGGTGAGCCGCGCACTCGGTGACGGTGGCTCGACCTCGCGGATCGTGCGCTGGATGTGCTGGAATCCCTGCGCGCGCAGCGCCTTGGCATCGAAGGGTGTGGTCCCCGACAGCAGTTCATACAGCACCACGCCGAGCGCAAAGACATCCGCGCGCGTGTCGATGTCCGTCGCATCCGGCTCGGCCTGCTCCGGGCTCATGTACTCGGGCGTGCCGATCATCTGGCCGATCCCGGTGTGCGCGCCCTGGTCCGACAGCCGCGTCGAGAGCGCCTTGGCGATCCCGAAGTCGATCACCTTGGCGACCGCGCCTGCACCGTCGACCTGGCTTACGAGGATGTTGCCCGGCTTGAGATCGCGGTGGATGATGCCGCGCATGTGGGCGTGCTGCACGGCATCGCACACCTGCAGGAAGAGCTCGAGCCGTTCGTGCAGACCCAGGTGATGGCGGTCGCAGAAGCCCGAGATCGGCTCGCCCTTGACGAACTCCATCGCGAACCACGGCCGACCTGCCGGTGTGACGCCGCCGTCGAGCACCTTGGCGATGTGCGGGTGATCCATGAGCGCGAGCGCCTGGCGCTCCTGCTCAAACCGCACGAGCACGCTCTCGGAATCCATGCCCGCGCGGATGAGCTTGAGCGCGACCTGCTGCACATACGGCTCGCGGCGCTCGGCGTGCCACACCGCACCGAAGCCGCCCTCGCCAAGGAGTTCAATCAGCGTGTACGGGCCGATCACCTCGCCCGGCTTCTCGCGCGCGGCGCGGATCGCAGCCGCGACCGAGTCGCGCAGTCCGACCGTGTCACCCGCACCCGTGGCTGGCTGCTGGGCCGTCGTGGCCAGCGTGGGCCGGTCGATGCCGCCTGCGGCGATCGTCTCGGCAGCGTGCAGCGGCGGCGCGTGGTGGCCCGTCGCATCGATGGCCGCATCGATCGTTGCATCGGTCGGCAGCGGCGTGCGTGGGGGATCCTGCGGCGACCCCGGTCCCATGGTCATCGCGCCTTCCAGCTCTCGACCAAGCGGTGCTCGATCGATCCGCCCGAGCAATCGATGTCGACCATGAAGAAGCCCCCGCGGTGCGCCTGCACGTTGGGCCACATGATCGTGCGATCGGTCTCGGGGATCCCCGCCGACGCGACGTCGGCGATGGGCACCCACACGAGCGTTCCCTCGTCGAACTCGTAGGCGGTCACCTCATCGTGGCCGATCGGGCGCGTGGCCTCGAAGAGGAAGATCAGCCAGTGCTTCTCACCCTGGTACGCGCGCTCGTTGACGATGCCGGCAAGCCGCAGGTCACGGTCGGCGAGCACGACGCCGCTCTCCTCGATCGCCTCGCGCCGCGCGCACTCGTGCGGGCTTTCGCCGAGGCTGATCTCGACCTTGCCGCCGATCGGCGAGTGCAGGCCGGCATTGGGCGCCTTGCGGCGGTGCAGGAGCAGCAGCCGTCCATCGTGGTCGTACAGGTAGACGAGCACGGCCACGCGGTAGGGCAGCGTGGTCGGTTCGTAGCGCGGATGATCGACATCGTTCACTGGATCGCCCCGGCGAAATCCGCCGCGGGCTCCAGGCCGACCGCGCGCAGGAGATCGCGCACGCGGGCAAGCCCGGCCGCAGGCAGCGCGCACATCGGCAAGCGCAGGACACCGCTGTCGCGGCCGAGCACCTGCATGGCGGCCTTGATCGGCGCAGGGTTGGTGTCGATCGTGAGCAGCCCGCGCGCGAGCGCGAAGAGCGAGGCATGCTCGGCCCGCGCCGCCGTGAAATCGTTGGACTGCGCGAGGGCGCACAGCCGGGCCACGCGATCGGGCACGATGTTGCTGAGCACGCTGACCACGCCGACCGCACCCACCGCCGCGAAGGCGATCGTCAGCGTGTCGTCGCCCGACAGGATCGTGATGCCGCAGCGCTGGCGGATCTCGCTCGCGCTGTCCATGCTGCCGGTCGCTTCCTTGATCGCGACGATGTTGGGGTGGCGCGCGAGCCGTTCGACCGTCTCGGGTGCGATCGCCACGCCGCAGCGACCTGGAATGTTGTAGAGCATGATCGGCAGGCTGCAGCTGTCGGCCACGGCCATGAAGTGCCGGTAGATCCCTTCCTGCGAGGGCTTGTTGTAGTAGGGCGCGACCTGCAGCGACAG
>Ga0172373_10009691_pt1 | contig 11913 bp, 9 predicted proteins | sample Lak10m_2_FD_114546 | JGI IMG/M metagenome (GOLD analysis project Ga0172373, IMG submission 114546) | Freshwater microbial communities from Kabuno Bay, South-Kivu, Congo - kab_092012_10m | ecosystem: Environmental > Aquatic > Freshwater > Lake | place: Democratic Republic of the Congo: South-Kivu... | reverse complement strand
GGCTCCGCAATCTGCCTCTCCTGCCACGTCAAGTAAGTGCGATTGAAAGAGCTTCCTCGCCATACGGCGATGGAAAAAGAATAATAAAAGCAGCCGGGGAGAATTCTCCGGCTGCTTTCATTATATCAGGGCTACAGAATGTGCTGATATCGCTCCAACTATCGCTAATGCCACAAATATACTCCGTTGAATACCTTAAATACATGAGAGCGTTTTCCTTCAAGCTGATTAACCAGAACAGAAGCTGCCGAGACGGCACCGCCGTAAATTAATAATTTAACATGCAATATCAATACATTAAGTTCATTACACAAACAATGCTGTATACCCCATAACAATACACAATGCGGGCAATAGCGTGTAGCCACTCCGTTATATCACTAGAATTACGAAAATGTTTATTACGAAGTTAACGGGATTCTATCGTTGCGTCACACCGTAGCGATAATTTAATTCGTGATAACAGCAAATTGAACATAGCTCCATTTCATTCTGACAAATGATTCACTAAAATGAAAATTGGCGCGGCATTTGCTTGTTTTATCTCCAAACATAGCTATAAAAGGTGCCATTCAGGCACTCGGACAAAAAGGATACATCTATGTTAAATAAAATCTCTGTAGCAGCTGTCTTAATAATTCTCGTGGCAGGTTCAGCGTATGCTGGTATCGTTGCACAAACCGGTATTAATGGTTCGTTCCACGACATGAACGCTGTTGCAGGAGCAACAGACGATTCAATGAAGAGGACCTGTGTTTTCTGCCACACCCCGCATAGCGCCCAGGACACAAATAATGCACCGCTCTGGAACCGCAACACGACAACATTCGACTCAAGCACGTATGCCTGGATTACTCCGGCAAACGCTCCAATTACTATAATTGATCCACTCATCGGACCGACGAGACTTTGTATGTCCTGCCACGATGGCTCTATCGCCTATGACTCGCATAATACAAGCGGTGCTACTGTCGGCACAGTATCTTTCGGGGCAGCTTCGACCAGAAAAATTTCCGATCTCGGCACGACACATCCTGTCGGTTTCTTGTATTCGGATGCTCAGGCTGCCCGTCCGGGAGAACTCGTTGACCCGGCAACCGGCTACATTGCTTCACCTTCAGCCAGCATGGCAGCAAACGCTTTTGACACACGAAACCGCTCAGCTTTAACTTACAGCTCCAAGAAAATTCAGGACACATTGTACGGCGGCGCCGTTATGACCTGCTCTTCCTGCCATGATGTTCATAACACCGTGAATGCCAAATCAGACACCGGCTTAACCTACAACTACTTCCTGCTTGCACGCGAAGAAGGTTCCGCCATCTGCCTCTCCTGCCACATTAAGTAAGTACAGCTACAAATTCTCTCTTATCACTTAGTAGGAAAGAAAGTTAACCAAATAACAGCCGTGGTATTTCCACGGCTGTTATTTTATTTCTGAATGAAGAGGAGGGGAAACCTGACGAAAAAACCTCCGAGATCTATAAAACATCGGAGGTTTGGCGTGCCAGAGTCAACAGGGGTTTTGTTAATACTTGTTGAATTAAAAGAATTGTTTTGCAAAATTGGCAATGGTCATGGCAATTAATGCACCAAGCATCCATTTCAGCTAGTTCTGATCTGCCTTTATCGGGGCTCATTCGATTTGAAAGTCTTTTTTTGTGACCAATTCAGATTCATCAATTGCAGCACGCATTGCTTCAGACAGACTTTCAGCCTGCTTCTCGTCAAAGCCGGCATCTTTAAGCCGTCGAACAAATAAGTGTGTATCAAAAGTTATAGTAGACATATTTGGGAAGCTAGCAGAGGTTACCACTATGGTCAAGAAAAATTCTCCATTTTAAGTGTAAACCGTTCCGTTATCAGCTCGTGCTGAGCTTGTCAAAGGTTAAACGGATGTTTACGGCGAACTAGAACGAATAAAATAAAATAATGGCCCCATCTCTTCAGAGATGGGGCCATTTCAGGTTTTAATTCGTTACCGCTCTTACTACGGGCAACTGGTTTTAATGCTGAGAACTTTCGGGTTGTGTGTTGTATGACACGCTTTACATGCGTTGGCGATGCCGGTAAAAGAGCTATGGAATGTATATGCTGGTGGTGGCCATGCCAGTCCATATGTATTATCAGGATTATGGCAATCGATACATTTCACTGTTGGATTATGAACTCCCAGTACATGACAGAATCCACAGGCGGCGGATCCGGCGCGGACAGAATGTTTGCTCAATGCAAAATCGGTGACTATCGCAGGACTATGGCAGGTAACACAAAAATTGCCACTACCGGATGAAGCAAAGTTATAGTTAAAAGTAGCTGTACTCACCGCTCCTTTTCTGAGAGGACCGGGATGATCACCGGCCAGAACGGTGCTGTGACACTGAGAGCAGATAACCCCCTTGACTTTATGCCCTGAGGATGACCAGTTACCGAAAACATTGCTGACAATGCCTGGGCCGTTGGCACCATAAGCAGAATGACAGTCGTAACACTGGGTGTGGACAAGCCCTGTAATATTATCATAGACGACTGGCGGAGGTGGCGTACCATCCGTGACCGTGACTTTGGTGGATGCAGTTGAACCTCCGGTCACGGTGAGCGTAAAGGTGTAGACACCAGTGACCGTCGGCGTGAAGCTCACTTGAGCACCAGCAGTGCTATCGGCAATCACCTTGTTTGTCGGATAATTAGGACCGGAAGTCTGCGTCCACGAATAGGAGCTTGGGGAACCGGTACTGGAACTCCCGTCAAGAGTTACCGGGTTTCCAATCAGAACCGTTTGAGATGCAATGGTTTTAGCGACAGGTGGCGAGAAGAAGGTACCGCTGATTGCTATATTGTCAGTAAAGGTGAAACCTACAGGCAGGGTTACCGTTACAGAAGCACCAGCCGCTGCCGGCAGTACAGAACTGACCGTGGCTCCTGCAGGAACACCGGTGATACTGGCCACACTGGCAATCGCCAGATCCGGGGAGAAAGTGAACTTCCTCGCGGAAATAAGCTTGCTGCCGTAATAAATGGTGCCAAGATTCGTAGGAGTCACCGTGCCGCCAGCGTCAGCAAAAGCCGTAACAGATACCCGTTGTGGGGCGAAATAGGCCTGCACGCTCTGGGCAGTCGGCCCCTGAACCGTATAAGAAGTCTGGCCAGGAGTTTCAGTAACATTATTGTAGATCACCTTGCTGATGGTGTATCCCGTATTGGCGTTAACTTTAACGGTAAGCGGCTGACTTGTCGTGTAGTTTTTATAGATCATCCCGTTAAGCGATGTCTGTGGCACACCATCTCGTACAACAATTGTACCACCCACGGATGTAACCCACGTGCTTAATGACCATGCATGAGCCGCAAGCGGCACCAGGCATACAAGAAAGAGCACAGCCCAAAGTTTTTTGTTCATGAATTACCTCCATTAAAATGCTAACTATCAGAAGATGGACACTGCTGAAAAAACGGTGTTGTCAGAATAGTATTCCAATAATATTTTTACGATAATACGGAAAGTTAGTAAATATGTAAATCAAATAATATGCTATGTAACGTACAGCTCTACGCTGGTTGACAGTACGGTGAATAAGCCATAGAACCTACTTGCTATAGTTGCAATTATAACGTAGCCAAATTATTGTACTGCAATAAAGAAGGTGTCAAGGCAACGGGTCTCATAATAAGCTTCAATGGCCGATGTCGTCAAAATGCACTGGTTTTTTTGAGAAGCGAATGATACTAATCCGGAGGATCTTTTCGTCTTAAAATGACCCGTACTCGTATACACCTTCCATTATACTGCGAAGAAAGATTAATCTCTGCTACAGGTACCACCTGCAATAGCAAACCAAATGGAGCGTATTTAATGAAGTCTTCTCCTTACCCCTTCAGATAGCCTTGAGTGACAAAGCAGCAGTGTTTTAGATGAAAAATAGAACGAAGCAGGCAAGGATTCGACGTGATTAACAACAAAAAGATTGTTGTGGTGCTTCCGGCCTATAACGCCGAAAAAACACTGGAGATGACATGGAAGGAGATTCCACCTGAAGTGGATGATGTGGTGCTGGTAGACGACTGTAGCCCGGACAGCACAGCGGTTCTTGCCCTGAAGTTGGGGATAACCACGGTGGTTCACGAAACAAACAAAGGCTACGGAGGGAACCAAAAAACCTGTTACCGAACCGCGCTTGATCTGGGGGCCGACATCGTCGTGATGGTTCACCCGGATTACCAGTACACCCCGAGGCTTGTTACGGCCATGGCCGCCATGATCGCCTACGGAGAGTTCGATGCAGTTCTCGCTTCACGAATCCTGGGCACCGGTGCCCTGAAGGGAGGTATGCCGTTCTATAAATACGTCGCCAACCGTTTTCTTACGTTGGTGGAAAATATTCTTCTCAGTGAAAAGCTATCCGAATACCATACTGGATACCGCGCGTTTTCCCGAGAGCTGCTTGAAAAGCTTCCCCTCGACGCCAACTCTGACGATTTTGTATTCGATAACCAGATGATCGCCCAGATGGTATGGTTCGGTTTTCGGGTCGGTGAGCTTTCCTGTCCCACCAAGTACTTCAATGAAGCATCCTCAATCAATTTTCGCAGAAGCGTCATCTACGGCCTGGGGGTTCTCTGGACAGCTTTACAGTTCAGACTTAACAAGTGGGGGATTGGTGACAGACAGATGTTCAAAGACAAGTGATGAATTATTTTTTTAGTGGCTAACAAGAATTGAGTAAAAATAAAAGTGGCCCCACCTCGGAAGAGATGTGGCCATTTCTAGTATTTCGCTGAAGGCTTTTTATTGCTACTTTGTTACCGTCACCGCACCCGTAGAAAAAATAACACTATCAAATGTTTTGTTCAGACTTTTACTGTTGAAATTTGTCATTGTCTGACCGGGAAGGAGTTCGACTTCCTGCCCTACTTTTACCTCCATCGTCGGCACAGCGCCCCACACTTTTTTATCTCCGCAAGCGATAAGAATATAAGTATAACCGCCCGAATCCATGGTTTCGAGTACTTTTCCGGAAATAACCTCTATACCTGCTTTACGAAGCTGTTCCTTCGTGGCCTTACCTTCAAACGCTTTCGGATCTGCATTTAGAGCAGGATGCCCGGTTGGCATGCTGTTTTGAGCTGGTGCAGCACTCGGGACATCGGCAGCAGGGAGTACCGCCTTTTGATCCTCCACCAATCCGGGTGCGAATACGATGCTTTCAAATGACTTATTGAGAGTCCTGCTTTTAAAAAGCCCCATCTGCATGCCAGGCTTGAACTCAACTTCCTGACCAACATTTACTGTAGTAGCAGGAACAGCAAACCAGGCTTTTTTCCCATCATTTTCAAGTTGTACATAGGTATAGCCGCCGGAACTTATGGTTTCGGTCACCTTACCGGAAAGAAACGGTTTATCCGGCACAACGACTGCTTTTTCTTTGTTCTTAGTGGCAGTTTCAGATGAGGTTGATTGATTTACTAAAGGTTGTTCCGCTGGTGCCGACTGAGTCGCAGTAGTGGTTGCACAACCACTGAGCAGGCCAGCTGCCAACCCCGCCATCATTACCATTCCAGAAATATTCCCGTTTTTTTCCATGTAACTGCTCCTTAATGAATTAGTAAACTAATTTTACTGCACTACTTTACTAGTACAATTGATGAGCGCTCCGTAGATTTAGCTCTTCGTTGCAGAGTTCCATCTATTACCTCGGCGTTCCATAATATTTCTTGTCCGATGGAACTGTCCGCACGTACGTTAGCATCAATAGTAATTTCCGCCTGTTTGCCAGCCTCAATAGTATCAACCTTAAAAACCAGCATGCCACCGGTTTCTTTAGCAAAAGGTGCACCAGATGCCCCGACGAGATTTACCGCAGAAGGCAGCGACAGCTTAACAGACAATGCGTGAGCAGACAAAGAGCCTGAGTTAATAATCGTCAACTGATACTGTAACTTGTCACCCGGACTTACTTTCTTGTTGGAAAGCTTTGCTTCAATCCGCAATAATGGTGCAGAGGCAGCAATCTGGCTGTCTTTCTGAAATACAACATCATTGAATCTAGTTGATACCGCTTTAAGTGTGAGCATAGTTTTCTGCCCGTCAATCAAGCCGGCAGGAATTCTAAACCGTACATTCCCCTTTAATTTTTCTCGGGGAGCAAGCTGTATAAGCGTAATTTTATCATCAGGCCTGCTAACACTCTCCATAAAGCCATCAAAATCTTTCGGCGCCGAGAGCATGAGCATAAACTCTTCCGTATCTTCCCCCTGATTGACAAGTTCAAATGGCAGACTCGTGGCACTATCAACCGGCAACGAACGATTTTCTCCGTGCAACTCGAGAACCGCTTTTATGAGATCCTTTGAACGTGTCTCAAGCACGAGACGCTCGATTTCATCGCGTTCAATCTTAAATTGTAGTTCCTGCTCCGTCTTTAGTTTAGCAGCAGCATCCAACTTTACGAGCATGATATCTACTCGCTGGCTCGGTGCTTTCACATAAGAGTTAGCGTTGTTCTCTGAATTTACGGGTAATGCCGCATTAGCATTTATGGAAATCTGATTCGGGTTTACACCAAGATTAATAAAGCTATCTCTCACACGCTGCACTCTTTTTTCTGAAAGGATAACAGTGTCTGCTATTTTTTCAGTATCACGAGAATGGGCTTTAATGTGAACCATAAAATCGCCTGACTCATACAGAGAAGCTGCGATTTCATTGAACCGCTTAATATAAACCGGTTTTATATATAAGCTGGTGCCATCAAAATCGACCGACAATTTCTTGACAACTTCGATTTTTACAGGCGGCGCAATCTCTGGAACTTTTAGATCCTCTGAAGGTTTGACAGCAGATTTATCCTCCTTTTCAGTAGCGGTTGTTTTTTTTGCCTCTACATTTTTAGCAGGATCGTCCTCTATAACTACTATTTTTTTCTTTTCCAGTACAGGCTGAGTCACTATTTTCTTAATTCGTTCCTTACCGAAATAATAGCTTAGTCCCACTCCGATATCTACGTTCTGGCGAAAAATTGAGTTTTCATAGACGCCCACGTGTCGCACATCAGCTCTGATTGCCAGGTAATTTTGTAAAAAGTACTTCAATCCCAGACCATAATTGAGCAGAATATTTTTATTGCTACTACCATTTCCGTCGCTAAAAATCCCGCCTACCCCGGCAACAAGATATGGCATCCACTTTTTGTTAATAGGGAAAGGGTATGACGCATCGAGTCGAAACAGATAACCGGAGGCATCACGTGCGACCGTTTTTGAACTGGCATTGAAAAAGTTAATTGTCGCTTCCAGCCCCAGATTATCAGCAGCCGATTTCCCTATTTTTTCATGGCCTACTTTGACACCGTATAATGCCGCAACGTTACGCTGCTCAGAACCTGCAAAAAAATAGCTGCCTACTGTCGAGGAAATAGAGAAGCCACCCATAGTTTCAGGCTTGGGTTTTGGCTTAGGTTTTATAATTTCAGCGGCGGGCGTGAGCGTTGGCTCTATTAAATCAGCGGCCATGGCAGGGGGTTGAAGTGTAGCTGATATAAGCATGATCAATATGAGTGCAAAGACATTTTTTGCCAAGTACATCTCCAAAATTCATTTTGTTTTCCACTATATATCAACATTGCAATGAGTTCAACCTAAACAACTATCCAGCTCGTCATGTTTCAATATGAACACAATTGCTGCACACAAGACACAACTCCGTCATTTGCCTGAAACAATCAGATATGTTTCAATGAAAACTCGTTTCATGATTTGTGCATAAAAATTACACGAAACTACTCTTTAAAAGAAAAAAATATGGCATTTTAAAGACTATTTATGATAGAGTCTTCTAAGGTTTAAAAACCATTAGCGTGTGAGTTACAGGAGTCGCCAGCCATGGGACATTCAGCTAAATACCGTATAGGCAAAATCCTCGTGGATGCTGGCTTTCTGAATCAGCATCACTTGGATAGTGCATTACAGGAACACAAACTGACCAACGAGCGCGTAGGCGAAACACTGGTTAGGCAAGGCGTGCTCTCGGCAGTGGATATTGAGCTTCCTTTGATGATTCAGGGACAGCTTGGCTCAATCGAAAGCGCAGCCAAACTTGCGGTCGGCGAACGGCAAATGCTCGGACAGCTGCTTGTTCAGTCTGGGCATATAACTGCCGAGCAGCTGGATCACGTAATCGCAGAACAGCACCGTAGCGGCGAAAAGCTTGGTGAGGTGCTTCAACGTATCGGATTGCTCACCGAAAAGCAGTTACACGGATTACTTGTCTTTCAGCAGAATCAGGACTCAACAGATTCTTCGCCACTCAGACTGGGAGAACTGCTGATTTCGACGGGGCATATTGCTCGTGGGCAGTTGGAGGATGCTCTTCTCAGACAGAAGAAATCTGACAAAAACATTGGAGATGTTCTCATAGAAGCGGGGTATGCAACCCCAGGAGGCATTGAAAAGTGCGCCCGCTTGCAGAAGATGCTCACGAAATCTGTTCTTGCTGCCATTCTGGCTATTGGCATGGGGACGGAAGGATATGCGGAAACATGCGCCTTTTCAACTCAGCTGCAAGACCCGAATCTAAGATCAGAATACATAGCAAAAGTAGCAACTGAAACCGGGAATATGGTCGCCTACAACACCTATACCGAAAATTCTGTTGCATCTGACGCATCAGATGACGGCTCTGCTTCCAGCTTCTTTTTCGGGACCTCCGCTACAGTAAAAAATCAGGGGAGTTCCACCCTTGATACGTTCAGCAAAGACTGCCTGGGGTGCCACGATGGATTTCAAGCCAGCGACCGCAAGGTAAACTACAAAAACACACCCGGCCAAAAATCACATTGGAGCAATAAAGGAGAATCAGAGCATCCAATCGGCATGAATTACTCCGCCTACGCTGCTGCAGATCCCAAAGGCTATAAGCCTGCTCCTGCCTTTGGCTCAAAAATGATGTTTGTAAATGGCAGGGTCGGATGTACAACCTGCCATGACCCGCTTAACCAAGAGAAGGGTCATCTGGCAATGAGTGATTACCGTAGCGCTCTCTGCCTGACCTGCCATACTAAATAAGTAACCTATTTCAAATATCCGAATTTTTTCATCCTGTATCTGAAGGCGTCAATACCGAGGCTCAGTTTTTTTGCGGCTTTCGATTGATTCCATTCAGATATCTCAAGAGCCTGCCTGATTAGCTCCTTTTCCACCTCTTCAATATCGATTCCTTCAGCCGGCAAGCGGAATGATGATGCCGGGGCACCGCCTTGCGGTGTGGCTTTGGCAACAATTTCGAGCGGCAAATGTTCGAGCAGCAACGTTTCGTCATTTCCAAGAATAATCGCCCGCTCGATAACGTTTTTCAACTCCCTGATATTTCCAGGCCAGTTGTAATCAACCATGACCCGCTCGGCCATCGAAGCGATCCCGACAACTTTTTTGTTGAATTCACGGTTGTAGTTTGCAATGAAGTGTGTTGCCAGCGGGATGATATCCTCTCTGCGTTCACGCAGAGACGGTAGAAAAATCGGAATAACCTGCAAGCGGTAATACAGGTCATTCCGGAATGTTTTTTCCTCAATAGACCTTTGCAGATCTTTGTTGGTAGCTGAAATAATCCTGACATCGACAGAAAATACACGTCCACCGCCGATTCGCCGAAATGAACGATCCTCAAGAAAGCGGAGCAGTTTTGCCTGCATGCCCATTTCCATATCACCGATCTCGTCAAGAAAAACCGTCCCGCCATCAGCCAGTTCGAACAATCCTTTTTTGGTTACTTTTGCATCAGTAAAAGCGCCTTTTTCGTGGCCGAACAGCTCACTTTCGAGCAATGTTGCCGGTACCGCCGCACAGTTGATAGCGATGAACGGCTTTTCGGCACGATTGGAACTATAGTGAATCCATTTAGCGACCAACTCCTTCCCTGTTCCGGATTCCCCCTGTACCAGAACGGTTGACGCCTCGCTTTTGGCCACTTTTTCGAGTACTTCCATTAAGTAAGCTACCTGACGGCTCTCGCCAACAATATTGGGGACACCATCCTTTTTTGTTTCTGTGCGTAGTCGTACGACCTCCTGCTTGAGGTCAGATGTTTCCAATGCTTTTTTTATAATGATCGACAACTCGTCAAGATTAAACGGTTTGCTGATGTAGTCGTAGGCACCCAGACGCATGGCGTTGACAGCCGTATCAAGACCGCTATTGGCGGTAACCATGATGACAGCAATATCTTCATCATGTTCTTTGACTTTTTCCAGGACATCTATGCCGCTCATGCCGGGCAACTGCATGTCGAGAAGCACCAGATCTGGCTGCTCCTCCCGGACCAAACGCAGTGCGTCTTCTCCGTCTCCGGCGGTCACAACTTCATATCCCTGCTTTTTTAAGTTCTGTTCCAGGGACCATCTGATTAAATGCTCATCGTCGACAATTAAGAGTTTATTGCGCTTCATAGAGTAACCTCGCTCACTTTGTTATCATCTGTAATATGACAGGCGGGTAATTCCACTGTAAAAACGGTGCCGGTGTCCTTATCGCTACTAACCCTGATATCTCCATTATGCAGCTGTACCAATTTGCAACAGATGGGCAATCCCAAACCGGTCCCCTGCGCCTTGGTCGTAAAAAACGGCGTAAAGATCTTCTCCAGTATCTGAGGCGGTATTCCTGCACCGCTATCGGAGACATCCACCCTGACAAAATCCCCGTCATTCTTAAACGTTAAAGAGCTTCTGATTGTCAGTACCCCTCCGTTCGGCATGGCCTGGAATGCGTTCAAGAGGATATTCAAAAACACCTGCTGCATCTGTTTGTCATCAGCATATACAGGCGGAAGGCCTTCTTCCAGCTCAATCCGTTTCTCAATATTGACTCCTCCACGATGCTGTGAAGCAAACTTGAGCGTTGTTTTAAGAATACTGTTCAGATCAACACAGGAGAGTTGCGGCAAGGATGGCTTACCAAAAAAGAGCAGGTCATTAACGGTCTTATCCAGCCGGATAACCTGTTCGAGCACTTCACCCAGGATCATACTGTGTGGATGTTCCTGATCCATATCATCCTTTATAATACTGACAGCCGCTGAAATACCTGCGAGTGGATTTTTAATTTCATGGGCAATACCGGCCGCCATTTCACCTATAGAGGCCAATCTATCCGCACGCTCCAATTGTTGAAAGTGGAGTTTTTCCAGTTTTTTCTGCGTACTGTCAAGCCGATCTACCATCGAATTAAAACTTCCAATCAAGCGGCCGATTTCATCCTTACCGTGGTAATCAATGCGTACATTGAAATCACCGTTCTCGACCTGCGACATTGTTTCAATCATATTATCAAGTGGTTTTTTAACGAATTTCAGGAGGATCAGAGATATTGCAATGGAGAGAAATACCGTGATTGCGACTGATGAGAAGATAAATATTCGCGATGCGTCCAGCATCTGCATTCTGGTACGGTTAAGCGAATAGTTTATATTCAGAACGCCAATCACACGTGCCTTGCTGCCATGACAGGCATGGCAGGCGGCCTCATTATAAATCGGCTTGACCATCGACAGAACTTCTCCATGCGGCGGCATATCAAAAATTCCGTAGTTTTTGGGGTTCTGATACAACCGGTAATCGTTTGCTCCAACGGTACGGCCGACCTCATTTGGAATCGACGACCGCAAAATAACGCCATGGGGATGAAATATGCGCACTCCGACCAGTTGGTTGTGCTGTCCCACCATCGCCAGGATAGATCCGACATCCTGAACATTTCCAAGATGCATTGTGTTGTAAATACTGCTTTCAACAGTATGCAACAGTAGTTCGGTGCTTTCGCGTGCAGTTTCGATCAGCATATCCTGCTGGTGACGCACGTTATAGGTAGCATAAATAAAGATGCCACCCACCAGAAGGGTAATCGAAGTGACTATTACGCGTG
>Ga0172373_10009687_pt1 | contig 11915 bp, 11 predicted proteins | sample Lak10m_2_FD_114546 | JGI IMG/M metagenome (GOLD analysis project Ga0172373, IMG submission 114546) | Freshwater microbial communities from Kabuno Bay, South-Kivu, Congo - kab_092012_10m | ecosystem: Environmental > Aquatic > Freshwater > Lake | place: Democratic Republic of the Congo... | reverse complement strand
TTATTGTCATTCCTCCTTCCTCTCCCAATCATCTCACCCCTCAGTCTGAGGCTTTCCAAGCCCTCGTCTGGCATTGCCTCGTCTCTCACCCCTCCCTCCAACTCAATCATACTAAATGGTGAGAGGTGGACACTCCTCCCTCTCTCACGCGTGCGGTTTTTCTTGATAGGGATGGAGTTCTCAATGTCCCTGTTATAAAAAACGGGAAACCGTATCCTCCAGCTGTGGTTGAAGAGTTTCGCCTCATTCCGGATGTTGAAGAGGCGACGAAGGCTTTAGTAAAAGCTGGGTTTTTACTCATTGTTATCACAAATCAACCTGACCCCTTACGCGGAACTCAGCGTAAAGAAACCGTAGAAGAGATGCATGCCTTGTTAAAGCAATGGCTTCCCATTCATGATATTTTGACGGCTTGGGATGAACACAGTCCTGATTACAAACCGGGGATAGGACTCATAGAAGAAGCTGTAAGGAAGTATAACATTGATCTAAAGCAGAGTTTCTTTGTAGGAGATAGGTGGAGAGATGTAGAGTGTGGAAAGCGTGCAGGATGCTTTACTATTTTAGTTGACAACAAATGTCAGGAGCCCTTAACTTCAGAGCCAGATTTATATTGCGCAAATTTGCTTGAAGCAGCAAGAAGTATATATTGTAACCCCACAATAAAAGGCAAATCAATGATGACTACAAAGGATTTTAAAATTAAGATCTTCGCTGACGGTGCTGAGGTAAGCGTCATGAAGAAAATGACGGCTAACCCTCTTATAAAAGGATTTACGACGAATCCCACTCTCATGAGAAAAGCGGGCATTACAAATTATGAAGATTTTGCTCGTCTTGTGGTTTCAGAGTTTAAAAACTACCCTATTTCTTTGGAGGTTTTTGCTGACACCCTCCCTGCTATGGAACAACAGGCTCAAAAACTGGCATCCCTTGGGGATAACGTCTATGTCAAAATTCCTGTTACAAACACAAAAGGTCTTTCCACAGCGCCACTCATTCATAAGCTCTCTAGTGAAGGTATCAAGGTTAATATTACGGCTGTCATGTTGTTATCCCAGGTAGAAGAGATGACGGATGCTCTTCAAGAAGGGGTGCCTTCCTATATTTCTATTTTTGCGGGAAGAATTGCCGATACAGGGATTGATCCTGTGCCTCTTATGCAGAAATCCTTAGCTACTATTCAGAAAAAATCATCTATCGAGCTCTTGTGGGCGAGCCCTCGAGAGCTTTTAAATGTGATCCAAGCTGATCAAATTGGCTGTCACATTATTACAGCCACAACAGATATTCTCGCAAAACTGACGCTGATTGGCAAAGATTTAACGGAGTATTCTTTAGATACAGTCAAAATGTTTTATCAAGATGCTCTTGCGGCTGATTATAATATCGCGCTTACGGACAAGATTGCTGTTTAATTTTAGGAAAGGAAAGTTATCATGAGTCATAAAATTCTCATCACAGGTGGAGCTGGGTACGTTGGAACTGTGCTGGTGCCACAACTCTTAAAGGCGGGTCACGAAGTAAGTGTCTATGACACATGTTACTTTGGTAACTTTCTCCCGTCTCATCCGAAGTTAAAGGTTATTCAAGAAGATATTCGTGATACTCAAAAGTTTGCAGACGCTTGCAAAGGAATAGATACGGTTTTACATCTTGCTTGCATTTCTAATGATCCAAGTTTTGAGTTAGATGAGGGTCTAAGCAAAACCATCAATTATGATTGCTTTGAGCCTTTGGTTGTAGCTGCTAAAAAAGCAGGGGTGTCTCGTTTCGTGTATGCGTCTTCAAGCTCTGTGTATGGCGTGAGCGAGTCTCCTGATGTTACAGAAGATCATCCTTTAGTTCCTTTGACTCTTTATAACAAATTCAAAGGGATGTGCGAACCTTTGTTATTTAAGCATATGAGTGATGATTTTGTATGTGTGACGATCCGTCCTGCAACCATTTGTGGCTATAGTCCGCGTATGCGTCTTGACTTATCAGTGAACATCCTCACGAATCATGCGGTTAACCACCGTAAAATTACTGTTTTGGGAGGGGATCAGCTAAGGCCAAACCTTCATATTCAGGACATGGCTGACTTATATGAAATGCTTCTTGACGTTCCGAGTGAGCAGATCCAGGGGCAAACTTTTAACGCTGGATATGAAAATATGAGCATTATGAATATTGCCCATACAGTCAAGAAAGTTGTTGAGCAAGAAATTGCTGGAGAGCCTATCGAAATTGAGGTAGCGGAGACCAATGATCCTCGATCCTACCATATTAATTCTCAGAAGATCGAAAGAGTGATTGGATTTAAACCAAAACGATCTGTAGAAGATGCGATTCGTGATCTTTGTCAGGCTTTCCGTGAAAACAAATTACCGAACAGCCTTACGGATGAACGGTATTTTAATGTCCGTACGATGAAGCAGAAAGCTGCCTAATGACATCTAAACCCCTTGCTGTTGTTACTGGTGGAGCCGGTTTTATTGGAAGTCATATGGTCGATCTTCTTCTTGAGAGAGGATTTAAGGTTCATGCCATTGATAATCTGGTAGGAGGGAACCTAGTTAATATCCGTCATCATAAGGATAATGCAGATTTTGTGTTTGAAGAAAAAGATATTCGTGCTTATGAAGAGGGAGACCCCCTCTTCAAAGGGGCGCAATACGTTTTTCACTTTGCAGGCATTGGGGATATAGTTCCTTCCATTGAGAAACCAAAAGACTACCTCTCTGTGAATGTTCAGGGTACAGTTCATATGTTGCAGTGCGCCCAAGCAGCAGGGGTAGAGAAGTTTGTGTATGCGGCCTCTTCTTCTTGCTATGGAGTTGCTCAAACACCCACACGTGAAGACCACCCTATCTCAACTCTTTATCCGTATGCTTTAAGTAAATACTTAGGAGAACAAGTTGCCTTTCATTGGCATCAAGTTTATCGCTTGCCCGTTAATTCCGTTCGTATTTTTAATGCGTATGGAACACGTTCAAGAACAAGCGGGGCTTATGGGGCGGTGTTTGGAGTGTTTTTGAAGCAAAAAATTGCTGGACAGCCTTTTACGGTAGTTGGAGATGGGAGCCAGACAAGAGATTTTCTTTATGTTACTGATGTTGCGAGAGCCTTTTTGGCAGCAGCTGAAACTGAGAAAACCGGAGAGGTCTATAATCTGGGCGCGGGACATCCCCAGAGTGTTAATAAACTTGTTTCTTTGCTATCTGGCGAGAGTATATCTATTCCTAAACGTCCGGGGGAGCCAGATTGCACCCATGCAGACATCACAAAAATTACGACTGAACTCGGGTGGAAGCCTCAGGTGAGTTTTGAAGAGGGAGTTCATCTTCTTATGCAAAACATTGATTATTGGCGAGACGCTCCCTTATGGGACCAACAATCGATCGCCAAAGCAACAGAGAATTGGTTTAAGTATTTATCTTAGGTAAAGTTTAAGGATATAAGTCTATGGACGTAACTAACAAAGAGTTTTTCAGAAGAAAAATTAAGACGGTTGATCAAATACTCGATATTTTAGGACCTTTTCCCAGAAAAGAAAAAGTCATTATGTGCCACGGAACTTTTGACATTGTTCATCCTGGCCATATTCGTCACTTGCTTTATGCCAAAAGCAAAGGTGATATTCTTGTGGTCAGTATCACAGGTGACGTTCATGTTACAAAAGATAATTACAGGCCTTATGTACCTGAGGATTTAAGGCAACTTAATTTGGCTGCTTTAGAATTTGTTGATTATGTTATTACCGATTTTGATGCAACTCCTCTAAATAATCTAAGGCTTCTTAAGCCTGATTTTTTTGCAAAAGGCTATGAGTATGTGGAGGGAACTGTCCATCCCAAAACACAAGAAGAGATTGATGTGCTTGAAAGCTATGGGGGAGAAATTATTTTTACCCCAGGAGACATCGTTTATTCTTCTTCTGCCTTAATCAATTTAGAGCCTCCAGGCATTGAGCTTGAGAAGCTGATGACCTTGATGGAGAGAGAAAAAATAACCTTTGAGGATCTTCGTAAGACTTTAAAGAATTTTTCCAATATTAGCGTGCACGTTGTAGGCGATACGATTGTTGACAGCTATACCCATTGCGTTCCTATTGGAGGGATGACGAAAACGCCAACCATGAGTATGCGTTATGAGAAGAGATTAGATTTTGTAGGAGGGGCTGCCATTGTAGCCAAACACCTTAAGGCTGCGGGTGCTCAAGTCTCTTTTTCCACTGTTCTTGGGCAGGACCCTTTAGCTGAATTTGTTTTAAATGATCTCAAGGCTTATGGGATCCAATGTCTTGATGTGGTTGATAGTACGCGATCGACAACAAATAAAAATGCCATTGTCGCCAATGGATATCGCCTTCTTAAAATTGATACGGTTGATAATCGATCTATTTCTGATCGGATTCTTCAGCTCCTTGTGAATAACATTCAATCGACGGCAGCGAACATTGTTGTTTTTAGTGATTTTCGTCATGGCATGTTTAATAAAACAAGCATTCCGGATTTAACCGCAGCCATTCCCGAGGAGTGTTTCCGTGTTGCCGATAGTCAAGTTGCGAGCCGTTGGGGAAATATTCTTGACTTTCAAGGATTTGACCTTATTACGCCCAATGAACGAGAAGCCCGGTTTTCTTTAGGGGACCAGGACTCGGTGGTTCGAAACTTAGCCTTAGATCTCATTGCTCAGGCTAAATGTAAAACGTTGATCCTAAAAATGGGAGAAAAAGGTTCCCTTACCTGTCGGAATCTTCCCAAAGAAGATCCTCGCTCTTTTTTCTCAGTTGATAGCTTTAGTGAACACGTCGTAGACGCGGTTGGTTCAGGAGATGCTTTGTTGTCCTATGCAACTCTCAGTCTCTATGTATCAAAGAATGAAGCCATTTCCTCTATTTTAGGATCCTTAGCTGCAGCGGTTGAATGTGAATATGATGGCAATATTCCTGTAACACCTGAGCATGTTCTTAAAAAGATTGATCGTCTAGAGAAGAAAGCTAACTTTAACTACTAGGTTTCGAACGAGATATGCGCACAATTGTTATTGGGTTTGGTGTTCAAGGGGCAAAAAGAAAAAGAGTTGCGGGAGATTCTGTCGTTGCCGTTGTCGATCCTTTTTCACCAGAGGCAACCTATTCTTCTGTTGAGGATGTTCCTTTAGACCAGTATGAAACAGCGCTTGTCTGTACACCTGATGAGGCAAAATATCCTCTTCTTCATTATCTTCTTCAAAACAAGAAACACGTCCTTGTTGAAAAACCACTCCTTTTTGAAGGAACCCAAGAGATCAATGATCTTATGAGTCTGTGTCATGGGCATAAGGTGACATGCTACACAGCGTATAATCACCGTTTTGAGCCTCACTTTGTAAAAATGAAGGAAGTGATAGACTCTGGTTTTTTAGGGAAGATATATAATGTGTCACTCTTTTATGGTAACGGAACAGCCCGCCTTGTCAGGCAATCTCCTTGGCGAGATCAAGGGTATGGCGTTTTAGCGGATTTAGGATCTCACCTTCTTGATACTTTACTTTTTTGGTTTGACCGGAGAGAGGATGAGTTCTCCCTCGTAAAAGCCCATCGCTTTGAGAACAAAGCTTTTGATCATTTGATCTTTACAAGCCAACAATCCACGCCGTCTATTCAGTGCGAATTAAGTTTACTCTCTTGGCGCAACCATTTTACAGCAGATATTTATGGAGAAGAAGGAAGTGCGCACATTTCTTCTTTGTGTAAGTGGGGTCCTTCAACCCTTACCCTAAGAAAGCGCGTTCTTCCAAGTGGTAGACCGTCTGAAGAGTCATTTACGTTGATTCAAGAAGACCCCACATGGCAAGAAGAATATACCTATTTTAAAAAAATGTGTGAGCACCAAACCAATAATCTTTCGAATGATCTTTGGATCCAAGAAAGACTGCAAAGCTTATTTTCGCAAACGCAACATCAAGAAGAAAAACATGTCGCCTAATCTTATCGCCTATGTTGGCTTAACGCATCTTGGACTTATTTCTGCTGCTGCTGCCCTTGAAAAAGGTTTTCAGGTCATGGGGTTTGATCCCAATGAAGCTCTTGTGACAAACCTAAAGTCATCTGCTTACCCCATCAATGAACCAGGATTTGCTGAAGCTTTGCATAAAAACAAAGACAAAATTTGCTTCACAAGTTGTCTTGAAGATCTAAGGAAGGCAGATCTTATTTATATAGCCCCTGATATCCCTACCGATGATAGAGGGAACAGCGATTTAAGCGGGATCAAGAAACTTATTACTTTTATTGCTCCGTACATTTCTAAAAAAGCTTGTTTAGTTATCCTGAGCCAAGTTCCGCCGGGATTTACAAGGTCACTTTCGAGCCTCTTAAACGAGTCTTCGCTAGAGCCAGAAAATATTTATTATCAAGTTGAAACGCTTGTCTTTGGAATTGCCATGGACCGGGCTCTTTACCCTGAGAGGTTTATTGTTGGAGCTTACCATCCTAAAAAGCCTTTAAATGGTCATCTCGAAACATTTTTAAAGGCTTTCAAGTGCCCTCTTCTCATCATGGACTATGAAAGTGCAGAGTTCTGTAAAATTTGTATCAATGCTTTCTTAGCCGCAACGGTCTCTACAACAAATACCTTAGAAGACGTTTGCCAAAAAATTGGGGCAAAGTGGAGTGACATCGTCCCTGCTCTCCGCTTAGACAAGCGAATTGGCCCCTATGCCTATCTTGCTCCCGGCTTAGGACTTGCGGGAGGAAACATAGAAAGAGATCTTAATACGATCGTCTCTCTTGCACAAAAACATGGCTCTCATGGACAAGTTATTGATGCGTTTATTAAAAACAGTCAGCATCGACGAAACTGGCCTTTAAGTGTATTTTATAATCAGATTCTTCCTCAACTGCCTGGTCAAGAGCCAACCATTGGCATCTTAGGGCTTGCTTATAAGGAAAACACGCATTCCATCAAGAACTCCCCAGCTTTAAAATTAATTTCTCAATTACAGGGATTTAAAATTCAAGCTTACGATCCGCTTGTCAAAGCCATTCCCTTTGAATCTTCCTCCCTCACTCTTCAACCGACGTGCCGCGACGTTATAGAAAGAGCGGATGTCCTCTTTTTAATGACACCGTGGGATGAATTTAAAGCCCTCTCCCCAGAAACATTTTTACCTTTGACGACCAAAAAATTTGTCGTTGATCCCTATAAGCTTTTATCTATGGATACGAATGTTGCATTTGCCAAAGATATACTCTATTACTCTTTGTGCTAGAAAGAAGGTTAGTTATGTTAGTACATAAAGAAAAGTCCTCTCCAAAAGAAAAAGTCCTTATTATTGGGTGTAATGGATTTATTGGCAAGGCCCTCACGAAGACCTTAAAAGAGTCTGAATTTTTAGTAGATCCCCTCTCGTCCAAAGATCTAGATTTGACCGATCCTCAGTCAGTTGCACCTTTAGCTGAAAAAATGAGAGGGTGTCAGCACCTCGTTATGTTGTCTTGCTTAACACCCGATAAAGGCAAGGGCGCTGATGTTCTCATGAAAAATCTTCTTATGGCTAAGCATGTCTGTGATGCCCTTCGTCAACAAGAAAAAAGCCCACACGTTGTTTATTTCAGTTCTGATGCTGTCTACAGCTTAGATGATTCCTTGATTCAGGAAGAAACCCCACCCGTTCCAACAGATCTCTACGGCGTCATGCACCGCACACGAGAGCTAATGTTTTTAGAGACTGTTCCTGATCACCTTGCCATCATTCGCTCTACATTAGTTTATGGCCCAGGCGATTCTCATAATTCATATGGTCCGAACCGTTTGCGTCGAGAAGCTTTTCATGAAGGATCTATTACGCTGTTTGGCGAAGGAGAAGATACGCGCGCTCATATCTTCATTGATGACCTCGTAAAACTGACCCTTTTAGTTCTCAAAAACAATAGCGTCGGAATTCTAAATGGCGCTCCTGATGAATCCATAAGCTTTCAAAATCTTGCCAATGTTATTATTGAATGTTTTGAAACGCCCGTTGTTATTAAAAATAAGCCAAGGGGCGGCGAGCCTACACATCGTTTTTTTCAAACCACGCGCTGCTATGAAGCTTTCCCAGGCTTTGTCTTTACACCTCTTCGGGAAGGAATAAGCAAAACCTATCAGAAAATGCAAGAAGATCCGCATGCCTGAACTTAATCTCCTCAAAAGATATCCCGCAGCAAAAAGAGATATTCAAAAACGACATGAAGCTCAGACAGCTGAAAATATTGCCGTTGCCTGTCAATTTGGGTTTGAATATTTTGATGGCTCACGAGATCAAGGATATGGTGGGTATCGTTACGATGGGCGCTGGATTCCCATCGCAGAAGATATTATTTCTCACTATGGTTTAAGGCCTGGAAATCGCGTTTTAGATATAGGGTGTGCCAAAGGTTTTTTAGTGAAAGATCTCATGAAAGTTTGTCCAGGATTAGAGGTTTTTGGACTCGATATCTCAGAATATGCCTTAACCCATTGTGAAGAGGAAGTCGTTGGTCGTCTCCATCTAGGATGTGCTAGCTCTTTGCCTTTTCCTGATAAAAGCTTTGATTGTGTCCTTTCAATTAATACGTTGCATAATTTAGAAGGGGACCATCTTAAAAAAGCGCTTAGAGAAGTGACCAGAGTCTCAAAAGGATCTTCTTATGTTCAAGTGGACGCTTACTATACACAAGAAGAAAGGGATCTTTTTTTAAGTTGGGTTCTTACTGCAAAAACACATGACTATCCTGAGGGATGGATTCAACTCTTTAAAGAAGTTGGTTATAAAGGCGATTATAATTGGACAGTTGTTAGTTAAAGGAAAGGAAATACACATGGCAAAAAAATACGTTGTACTTGGTGGAGGTGGATCATTTGGAGTCCATACATCAGATTATTTATTGAAAAATGCAAACCCAGAACGCGTTATTGCGATTGGTCGTCACTCTGAAAAACCTGAGCCATTTACCCTCGGCGTTGGCAAAGGAGATCCTCGCTATTCTTATCACGCTTATCATATCACCTATGAATTAGATTCTGTGATGGAGCTTTTAGATAAAGAAAAACCTCAAGTGATTATTAACTATGCCGCTCAAGGAGAAGGCGCTGTCTCTTGGAAGAACTCCTGGCGTTTTTTTGAAACGAATGCCGTTGCTCTGGCTAAGATGACAGAAGAACTCATGCGTCGTGATTATCTCGAGCGTTGGATTCAAATCGGAACTTCCGAACTTTATGGCTCTGTCGCTGAACCGTCCACAGAAGACACTCCCATAAAACCATCAAGCCCCTACGCGTCTAGTAAGGCCGCTGGAGATCTCCACTTGCTCTCTATCGCAAATGTTCTTAATTTCCCTATGAACATTATTAGACCCTCAAATGCTTATTGTCCCGGACAGTTATTGCATCGTGTTATCCCACGAGCTGTGATCTGTGGTCTCACAGGACATAAACTTCCTTTGCAAGGAGGAGGGCGAGCCAAGAAATCATATATTCACGCAAGAGATCTAGCGCGTGCGATCCATCTTGTCTCTGAAAAAGCTCCTTTAGGAACCGTCTACAATGCGGGACCAAAGCTTCCTATTTCTATTCGTGAATTGGTTGAAAAAACAGCTGTTGCCCTTAATATGCCTTTCGAGCAACTTTGCACAATTACCGATGACCGTTTAGGTCAGGATGGGCAATACTGGCTTGACAGCTCAGCTATTAAGAAAGATGTTGGGTGGGAACCTCAAATCAGCCTTGAAGAAGGTCTCGCTGAAATGGTTGAATGGGGCAAAAAGTATGTGGATCAATTGCATGAGTGGCCTCAAACATACACCCTTCGGGCTTAATAGAGGCGCTAGTTAGAATAACATGACCTCACTTACCCCAGAAAACTCTAAAGATCTTTTTAGAAAAGCTCTCCGTGTTCGCTTAATCGAGCAAAAAATTATGGATCTTTACGAAGAACATGAAATGCGCTGCCCAACACATTTTAGTATTGGTCAAGAAGCCATTGCTGTTGGGGTGTGTGCTCATCTATCTAAAGAAGATGTTGTGACCTCTGCCCATAGAAGCCACGCCCACTACCTGTCCAAAGGGGGAAGTCTCAAGGCTATGTTATCAGAGCTTTATGGCAAAGAAACAGGCTGTGCCTCAGGAAAAGGGGGCTCAATGCACCTTATCGATAGAGAAGCAGGCTTCCTCGGAGCTGTCCCTATCGTGGGAAGCACTATTCCTATCGGCGTAGGTGTCTCCTTTGCAGCTCATTTGCAAGGGGAATCAAAATTAACAACTATCTTTTTTGGTGACGCAGCTACGGAAACGGGCGTTTTTTATGAGAGTCTGAATTTTGCAGCTCTTCATAAGTTGCCAGTTGTGATGGTTTGTGAAAACAACTTCTATTCCGTGATGACTCCCTTGCAAGATCGGCGACCTGAGAACTTCGAAATCTACAAAATTGCTCAACCTTTTGGCGTCTTTTGTGCACAAGGGGATGGGAACAATATTGATGACGTGTTTCAAATTTCTCAAAGAGCCATTGAGCATGCTCGCTCCGGAAAAGGTCCTGCTTTGATAGAATTCAAAACCTATAGGTATGTTGAACATTGCGGTCCTTTTCCAGATGATCATCTTGCGTATCGCCCTGAGAACGAAGTAAACGAATGGAAAAACAAAGATCCTATCGAACTCCATAAAAATCACTTATTAAGCAAAGAAATTATTACAGAAGATGAATTTTTAGAGTGGACCCGTATCATTCACGATGAAATTGAGGACGCTGTCATGTATGCCAAGTCCAGCTCCTTTCCTCATCGCCACACTCTAGAACAAGATTTATTTGCAGCATGATAAGCAGTGTAATTTTAAGATAACGAGACAAGAGCACAAATGGCACGAGTAATAAAATATGTTGAAGCCCTCAATGAAGCCCAAGATCTTTGCATGGCAAGAGATCCAAAGGTATTTTTATTTGGATTAGGGGTATCCGATCCAGCGGCCATCTTTGGATCAACAAAAAATCTTTATCAAAAATATGGCCCCAAAAGAGTCGTCGATATGCCTGTCTCAGAAAATGCCATGACCGGTGTGGCTTTAGGAGCAGCCCTTGCTGGAATGCGGCCTGTCATGACTCATATCAGACTCGAATTCGCTCTTCTGGCTATCGATCAAATCGTTAACCAAGCTGCAAAATGGCACTATATGTTTGGAGGACAAGCCTCTGTCCCTATGGTCATTCGACTGATTGTCGGCCGAGGATGGGGACAAGGAGCGCAGCATTCCCAAAGCTTACACTCCTGGTTTGCGCATATTCCCGGATTAAAGGTCATTATGCCTTCAACACCTTATGATGCAAAAGGGCTTCTGATTTCAGCTATCGAAGATAATAACCCTGTTCTTTGCATCGAACACCGTTGGCTTTATAATCTTACAGGCGAGGTTCCAGAAGGTATCTACAAGATCCCCCTTACAGAACCTCATGTGATCCAAAAGGGCACAGATGTGACGATCGTCGCCTCTTCCTATTCTACCATCGAAGCTCTCGAAGCAGCTTCCGATCTAGAAAAAGAAGGCATTAGCTGTGAAGTTATTGATCTAAGACTCCTCAATCCCCTCAATGACACAAAAATTATAGAGTCTGTTAAAAAGACAGGTAATTTGATCGCTGTTGATATGGGTTGGCGGTCTGGCGGGTTTGCTGCTGAAATTGTTGCACGCGTGGTTGAAAAGGCTCACACAGCTTTAAAAAATCCTCCTGTGCGCATCACTCTCCCCGATCTCCCTACACCAACGTCTCGCGCCCTCTCTAATTATTATTATCCTCTCCCTCATGATATCGCTAATGCTGCCCGCTCCCTCTTGGGTAAATCTCCCCGCTTATCCCACATCACTCCTGATGCCTTCCTCGATATCCCTCATCTCAATTTTACTGGCCCCTTCTAATCTCTCTTATCTCTCTCC
>Ga0172373_10009686_pt1 | contig 11915 bp, 11 predicted proteins | sample Lak10m_2_FD_114546 | JGI IMG/M metagenome (GOLD analysis project Ga0172373, IMG submission 114546) | Freshwater microbial communities from Kabuno Bay, South-Kivu, Congo - kab_092012_10m | ecosystem: Environmental > Aquatic > Freshwater > Lake | place: Democratic Republic of the Congo... | reverse complement strand
TTTATTTCTCCTCGGTTATTGTTCTTTGCGGTATTCCGCATAGAGGTCAGGGTTTTTGAGAACAATGCCTGTGATCGCCTGTTCGACGGTCTTGTATTCGCCGTTAGCGAACGCCGCTTTGGCAAGTGTTTCGACTTTGCCGAAAGCGTTGCCGTCCGATGGGCGGGTTCCACGACCGATTTCGTCAAAAATTTGGGCGCTCTCTGCTTGAGCGTTCGCCGATTCCAAAGCCTTTTCGATTGCCTCGGCAAGTGTGGCGTCCATGTCGTTCAAACGGCGCAAAGCAGGTCCGATGTTGTTCGCATCGATGGTCAGGTGAGACCAAGCGCTCGCTTTGGCGACATACTGTTCGTCACGGCGATTATCTCGCTCTTTCTTCAATTCTTGAACCGCTTCATCTGCGGACTTTTGAGCCTTTTGCAACATTTGACGGACAGGCTCGGGAAGCGACTTCATCATCGATTCCTCATCGTCCTCTTCCTCTTCCTCTTCGTCTTCTTCTTTCGATTCGTCATACATCTTCTTCAAATCAGTCAACTGTTGCTCTCGTTCGGCAAGCGCTTTTTCGAGTTCGACTACTCGCTCGATATAGGCTTCTTCGAGCCCCGCTTCCATTTCGTTGTTTTCTTCGCTCACGGTTTCCTCCGTTTGAGAACCTGCATTTTTCATCACAATCCAACCTTCTTCAAGATGAGCGGGATGATCGACCCCGCTCGTTTCTAGGACTTTTAGAGCAACCATTTTTTTCTGTTTTCGTGGTTTACTCAAAATTTTTGCTCCTAAAAAAAAGAAAGCCCACGGGTTTTAACGGCGAACCGTTGAATACCCGCAGGTTTCGGACTTTTTGAGTGTAGAACTACGAACGCATCACCGTTCCATCAACAACGGTTTAGTAGGTCGTGTTGGTCGCCTGTCGAACCCGCCCGTCGCCATACGAAATGGCGATCAAAATGAAATCGTCAGCCAAATCGCCTTTCAAAACCTCGTCAATGTCGGCTTCGTTCAATCGACCCTCGATGGCGTTGATGAGAAGCGAGTCAAGGTGGCGGGCGTTGTGGGCGACAATCAAATCCCTCACCTCGGGCATTTCTGAACCGTCAGAAGTTTTTGATCGAACGATCTCATACAGGCGGGATACCGAAATCGGTATTAAGCCAAGCGAGAAAAAACCGACGAGTGCGAGAACATTGAAAATGAAATCAGACATAAACGCATCGTAGCAAAACGGGTTTCGAAATCAATGAGTTCTAAAGATCAAGACGCCTTGAGTTTGACGACCTGATTCATGGTGCCTGTTTGGGCTCGAGCGGAACGCCTGTCCTCTTCGGCATCCCTCACTTCGTATTTGCCGTGACCGATTCGCCTGAACGCATCGGGTCGATCAGTCACATATTTTCTGACCACCGCCACGGTCAAGCCGAACTTTTCCGCCAACTCGTTGACGGTCACCTCGGCAAAAATGTTCTTCGTCGCCCAATAGCGAATCTGTTCAACGCCGTCAAACGGCACCGTGGAGACATCTTCGATTTTGGCGTCCCTGCCCATGCTGTAACCGTTCTCGCCACCGACCATTTGAACAGAGCCGTCCTTGTTCAATTTGAGGAATTTGAATTTTGCTTTCGGGGCAATCCTCCAATAAAGAATCTCGCCCTTCGTGAATGTTCTTTCCATCGTCTCGTTCATTTGTCCTCCCTTCCCACGAGACAATTATACCAAACGAAAAAATTGAAAAAAAATTTTCGATCAAAATTTGGCATCTCGAAAAAATTTGATGGCTAATTCAAGCCGAAAAAAAATTTACGAAAAATAAAAACGCTAAATTTTTTAGTCTCAGCCGAAGTCAACAAATTCTTGTTGCCCGCCGTTCAAAACGATCACAGGAAGACGAGAAACTTTTCCACGAGAACCACTCAAACGAACATCAATCCGTTCGTAAGGTTGCGACCGAATCAACTCCACGAACGAGGGCTCCAAAAGTTGTTTGACCCACGCCTCGATGAGCGGTGGTAAAACTTTTTCTTCAGCCACTAAACGCTTCTTTTTTTTGTCCGAAATACGCCTTGGCGAAACCCGAAGCGATCAATTCTTTGTTCAAACAAACCTGTTTTGACTCGTCACAAAAAACATTCGCCAAAATACGCCCATATTTTTCACCTTTATCCTTCACCGTCTCGATAATGACCGAAGGGTATTTTTCTGACCATCCTTCGACAAAATCTTTTGCTTTCAAACCCGCCTCTTTTTCGGCTTTATTCAGCGTTCGGGTTTCGGGGGCGTCAACACCGTAGAGTCGCACCCTGATCTTGTGGTGAATGTTGAAGCCCAAATCGATGCTGAGATCGATTGTGTCGCCATCAATGACTTTCTCTATTTTTGCACCGTAACAAAACCGTGAAGAAGACATCACGCCGACCTATCGACTTCTCTTCCTATCTCTTTTTCGTTCCGACGCCCTCGGGTTTTTTAAGTCAAGAGGCGTAGTCATCGCCCTCAAACCAGCAACAGCCCGCTCGTTATCCCCAGGTTCGTCACCGTAATCTTGATACAACGGAGGAAGATTCGGATTTCTCTCGGACGGCTCTTCGGGGCTTTCGGGTCTATCCCTCTCTGCTTTAAGTCTCCGATTCAATTCGGCTTTGATGGCACGGGCATTTGCGCCTTTGTAGGTTCCTAAATTCGCCAAAGCATAAGCAACTATCGAGGTACCGCTATCCGCAAAGTAGTCTTCGCCGATATCACCCATCGTTGCCATTGCTTCAAGATAGGGTTCAGCGCCAAACGGAATTTCTTTTCCTTGACCCCGTAAATCACGAACAATCATCGTTGCCAAGCCACTCAAATCAGAATCTTTTATCTTTTGAGCCACTTCGGGCGAAACTGTTTCTTTCGCTTTTTTGGGGGTTTCGCTTGAAGACGGAACTGTTCCCCTATTCGTTTGCCTTTCCGCTTGAGTAGCCATATCTTCATCAAATGCGTTTTTGTCGTCAAACACCGCATTGGCTGGAATCGGATAGGGAACAATTTTGCCACCATTGGCAATTATTTCGGGATTTACTTTTCCTTCAGGTGTCAACCAACCTCGTTCTCGAAATAAATCAAATTCTTCTTGCGTCATGCCTGGACCGTCAGGTCCGTCAGTTCGTCTGTAAAAAATTTCTTCAAGTTTTTCTTCGGAAGCACCTGCCCATCTTTTTCCCCCCTTACCTGAAGATTCAGCCGACCGTTGATGAAAAGTGTTGCCCAAGATTCCCGCAACAACTTGAGAAGCATAATCCGAACCCACCGTGCCTTTGTCCTGTTTGGCATGACCTTTCCACCTTTGCTCGGCGGCGTAACGACCTGCCGCTGATCTGTCGCCCCCGAACGAGGCTTTTACAATCGCATCTTTCAAAACCGTTCCCGCATAGCCCTTGGTCTCTTTCACACCCCCAGCGTTCTCGACTTCGGTTTCAATCATGCGCCATTGACCGTCATCAATATGTCCTAACAATTTTTCCCTAATTTGGGCGAGCAACATTTGGTCGGCAAGTTTCATGGCAGAAAGTATCTCACAACAATCGCATCAACCCTTGTTTATCAAGCCTGTTTGGCTTCGATCTGTGTTTCGGTGAAATCCAAAGCGGCGTCCAACACCTCCATGATCGGCATATCGATACGGCGCACCCTGATTTTGACATCGCCTGTTTTGCCGTCAGCCAAATCTCGACCGATTTTTCCCGCCCAACGATGATGCCCGTCGATCACATATCCGTCTCTTGAAACATAGATGACCGCTTTCGGGTCGTCCAAAGTTTTGGCGCCCTCGTCGCTCATCATGTAGGCGACCGTTTTGCCTTTCAGTTCGCTTTGAGAAGCCCTCAAAGACGATGCTGGCACCTCTGCCTCAACCATCCTGATCGGCGGGTCTTGTTTCGAAAGATGTTCAACAAAAAGCGGTCCAATATCGACATTTCCTTCGTCGTCAATTCGTGGCATTTTGTCCGCCCTAGAACCCTTGATTGGGATACCCGATAACTGTGGCATCTTTTCACGAGGGACACCTTCGGGATGTTTGTCCGTTTTGATTGATTCGCCACAAAAAAGGTTTGTCCCTGGAACGGAAATCTTGCAAACATTAATTTTTGTTTCTTTGCCTTCTTTTTTGAGGTCTTTGATGAATTCTCCAAGTTTGTCCAAAGCGGTGTAGGCTTCCTCCACCGATTCCATTTCAACTAAATTACCTCTCGCTATTTCCTGCAAAGCCTTTTTTGGTGATTTCACTAGAACCGCTTTCCGACGATTTTTGGGGTCGAAGCGCCTGCCGAGCCGTTTACTTTGTTGTGGAACTTGTTGTTTCTTTTGGTGCCCTTTCCATCGGACTTGCGCCGCATAGCGGGCGGCGTCAGATCGACTCCCGCCCGAATACGCCTTCTCCATTTGTTCGTCATCCATCTCGTCGGGGGCTGTTTCCGCCCAAGAAGCGGGTTCGATGCCCTTGTCGAACCACATAAAAAGTTCAGGGCTCATCGCACAAACGCCACCTTCGGGGTCGGGGCATTGGGTTTTATAGAAATCAGGGTCTTTCAACGCCTCTTTGAAAGCCTCCTTATCCTCGTTTGATTGGATAAGTCCCTGTTTCTTTAGGGATGAGAAAGTTGCCCCCTCCGAAATTTGATTCGCATAACGCCAAACAGAAATCCAATCCATCATCAACCAACCTTCTCATTTGCTTTCGCTAAAAATCTATCGTAAGCCTTTTGATCTTCTACAACGAAATTTCCTTCGGCGTTGGTTCTCGCTATAACCCTTGACTGTTTTTGACCCGATTCGCCGTCATTCGTGTCGTACAAAGTGATCGAATCAAACTTTCCTTGGGTCACAAAGGACGGGAAATTTTTTGACACACCCGCATGAGCGTTCCTCAAAGCAACCTCGGGAACCTGTCTTCCGTAATCTTTTCCTTCTCTTCTACGAGCCCTCGGCGCCGACCTTGCGACGGCGGTATCGGTGTCGCATGAATAAAACAAACCGTGAACGGCTCGAGCGCCCATACTTCTGTATTTGTCCAATTCGGCGTTGCGTTTATCTAAACCGTTGTCCATCGTGCCGTCGATCACCAAATCCATTCCTTTCTGTAATGCGAAAGAAGAGACCAATTTGCCGACAATCGAAGATTCCTCATGGACGAACGCCGCTAATTGATATTTTGCGAACTTCTCTTGTCTCATATCTTCGTGTTCTTTGGAGCCGTCTTTGAAACCTTTTTTGGCGCTTTCTGCGTCCGCTTCCGCTATCGCCTCGTCCCGAAGTTTCGTGAAACCCGAAGAAACAACCTTGTAATCGTCGGCGTTTGAAATCACCGCCTTCGGCTGTTCGCCTTCTTTAAGGTTTTCTTTCGTCGGCGGAACCGCAATGGTCGAGTCCTTCGATGAAGATTTACCCGAAGCACCGCCACCACCTTTGACAAAAACTATCGGACCTTCAGGGTTGACGGGGACACCTTCCGAAGATTTTGTCACAAAATTCAATATTTCCGCTTTTTTCGATTTCGACAAATGACTGAGAACGATTGCGGGTGCGTCGAAAGAATCGAGCGTCAAACCCCTTCTTGATAACTCTTTAGCCAAATTGTCGAAATTGCAATGGGTCGCCAAACTCGGCGCCGTTGCCATCAATTTTTTGCCCTCCTCCGTTTTGGGCATAGGCACCCTTCCTCGACCGATGAGGTTAAGTTTTTCCTCAAGGGTTGCTGGCAACGATTTTGTGGTGCCACCTGATCGAGTTGCACCTTTCACATGACCCTTCCAACGCTGTTCAGCGGCGTACCTCCCTGCGGCGGAACGATCACCACCAAACGAGGCTTTGGCGATTTTTTTCTTGTTTTTGTTTCGTGCCGAAATTGCTTTCGCTTTTTTTCTCGCTTCCGCTTTAGAGTTAGCCCCCCAAGCCTGAAGACTTAAAAGAAGTCGGGTGGGATTGCCTTCCGCATCACGCTCAGGTCCAGGCATATTGCCCATTCGGGCGAGGAAAGAAGCACGGCGAGGATTGTCGCCCCGTTTCACGGGGGGTTTGAGAGTTCCGCCCGTTTCTCGTTTATAGGAAGCCCGACCCTTCGCATTGAGCCCGCCTTTAGGATTTTTACCTGCGCTTCGTTGCCAAGCGGGACTAGAAGCCTTCTTGACCCGATAACCACCACCCCGTTTCTTGTATTCACGGACAAGCCAAGCGTTCGCATAAGCCGAGGGGTAAACATCGAATTTTCTTTTTGCTTCCGCCTTCACACGGGCATACAACTTTTTGTCGGTGGGCACATTTTCGGATTTCGTAAAGGTCTTGACATTGATCGGTTTCTTGCCTTCACGGTTACCTTTTCTCTCCGCTTTTCGTTTACGAGAAACAGCCGATTTTCTTTCCGACTCAGACATAGACGAAGCGGTGGAGGACGGAACACATTTCGGGTACTTGCCTTCAGTCGCATCGGGACGACCACATTCTTCGTAACCTCCGCCTTCTTTCTTCCGTGAAATATCCACCCACTTTTCGTCGAACCATTTGTCCAAACCGCCACGCTTCTCAACATCGTCAACCATGATTTTCGAGCGTTTCTTTTTCTTCTTTTTCCCGCCCATGATCGTGTCCACATGAACTGCGGAACTTGTTGGGTTGTTTTTTGCAAGCCTTTCTTTTACTTTGGCGTCGATCACCGATTTATATTTGGCGCCATTCTCGCTTTTGGCGATAATCGGTCTTTTCACAACAGGTTTACCGCCATAACCCGAATCCAAAAACTGACTTGGGCGTTTACCCGTTCGGGGTGTTTTGGGTTTCGCCATTTTCATCGGGCGACCCCTGCCCGCCGTCAATCCTTCTTTCGGAAAATCCGTCATCTTCAACTTTCCTCGACCCAAAAAGACGGTCTTACCGCTCGGTAAAGAAACAGCCTGAATAGAAGTGTCGTCAACGAAATTTTCGTCCGCCCTCCGAGCCTTCAAACGCTCCAAATTCTCTTTCGAATCCATCGGCTCGGGGAGCGTCGTAAAATAATTCTTGATTCGCTCGGCAATATTCCCTTTCTTTTCTTTCTTCGAATCCACCTCCAACTTTGCTTGCAGACGAGCCATCTGTGTTGCTTTGGCGTTTATCAACGCCCTCCACCGCACATTCGCCGCATAGCGACCCGCCTCCGAGCGGTCACCTCCGAAAGAAGCCTTCGACACATCCTCGGGTATTTCCATTTCGATGCGAGCCGCCGCTCCGCCGATAGAAAACCCACGAATTTTTCCCGCTTTCACCATGTCCCATGCCCAAGGTTTCCATTGAACACCCAAAAAAACGGTGCCCGCAGGGTAAACAATCGGTTCGGTCGAAGCCTTATTCATGCCGATAGTCACGGGCACAGGAAACGACATCGCCTCCAACCACTCACCCGCAACGATGTCCCGATTATGTTGCAAACGAATATCTCGATCACCGCTTTTTACATAATCCCACAAAGCATTTTGCAGTTCGGTCGCATCCGTCCATTCCCCGTGGGCGTCGTAACGGTTCGGGATATACCACGGACCGAGCGTGAAACGGTGTTCGTCGTTGGCTTTGAACAATAAATCGAGGTGTTGGACGGGCGCCTCGGCTTCGATGGTCGGCTCTTGCACAACCGTCGCATCGACCGTTTCGGGGTTTTCGAAAACCTCGATCAAAGCCTTTTGGACGGGTTCGGGGAGGTCAAAAAATTCGATTTCGCCGTCAGCCCACATCTTCGCCAACGACAATTCGTGTGCAAAAAGTTTATTTTCGGGCTCATCCATTCCGCTTAAGATACTTCTAAACCCCGTTGCGGTTTTGCTTTAGGATGCTTGACCGTCTTCCAAATCAGATTCAGGGTCAACGGGTGAAGGCGAACGATCAATAATTTCGTAACCGCTAAGTTCAATCGCATACTCAATCGTCCCGTAGGCGGGCAGGGCGTCATCCAAAGATGCCTTAAATTTTGGTCCAACTGCCGACAAAGAAACCGTTTCCCCATCTGCAACCAAATCCGATGCCATGATTAAAACCGAGGGCGGAGCGAACAGGGATTCGGAGATCGAGTCCCACTCCACCCGTTCGGTTTTGTCACCCATTTTTATCACCCAAAAATACTCAATCATTTTGTTTCTCCGCACTTAATAAAGCACCGAGCGCCGTAGCCATCAAATCCCTGTCTGCCCTACCTGTGCTACGAAATTTTTGTCCGCCACCAAACAAATTTTCGGTGGCAACAGTCAAAGTTTCCGTGTAAAGGTCAGGATAAATTCTGCCCTGATAAGGGTCGGAGAAATCATCAGGAATGTATTTACCTCGTGAATAAGACAAGCCTGCTTTGGTTGGACCAACCACTTTTTGTCTTCCTTCTTTCACCTTGCCCGTTATGGGGGTGGTCAAATCACCGCTTTTTCCCCAAGTGCGTCTCGCTAAAGCCGCTTGCTCGATCAATCTCATCGGGCGACTGAAAGCGGTGAGAGCATGAACCGTCTCGTGTGTAAAAGTGTCAGGGTCATCCATATCAGTAACAATTCTTTGTTGGGATTCGCTCCAATTTCCGCCTCCCCGACTGCGGGCAACAATCTTGATGTCGGATGGTAATTTGCTTAAAATACTTTGAGGGAAACGGGAAGCAACTTCTTGAATAATTTTTTGTTGCTTTTCGTTAGATTCAGGAGCGCCCGAGCCGTCAACTTTTGCGGGATAGTTTTGAGCCATAGGGCGATACTGACCAATGGTTTTTTTGATCTCTTGACCGATTTTTTCTTGAATATCTAAATATCTTTGATGATTTTCGGAACGAGTAGGATTTCCCGCTTGTTGAATTTCGGTTCTGAGAGAACGCAATGGTGCGTCTTCATCCCAAGACAATTCAGTTATTTGGTCTTCTAAGATGGAAAACGCTCTGTTTGCTTCCCATTTGGCATCAGAGTTGGCTGCTTGTAGTTCTTGCCGAACCCGATACGCTTGTTGAGATTCTATACCATAACCTTTTTCATTCAACAATCGTTTGTATTCTTTAGTGGCTTTTATCAAAGCGCCTTTGGCAATTTTCGCCTCGTTTTTTAACCTTTCATATTCTTTTACCGCATCTTTCACGAGAGGATAAACTTTCGGGTCTTTATCCATAGCCCTATCAATCAAAGATTTTGAAAGGGCTGATCTTGCTTCGGCATCGTTGGGGCGTGATTGGTAGGCAATCGCATCATTCAACTCTTGTTGGGTGCAAAAACCCGATTCCACAACTTTTTGACCCGCTTCATCCAAAACTCTTTTGCCCAAAGCATTTACTGACGCTTCCGCTTCCATCACGGGCAAAGATGGCACCTCAAAAGTTTTCCCACGAATGAGGACTTTGACAAAAGCCCTATCTTGGGTGGTCTCATAATTAGACCGTACCCCTCCTAGATAAAGTTTGCTTGCGTCAGATAATTTTCGGGCGGTTTCATCAATCTGCTCGCTCAAAGATTTGTCCGAGAGTTTCTTGCCTTTGTCCTGTTTAACATGACCCTTCCACCTTTGTTCCGCCGCATACCGTCCCGCCGCCGAACGATCACCGCCGAACGAGGCTTTCAACAACGATTCAAGATTTGCAACCTCCGTCTGAGCCCCAATGTCGTCGGGCTCGAAGACGAAAAGCATCGCATCATTCCCAAGGACCATAAAACCCTGTTTCTTTCATTTTTTCCAACGCTTCTTTGGCGGTGAATCGTCTGACATCCTCCGACTCTATGTTTCCGTAGTGGTAATACAGGGCGGCGGGCATCACTACTTCGTTTCCGTTCGAGTAATCGTAAACAGTTCTGTCCCAAATCTCTCGACCATTGGGCAAGGTGCCTTGCAACTCGTCAACTTCAACCCATGCGTGATCGAATCTTATTCCTTCAATTCCGCCCCGACCAAGAGGGACGCCGTGACAGATTCGGGCGTCGGGATTGTCCACAAACTTGTCGAACAAGAGATTCGCCGCCGCTTGAAAACAATCGCCTTTACCAAAGGCTCTTTCATTCCCGTATTTTTCCTTAAATTTTTTGTCGCTCAATTCGGAAGTTGCTTTTTTGCGACCCCTTTTGTTTTGTCGCTCCTGTTTGACATGACCTTTCCATCGTTGTTCTGCGGCGTAACGACCCGCCGCAGAACGATCACCACCGAACGACGCCTTTACAAGATTGGTTAGAAATTTTTGTATTTCTTTTGAACTCAAATCTCTTTTGTCAACTGTCAGTTTGCTACCATTGAACAACACAACCTCATCTCCTTGGATGAAAGCCCCGTCATAGCCCTTAGACGCCCAATAAAAATTTATTAAATCAGAACCCGAAGGATTAAATTTCAATTTTGAATAATTGACTACCTTTGAAGATTCATACGGTTCGCTTGATTTAACTTTCAACCACTTATCGCCTTCAGACCAAGGTATTTCGTCCACTATCAATTTTGCCGACTTGTCAAGGTTTAGACGATAAGGTTTACCATAAATACTTGCTTCTCCCCTTAGGGGTGTAATATAAAGACCTTGCCCCCAAGTAGCAAAAGGAATGTCGTTGAGGCTCCAATCAAGAACAAAACCGATACTCGCTGTCGGGTCGGAAGCACCTCTGTAGTGGGTGACTTCGCTATCTTCTAAAATCCTCAGTTGAGGCTTAGCATCTTTTCCGAGTGATTTTGCTATCAATCCTAAAGCATCTTGAACAGATTGTGCTTCATAGAGAATGTTTACCATTTCTTTTGTGGTCAATTCTTTTGGATATTTCTTGTCATTGCCTTTTTCATTTCCTTGCCACCTAATGTTTGCGGCGTATCTGCCTGCGGCGGAGCGATCACCGCCAAACGAGGCTTTAATCAAATCAGCCAAACCTGTATCGTCTGACTGCTTTGAACGCATGAGTTCGAGCAAACCCTCGTGAACAAAATCTAAATCATCGAGTGAATCAATCATCCAATAACCCCGCCAATTCATGCACCTGTTCACGGGTCAATTTCATGTTGTAAACGCCTCTCTCCTCGTTCCAACCGTCATTTTTGAAACCCTGTTCCTCCCAAAAAGATACCGCCCCTTTTAAAGAACCCAAAATCAATTCGGCATTTTTGCTTGATGCAATTTGGGTCACCCTTCCCAACAAAGCCGAACCAACCCCACGAATGACACCATAGGAGCCCGCATAATCGAAGACCAAAACAGCCCCTTTGGATTGGGTTTGAAACAAACGATAACTAGCGGCGCCCGCCACGACTAAATCTGAATTTATTTTATCCTCACCCACGACAATAACACCATCGGTTGTGTTCGATGGATTCAACGCTTTCTCGATCATTAAGGCGCCCAATCTAAATTTTTCGGGCAACGGCTCCCGTGGGTCTGAGTCCGAATAAACCTTGTTCGGATTGCGTTTATCAGGGTATTGGAGACTCAAAATTTTTTCAAAAGTTTTATTTGCTCGCTTTCTGCTGATTTCGACACTTCTATCGAAACCTTGAGTGTTGTTCCTGAAATGTTGAATTTCCATTCCTGCGGTATCGATGTATGCGGTGGCGTTATTTATCCTTTCTGCTACCGCCGCTAAAGAAACAGACTTTTTATCTTTTTCGCTTTTCTTATGATTCTTCCACCTTTGTTGAGCGGCGTACCTGCCCGCCGCCGAACGATCACCACCGAAAGACGCTTTGATGAAGTCTTCCATTTGCATTTGGCGGAACAACTCGCCGAGACCGCCCTCATCCAAATCGTCGAGACTCTCAATACCGCTCATGGCAGAAGCGTAGCAATCTCGTCAACTTGGACATTGAGATTTACGCTCGCCGAACCGTAGCGCCTGTCTTTATCAAAACCGAAGCGTGACCAAAACGGCTGGCTTTGGTCTGTCCACTCCAAAAAGATTTGCACAACATTTTTGCCGACAGAATCCTTCAATGCT
>Ga0172373_10009685_pt1 | contig 11916 bp, 17 predicted proteins | sample Lak10m_2_FD_114546 | JGI IMG/M metagenome (GOLD analysis project Ga0172373, IMG submission 114546) | Freshwater microbial communities from Kabuno Bay, South-Kivu, Congo - kab_092012_10m | ecosystem: Environmental > Aquatic > Freshwater > Lake | place: Democratic Republic of the Congo... | reverse complement strand
TTCCTCACCCGGCGCCGCCGCATTGGCAGCCGTCGCCTCAGGCGGCAACTGCGCTTGGTTCTCTGGTTGGTTGAGCGACTGGCTTCCAGGCACGCCAGACTGTGCAACTCGCTGGGCGTTGAGTGCCTGCTCTTGCGACATCATCTGTGCCTGTTGCTGCATCTGCTGCTGGCCCATCTGCATCTGCTGCATCTGCCCAATGACCTGCGTCATCGTGGCAACAGCGGCAGGGTTGAGGGTTGCATCCGTCTGTTCGTCGCGGATGAGTTCCTTCTCGCCAATCGGATCTTCCACGCCCACGCGATCCATTGCACGCTCGGCGCTCCAGATGCGGTTCTGTACGAGGTTGATCGCGGTGCTGGCAAGTTCCAGCGTGTCTCGTGGTGTAAGTTCTGGAGCAACGATCTCGATGCGGTACTCAGTCCCAATGATGGACCTGACGGCTGGATCCTTGACCTCCCAGATACGGGCGCACATTTCCCAGACCTTCTTCATCCACGCATAGAACACCTTGCGCTTTGGAGCAAGGCGTGACTCGTAGTTGGCAATGAGCGCGGCGATGGCGCGGGACGAACCTAGCACCTGCGCGGGCGCGAGACCGAGGAGAAGGTCGTTGAGTCCAGTCGCCACCGTCAGCTCGCGGTCAATGCGGGCGACATAGGCTTCGATCTGGAACTGCGGAATGAACGGCTGGATGGCACGGAGTTCGTTGCCAGGACCAGGCGTTGCGACACGACCCGGCTTTGGCAGTGCGTTCGGTGGCACCTCGTCAGGAGCTTCGGCTCCGACCAACTGCCACATCTGCCCACCGACGATGGACTGGATCATCTGCGCCATCGCAGTGACTCGCTCGTCCTTCTCGCGGAGGAGTTGCTCAGGATCGTAGAGCGCAGGCTTGCCGTATGGGCTACCTGGGATCTTCCCGTTCGGGAGGTGGATGTACGGAATCTGTCCGCCGTACTCAGGGTGCGCGTCATTCTTGACGAGCGTGTTGCCCACGTAGATTGCATTGTACACCAACGGCGCCTTCCCTGGCGATGTTGGCACCTTGTACCAGTAGTCGTAGACTTCCACCTGCATCTGCTCGTAGGCAGTCTCGCGGCGGAGCGGGTTGCGCTCAAAGGCGTTTGCCCAGACGTTGCCGATAGGATCATCGTGGCTGCCACGGCTCGTGTACGGGAACCACTTCTCACCTTGCTTAACAGGGATCACGTTGACGCCGTAGTCCTCTTGGATGGACTGTGGCGACATCCCGTAGGTGTAGAGCGCCCAGTCTAGGCGGTTGTAGTCGCTATTGCCGAAGCCGAGGTAGAGGTTTTCTGGTCGCTCAATAATCGAGATCTTTGGCAGGCGCTCAATCGGATCCCAATAGACCTTGGCAGCGGTGTGTCCGTAGAGTTCCTTGAGCAGTGCAGCCTGCTCGTGGAGGAGATCCATCTCGTTGGCATCCCACCAACGGAAGTAGAGCCGCTCGCGCAAGCCAGCGGCTTCTCGCTCTTCCTGTGAGGAGCCAGTTGGGACGTAGTTGATGACTGGTCGCACCGCCTGAATCGCCGCAGGGATCTGGACGTAGGCGTGGTGGATGTTGACGGAGACGTGGGCGCGGCCAGCGAGGCGTGCGCTTGGATCTTCCGACCAGTGGTCTGCACCACCGAGCGTCATCGTCTCTGGGTGGTAGAGATTGTCCATTCGGCGGAACAGCGCCTTGAGGCGGTTCTGCTCTGGATCGACCAACTGCTTGCGTCCAAGGATCTCCTGAAGCAGCGTAAAGTCTTCGCTCTGCTTTGGATCAAGTTCCTGCGCAACGAGCGAGGACTCCAGCATCTTGAGCGCCGCAGCCTCGGAAGGTGCGAGCTTCTCTACGTTGGGTTGGATGCGGAGGGTTCCAGAACCACCACGTAGACCAGCAGAAAAACCCCCAGGGGCGCGTCGGCTGCCCTTGGAGGTGGCGTTCATCGCAACAGGGGCATTCGCCACTGGTGCAGTTCGTGGGAGCGGTGAGTTAGTAGCTCCGGCGGGTAGGCGGAGGGAGCCGCCGCCGGAGCTACTGATTTTCGTCGGTGCAGTTGCAAGTGGGGCGACGCGATCAAGTCGGTCGCGGATGACGGCGCCCTTCTGTAGTCGTCGCGCCTTGTCAATTGCCTTGCCGATAGCAGCGATCTGTTCGGGCTTCGCAACCTCTGGGTCGGTGGTGTACTGCGCTGGTACGCCCTTCGTATCCTGGAACGCTGCTGGAATCTTACGGACCTTAGCCATTAATCACTCACTCCAAAATAGGTGAAGGTGGGATTCTCCACGCCCTTCTCGGGATTCCTCAGTGCGTGTCGCACTGCGATTGCTAGTGCCATTACGGCATCTTGTTCTAGTTTCTTGTCGTCAAGTCGGTAGATCAGGAGTTGTCGCTTCAGCTCGTCCCACGCAGCACCGATGGGGAATTCGATCTGTCCCTTGTCAATGACAGCCTTCAGATCGTTCAGGAGTTCCACCTTCTTCGCCTTCGTGCCACCGAAATCAAAGCCTCGGAGCGGGCGGATGATTGAGAACTCTTGCTGGAAGAGCCTGCCACCGAGACCAGTGGAGTCCACGATGGTGGTGCAGAAGGCTCCGTCTTGGCCGTAGAGTAGGTGTCCCTCTCTCACCATATTCACAACTGCGGAGATGCTCTGCTTGCCGCTGCGCTTCCTGATCCTCACCCCGCGTATCTTCCTGCGGTCGGTGATGTCCAGCGTGATTGACCACGTCGCGTCGTGCGAGATGCCGGGGTCTACGCCCTGCACATAGCGGTGGTTTCGCTCTGGCTTCGTCTCGTGATCCAGCGACTTGTATGCCGCGAGGATGGACTGGCTCCAGAAGAAGGAGTCTCGTGCCTCGATGAAGTATCCGTCAATGTTCTGCGGGATGAGGTAGGGCGCCTGTTGGCGGACCACATCGTCAAAGTTCTCCTGCGTCAACCCGTACCCTATGTTGTCGCGGGTGGAGAGTCGGAAGGAGATGAACTTCTCATCCCTTGCTGGGTTCTCTGGGTTGCCCTTCTCCCAGAGTTCGGAGTAATCGTTGATGCCCTCGCTTGGTGTCCCGATAAAGTGGAGTGGACCACCAGTGGAGAGTCGGCGGAGGTTCAAGACCTCTTGGTAGATCATCACGAGGTGCGGCTCAAATGCTGCCTCGTCAAAGGAGATGCCGTTCATATCCTTGCCGAGCAGTGCCTTGGCGCGATCCTGCGTGGTGCGGAAGTGGATGCTTGCCCCGCCAACCACGGGGTGGAACTTGATCCAAGGATACTCTCCGCGATACTTCTTGGAGGTGTCAATGATCTTGCCAAGTTCCTTGGAGAGCGGGCAACCCCTGCCCCTCTGCGCTGGATGGTTGCCGCCGAGGATTGCCTCAACTTCGCGGAAGACGAGTTCTGCGGTCTCCTGCTGGATGCCTACGTGGTACCACTCGTACGGAGCGTTGGCCCATCGGACTGCGGACTCTGGATCGTTGGGATTCGGGTTGGCAATCCCTAGTTTGTATAGCGCGTGATGGAGACACACAACAGCCATAGCAAGAGTCTTTCCTGCACGGTTCCCAGCTGAGACGACCGTTGTGATGTACTTCGGACGGAAGTTCGTTTCGTCACGTTCACTGCACGCCTTCCACCAGTTTACTTGTCCTGGATTGCCTTGGATGCCGAGCCACCTGAGGGCGAAGAACTCAATGTCAGATCTGCCACGAGCAAGGTCAATGGCGACTTCGTTGCTAAGCGGCTTCAAGCCTTCTTCGCCTTGAGGCGACTGCTGATTCCCGCTGCCTTCTTCTTTGCATCAGCCTTGCTGCTCGCACCCCACGCTTGCAGGCTGAGGAGGAGTCGAGTCGGTCGTCCCTTCTCGTCTCGCTCTGGACCGGGCATACCACCCATACGGGCGAGGAATGAGGCTCGGCGTGGATTATCTCCGCTCTTGACTGGAGCCTTGAGCGTCCCGCCAGTCTGCGCCTTGTAGGATGCTCGACCGCGTGCGTTCAGCCCTCCCTTTGGATTCTGACCCTCTTTACGTTGCCACGCTGCGCTCTTGGGCATTACTTCACCTCGTTATGGTAATACAGAGTTCCTGGCAGGAACTTGATGGATTGGGTAGCAGCGGCGATCCTGTCAATGAAGGTGCCGTCTGCTTCGTAGTGGCGGTCTGTGTATCCAGCCTTGCGGGCAACGTCAACCTTGACGATGTAGTTGCCAGAGGTGGATCTTGCCGACTTGAACTGCGGGGCGGAGTCTTTGGACCACCCGCAGTATACCACATCGTTGCCAAGTTCCGCTTGCCACATCATTTCCGCGATGTAGTGCGGGTCGTAGGAGTCGTCGTGGTTGAACCAGCCAATGTAATCAGATGTCGCCAAGTCAAGCCCCTTGGCCCGCTTGTCGTGACCCCAGTCGTTGAGGTTCGGTTCCGCGTAGAATGTGATTCCAGTATACTTCTTACGAGACCCTTCAAGATCAATGTCACTTGCAAGGACGATGACTTCATCTGGCTTCCGGCTCTGCGCGAGCAGGGCGTCGACCGTGCGTACCATCCCCGCTTCATCCTCGTGAGCAGTCACAATCGCTGTGAAGGTTGCCACCGATTCTCCTAATGATGTCGCTGGTTGAGATACCAGCGGTGTATGGGATGTAGAGCATCTGGATGTTCCGCTCGTCTAGCCACCCTTGGCTGATGCCGAGCTGATCCATCAGTGCTGGTCCCGTCCAGTCATCGCCGTGTGCGATGTACGAGACATCCTTATCCTTGATGAGATCAATGGTCAGACCGCTGTCCTCATCTCCGACGTTGACGATGACTTCGTCCACCCATCGGCAGGATCGCAGCGACTCAAGACGCTCACCGAGCGTGAGGACGGTGGGCCGCTTGTATCGAGCAGCGAACTCGTCCGTGTTGAGTGCGACGATGACCCTGCCGTGTTTGGCGCACTGCTCTAGGAAGGATGCGTGTCCGTGGTGGAAAAGATCAAAAGTCCCACCAACATATACCCACACTATTCTTCCCCGAACTTCTTCTTTCGCTTCCTGAATGACGGGGTTGTCGTGCCAGTCCTCTTCCACTGACCATCAATTTTTTCGTAGATGCCCTTCTTTGCAGCACCAAGTTTCATAATGCCAAACTGCTTTGCAGAAGTTCCCTTTGGCAAAGATCCCTGTGCCTTTATACCAGTCCCCTTGACCTTGCCGCCAGCCTCAAAGAACGCTGTTGCAGCAGAAGACCCAACACGTGGACCACCCCTGAACAACGCAGTGCCAGTTGACTTTACGTCAAACTCGCGCTTCGTTCCCTTGGGGACAACTGTGACCTTTCCTCCAACGCTTTCTGCTCGCTTGACGAGATCGGCAAACTTCTTTGCCTGACCAGGTCGAATCTGTACCTCTGACTCAAACCCTCTCTTTGCACTGCCAATGAGCCACATCAGGTCATTGACGGTGTCGTTTCGGTAGATCCGTTCTCCGCTTGCAGATCGGCCAGTACCCTTGTATGAATACCCTTTGCGGGTATCCAGTGCGTACTTGTCCTTCCAGTTGTCCTTCTTTGGCATCTTAAATATCAAACTGCTTGTCGGCAGCCGCCTTCTCTTCTGGGGACTTCTCCTTGACCCCGAACGCGCTGTTCTTTGGGTCGAGGAACTTGATCAACACTTGGAGACCTGAGGCCAGTCCTGCGGACAGCACCGTGCGGAAGTCTCCGCCCGTGATGTCCAGAAGCGGGATGCCGAGACCGAGTGCGACCGAGATGGAGACGGTGATGAATGTCCGTCCGAACTCGATGAGTGCCTCGTCTACCCCTGTGTTGTCAATAATCCAGCGGATACCCGCCTTGATGTCGCTATACATTGGGACTCCTTATTTCCACTCAACAATGACGACGTGCTTATGAGGCGCACCGCCAGTTTGCTTCTTCTTGCTTGCGGCAATCTGCTTGAGCTGCTCTTCGGTCACAACGACCCCGAACTTCTCCTTGCCCTTCCCGCTACGGGTAGGACACGCCCACTGCCAGCCATCTACCGCGTCCCATCCTGCTGCGGTCATATGACCATAGCCAACGGCGATGTGCTTCTTATCTTTCTTTAGCCAATAGTTCTGCCACTTCTTGTGCCACTCGCTGATCTCCACAGGTGGGTAATCCACAGCCTGCTGGACCCAGACGATGAGTCCGGCACCGCGATGCGCCGAGAGGACGACATCGTCCCACGACTTGGCATAGCGTGCCTTGGCACCGAGTTCCCTAGCGGTCTTGATCAGGTCACCGAGCGACGAGCCGTTGTCGGACACGCCCTCTTTCTCCACGAACCCAGTTGCCTTCTCCTTCGCCTTAATGCCATCGCCAGCGGACGGATTGACCGTGTACTTGGATGCCCACGACACGGCGGCTGCCGTGCTGGATGGACCACAGTCGTCTAGAATGCCGCCCTTCTCAACGTGATCGAGTTGTGACCTTACTTGAAACTTCATTTAATCCTTCCAGCGTAGTGGCCCTGTGACGAGCCATCCGATTGTGAGTAGTACAAAGAGTGTTGCCATCGTGGTCTGTGTCTGACCCTCTGGCAAGACCACCACTGCAAAGAGGAGACCGAGGACGGTCCACGCTCCACTGATGAGGTCGGTAATGATGTTCTTAAACACGTCGGGTCCCCTTTCGGCTTGATGAAGACTGTGCTGCTCCGCCTCCACCACCTCCAGTGGTCCGTGATGCTGCTGATGCCGCAACGCTTGCGACTTGACTTGCGATGACCGCCACCGCGACTGGTTGCGCCTCCTCCTTCTCCGCCTCGTCTAGATCGCTTCCGATCTCCGTGATGGCAAGAAGGTTCTCAAAGACTTGCCCTACCGCTTCTCCGACCGAGTCGATCTCTTCCACAGGAGGATCAACAGGCTCAGGCTCAGGGCCAGGATTGATGTCAGGGTCAGTGCTTTCTTCAGGTGCTGGTTCCTCCGATGGTTCGGTCGTCGGTTCTGGTTCGGTAGACGGCTCTGCACTTGGCTCTGGCTCTACCGTTGGTTCAGGTTCTGTAGTCGGTTCAGGAGTTGGATCAATAGTTGGCGCTGGCGACGGCTCTTCAGGCTCGTCAACCTCTTGAGGAGGTTCTGGCGTCGGCGTCGGTTCGGGCGTAGGCTCTGGCGTTGGTGTCGGCTCTGGAGATGGATCAACAGAAGGCTCCGGTGTTGGGCTTGGGGTTGGGGTTGGAGCTGGTCCGACGACCCACGTCGTGTTGGATACTTGGAGGAAACCAGCGCCGCAGCAGGAGTCTAGTGAAAGAATACGGAACCCGAAGGCGCCGCCAGCGGTGATGTATCCCTCCGATGTCCCACTGGCCTGCTGGGTCTGGTTCGCAAGATCATACCACACATCGTTCCAAAGAACCTGCGGTCTGTCAAAGTAGGCGTTGTCCGTTGTCCAGAAGGACCAATTGAATGAAACCGTCTCTCCCCCAGAGGAGTTCGTTGTAATTGCTGTAATCGTGTTCTGCCACGGATACTCAGCGCCTGCATTATTTGATCCCTGGATCGTGATGGCACCTTCGTCAATGGTGATGGTGCCGTTGGAGTCAATCTGTTGATCCCAGAGATTGGTGTCGTCTAGTGCGAGTACTGGACCCGCAGAGAGTGAGAAAAGGATTGCAAGAAGGACGAGTCGCACGCATACTCCTACTCCCCCGATTCGACTGCTTTAATCTCCCTCGCTTCTAGTACCTGATACGCCGCTCCAGTTCCGCCCAAGATCCCTGCAAGCTGCAAGGTGATCTCCCTGTCGGCGCCCTTCTCCTGTCGTCGGTCAATCATCTCCTGCGCCCGCAATCCCTCCGCGAGCGTCGGTGTCATTAGCCCCTGCTCCACCGCGCTGTGAACGTAGTCCCTGACCAGACCAGCGAGGTCGCCCGTCGCCTTGATGGTCTTGGACTGCTTCTTCATTACGGTGACTGCCTGTTGTCGAAGTCTCTCGTGTGGCTCAGTCAGGTGTTCGCGTCGGTGCTTCCCAAGAGTGATCCGACTTACGTACTGACCTGCGTCAGCCATCCAAGTGGAGATCTTCGTGTCGGGAAGGCCGTCGCGCATCTTCTTGTTGATGGCTTCTACGAGCGGACTCCGGCAGACGTGGCACCCCGTCAAGACGGGGGCAAGCTCGGTCATTACTTAACGAGCGCCGCAATTTCTGCCTCGGTCAGACCGAGTGCGGCAAGTTTGGTGCGGGCTGATTCTTTGGCGGCTTCGGCGGCAGCGAGAGCAGCATCAGCACGAACTTGTTCTTCCTCACGAGCAACTCTAGACCTCTCAGCAGAAGCAATTTCCTCCGCCGTTGCATTTCGATATATCTGCTCATTGGTTTCACAGTTTACCTCAAGAACTTTTACAGCGTCAATCATTTTATTCTCCTTTATCCCATTGCATACAATGTAATTACTGAATTTGCCACGAATCCACCATACGCATCTCCACTAACGGAAATACTTGTAATTGCATCAGTATTATTGTAGTAACCACTTGCAATCATTGTTCCCCAACTTTCTGTAACAGATCCCGATTGTCCAAAAGACTTTGAGGAAAATTGTTTATTTCTTCCAGAGGCATAATTTGGATAGAATATTTCAAAAAATCCAAACACATTTGCTGCTGCGTTAGTAGTCGATGTGATAATAATTCGGTTTAAATCTGTTCCAGTGCTTATAGATTCAGACGATATTGTATTGGATCCACTACTAGCACGAAGATATTGTTGATGGTATCCTGACGATGCTCCGTTAACTTTGCCAGTTCCAAATGGCGCAGTGCTTGCCGCACTTGCCCTAACAGTTCCCACAAGCATTAAGTGACTGTATGTTCCTGGTATTGAATTAAAAAGAACTGTTGCTGTGTTCGCCGTAATAACGGCAGATGCAATTGGAGAAAAAGATGGGGTTGACTGTGTTGATGCCGTTGACCAAGCAAGTCCAATTTCTGCTGTAGAATCAGCAACCAGTTTTGTATCGTTCGAACCAACCGATAGGGAAACAGAGGATGTCCCATTATGGGAAATAATTGATCCTTTTTGCGTTAGTAGCGAGGACGGAGATACGCTTGACGTTTGATTATAAATTTTATCAATTGGCATTATAGTCCATACCTCTTTAGCCCATACAGGTGAGCGACGGTCGTTGCTGACGAATCACTTGTTCCGTAAAAATTACCGCCGCCGTTTGTCTTTAATGTTATGGATGTAATTGAGGAAGTTGACCTGTAAACACCGCACATTAAACCAGTAATTGAATTGGACCTTGTTGGATGTGCTGCATTAAGTTGTGCTAACACTATTTTATTTTTACTTGTGGATTGGTAATCAACAAAATCAAAAATAGCCATCCCGTATTCATTTGCAAATATATTAGAGTATCCCGTAGTATATATTCCGTCCGCCCTATTTGCTTGAGATCCACCCTCAGTACCTAATCCTCTTGCCTGAAGATATACGGACGCATATACAGTTGTAGTCGCTGAATTTATATCAAGCAGCAACGTTTCTGTAGTTGCTCCACGGTAGTTAAATACTATACGCAAGGAACTATATGTCGAAGGAATATTGCTAAATGTTAGAGAAGATGCATTAGCAGTTAGACTTGCTGTTGCAATGTAAGAAAAATCTACTCCGCCCGTTCCACCAAATGTTGACCAAGATAGCCCAGATGATGATGAGGGGTTTGCAACGAGAAACTGCCCATTTGTGCCAGGAGATACAGCAATTCTTGATGACCCATTAGATGTAAGTATTTCCCCTTTTGCCGTCAGCGGATTTAGACTAATTTCTGCTTGAGTTGGCATTTTAATATGACCTCAATCCGTATAGGGCAAACGTTGATCCAGAAACAAATTGTTCATTCGAAAATCCATCCGCTCCTATTGTAATTGATGTAATTGCAGACGTGCTTTTCCACTGCGATGAGAATTGAAAGATATTTCCATTTGCATTCTCATTATATCCACTAATTCCGTTTACTGGTTTATAAACAGATGTACTCGAGTATTGATAAATTCGTATGACCCCTGCCCCAAATGAATTTGCCTCCGCTGATCCACCTGTTGAACGTCCTGCCGTTAGATACGTAGACGAATACGTTCTAGTACCCTCAACCGTTGAACCACCTAAAAATGCATACATATTTTGATTCATATAATTTGATGCTGTATCAGAATTAAATCGTATGTCAATGTACTGAGCAAATCCATTAACACATCTTGCCGAAACGTGAAGTTCTAGATGGGCATATGAGCCAGTAATTGACGAAAATACTATTGTGCTAGTATTTGCAGTTGTACTTGCATATGCTATTGCAACGTATCCATCTGTGGAGGCAGTAGTTGGCGTTGTCCATAGCAGTCCTGACGGTGAAGTGGAACTTGCAATAAGAACTTGTCCATCTGAACCAACATTTACAGTTGATGTTGATGTTCCGTCATTGCTTGCGAGATCCCCCTTCTGTGAGAGCAGCAGTCCGTCGCCAACTACCGAAATAGACATTAGGCGATCTCCGTTCCAAAGACGTTGAATGACACGTTGGCAGTCGATGACTGAACCGTCACAACATCGGATGCATCAGCGGTGATTCCAAGCGTGAATGCTGCCGTCTGCCCTGCTGCAAGCACTACGTCATAGGCGAGGTAGTGCTTTGCCTCAAGCGCCGCACCATCTGGGCGTACGGCAATCCGTACGTTTGCCGAAAGCGTGCCTTGATTGCACGCCGTAATCGTGGAGATAACCGCCTGCGTCGCAGACGGAACGGTATATGCCGTGGTAGCAGACGCTGCCGACGGCGCGATTTGTCCTAGAACCTTATATGTCGTAGCCATTTATGCTCCCATCAGTAAGAAGGCATCAAGTCCACCGCTTGCTGCGGCCTGGAAGGATGCGTTGCCAGAACCATCCGCTGTGAGTACCGTGTTGGCAGCCGCAGCGCCAGAAGTAAGTTTTGCCGTACCAACCGCACCAGCGTCGATCTTTGCAGACACCACCGCGTTGTCGGCAAGGGCAGCAGATCCAACTGCGCCAGTGTCAATCTTTGCAGCCACCACCGACCCGTCAATGAGTTGGCTTGACCCAACAGAGGTTGCGCTGAGGTGGGTAGAGTCAATGCTCCCAGCCACGATGGAAACCGTGGAGGTCCCCGATGCGGTGAGCACGGATGCTGGCGATGTGCCGATGACGGCGTTGACGTAGGTGCCAGCGGTCTGGTAGCTGGCGTCAAGGATGACCGAGGCGGTGTTCCCAGAGATGATCGTGCTCATCGGGGAGACGCCGACGATGGAGGTCAGGGCGCCAGTGGAGGCCGCTTGGAAGATGACGCCGCCGGAACCGTCGGCAACCATCGTGTACCCAGCAGGGTTGGTGGACGAAGAGATGGAAACGTTGCGACCAGAGGTGGTCGTCGTAATCGAGATCGGGATGGTCCCCTCAAGCGTTGTTACCGAGACCGAGTTGCTGAGGGTGAGGAACTCATTGGTATCAATCCACGTAAGCGTCGGCTCTACTGGAAAGATATCAGCATCAAACTCCTCGTAGAGCTGGTCGGGAATGGAGAAGACAGTACCCGCTGGACCTACGATCTCAAAACCGTTCCAGTGGATGTCAACCGTTCGTCCAAATGTAAATGTAGCCACTTACTTCTTCTTCTTTCCCCTCGCTGTCTTGGCTGATTCCTTGAAGTCCTTGGCGGTCGGGGCGCCCTTGGCGCCTACCTTGCGCATCTTCTCGCCAGAGCCAGCCTCAATACGCTTGCGCTTGGCGTTGATGTTTGCGTAGAGACCGGGCTTCCCTGGCATTATTTGCCCTTCTTTTCTTTGCCCTTGATAGACTTTCCAGTCTTCTTGGCGTATGCCTCAGCGGCCTTCTTGCCCTTCTCGGTGTATGCGAATTCCTTCTTCCCTAC
>Ga0172373_10009684_pt1 | contig 11916 bp, 7 predicted proteins | sample Lak10m_2_FD_114546 | JGI IMG/M metagenome (GOLD analysis project Ga0172373, IMG submission 114546) | Freshwater microbial communities from Kabuno Bay, South-Kivu, Congo - kab_092012_10m | ecosystem: Environmental > Aquatic > Freshwater > Lake | place: Democratic Republic of the Congo: South-Kivu... | reverse complement strand
CCCCCCCAGACTCCACCTCCCCGTGTCACCGGAAGACCACGAGAATTATCTCTTCCCTGTGCCGTGAAAGCGTCATAGCACCCCTCGCCCCTGGCAGGGGAGAGGGGCCGGGGGTGAGGGGTCAAACACACCCGCCCCATTGCCACAGCATGACCTTCCACGCGGTTAGCCTCACGCGAAGACGTAAAGGGAAACCCAAAGAGTCGGAAGTGAACAGACGGCATCCATGCCGCACACCCGGGCACTGCCGTACCCGGCTCGCCCCAACCCACCTGCTGCGTTTCCGTAGCTCGGGCTTTCCAGCCCGAGCCCCCCCAGACTCCACCTCCCCGTGTCACCGGAAGACCACGAGAATTATCTGTTTCCTGTGCCGTGAAAGCGTCATAGCACCCCTCGCCCCTGGAAGGGGAGAGGGGCCGGGGGTGAGGGGTCAAACACACCCGCCCCACTGCCACAGCATGACCTTCCACTCGGTTGGCCTCACGCGAAGACGCGAAGACGCAAAGAGAAACGCGAAGAGTCGGAAGTGAACAGGCGGCATCCATGCCGCAGACCCGGGCACTGCCGTACCCGGCTCGCCCACCACCCCCGCTGCGATTCCGTACCTCCGACTTTCCAGCCCGAGCACCCCCCCTGCTGCGATTCCGTACCTCCGACTCTCCAGCCCGAGCCCCCCTCCACCGACCAGCCGACTCACCGCACAATCCCCGCTCTGGCCCTCGGCGCCCGATCCGCCTGCCGCCTACCGAGGCTCCGGCAACGCCGGACCAGCAGGCTGCTCCATCACACCTGCGCCCGCAGCCCGGCCGCGACGCGGAAAGTCCTTCAGGTCAAACGCCTCCTCCGAAGGACGCTGCTCCTCCAGATAACGCGGCACATTGTCGCCAGGCTTCAGACTCTGCGGATAACTGCCGTTCTCTTCCATACACCAGCCCTGCGGCCCAATACTCCCAAAACGCTCCTCCATGAAACGCACACCGTGAGTCTCCAGGATCGTGCCCGACTGCAGCTCCAGATTCGCCAGCTCCGTATTGTACGCCGTCAGCGACTGCGCCTCAGCCGCCACCGCGTTCGCCCAGTCCGTAATCGCCAGCAGCTCGCTCAAAATCGTATCCCGCTGCGCCTGAATATTGGCTCGCTGAGCACGCACGTTGAATGCCGATGCCTGCCGCGCCTCACGATATGCCTCATACTGCTGCAAATTCTGCTCAATCGTTCGCAGCGAAGTCGCCAGCTGATGCTCAACCTGATGCAGACTCTGCTGAATATTGGCCCGGTCCTTCGCAATCAGCAATTCCTGGTTTCGCACCCGCGCACGCGATTCACGCAGACTCAATGGCACCGTAAACACCACCCCCATCGTCCAGTCCGTATTGTCACCTGGACCAGCACTCACAGATTCACCCGACACCGTTCGGCCAGATAAACCGTTCCACCGATAACCCGCAGTCGCATCCAGAGAGGGCTTCGCCAGATTGGCCTGCTGCACCAGCCGCTGACGATCCGCAGCCAAAATCAAGTTCAGCTCAACCAGATCCGGACGACTCGACTGGGCCGTTTCTACAATCTCCTTCCAGCGAAACTCGATCCGGTCTCGAGTGGGCGGTGTCGATGGGACCAGACGCAGACCGTCTTCCGGTGGCAGACCAAGAATATTCCTTAACGCCGCCTCACGCTGCAGCACGTTCGCTCGCGCCTGCACTAACGTCGCTCGAGCATTCGACCATGAGGCCTGCGCCTGAGCCGCTGCAGGACGATTTCGCAGCCCAACATCCGCCTTCGCTTCCAGACTGCGAAACGAAAACTCCAGCTGCTCCACCTGAATCTCACGCGCCCACAGCTCCGTACGCGCCTGCACCAGCAGCCAGTACGCCGATATCACGTCCCGCACCAGACGCTGCATCGCATCCTTAAACTGAAAATAAGACTGCTCCTGCTGCAGACGCGCTGCCACAATCGGAGCCTCATTCGCAGCACGACCCGCCCCCGCAAGGATCGGCTGAGTATAACTGATACTCATCACCGGCTGATTACGAGAAGAAAAGCCGCCGATGTCCCGACTGTCCCAGCGGTTGTCCGCCCCAATCGCTGCCGTACCACCCAGCAGATTCCGATCCGTAACCTTCACCCCATAGTCATTGCCCGCTGTCGTCAAACCGTCAATCGCCGGAGTCAGCGGGTCCAAAAAAGGAGTTTCATTGCGACGCTGTGTCGAATTCGCCTGAAACACCGGGTCAAACTTCGCCTTCGCTATGTCAATCGGAGTCACTGCGATGGCCGTGTCATAAATCGTCCGCCCGGATGACGTCGCCGTCACTCCCGACAACACTCGAATGACTTCCGAATTCTCCAGCGCACGACGCAAAGCTTCGTTCAGCGACAAAAAACGCTCTTCCGCCGTCGCATCCTTCGTCGCTACCGTCACCGGCTCAGGTCCCGCAGGACGCCGATAACGAGACGCCGAGCTGGACTGCGACCAGCGAATCTGCGTCTCATCCTCAGGCACTATCTGCGCCTGCACACGCACCGGCTGAGCAGCCAGCACGGCCACCAGACTGATCACACTCAACACTCGAAATATGTTTCCCTGGCTCATGCCACGGAAAATCGGATCAGCCTCGGGCGGAAAAACACCAATTCAGGTTGTACAGGTCATTCCTGTGGTGACTGATGTTCCGGATGTATCGATCCGGTAGAATGGAGAAAATTAAACGCTTCCTCAAACTTTGTCGTGTCCGCCACAATGCTGCCGTCTCGCAAAACCAGGATCCGACGCGCATTTTTTGCCACATTCAGGTCGTGAGTCACCAGAATCACAGTGATTCCTCGCTGCTCATTCAGCTGCCGAAACAGCTCAATCACTTCCCGACTGGTCTTCGAATCCAGATTGCCCGTCGGCTCGTCACCCATCAAAATCGAAGGTTCCGTCACCAAAGCACGCGCAATCGCCACACGCTGCTGCTGCCCGCCGGAAAGCTGCCCAGGATGATGGTCCAGACGAGTCCCCAGACCCACCATGTCCAGCATGTCCTTCGCCCGCTGATGTCGCTGCCGAGCCGAAATCCCGGGACCATACAGCAACGGCAGCTCCACATTCTCCAGCGCCGATGTTCGCGCCAGCAAATTGAAGTTCTGAAACACAAAACCAATGTGCCGATTGCGAATCCCGGCCCGCGCATTGCGCGACATCGTCGCAATCTCTTCACCATCCAGCCGATAACTGCCGGATGTCGGACGGTCCAGACAACCCAAAGTGTTCATCAGCGTCGACTTGCCGGACCCGGATGGCCCCAGCAAAGCCACATACTCGCCCCGCTCAATGTTCAGCGTCGTCGGACGCAGCGCATGCACCTGCACCTCGCCAAGGTCGTACGTTTTGCACACGTCACGCAGTTCAATCAGCGCCATGCCGGCTCGCCCGCTTCAGAAAACCACCCGAACAACGACAGCCCGTGACGCGAAACAGGAATCAAAACAAGGCCTTTGTATACAGCACCGCAAAATCTGCTGCCTCCAGCCGACGCGGGTTGAACGTCCCGGTCCACTGCTGAGCCGCATCAGTCGCCAGCCGCCAGATCAGTTCAGAATTCGGTACCTCACCGGCCGCTTCCGGCAGCGTTGTCGGCAGACCCGCCAGCTTCAGCAGACCCACAAACCCGCTCGCCAGTCGCTCACCGGCACCAGCAGCATCCGCCACCCCGCCAGCATCCGACCAGCCCGCCCGCTGCACCAGCTGAGCATACAGCTGAGCAATCGGAGCCAGCTCGGCATTGCAGCGAATCACGTGCGGCATCATCAGACCCACCGCATGACCATGCGTTGTGCCAAACTGAGCCGTCAGCGGATTGGCCGTCGCATGAGCCGCGCCCAGCATGCTGTTTTCAATCGCCGCTCCCGCCAAAAAGGCCCCCAGCTGCATGCAGCCCCGCGCGTCCACGTCGGCCGGCGCAGCCAGAACTCGCGGAAATGCCCCCGACAGCAGCTCCCACGCCTGACCGGCAAACATCCCCGAAATCGCATTCCGACGCACCGTCACAAAACTTTCAATCGCATGAGTCATCGCGTCGATGCCGGTCGCCGCTGTCACCGATGCCGGCATCGTCAGAGTCAGCAGCGGATCCAGAATGGCCACCCGACACGCTGCCTTCACATCACCACAGGCCATCTTCAGATGCGATTCTGCATCCGCAATGACGGCGAACGACTGAGCCTCACTGCCGGTACCCGAAGTCGTCGGTACCGCAATCATCGGCAACATCGGCAATCGCGCCCGACCAACACCCTTGTAGTCATGAATCCGGCCACCATTGGTCAGCAGAAAATTGGCCCCCTTCGCACAATCCATGCTGCTGCCACCACCCAACCCTATCAGCACGTCTGCGCCGCAAGCCTTCGCGAAGGACGTACAGGCATCCACATCGTCCGACGTCGGATTCTCGTGCACGTCGTCGTAAACATGACACTGCAAACCGGCATCACGCAGCAGTTTTTCAGCTCGAGTCGCATGGCCGGCCTGCCGCAGTCCGGCATCCGTCACCAGCAGCGCCGTGCCGCAGCTCAGCTCACGCACCGCTGAAACCAGTTGCGACTCAAGAGTACCAGGACCGTAAATCAGCCGGGTACGCTGCTGAAAATCGAAGGCAGGGAGTGCCACAATACCGTGCATGACTGCTGAGGCCGCAAATGAGGCAGGATGGACCAACACCCGGTTGCCCCGGGACACTGGCAGGCGGGATTCAGTATTCGGGCAATCATACCGCCCGCTGCGTCTGGCCTCCAACTGCAGACCCGCCGGAAGATAAGCAGATCTTGTTTTGGGAAACTCAGGGCTGCAGCGGTTCCAGACAGGCCGGACTGTCCGCCGCCGGGCGATTGACCAGCGTCGAAACCTTCAGCAGCTCCAGACTGCCGGCCGGCAGCGGCCGCAGAATTGACTGCAGATCCGCCTTCGCCGTTTCTCCGCTTAACCACAGATCCCACTGCTCAGGTGCCAAAATCACAGGCATCCGTTCATGCAGATTCTGCACGTCCGGACCCGCCGACGTCGTCAGAATGGTACAAGTGACAACACTAGAACCATCGCCGCCGCCCGACCAGATCTCCCACAGTCCCGCCAAAGCCAGCACGCCACCGGCCGACGGGTGAATCCACCACGGCTGCTTTCGACCATCACTCAGCTTCTGCCACTCGTAAAAACCGTCCGCCGGGATCAGACACCGCCGGCGCGAAAATGCCGACCGAAACGAGGGTTTTTCCGCCACCGTCTCGGACCGGGCATTGATCATCTGCGCCCCGCTGCTCAGATCCTTCGCCCACGACGGCACCAGCCCCCACCGCATCAGCTCGGCCATACGCGCCGGACCGCGGCCGCCGGAAACCACAGCCGCTGCACCGCCCGCCACGCCACACTCACCACCCACGACCGCCCGAATGACCAGCACCGGCTGAGTCGGAGCAATATTGTAGCGGGGCACAAGATCCGGCAGGAACGGTACCTGAAACAGACTCATCAGTTGCTGCGGTGACGTTTTCAGAGTGTAGCGACCACACATCAGCATGTGCTCCGGAACCTAAAAAACCGTGATTTTCCGCGTTCGCCGATTTTTTTGGAAAAAGGGTGAGGGGATTTTCGCGCCGTTGGCCAGTAGTAGATTGTACCCGCTGATGCGGGACGCCGCGGCAAACAAAAACAGTAAACCACAATCGTCGTCAGCAGAATGTCTGCTGATGTCCGACACAATCTGAAGGAGAATCAGAGATGGCATACCAGGCAAAAATGTTTTCCGTGGATCGCACAGTTCGCCGCCCTGACGTCGAAACCAGTCATCGCCCGCTGGCCCAGCTGCAGGAACTGACCCTGTGTGTAAGCGGAATTCTGCGACAGATTCACTGCCCGGACCGGTCCCGCCGATCCATCGAACACGCTCGCACCCTCCTGCACTCGGTTGACGTATCGCTGGAGGTTAAGGGGCGATCAGTGCACCACCTGCAGAACGCAGATCAGTACCTGGCACGTGGCGAACACGGCGCCGCCCGCTGGGAAATTATGTCACTCCGCCACGTTCTGGCTCGCCACTCGTAAGCCAGCTCTGGCGGTTGAACACCACGACACCTATACTGGAGGGGCACAATGGTGCCTGCAGAATGCAAATGAGCAGCGGAGATCACATGGGCAATTCGCCTCAGAATCCGAATCAATCGGGCCGCCACAGCCATTCGGGCGATTCAGTTACCGAATGGCTGAATCAGATACAGCGGGCATCGGATCCTGAGGCGTTTGCCTTTCTGTTTGAGCGTTACCTGCAGCAGGTAACTCACATGGCCTCCCATCGCCTGCCCGCCAGACTCAAGCCGATCGTCGACGGAGATGACATTGCCGCCGAAGTCTTCGTGGAACTAAACAAAGGACTGCAGGAGGGGCGTTTTCAGCAAATGCAGGATCGCCGGGACTTGTGGCAGGTGCTGGTCATGCTGTCTGAGCGTCGAGCCATCGCGTGGCAGCGCAGACAGCAGCGGCAAAAACGCGGTGGCGGAAATGTCGTTGGTGAATCAGCCATCGCCGGCGATGACTCCGCAGCCATGCCCTTCAGCCGTTTTGCCGGCAGCGAACCATCTCCTGAGGATGCTACGGTGCTGGCTGAAACCTTGCGTATGTTCCTGCAGAACCTGCCAAATGACCAGTACCGCAGTATTGCAGCTGACTGGCTGACAGGATTCACACAGCAGGAAATTTCCGCTCGCACCAATGTGACAGTGACCACCGTCGAACGCAGAATTGCGTATCTGCGACAGCGACTGGACAAGATGAAAGCAGAGAATCAGTGATGAACATACTCAGCGATGGTTCTGACTTCCATGAACGCATTGATGCTGTTTGCGTGCAGTTCGCAAGAGAACTGCGTACCGCCTCGAACGCCAGCACCACCGTGTCCATCGAATTGCTGCTGGCGCAGCACAGCGATCTGCCGCGACACGAGCTGCTGAAGGAACTGCTGCGAGAAGAACTGGAATTTCTGCAGCAGCGCGGTCAGCACCCATCGGCGGACGACCTGCAGCAGCGATTCCCGCAGGACTCGGATGTAATTGCCGAAGTTCTTTCATCGGCACGGGCGGGTGTTGGTGTCGCAAACGATGACCGGACCCTGGCTGCTGACCTCCCCCGGCTGGAAGACTCCGGACCACCGGCAAATCCGTCCGGTTCCCGTGAAGACTGGAAGCCTCAGATTGCCGGCTTTCAGATCTTTGAGTCACTGGGCAAGGGTGGCATGGGAGTTGTGTATCGGGCCATTGACCATCATCGGCGGCAGGTGGCGCTGAAGGTCCTGCCGCATGATCGACTCACGGACAGGCGAGCTCAGGAACGTTTCAACAACGAGATTTACGCACTGGGCCGTCTGCGGCACCCGAACATCGTTCAGGTGCATGAAAGCGGCCATCGGAACGGCGAGTACTTTTACTCAATGGACTACATTCGCGGTCAGAATCTGGCGGCACTGATCCGCGCAGCGACCGATCAGATCGGCGTGCGGAAAGCTGGAGCATCGGCAGTAACCCCGCCCCTCGCCGGCCTCAGCACGCAGCAGCCCAACCAATCCGGCAGCAGCCCTAAGGCAGAGACGGCTTCAGGCAGCAGCCCCCATCTTCCTGAAGGAGCAATCGTCTACCCCAGCTCAGATTTCCTGCAGTCTTTCATCGGACGCCGACCATCCTCTGAAAACCGGCGTGCGACTGCGGCAGTGGTGCAGATCGGCATCGATGTCGCCGAAGCACTCCACTATGCGCACGAATCGGGAGTCACCCACCGGGACCTGAAACCCGCCAACCTGCTGCTGGACGTGACCGGTCGAGTCTGGGTGGCCGACTTCGGCCTCGCTCAGGTCGACGACGGCGCGGCGCTCACGATGGAAGGCGAGGTGCTGGGAACGTGGCGTTACATGAGCCCCGAGCAGTTGATGGGCGGACGAGTCATCGTGGACAGTCTCACCGACATCTACTCGCTGGGAGTCACTTTGTACGAGCTGCTGTCGCTGTCTCCAGCCCGTGATGGCAAAGACCGCGGGGAAGTCCGCAATCAGGTTGCCTTCGGCGACCCCGTACCTCTGCGGCAGCGCAATCCGGCCATCCCCCGCGATCTGGAAACGATCATTCACCGAGCGATAGCCTACCGTCCAAAAGACCGCTATCAGACAATGCAGGAGCTGGCCGCCGACCTGCGTCGCTTCCAGCGTCGCGAACCGATTCAGGCCAAACCCGCCGGCCCCCTGAAACGATTCTCCCTCTGGGTCGAACGCGAACAAAAACTGGCCGCCTCACTCGCCGCCTCCGCCGCACTCCTCCTCGTCATCCTCGGACTGCTGCTGGTGCAGCAAAACACATCAAAACAATGGGTCGAAACAAGATTGCAGTTGGAGATCGCTGAAAAGCAAAGAGTAGACAAGCAGCTACTGGAATCAGAGGCGAACCGCCTCGTCACAACATCACTTCTGCTGAGCAGTAAAAATGACGAACCGACGCTCGCCATGTTACTGGCCGCCGAATCCTCGAAGCTCGCACACACACCAGACACAAATGCCGCGATGATCATGGCAATGCGCAACATACACGAACTTCGCAGAATCGCAATCTCGGATGTGAGCGATCATGTTGCCGGCTTCTGTGTTCACCCTGGCGGCGATCGCCTGGTAACATTCGCATCCCACTCACAAATCAAATCGAATAAGTCTTTCCCTGCACATGAAGTCGACATCAAATCCGGGGAGATTCTTCATTCCCATGCCAGCACAGGCGCCGTGATAAACGCTGTCTGGACGCCATCAGGACGTCACTTAATCACCGTGGAAGTTAAATACCTGCCTGAATCATCCGACAATGTTAAAGTCAGCGTGTATTATCACACGTCACATCAGTCCAAAACTCTGCTCCACAGTTTTGACTTGCCGAAAGAACGACTGCACTCCCTTGACCGCCCGTGGCCTGTCCTTGTCCCAGAAACAAAAGACTCCTTCGCCATCATCTCAACAGGATCTTCATTATTGCTTCTGCCGCTAAATCCGGCCGCCGGCTCTTCAAAACGTGTGGATTTCTCTGGTATTTTGCAAACCGTTTGCTTCCTGCGTCCGCGACCTGAAAATCCTCACGGCCTCATCGCGGCCGCCGACCTTAACGGAGAATTCAAAATCATTGACCTGCAGACGTTCACCCAACGTCCACCTTTCAGTATCAACAGCATCGTGCAGCGCGGCTCTCCCCTGAAGATCGCCGAAACCAGTCGTGGTCTGCTCCTCGTTGCATCAAATCGCGGCTCAGGTATCGTCGATCTCACGGGCCAATTGCAAAGCCCCACGTGGCCCGAAACAGGATTTCATCTCGAAAACGGCGGCACGCACGCCATATTCTACGGGATAACCGCAGGAGCCGTCCGACGCAATCTGAACTCCGCCACCGAAACCCACCGCATCCAACACAATCTGCCCGTGCGAGCAGCCATCAGCCTTCCCGAATCGGGAACAGTGATTGTGAATACCCTGATGAATGAACTCTTTGCATACTCCCTGGGTTCACAAAATTCGCGGCGACTAATCTCACATCAACGAATGCACCTCGTACAACTTGAACCACTCCAGGGTACATCATGCCTGACACTTTCACCGACCGGTCATCTGTCCGTCGTGTCCGCGAAATCCATGAGCGAACTCCGCTCTGTCGAAGACAGCCTGCTGAACGAACCGGGCGCGTCACCGGTATTCTCCGATGACGGTACGCTTCTCGCTGCCCCTCTGCTCCCCGAATCCATCACCGAGACCTACAGCCTGACTCAACCTGACACAGCCACACCGGGCAACGCACAGGAAGGTGGGATATCACACCGCAGACCCCACACCTCAATTATCGCTTCCCACGAGAACAATTTTCTGTACCTTTCAGAACGTGGCCGCTCCAGCCGGGAACACAGCACTTTTGTCCTTCCATTTCAAATTCGCGAATCACAACCGCTCACTTCTTCGAAATTGCTGCTCGTCAGCTCCTCTGGAGAGCCAAGACTCTTTGATTCGAAGACTGAAGAGCTAGTCACTCTTGGTACCGACGCCCTTTCCACGACTGACTTTGATCTTCACATCGGCTCAGACACCACAAAGATGATCCTCACATCAGAACGTGGCTTCGTCATACTCCACGACACAGCCTCTGCAACCACAACCCAACTGCAACTCAGGGCTCCCACTATTGGAATCTCGTTCAGCCCGGATGGAACTTCGGCGGTGTGCGCAGATCGCACCGGCACAATCCACCTGCTGTCATGCGCATCACTCACTCTCGAACACAAGTCGCAAATAGTTCTCCCCATTCAGACGGAAATCACCAGTATTGAGCACTCTCCCGATGGTAACACAGTTCTGCTGACGTGCGGAGATGAAGGCAGAAACGTACAAACGTTCGATGCAAAAACACTTTCGCACATTGCGACAATTACACTTACAAAACCCGGCGAAGCTGTCTGGATCAGCAACGAAGACCTCGTGGTCGCCTCGGATCTCGGACTTTATCGATGGCAGATAAAAGGATCCGGGGAATCTTTAACTCAAGTTCGCACAGCGGCAGTACGCTCCATCACCAGTTCCGGGCCCCGCCTCGCATGGGTCGAAAAAGAGAGTCTCCAATACACGGTTCCGTCGAACTCCGCAGTCAGTCCGCAACCCCTGGGGAATACGGAGACATTCAGTGCATTCTCGATGGACACCAGCACAGGAATCGTCGCAAAACATCAAACCTCATCTTTGCCCCTGTCAGTTCACTTCGACCACGCCGGCCAGACTCTGCAAGTCTCCGGGTACACCCACTCATACCGTATTTGTCGGACAAGCGACATGACACAGTTGGAGTCCCCGAAGACTTTGCATGCAACCCCGACGATACTCATGCGATTTTTGCCGGATTCACATACCCTGTTCCTGGTGTCCAGCGACGGAACATGCAGTACCTGGACGCCGGAGGATGGTAGTAAGACACAAAACAACGCCCTTAGAACGTCACTGATTTCCGCCACTGTTTCCAGCCAAAGAACACACTTGCTGACAGTGGATTCTGGCAATCAAGGACGGGTTTATCAGTTGCCAAACTGCACCGAGATACCAATAGCGGGACTGGAAAAAAACGTCACCCAACTTGCCATCTCATCCGACAATCAAAACTTGTACGCACTCTTCACAAACGGTGAACTTCGGCAGACAAGGATCGCCCCAGAAATCGTTCCTCAGGAATCCCGTTTGGTAACCACTGGAGTGGTTTCGGCTCAGCCATTCCCGGCAAATCCACGACTGCTGCTCATCACGCGCTCAACCAATACTGGTGGTCCGCTATCCCTCGCACTTCTTGACACGGAAACCGGAACGGAAACAGCGATTGGAGACTCGCTCAATTCAGTAAAAGCCTCAGTTGCACCATCGGGAGACCAGATTTTACTGCTCACCGATGACCAGCGATTTCTGAAATTGAAACTTGAAGAGAGTGACGGTGAATGGACCGTTCCGGATGACTCTGTCGCGGAATTAGCCACGGGTGTTCTCCATTTCAATTGCCCCGCTGACTCACCCTTTGCTGTTGTTTTTAGACGAGATGAAACCGAGTTTCTGTCGTTGCAGGATTCAAGTTCCGTCTTTGTTGTTCCCTTTAGCGGAACACTTGCAAATGAATCCACCGCGAGATGGGACAAAGCATCCTCAAGCCAAAACGGACTTTGGTTTGCTGTGACCGGAAAAAAACTCGAGTGTTGGCCTGCGGAACTGCAACACTATGTTGAATCAAACGCGGGCCGACAACTCACAGCGGCCGAACGGAAGAGATACGCGATTCGCGATGACCTAAAGAACTCAAATCGCTAATATCGCAGACGTCAACAGAGCGGGGGCAGATCTACTG
>Ga0172373_10009680_pt1 | contig 11920 bp, 21 predicted proteins | sample Lak10m_2_FD_114546 | JGI IMG/M metagenome (GOLD analysis project Ga0172373, IMG submission 114546) | Freshwater microbial communities from Kabuno Bay, South-Kivu, Congo - kab_092012_10m | ecosystem: Environmental > Aquatic > Freshwater > Lake | place: Democratic Republic of the Congo... | reverse complement strand
TGCTATTAAAGTGTCGGGCAGTAAATGCAAAATCCACATATTAAATTCCTAATACATGGCAAGCATGATTATAGTGTTTAATTCTGTCTTCAAGACCAATGGTGCCTCCGTTAATTCTTTTAGTCAATGTTACCATGTCTTGCTTGTCTGCCCATTGGTTTAAATTATTGCTTTCCCAAAACCAACATGCACTTTGTACGCAGCCTTCAAATGTGGTCAAATGTTCACTGGCTTCTTCTACACTTATTTCTAAACTTTCAGCATAACGTTCGTAATTGTATTTGCCAGTTAACTGAATTAGGCCGCGACCACAATATCTATAGCCATCACCACTCTCTTCTGGCCCATTGCCCATTCTGCCTCCATAGATTCTATTGGCTATGGCTTCTTGTTTATTTTGCTTATTAGCATATTCCTGTGCCAATGCATCTGTAGGGAAGTATTTTGGAAAAACTTTTCTAAGTGATTGCCAACGATAATTTAAATTTTCTTTAATAGCTCTGAAATTACCGCTTTCATGAGCGCACTGTGCTAAAAATGCAGCAACTCTAAGTTTAGTATTGATTTCGTAATCGGGTAATATTTTAACTATAGCTTCATGCCAATGTTCTATATATGGATTTTTTGGTACTATTTGATCTAAAATATCTTTAGAAAAATCAAAATCGAATCCTTGTGCCATTATCGACTCCCAATTTAAATGTATTTAGTTGCATTTGGGCAATTTTGGGACTAACAAATAATTTTTTTTCAGTTAGAAAATTGCACCAGGATTCAAATTGATCATTATTCATTAATTTATATGTATTTTTATGAATGCTGCTGGTTAAATTCAGAGACGATTTCATCGTTTGAAGTAATTGATTTATTTCTTTGTATTCAAAGTCAGCAATATTAGTAACTTGAAATTTAGCATAGCCAGAATACAATGTTGTAAATAATTTATTGCTTAATACAAATGCAGAGTATAAAGTAAATTCCGTGACACAATTGGGAAAAATAACATTTTGACTAAAAAACTTATCAAACTTTAAATTGGTTTTCCCTTCAATGAATTCTATCATTTTCCTAACAGTATCAGAATGAAATGCAAATGGTACGCCACCTGGTCCTATAAATGAATTAAATTCAATTTGAAAAAAGTCTGACAAAAAGTTTTTTGAAGATTGAAATTCTGTAAACAATGGCATTAACGTGCAATTAAATCTACCATTATTGTCAAAAAAATCAGTGAATTGCACAGATTTTACAAACCAAGTTTTTGCATCTAATACCAATGAATATTCACAATTTGATATTGATGCTGTTAAAATTTTAAGTAATTGTTGTGAATCCCAACCATGCATGGATGTTGGTTGGTCACTCAGATAACTGTAGTGTAAAATTTTAACTTTTGATGCTAAATCACGCCACCAATTTAATTTAATATCTTCTATTAGACAATTTTCGTCATTGACAATTATATAAATGTTATTAATTAAATGTGTAGAAAAATATAAATGTAGAGATTTTGCTTGAATTTTTAAAAATTCTAATTCTGCTTTATAAACTATTACTACCAGGTCAATCATTTAAGACCCGCAGCAATCCTTAAACTGTCTGTAAATTTATTAACAGGAGCTTTTTTAACAAAATTAATTCTTGCAGTTTCTTTAAGAGCATCTATTTTATCATTTAATTTATCGTCTTGATATTTTGCAATGTAGTCGTCTGCCCTTAAAGGAACGATTTTTCTTATATTTTCTGAATTAAATGGATATTCTAATTTGCTTTTTTGATATTGAAAACGCCAATCTGATATTTCCTGCCCAGTCAAATTTAAAATATCTTTTACTAATTCAGTGACTTGTTTTGCTGCTGCAGGATTTCTCTCCATCTCAACAAACACCAGATAATCACCATCTTCCAACTCACCAGTGCTGACATCTGCATCTAATACCCAATCGTACCCTCTTTCTATAAAACTCATTAAATCGGTTGCCGGTTCTTTTTCTTTTACCTTAAAACTAACCACAAGAATATCTGCGTCGTCGCCCATTTTGCTTTTGAATTCGTCCATATGAACTTTTGGATGAACTAATCTTGCAAGATCATCTTGTTCGAGACCTTCAAAAAGATTACTGGATTGGTGGGGCAGGTTGTTGTACATTTTGCAGTTGACCTTGTGGTTGAGTCTGGTAAACATCATCATCTTGGCCTTCTTCTTCGGCAGACTCTATTTCTTCTTTGTCTAATGTTTCATTTTCTAGTTCTACGCTACCCTTTTCAACTTCGCTCATTAAGTGTTTGGGTATAGTAACAGTAACGACCCAAATTGGTCTAGAAACCAGTCTGGGAACCTTTGTACCAGGTTTAAAATCATCTGGGCTTTTAACTTCAATGGGATATTCAAAAGTGTCGACTTTATAACTTACTTCACAACCGTAGTTTAACAATCTTGCAGCACCGTCAGGATCGGGCATGTCCCTAAAATTAAATTTCCATTTGCAAGTAATAAAATATTTATCGTAAATTGGGCCGGCTATTAATTCACCTTTCTTCCAATTTTTATATGCATACAAATCAAGTTCATCTAATACCCGTTCATAATCCAGTAAAGTTTCCAAACTACTGTCTGTCATGTAGATGTCTTTAATATTTTGTAAAAGTTCTTTGATGTTAATAGCCATAATTGTATTTATTATTGTTTATTTAGTTTTACAATTGGCAGTTGGTATTAGCTTAAAATACACAGAACAGTCTAATACTTATGCCAAAAAATATTTTATTAAACTGCCTGATTGAACTTAATTTCAAGTTTTAAATAGACATGATAGAGTTTTTTCAATTAGGAGGACACATTGTCAAAAAGAAAAACCAAACTATATCAAGCAGAAGCAGTAGAAAGTAATGTTGTTTCATTAAACACATACTACAGTAAAAAACGTCAGGTTCAACTACTACCGAAAACCTTAAATCAAGAAGCCTACATAAACCTATTAACAGATCCTGGTAAAATTATAATTTTTGCAACAGGGCCTGCTGGAACAGGTAAAACCATGTTGGCCACAATGGCAGGTATTCAAGCTTTGAAGCAAGGTCAAGTAACTAAGATTGTGCTGACCAGACCAGCAGTAGGTGTAGATGATGAACAGCATGGATTTTTGCCAGGTGATCTTAATCAAAAAATGGAACCCTGGACCAGACCCTTGTTTGATGTTTTACTGGAATATTATGATCGCAAAGAAATCGCCCGAATGCTAGACGAACAAATAGTAGAAATAAGCCCACTGGCATTCATGCGTGGACGGACATTTAAAGATGCGTGGATTATTGCAGACGAAATGCAAAACGCAACACCAAATCAAATGAAAATGCTGTTAACACGGTTAGGCGAAAATAGTAAAATGATCGTAACTGGTGATACCCGTCAAGCTGATAGACGAGATCCGGATAACGGCCTATTAGATTTTAAAGAACTAGTAGCCCAATATAAACAATGTAAATTTGTTGCCGGAATCGAAATGTCAGGCAAAGACATACAACGTCATCCTGCGGTAGTGGAAATCCTAAAAATCTATAAGGAGATTGTGTAGACATTAAATATTATCGATGATAAACTATGAATCGATAAGAAGGGTTCACCTTGAAATAAGCACTAGATGCAATGCCAGCTGTTCGTTATGTCCTAGAAATATAGCAGGATATGACACAGACTTAGGTTATCCTGTTCATGATATGACATTGACAGAAGCGAAAAATATTTTTAGTGAACCTTTTTTAAAACAGCTTTGGGGAATATTAATTAATGGTAATTTTGGAGATTTTGTTACAGCTCGGGATGGTTTGGAAATTGTAAAATATTTCACTGACATAAATCCTAATCTCAGAATAGAAATAAGCACAAATGCCAGCGCCAAACCTCATATATGGTCCGAATTAGGTCAAATTAAAAATGTAACAGTGGGATTTGACATCGATGGACTCCAAGACACCCATCATTTATATAGACAAAATACTAATTGGAATTTAGTAATAAGAAACGCAAAAAATTTCATTAATGCTGGGGGGACAGCTATATGGCGTATGATTGTCTTTGATCACAATCTACATCAAGTTGAAGAATGTCGTAGATTAAGTGAAGAATTAGGTTTTAAAAAATTTAATATTATCAATGATGGCCGAGATTCGGGGCCTGTATATAATAGAGCTGGAAATTTGACTCATCAATTAATGGATAGAACAAGACCAGTTCAAAAAAATTACCCCGAAAGAATAGAAGCATGGGTTCAACAGTCAAAAAGAAACCCAAATTGGCCTACGGAGCCTATAAGTAAAGAAAAAAATTGTCTAACTAAATTATATAACGAAATCTATATAACTGCAACTGGGGAAGTTTATCCTTGTTGTTTCTTAGGATTTTATCCAAATTCTAAATTTCAACGTAATCATTATGGCGACGACGAACTTCTAAAAAAAATAGTAAAAAATAACAATGCCTACTTAGTAGGCATTGAACAAGCTATAAAATATTTTTCTGAAGTAGAATCTGCTTGGAGCAAAGATTTATATAAAGAAGGTAGAATTTTTACATGTGATGAGTATTGTGGTAAGAAGTAATAATACTGTATATTTCTCGCCAATTTTTTACTAAAGGTATTTGACTATTAGCGTACTCCATATTGTGTCCGTGTTCCATTAAAATACTTTTTAGTCCTAATCTTTGACCTAATTCTGCATTTACAATTTTATCCTCAATCCAAAACAAGTCTGAGTTTTTATATTCAGCTAATGCATCATCTTTGTCAGCTCCAGTTGGTAAAAATACAAATTTTTCAAATGCTGTTTTACCGAACAGTTTTTGTAAATTCATTTTTCTTAATTCACAGGCATTTACATCAGTGGTCAGACTGGTAATACAATGAAATACAAATCCATGTTCTTCGTGAAGTCTTTTTACATAAAACATTGCGTCACGAAGCGGGGGCAAAAATCCTATATGGGCAGATTCATTAAAGATTTTTACTAGTCGTTTACTTTGTTGATCATCGATATTATATCTTTTATGAATATTATATTTAAGACTGTCTTGTTTTTGAAATCCATGCTGGGTCATCCATACATCAAAGGCATATTCCCAATCCAATAAGACGCCGTCGGCGTCAGTTAAAATAATTCGATTTTTCATTTTATCCTGTTTACAATACTGGTTAGTGCATCGACTTGTGCTTGTAGTCTATTCACTTTTCTTCGCAAAGAGTCGATAGTGTGTGCTTGTTCTAGACTATGTTGATTAATTATGGAAAATTGTTCTCTCCAGCCTTTCATTTCTTTTTCGTGTCCTAAAAGAGTAGGCCTTGGGGGTGCATTTGGATCTACTACCCTTTTTTTCTTAGCACGCATGACAGAAAAAATATTTTTATTCATATGAATATTTAACCAATTTGTGCTAACTCAACTATAGTGGCACTTAAATTAATTTCTGGGTCTGCTACAATAGCATGATTGACTAAACCTTTACGGATAATTAAAATTGCGTCGTCTTGACCTTCTTCAGTGCTACTCCAAATGTCTAAATTATCATACATCCATCGAAATACATCTTCCATTTCTTCGGGTCTGACCTGACTACAAAGCAGTTTTCTTGCTTCTTTAATTCGTCTAGATTTAAAAAGTTCTACCATTGCTAGTCTGTAATCTTGAGTGCCAGCTTGGTCATTTTCTTTAGCACTAATTAATTTGCCTGAAGTACTGTTAGCCTGCAGTAAATTTAGACATTTTCTAAGATCAGGATAAGTTGCTTTAACATAACTGTCTAAGGTATCTAAGTCAAAATCAATGTTTTCACTTACCAACACGGTTGCTGCTCTTGCAGTAAATTCAGTCTGGTCAGTTTTATTAATATGCAATTCTTGGCATCTGGATTTAAGAGGTGCAATAATTTTATGCGCAAAATTACAAGTTAAGATAAACCTTGCTTGACTGTGATAAGTTTCCATTAATCCGCGCATTAATGCTTGTGCGTTATGACTCAAATAATCTGCTTCGTCCAGCAGCACAATTTTTAAATCACCGAAAGGTAGTGTGCTGACAAATCCTTCGATCTTATTTCTTAGATAGTCTACACCGTTGTCTCTAGAAGCATTGACTTGTAAAAAATCATAATCGTCAATATTAAGTTGATTGACCAAAATTTTTGCTAGTGTGGTTTTACCAGTGCCTGCAGGCCCATGCAACAAAAGATGAGGAATACTGTTGTCCGAAATCCAAGATTCGATTTGTTGTTTAGTACTGACATCAGTAAAAACATACTGATCGACCGACGTCGGTCGATATTTTTCTACCCATAGATCACGCATTTACAATCCTTAATTTGATAAACAATTATACACTATTTTTATGTTTTAGCCAAGAGATTTCTTGCCAAGTAGCGCCATTGGGATTGATTTTAGAACTAACTTTATTAAACAATTCTCGATTACCTGCGGTAAAAATTTTATATAAATCTCCTTTTTTGTCAGTTAATTTTTTAAATTTTTCATAATGAGTTTTTTTATATTCAGTTGCAACATTTGGATCTAAATTTTCTCCAGGCTCTGCGGTTAAATTATGTAGTTTTAATAATTCAAGAAATATTTTATGGTGGGGAAACCCATCAAATATAGGTATCCAGTCTATTTTGTCAGCATAACTTTGTAATTTAGTTGTAATAGGTAAAGTATGAAAACTAAACAGTCCCAGATGTTGATTAAAGTTTTTTAAAGTTATTAAGATATGCGATTCTAATTCTTCAGATTCAGCATTAAGAACATCTTCGCTCAGACCTTTAAAATATCTCAAGTCTGGATCATTGATAAATCCAAATACTTGATCATTGGTCCAATCAATATCTGTAAAATAAATTCTCTCCCACCCATTATCTAATAACAATGTGCTGTAATACGTAGAGGCACATTTAAGGGTAGCAATATAGACTAAAGGAATGCCCGGTTTACGAAAGCAATGTGGATTAATTTTGTTTATGAGTTCTTCCTCGACGCCCTTCATATATGATATTTCCTATTCTGTACTTTTTGCGGCAGAAATGCTTTCCGATTGGCATACTCTTTTTCGTAAACTACTGGAACTAAAACTATGATCACGTTTATTAAAGATCAGTGCTATTCCTCGATCATTACAGATTTTTTCGCCGGTAAATCCTTTGTCCTTGTATTCTATGCCAAGTATGCGTACATCAATTGGCAATGTAAGAAGAATATCCTCTAGGTCTTTTTCTGTTTGATATACCACAATTTCGTCAACATACCTTGTAGCTGCAAGTTGAATTTGACGTTCTACTATGCTTTGTACTGGCTTGTTTTTTGTATCAGGTCTGTCGATAGTAGGGTCAGTCTGAAGTCCTGCAATTAAATAATCGCAGTGATTCTTAGCTTCTGCTAACATAGCGACATGACCTGCATGAAGCAAGTCAAATGTACTAAATGTAATTCCGATCCGTTTACCTTGATCTTTTAATTCTCTTACCTTATTGAATATCATTTTTTAAAATACTAATTAATTTTTCTTTTTCTTTATCTAGTAGATATTGGTCTTCGACTGCAAATTTAGGTGAATTTATTAAGATGTTGTCTAAAAAGAATTTAATCTCGTAAAGATCTTTTTTGGCTCCCCATTGAACAAATCCATCATTGTAAGGACTGTTTAATTCAGCAGAGCAACGACCGATTTCATTACAAATCTGGCGCACGTCCCACCTTTTAACAAAACCCATAATTAATCCGTTTTTTTAGTAAGAAAAACAGAATCATCGTCATTGACAGTCCAAATTAAAGTGTCTCCATCTTTCCATCCAGCTTGTTCTAATAAATCAGGCGGAAATTCCAGTATAAGATCATCGGGATTGTCGGGATCCACTTTTGTTTCAAGAGTCCAAGTTTTTTTATTCATAATTTAAAGTTTTTTTCTCTGCATGAACTGCCGTAGAAACCATGTCGTCAAAATCGGGGGGATCGTCACTTACAAGTAAAATAGCGTTATTATCTACTTTTCTGATTGCAAATTCGGAACCTTGCATGCTAATAACGACGCCCCTAGTCCAGCGTCCGTGTTCTACTAAAACCCATTGTCCAGGCCGTACATCCGTTTGGTCTGGTCCTACTGCAAATACCATGGCCCATCGTGGACGAATGCCATCTGTCTTAGCATCGTCCCCTAGCATGATAATACCACTGCTAAGTTGTCTTGATCCAAAATTCATGTTAGCTACAATAATATTGTCATGCAATGGCTTTAAATTTGTTACTTTGTGTGCAAATTGAAGTTTACCTGTCATTTTTATCTCTTTTGATTGTATCGATTTTTAATAATTTCATTTCTGGTTCTAATTACATTACCTGCGTTGTCTATTTCATCTCCGCGAGCATTAATTTTATTATTACCGACTGCTATTTCTTTTTCATTGAGTAACCGCAATCTGTCCATGTTTAAGCTTTTGCCAGTTGCAGTTTTATAAACTTTGGTCATTTTAAAAACTCCGAAACATCTAATTCATATTTCAAACTGTCGATTCGATGTACTCCCAACAAAAATAAAACGTAGCTGGCCACACTGCTGCCTCTACCAACTCCCCACACAATATTATGTTTTCGCATAGTTTCTACTAGATAATAAAGGAATTTTAGCAAGTCTATTAGATTTCTTTCTTCAAATAATTTCAGCTCTTGTTCTACACGATCATGTTCTATTTTTGTGTTACATTTATCTAATAGAAAAGATTTGATATCCATAAATTTATACAACTCAGGCATCAACCAAGTTGATTGATTTATATCATCAAATTCTTCAACACTTTGATTTTGAATATCTTTATTATATTTTTTAAGCTTCGGAAAATCTACATGAAAAAATTGTACTGACTTATTGTAAGCTTCGGGGTCTTCTACTAAAAAATTTTCAATATTGAGGTCGGGATTTTTATATAACAGACTACATATATCTGTTGATTCAACGTAAACTTGTCCGTAATGATCATACTTCATTTAATGTCAATGATACCATTAAACTTATCGTTTTTAGCCAGCATTTCGTCTAATACTTTTTGATTTCTTCGCATTGATTCTGCATTGTAATCTTCTAACAACATATGACATTGTCCTGCTAATGCATAGTTACCCATTCTATATGCTTGTGTTAGTCTCGTGGTTAATTCGTGAATTTTTTTGTGTAAATCTTCATCTTTTAATTGAGTTAAATCTTGAACTAACGGGTGCATTATTGACATCCCACAAAATTGTCTACTGTAAACGCCCGACCCCAACGATCAGTGGTCCATACTCTATTATAAACCGGTCTGAACCCCAATGGACAAGAATATACAACACCATTCTGCGGATAGTAAACTACTGGGGGAGGTAATACAGGTGCCGTCGCTGCTTCTACATGATTATTTGCTAGGGCATAGCCCAAAATACCACCAATAATAGCTGGAGCGACCCAATTATGATTATAATTATTATGTCTATGATGACGATGTTGTGCTTGTGCACTAATAGTCACAGAAGCAATAATCAAAGTTAGCAGTATTTTTTTCATTTCATATTTCCTAAGCTGCGTTATCTGTATTTAGACCTAAGATTTCTTCTAGTTTGGATCTGGCTAAAAAAATTCTTCCGTCTTGCATATAACCTAAAACAGACAACAAAGCGTCAAAAGTTTCCTCATCCATTTTAAAAAATAACATTACAGATCTCCTTGTTGTCGATTTTCACTCATATAAACATCGAATTTGCCATCGGGATAACGAGACTCTAGTTTTTTAACATTTTCGTCAATAACTTCGTTGGGGTCTAGACCTAACGCTCTACATGCATTAGTCCAATACCAAAAAATATCTCCCAATTCTCTTTTGAGATGATGTTTGGTGTCTTCATTATATGGTTTACCTTGAAAGAAAACCTTTTTTAGGATTTCTTGAAATTCACCGCATTCGCTACCTAAACCAATACAAGCCGTCAATGCTAGACTAGGATTTAGTAATGGATCAGCAGACCGCAAAGATTCGATTCGATTGTGCAAATAATCGTAGTTATTGGATTCCAGACTGGTTACAGCAGCTACAAATTTGGTGTAAAGATTAAGGTCTACTTGTTTCATATTGATTAACTCCTTGAGTAATTATAACAAATTAAAATCAATATGTCAAAAAATCATTAACCGATCTTATACCAAACACCATTTCCACCGTTAATCGCAGCATTACGATAATAAACCCAAGTTCCGCCCATGCTGGTGTTTGCAGTTGCATATCCGCCACGTACAGTGTCGCTACCTTGACCATTTTGATTTAAAGTGGTAATTGTATTTGCAAAAGCAACTCTGACAATCTGACCATTTGCTGCTGTACCGTATGTTCCTGGCATTACTATAGTGTGGGTACTGATAGTACTTGAAACTGGATTAATTATAACAAGCCCTACATTAGAATACAATAAACTAGTTCCACCATCTGTTGCATTAGTATATTGTACACCGTACATGTCTCCGCCGCACATATCGGTCATACCGTTTACAGTTAAATTACCAATGGATGCATTTGCGGTAACTGTCAAACTGGTTAAATTACCTAAACTAGTTATATTGGGCTGTATTGAAGTTATTAACGTGCCGTCGATACCGAGATTCGCAACCAAAAAGTTTGCAGTAATATTTCCAGTGGCACTGATGTCGGTGCTGCCCAAGCTAACAATATTACCAATAAAGTTGTTTGCTTGAATATTACCTACGACTACTCCGCCAACATTTGATACAGTCATCACAATACCATTTACTGCATTACCACTTATTCCAGTTGTGATAACCAAATTGCCACCCATGACATTGGTCTTATTATTGGACAAATCTATTAGGTTAAAAGTAGTGCCACCGTCTACAGTGTTTAATTCATATACATAAGTGCCCGGTCCGTCGAAAGTAATAGTTCTGTTTGATGTATTCCAACCTGCAATATAATCTACATTGATGCTTACAGTTGACGGAAATGTTAGAGTATAAGCTGCATCTGGAACTGTGACTTCTAGTTTGAGCCTTGCAAAAGACCCATTAGTGGGACCGAAATTTGCAAAACTTCCAATAGAAGCGGATCCTGCCAAAGTCATTGTTTGGTAAGCTCCTGTATTAAAGTCTACAGTAATAGATCCACTAACAGTTGCACCTAAATTATAAATTTGTTCTCTGATACCCTGAAATTTAGGATTAGCAATGAGATTACCTTGCATGTCATTATTAAAGGTTCCGTTGTTCAACGGACTTTTCAAAATAGCTTTAGCTTGCAAATCTGTTATTTCGTTGTAGGCAATTTCAAAATTATTTTTAGTATTTGTGAAATTATCTCTAAATCCTTGACTGCTATTGTCTTGTCCTGCGACAGGATAAGTACCGTCTATATTGTTAAAATTAATCTGACTTGTCATATTATGAAATTACTCCAACTTGGGGATATTTGAGATATTTATCGTCACTGCCCGGTGTACCATAAGGATCTCTATTAGAATGATAAAATTCTATACTGCTTACATTTGAGAGGCAATTAGAATATAATGTTAAGTTACTGCTACTGGAAATAGTCTTTACTGTACCTAAAATTACATTATTATTTGTTAGTAGAGTATCACCAACATGTATTTCATTAATAAAATCTGTGTTACTTATAGTTGCTATGTAACTAGTGTCCGGCAATGTAGAAGATAATGGTAAAGATAGGGTTAATACTGTGGCACTTCGAATGCTAGAAATAGTGCCTAGTAGGCTACCAGTGTTGGCTTGATACAATGGTTTACCGATCCTTAGTTCGATATTAAATGCGGTATTGTTACCAGTTATAAACGCATTACCCGACACACCGGAAATAGTTCCTGATCCAGTAACATTTGATGTAATTCCAGTA
>Ga0172373_10009679_pt1 | contig 11920 bp, 8 predicted proteins | sample Lak10m_2_FD_114546 | JGI IMG/M metagenome (GOLD analysis project Ga0172373, IMG submission 114546) | Freshwater microbial communities from Kabuno Bay, South-Kivu, Congo - kab_092012_10m | ecosystem: Environmental > Aquatic > Freshwater > Lake | place: Democratic Republic of the Congo: South-Kivu... | reverse complement strand
GGTTGTGCACAACCGCGGGGGGTGCAGGGATGGCGTGCAAGGCGGTCGCTGGATATCGTCTCGCCAACCAGGCCTCGAACTCCAACTGCAGCGGCGTCGGCTCTTCGACGGTGGAGAACCGCGTGTAGTCGATTGGTTCCTTCGCCTTGCTGTCGGGGAACTTGAGACCCATTGCGATCTCGATCAATTCCGATCGCATTTCAGTCTTGACTGGAGCCGGCTTGTCGCGATGAACGTCGTTCAGATACGCGGTGATTACCGGGCCGATTTGCTTAACGTTGACCATTTCGCGACCAAGGGTTAAAAAACCCCATTCCAGCCTCTTATATATCGGTTTTTTATCAGCTCTGAATTCGAAAAAAAAAATGCAATCAGCATGGATCATCTCGACCCCTGTGGGCAACGCAGTGCGGTCGGCGTACGATGTGGAAGCGATTGGTGAAGACGGGCAGCTTCGCCTCAAGCCTTCGTCCTGTACGCCATTCATTTCCATGGAGATTCCAGTGGGCTCGATGAAAGCTGTCCCATACCTGCCGTCTGATTTGCCTGATTTCAACAAACACACCACGGAAATCAGCAACGTATGTGGATTTGTTGTCGGGTTTTCCTCTCTCCACGAACGACACCCGGCGTGGCGCAGCGTCCGGTCCACGCTTGGCTGCTTTCGCGAGGCGTATTCGCTCCGCGGAGGGAATCTGCTCTTTTTGAGAGGCAAGCTTATTTTCAAGGGCGCAACCTCGAGGAGCGGGGTGTACGATACGGTGGTGCGTCTTATCTCTGAGCCCGCCGAACCCGTCCTCAAGGCCTATCTCATCATCGCCACCGCTTACATGCGGCGCAATCTCTTTGTGCACACCGGGTGCCTCATGGAGCAGCTGCTCTCGCGATTTGCATGGTGTCGTGTGATGTACCGGTGGGTCTGGGTCTCTTGTTTCTTATTAAATTTAATTAACACATGCTGTTGTTTTGATTGAAGGCATGAGGAGATGTGCAACGCCATCATATTCTACATCAACGAGTGGAGCAGCTTCCGCGTGCCTGAGGGATGCCAGGCGCCGGATATGGGCACCGTCACCGTGTCGCGCAGGGGAATCGTGAACGTGCGGTTCGGTTGGCACAACGGGGTGGTGTGGGACGGGAATGAGGGGTGGATTGCATTGGTCGACAGCATTCGCGATCTGCTGCTGACCTTGTGCTAGGGCGAATTGGACGGATTCAGTGGCCTGTCTTCCGTCTGTTCGCTCAGGATGTCGGTCATCTCCTCCGCGCGCTTGTGACGATCCTCGCTGCAGCGGGAGTCGTCGTCCTCCAGCTTCATGTGGCTTTCTGCGTAATACCCCCGTCGATTGACCTCTTTGCCTTGGAGGAATTTGAACGTGGTGAATGAATTGACCATGAGGTCCGCGGCGAGTCGGATGAGCAGAAAGTCCACCTGCGACATGAGCAACCCCACGCTGAAAATGGACATGAGGCCGCAGTAAACGGACCATAGCTGCATGATGATGTAGCACGTGAGCTTGGAGTACGGGAGGTATTTGGTCTTCTGGTCTTGGATCGTGTTCAGGAAAAACGGGGTGAGCGAATCGCTGAAGAAATCATTGAAACACGTGCTGGTAAAGCTAGCAATCGCCACCATAAACCACCGGTCCCAGGTGTCTATGGTGAGTGTCATGATTTTCGTGGTGGGCGAGGGGCCGAGCCGAGTGAAGTCAGAGTGAAAGAGGCCTATGGAATTGAAGGCCAGTAGAACTATTATCAACCAGGTCATGAGACACCCGATGGCGATTCGCTTGTCGTCAAACACTGTATTCAGAATGCATAGCATCGTTGAGGACACGGGTCGATGGGTTTATGTATAGCGGGGATGGCGTTGTGGTATATGGTGGCGTTCGGATACAAAAACGCACTGGGCTCGCCTACACGCCATGCGCATTGCCATTCCGGATGGATTTTTTTGTGCTTCTTGCTGGTCCCCTCTGACGCTGTTCGCGTGTGTGTTTTTGCTCTGTCTGTTCGTGGTCTACCTATGCGTGCGGCGCAACGCCTCGAAAGCGCTCCCTGTTGCGACAGACGATGAGGAAAATGCGTTTTCATTGGACATCATTCGCCAATCCGCCCCATGGGGTGCAGAGATTGTCTGTGAGATGCAACGGCCCTCTTTCGCAAAGAGGAAGCTTCACTCCTCGTAGGCCCTCACGTTTCGAACCCGGCCACGTCCACCTCGCGCGCCCTGCAGATCTCGCAGCGGAGCGAGGGGTCGCGTTTGCCGGCAAGGAATTTGCCAAAGCAGCAGCCGTGGATGTGGGTGCCACACCCCGTCAGGTGGATCGGATGGGTGGGGCTGCAGTTGCAGTCGTTGCTGAGGCAGATGTAGCACTCCGCCGTGAAGCTCCGCATCCGGTGCACCGGCTCCAGGAAGCGCATGTCGAACGCGTCGGAGTCGAGGATCCGGAGGTTGAGCATCTTGTCCCTCATCCTGGCCTCAATGGTGCGGACGTCGCGAGACGAGGTGATCCTGAATTGAATGGACTCGAATCGCGTCTCAATCAGTGCGTGGCGCAGTTGGCGACGGTGTCCTTGGGAGGTGCAGTACTTCAGGATCCGAAGCACCATTTCCTCGTCCAAATCCACCCACCGGTCGTCCTCGAATCGCTGGGCGATGAAGATGGGCGTCAGCGCCTCCCTGACGTTGTACCGGACCAGCAGTGCCTCGCGTGCCTGTTGCCGCTGCGCGCCGTTTGCCAAAACGTACTCGACCCCCTGTAGCGTAAATGGGGTGTACGGGTTCTCCGGGTCGCGTTGGGAAGGGATCTTGGTCCAATTCGACAGCACCGTCTTCCAGTCACACGCGTGAAACGATTGGTCCCTGACCGATTGCAGCAGCACTGTCTTCGGCCCCATGTGATCTTTCCCCGCCGCGTCCACGATCTGCAGCCCCACCGCTATCCGATGCAGGTAGTTCCAGATCCGCCCGCACTCCTCGATGGCCCAGGTGGGGTCGGACGCAAATTGAATGGCAACAGCCAGCAGTCGTGGTTCAATTATGTGGCCCACCTGCGAGTCTGTGCTGCGGGTCTGGATCGGGGAGAGCATGGCGAGCAGGTTGGCAGCGGTGTGTGACATTTCCCGTCCATTTTATTGGCGGATAGTCGTTTATATACAGACGCGCTGGAATGTCTGGCTGAATGTCTGATACTCGACTGGGTGTCAGATGGAAGGGCTGACATCAATTTAACTTAAGACTTCATGTCAGGTCGAAGGGTTGACATCAATTTCACTTAAGACTCTGTGTCAGACGGAAGGGCTGACATCATTTTGAACCGATGAGTTATGCCAAGTTGGTTTTTTTATTATTTTTTTTTCCTCAAACCAATTCAAAAAATAAGCCACTCGATGAACGACCTGCTCGTGTTATCCTCATTTGAAGCGCTCAGGTATGAGCAGCTCCGTTTGGATCGATCGGAAGCCGAGCTCAACGAAAAACTTCGTCTGCGCGGCGCGTTGCTGAAGCGAGAGGAGGTGGCCAATCGCAGGCAGCTCACGAATCTGATCATCAGAGTCCAGATGCTTCAATGCGAGAACATCTGCTTGGGATTTTTGTTGAGGGGCGATCGTGACAACATGAAACTCATCGAGCATAATTACCAGCTCGCAATCAGCGATTCCAAGCGTGCTGCCAACGAACGGAAGGAGTACAACGCGTTCGTGGCCCAGGAGATTCAGCGTCTGTCTAAATTGTGTCAATCAGACCCATCATCGCCTCCTTCTAACACTTTCCCCGTCTTCACGAGCGAAGCCGAAAAGATGGATGCAGTGGTCCACAACTACTCTCAACTCACAATCGTTCGCACAGCCGCTGATGAAAGCACCGCTCGCCACGCGGAAGCGCTTCGGCGTCTGGAGGACTCGGCACGCGACGGGCGTGAGAAGCACATGGCTGCTGCGACGGAATTGTCAAGGGCGTGCTATGACCTCAAAGGGCAGATTGTCACGCAGCGCGTGGAGCTCCGACAGCTTTACACACCCGACCACGCCAACGGGCTCGTGTGCTGGGCGGAATCCATGGGCAGGACCGCGCGCGCCAAGGCTCGCTGGGACTTTATGCATCCAGTGTGCATGCTGGATGTCGTGATGCTTGAGGGGTTGAGGCTGCGTGTGGAGGAGGAGATGGGGGTTGGCCAAGAAAAACAACAACAACAAAGGTTTTAAGCGAATCCTTTTGCTGATTTTTCAAAAATGCATTCGGCATGGGACTTGCTCTTTTACAACCCAGATTTCTGGAACCGTCTTTCCAAGCACGAATTCTGCATTTTGCGTTTAGTGTGCAAAGAGTTTAAAAATGGAATTCCCGAGCGAGAGGCTATCATGTGCATTTTCCGAAAGAGCGTTGTGAGAAAGGTGGATTTGGTTCGCATCCTGCCTCTCACTGTGAACTGTGTGGTGAAGCTGCGCTCGCCTGTGAATTTCGTGGATGCTCTCAAGATTGCAGAACGCAAGACAGGGGGGTTCGCCAATTGCATGGCCATGGTGCGCGAGCGCGGCTGGCGTATTCACTGTGTTAGGCAGCAACGACGCATGCGATTGAGGGATGACGTGGTGGCCAGTTTGCTGGCTCAGGGGGTTTCAAACCCACCGTTCTACGACCCAGTGTTTCAGTCCGCATTGAACGACTGTTTGCTCCCCGTGGTCGTATGGCGATATACGTACAAGTACACGCAAATCGAGACTGCCCTGTTTTCATACAGAATCCTCGGTGCGCTGCAGAGGGCAAGAAAACGATGGTACAACGGGATTCACAGGGACATGCGCGACGTGTTGGGCTTCATTACGCACGCAACCGTGTGTCGGGTGACGGGAGAGCGCCTTCACGTGCTTCTGTCGGGTCTGGTCCTGATGGTCGGAGTCATTTCGTTTCAGTGTGAAGTGTAGGACTCCATTGCGGAAAAAACAACACAGACTGCATATATTGTCAGCTATCTTTGTAATAAATGATCCCCGCCATCCTCTTCACGGACAAGCGCTTAACTGCGTTGATAATGGGAGTGTGGTGTGTGCTGGTGCTGGTGATCTTTTTCTCATTGGGTGTACTGCACAGCAATTTTTTCCGATTCGGACCGTCCGAGAATCTGCATTTCATGACCGTGCCCATTGACACATGGGGCGAATGGTTTATGCTGAGCCTGTATTGCTGCGTGGATACGCTGATCAAGAGCTTTGGGCACGACGCCACCATCCCGTGGGCCACCACTACCATAGTGGATCCCAAATCAAAAACTCTGCCGTATTCCAAACTCACCTGTTTGCTGATCATCGAGACGTTTTACGGCTACGTGCACCTGTCCTACATCTTCAAATTCTTCCTCTCCTTCACACAGATCGACTTTGTGCTCATCTCCACCCTGTCCGACATGGTGATGAAGGTATACAGCTACAGCTCCTACATGGCGAACAAGACATACACTCCACCGGACACACAGGCCAGCGATTCTGAGACACTTATACAGAGCTGATGAAAATAAAAATAAATGAGTACGGTCTCCATCAAAAGTGCGGATGTTTAATTTAGATGTATTTAGGTTCGTGTATAAATCAGCAAAATGTGTAACTGTGTCAAACGGAAAGCATATGGACCAGTGACTCTGATGGCAGTAACTTGTGATTTGGTCAGAAATGAGGAGATGGGTTGGTATAATGGTCTGTTATATGCAGGTTGTTGTTTTTCTGGTGTGTTTTGTGTGCTATATCTAGTGCATGGTGTTCAATATGGAATAGAAGAATTGTGTTGCCCCTCTCACCGTTATTGTGGAATATGCTTGGATGAATATTGCTATGAAAAGACTGACCATCCTGCAACCGGGTTTCACTCTGAGCTTACTATGGCCAAGGTGACTTTGTCTGATGTTTCACCACTGCTAGTAAATCGGCTTTAGGTAGTTGATTATTGCATACTATGTTGAAGTGATTTATTAAATACCTCATTCATGCCCGGCATGCACAAACAGAATGAACGTGAAGGCCATGTTGATGCCGAACTGGATCCCCGACAGCGCGGCCGAGCACACGGTCGGTAACAGCCACAGCAGCACGATGAAGAGCACGATGAGCGGCATGCTGTTCACGAGTGTGATGGCGAAACAGATGCGCTGCGCCGACCACATGCTCGGGTCAGTGCACTTGCGCAGGATGGACATTCGGATCGGATTTCCGCCCGCCATCGAGAGCGCCGTGTCGACCGCCCATGTTTGGCTCGCCTCGCACATGATCCATGCAGCATGGTCGTTGTAGTTTGAGAATCCGACAAGTGGATCATCCGTGCACGAGCGCATGCAGCGCACCGACGCGCAGCCGGGTTCGGTGACGAGCGAGTCTGGCCACTGTACGGAATCCGGCAGCAGCCAGTCGACTAGGTTGAAGATATCACCCAAAAGACAGGTGGGGATCAGGGGCAGGCATGTGGGCGAGTAGCTGTAGGTGACGTACATGAAAATGAGCGCCGCACACGCGAACAGCACCACCTCGATGTACGGGAGTTGGACCGTCTTGATGATGACCGCCAGGACGACGATGACGGCCAGGGTCTGCATCGCGCTCCAGAAGAACGAGCGCCGGTCGGTACAGGTCTGCACGCGGACAAAGTTGCACTGCACCAGCCCTTTGAGCGTCGCCATGTACGGCGCGTCGCGCAGGAAGTTGAGGATCTCGTCTTCGTCGAGCCAGGCGCTCGTGACGGCGGAGAGCGTGTCTCTTGCGGTTTGTGTGATGGATTCGAGGTTGCTGATGTCGAAGGAAGTTGGGAGTGAAATATTTGACCAGTTCCCTCCCTCGATGCGCAGCGGTAGTTTCGGCCAGACAACCGGGCTGGGTTCAGAAAGAGGTTCCTTGTAGAATTTGATGGTGGCGTCCAGCCCGTTTTTCACCACCGACAGGGCCGTAGAGACCACCGCGCACGAGTCGTCGGTGTCCCAGTAGACGAAGTTGGGTGGCCAAGCGTACGGGCCTTGTCCCCATTCGTACACGGTTTGGGACGAGACGTCTGAGTTGATCACGGTGGTGGATTGCAGTTTTCGGCCAAGCTTTCCTATGGTCTGTGTCTGCTCCTTGGTTGCTTTGTTTTCCTCCTTCTCCTCCAAAAGCCTTCTGCTGCCGATATGCGATTCCTGGAGGAACGAAGCGTTGTGTAGCACCGCGCTGGCTTGGTTCAAGAAGGTTTGGTTGGTCCATACATCATCCGGAAACAGTTTGAGCCAGTACGAAACAATCAGATACGCTGGCTGCGTGAATTCGGAATGCAACAGCAAGCGATGCAGCACGAAGGGGGACTTGGCCATGATCTCCACCAGGGCCCCGCGATCGAGCATGGTGTTCAGTAGGTCTTGCCACGAGACCAGGAGAAACGGACTCACTATGCTGGTCATGTTGGCCTCTGTGGTCAGCCGCACGCCCACCTCGTACCAGCGCCAGCATTCGCCCCTGGTGTAGCGTTCGAGGAGGCCCAGCTCACTGATGTTGGCCAACACCAAGGTACGGCATGGCTCGCCCCGTCCGTCCCACACGGTGGTGTTAGAGGCCAGGATTAAGGAGCTGTTGTCGACCGTCTCGTTGCCGTAAAATGAGGCATTCTCCCACGACAATAACCGTCTGCGTCCTGTCTTGAGCATGGCCAATCCGACCACCAATTGAGTGGAGACGGATCCCGACGTGAACACCTTCATGCAGTATGTCTGGGCCTGATTCAACAGCATGCATGGGGCGGATAGCAGGGTCCTGTAATCCACTGTGTACGCATTGCTGCTTGAGGTCTGACTGCTGCCCTCGGACGCCACGAGACACAGTTCCGCCGCATTTGGGCTAACGCGGTCGCCCACCCCCGAGCACATTTGGTTGGGCACCGGTCGCAGGAGACACGAGCATTGGCCCACCCCGCTGCCGTCGATGATGAGGCACATGGGTTTGGGGCACTGCTGACATGGCACATTACCGTACGAAGGCTGCAGATACGAATCCACATACCTACAGCTGACATCGCTGCTGTCGATGGTGCATTATTGGTGTGATGCGCACGAGGTGATGCCCACCGGAAAAATATTGCACGAGCACAGCTTCGTGAGCGTGTCGCACCCGAACCGCGTCATGGAGCTCGCTGCAGGGCATGCGCCGCAGATGACCTTGCTGAAATCGCTCTGTTGGACGCATGTATCCGCTGCCGTACACGCGAGCGAGTTGGGGCCGGGCTCCGCACCCACCCAGCAACGCGTGGGCATGGGGAGGGTCAGCACCGTGTCGTCCGTTTTGTTCGGCGAGAAGTCGCACTTCCACAGCTCCTTCTTCGTGCAGGGGATGGTTTTCTCCACGGCGTCGGCTGCTTTGTTGATGTCATCATACAGGTACCCCAACTGACCCATGGCGAAGCCGTTGAGTACATTGATGAAACCTGTGGCGACTGTTTTGAGGACAAAAGTGGCCGCCTTGTTTATGAAGCAAAACACCACGTACACCACGTCTGAAAAAAGCCAAGCCAGGAATTTGCATATGGCCTGGATCATGGAGATGAGCCACTCTCCAATAGGACCTGAGGTGATGATCTTGTAAAGCAGGTCGCCTACCTCCTGAAACATCAGGATGAATTTATTGGCAATCAAGGCAAAAAGGGCTGAAATCTTTTTGTCGATGCGGGCCTTGTCGTCACTTGTCTTGGCCCCTATCAATTCCAGTACGCTCAGGAATATCTCACCAACGTAAAAGCCCAACTCCACAAGAGTGTGGACTATGACGCGCACGACTTGGATGCAATCGACAAAAAGGTTGAGTTGCATGGCAGCGCACTTGTCCAGATTCTGTGCGTTTAGCCTGATTTGGGCCATGGTGTCCTGATCTGGCATACACGCACCCGTAACAGTATTGTTGTAGAAATTCTGTACAGTGGTGCGCACAAACTCACCATTGTTAATCTCGTATGTGGATGGCTGGTAAAAGAAGAGCTTCGCCCTGCAGTTACCCGAATACTGACAATTGGCCTCAAACACCCTATATCGTCCGTCCTGCACTGTGCGACAGAATTTGTCTATGGTGGTGTCCAGGTCGCAAACATTCACGTTTTGAACGAGTTTGGATGCAATGGGTAGCTCTGTGATGGTTTTGAGGCACGCCTGCACCCTGTTACCAGTGGCCCACGTCTTCCTGTCGATGGTGCCTTCACAGGTCTGTGTGCCATTGGATTCCTGTGTGCATCCTACCCACGGTTGATTCCACAGTGTGGCGTTTTCCCCGTTGCCGACTGGGATGGGTGGGAAGTTTGCCATGTATACTGTGTTCCAGAACGTGGACAAGGACCATTGCTCCGCGGGCTTGCACTCTTTCCTGTCCCCACACAACCTTCGCCGTAGATCGCTGGCCAGCATGCGCGAGGCCTCCCATCGTTTCAGGCGACCGTAGCTCACCTCAGGCAGAGTGGATGTCCCGTTTGCAAAGGTATAATTTGGCGGGGGGCTGCAGTCGGCCAGGCGCGAGCGTGTGGGAGAGGATAACAGTTCGGGGATGGTCTTGGGCCGCAGGCGCGGTACTGCTTTGGGGCTCGAGTATGACGGGCATATGTACGCGTCCTGGTCCGTCAGAATGTAACAGCCTGCAAGCGGCCCCGCAGTCACTGCTGGCCAACCCATGTGGCATACACCTCCTTTATCCAGAGTGGTTTGCGTGGTGGGCTGGGTGGTTTGCGTATTCTTGTATCGGTATTGGAAAACTGGCAATCTGTCCAGCACCCCGCATGGCGTGGTCATTCTCCATCGCTGAGGGATGCTCGATCCGTCGCGCAGCTGTCCGCCTGGATATGGCCAATCGAGCTGCTCGGTGCACACTGACTGTCTCATAACAGACGACGATGTCCACGCCCCCATCAGCGCACCAATGTCTGGCGTGCATTGAGAACAGGGTGGAGCCATGCAGGCACAGAACCCGTTGCTGGAGGAATACACGCCCAGCACTCGGGTGGAGGATTGGGCGATGAGCGTGGGCAGTGGAAACGCCATCTGTGTCGGGTGGGCGCGCCGGCCATAGAGGACCTCCGAGCGCAAGGGGTCGGGGATCTGTGGGCGGAACGTGTCGTCCTGCCCCATCCAAAACGCCCGTCGGCGGAGAGGACAGTCCCACGCTGCACATACGGAGTTGGGATACAGTTTGCGTAGCCGGTCGGTCTCTGACGCCACGTTCACTTGGGTCCATTTCATGTTCGAGCCAGACACCCCTAGTCCATAGGCTGCTGGGCTCATGGGATCTGTGTACGACGAGAGCGGTAATCCCTGGACGGCCATGACGTATGCGCCGCTGCGCGTTTGGCTCAACACCATTCGAACAAAATGCCCTCCGATGTCAGTGGGGCTGGCGATAAGGTTCGAAATCCCCGCGTTCGCCTTGCCCTGGAAGAGTGGGTTGATGTTCACCCCGGGTGGAAGATTGCCTTCCCATTGAGTGCGCACGTAGAGGTTCTTCATAGGATTTCCATCATATGTGGTTTGGCTCAGCATGCCGTGTAAATTTGCACATGAGCTTGCCATCTCGGGGCGTTTGTTGCACAGATTGGAGGCAGCCTGCTCATCGACAGTGACCTTCTGGATGGCGTCCGAGGTCTGTGGGCAAGGCATGGGGTCTCCGTCCTCCATCATCACATACTCGTTTGGATAAAATGGCGTGTCACAATCTCCACATACTGCTGAGATGACGCGCTGCCTGTTGATGATTGCTGTGTCGCATCCTCTGCTTGCTTCGAAGGCACCCAGAAGACTGGGGTTCAGGACATCTACGTTGATCTGGTCCTTCTCATCAGTCCACACATAGCATGCGTTGTCGACCATGCTGCCCTTGAGACACCATTTGTCGTCGAACAGATCGCGCAAAAACATCCCACTGCGATTCTTGAGAACGGCCTCCCATTGGGGGATATTCTGTGTGACTACCTGTGTCCTGCGCATTCGCCATTGGAGGGTTTGCTGGGGTTGGAGAAGGACCCCGTCTTTGGTTTTGTAGTTTGTGTTGACAAATTGCCTCAGATTTCGACGGCGGCCGTCGTAGCTACAATTGGCGAAGTCAGGTAGGTTTCCATTCAGAGTACAGCTCTGTGCATTGAGCTGCATGGCAGCGTCGTACGCAAGGATGCTGATTGGATTGAAAATATACGGCTTGCTGTTGTCAAACGATGTCATGAAAGTGGGGATGTCATACGAAAGGCGTATGTCCGAGAGCCACAGTCCCAGTGCGTTGGTGATCAGCCATTTGACTGCGGGTGCTACCACATCGATTACTGAGTCATCATTGAGGAGGAAATTCTGTTGAGGGGCAGGCAGAGATGTCCATCCATCTAACGTCTGCAATATTTCCACTGGGATGTGCGGAGATGTGAGCAGACAGTTGTGTATGCCCTTGCATTGGATATTGGAGACTGTAGGGCAGTCAACACATTTCCACAGCCCTGAGCGCATTTCGATGGCTATCTGCTGATTCTTTTGCTGGGGGCACACCTTTTGTGAATCACAGCCAACACAGCACCTGTAGCCCGGATTCAGGCCCACATACATATGCTGGAAAAAGGGGCCTACAAATGAGTTTTGTGATTTAGAATCGCCATCCAACATGAGATATGGGGTTTGGAAGGTGGTCTCCGTCCTGGTGTTTTTGAATCCACTGCGCTTTGCGAATTCTTGATACCTAAAGCTAGATGCGTTGGTGCCAGGGCAGCCGGAGATGTTGTTGTTGCCATTTCCTATGCGTTTGTATTCGTCGGCAAGCCAACAATCCATGGGGGCGCTGGTGTTACACACAGGGACTGTGGTGCTCATCGTGTACACAAAGGAGCGACCTTTCAGGTTCATATCGCGCAACTTCCCTTCCTCATACCCATTGTCGCTGTTGTCGTCATAGTTGTGCACCT
>Ga0172373_10009677_pt1 | contig 11921 bp, 8 predicted proteins | sample Lak10m_2_FD_114546 | JGI IMG/M metagenome (GOLD analysis project Ga0172373, IMG submission 114546) | Freshwater microbial communities from Kabuno Bay, South-Kivu, Congo - kab_092012_10m | ecosystem: Environmental > Aquatic > Freshwater > Lake | place: Democratic Republic of the Congo: South-Kivu... | reverse complement strand
CGGCGGCTGGCACGCCTATCGCGCCTCGAAAGCGGCGCTCAACATGCTGGTGCGCACGTTGGCGGTCGAACTGCGACAGCGCAATCCTGCGGCCGTGTGCGTGGCGCTGCACCCCGGCACGGTCGACACGGCGCTCTCGAAGCCCTTCCAGAGCGCGGTGGATCCGGCGAAGTTGTTCACGCCCGCTCACTCGGCGCGGGCGCTGCTCGGGGTGCTCGATCGCTTGACGCCGGGCGACAGCGGCCGCTTGTGGGCCTGGGACGGGCAGCCGATCACCTTTTGATCGGATAGACGAGCTGCGCGAGATAACCTTCGGGCACGCGATCGTCAGCCAGCCCGTACGCTGCCGGCCAACGCCCCTCCGGCGCATGCCAGCTGCCGAACAGGCGATCGATCCACGGAAAGTGCACCGCGAAATTCCGGTCTCGCGCCTCGGCCTCGAGTGCGTGATGCCAGTGGTGATAGCGCGGCGTGACCAGCAACTCCTCGAACCAGCGCGGGAAGCGCCAGGCGACGTTGGCGTGGATGAACACCGCGTGCAACGAGACGAACACGAGGTAGGTGTAGAGCGGTGCCGCTTCGAAGCCAAGCAGGAACAGCGGCACGAAGGTCAGGCCTCGCGTCACGATCACATCGACGATGTGCAGGCGCGAGCCGGCCAGCCAGTCCATGCTGCGGCTCGAGTGGTGCACGGCGTGGAACGGCCACAACCCGCGTACTCGATGAAACAGGCGGTGCACCGTGTACTGCACGACATCGGCGATCACTGCGCAGGCGAGGCACTGCATCACGAAGGGCATCGAACGCACGAACTCCTGCAGCCCGGGATTCACCGCCCAAGCGAAGATCACGGTGGCGGGCATCAGCGTCAGCAAGGTCATACCCTGCACCAGCAGATGGCTGATCAGGAAATACAGCCCGTCGGTCGTCCAGCCGGCGCGGAACACGCTTTGCGATCGCAGTGGCCGCAGTCGTTCGAGCGGCGCGAACAGCAGTGCGAGTAGCGCGAGGTTAAGCAGGAACCAGTCGAGCCCGAGATACGCCGTTGCGGCGGGCACTTCGCCGGGAACGCCGACGTGTCCACCGCCGAGGGCGCCCGCGGCGAGCGCCAGGCCCATTCCCGTAAAGCCCAGCACCTTGCGTCGGCGCAGCAAGGAGCTCGCGAGACCGCACAGGAAGGCGAGGCCGATCAGCGCCTCGATGATCGCACGGGCCCACGGCAACGGTAGCAGTGCGCGCACTTCCGGGCTCGTCAGCACCTGCGGCCAGATCAGGCAGGCGACCGCTGCGAGGCCGAGCGCACTGAGGAACACCGACAGCGTTCCCGAGATCCAGCCCGTGCCCCAATGCTCGGGTTCGGCATCACCGAAGGCGCGTTGGAACAGTCGATCGAGATCCATGTCGGCGCGAGGTGAGGCGGGGTGGGCGGCGCTGCGCTAGCGCGGACGGCGCAGCCCGGCGTTGATCAACGTCGCAGCATCCTGCACCGTCGCCGGCTGCTGAGCGATGAAGGCGCCCGGTGGGTAGGGCCCAACGAACTCGCGCCACTGCCGATCGTAGAGCTCCTTGTGCATCACGGCGGGGCGGCGCGCGGCGCGGTGCGCGGCGATCGGAATTTCCACGCTGATGATCTGCTCTTCGGGGCTCTTCGCCTGCGCGACGATGTTGCCTTGGGCATCGACGACGGTGGAGAGCACGGTGGTGGAGTCGGCGGTGGGTTTGCGCCAGTCGCCGTCGGGCCAGTAGCGGCGCAGGCCCTGCGGATCGTCCGGCAGATAGGCGTTGTTCACCATCAGCGACCAGTAGCCGTTGTGCAGGCTCGCACCCTGCACGTCGGCCATGCGGTAGCGCCCCGTCGCCACGCGCAGCACGAGTTCGGCGCCCTTCATGCCATAGGCCCGATAGAGCTCGGGTTCGAGTTGCACCGAGGAGGCGGCGATGTTGCCGATCGCGGTGCGAGCCACGGGAATCACGCGATCCCAGCCATACATCTCCACGTACCGATCGAGCACGTTGAAGATGGTGGTGGTCATCAACTCCATGTTGCCGAAGGCACCCATGATGTTGCGGGCCTTCCACTGCACGTCGATCACCTGACCCTCGGGTCCCAGGATAATGATCGCCAGCATGAAGTGGTTCGGCCAATCACGATCGACGATGTAAGCACCGAAGGTGACATGACAGCGGTACTGTCGCGCCTTGGCGGCAATCGCCTGCACCTCGGGCCCCGGCACTTCGATGCAGAGCTTCTGCACGGTGCTGCGCGGCCAGCTGAAGGAGAGGCCGGTCAGCGGCAGTTCATGGAACATCACCAGATCGTGTCGGCGCTCGGCTTGCGCTCGATCGAGCCAATCGAGCATGTGCGCGAGGTTCGAGCGCAGCACCGGCTGCGGATTGGCGGGGTCCGGCAGACCGATACGCGTCTGCACGAGCGCCGCACGCAGCGTTTGCAGAGCGAGCGGCGAATCTTTGACCACCGCCGTACTCGCTTCGCCCGAGGTGGCGAGCCCTGCCGCAATCGACAAGCCCATCGCGCCCTTGACCCACTCGCGTCGATCCATGCTGCTGTCCTCCGATGTGGTGTGTGCTTATCGTAACCGCGTTAGTCCCGGCACACGATCGAAGGCTGGATCAAAACTCAGCACGGTGTCGATGGCATGGCGCTGCACCGTGGCCACATGCACGGCGGCACGCACCGGGAGCGTCGGGTACTGCAGCACCAGCTGCTTGGCGCGCTCCATCGTCTCGCGATCGACGGGCATCACTTCATCCACAACTCCCTGCAGCGCATCCCAGGCCAGCTGGATGCCGCCGCGACGCTCGAGTGTGGTGTAGCGATGCAGGATCTCGGTGAACACTTCGGCATCGGTCACGAGCCGAACGCGCTGGGTGACGAGCGCCTCCAGCCGGCGCTGGGCATCCACTTTGTTGGGGTGTGCCGCACCGACGAGGTAGAGCGGCACGCTGGTATCGATGAACACCATCGGCTTCAGTAACTCCCAGGTGAGCTCAGGCCCTCGGGGGCTGGACCCGCGGCGTAGCCGCGATCGATGTCGGCCGTGAGGCGCTCGATGGGCCCGGTTGGGGCGGCCTGGCGCACGGCGCTGCGGATTGCCGCCAACTTGCGCTCCACATCGGCGGTGGAGGCGTCACGGCGAGCCTGCGCCAGCGCCTGCCGCACCCACTCCGCCACGGTCATGCCGCGACTGGCCGCCGCCGCCTGCAGGGCGGCGTATTCTGCATCGTCAAACAACACTTGGAGTCGCTTTGTCATAGGGCGAGTCTCTCTGACTCATGCTTATGAGTCAAATCGGGCTCAAGCCTTTATTACGGCGGAAAGCGGGGCGTATAGTCCGCTTGACACGAGGAGCCCCCATGAACGGCACGACAAGCGACCTGACCCCGGCCCTACCGCCGGTGCGGACCACCCGACCCGGCAAGCAGGGTCTCTATGACCCTGAGAACGAGCGCGATGCCTGTGGCTTCGGCTTCGTGGTCGACATCCAAGGTCGCAAGTCGAACCAGATCCTCCGCAACGCCATTCAAGTGCTGAAGAACCTCGATCACCGCGGCGCTTGCGGCTGCGAGGTGAACACGGGCGATGGCGCCGGCGTGCTGATGCAGATGCCGCATGCCTTCTTGAAGGTGGCGGCCAAACAGGCCCACATCACCCTGCCGGAGCCCGGCGAGTACGCCTGCGGTCTGATCTTCATGCCGCGCAACGCCACCCAGCGGCGGCGTATCGAAGAGGTGTTCGCTCGCGTCGTGGCCTCCGAGGGTCAGATTTACCTCGGCGGGCGCACGGTGCCCACCGACAACTCCACGCTCGGCGAGACCGCACGGGCGAGTGAGCCGTTCATGCGGCAGGTGTTCATTCAGCGCGGCGCCGACACCCCCGACGCAGAATCCTTCGAGCGCAAGCTCTACGTGATCCGCAAGCGTGCCTACAGCGAAATTCGCGTCTCCACCATCGGTGGCGCCGAGTACTGGTACGTCGCGAGCCTCTCGCACAAGACGCTCGTCTACAAAGGCATGCTGCTCACGATGCAGCTCGATGAGTATTTCCCGGATTTGCGTAATCCGTTGATCGAGACCTCGATCGCCTTGGTGCACTCCAGATTCTCGACCAACACCTTCCCGAGTTGGGATCGTGCTCACCCGTATCGTTACATCGCACACAACGGTGAGATCAACACGCTGCGCGGCAACATCAACTGGATGCGCGCACGCGAGGCGCTGCTCGAGTCGCAGTTGTTCGGCGAGGACACCCGCAAGCTCGCGCCCATCGTCAACGTCAACGGCAGCGACTCCTCGATGTTCGACAACGTGCTCGAGCTGATGGTGCTCGCCGGTCGTTCGCTGCCGCACGCGATGATGATGATGATCCCGGAGCCCTGGTCCAAGCACGAGACCATGGATCCGGCGCGCCGCGCCTTCTACCAGTTTCACTCGAGCCTCATGGAACCCTGGGATGGCCCTGCGGCCATTGCGTTCACCGACGGCGCGCGCATCGGCGCAGTGCTCGATCGCAACGGCCTGCGACCGGGTCGCTACTACGTCACCAAGGACGGCATGGCAGTGGTGGCCTCCGAAGCCGGTGTGCTCGATATTCCGCCCGAGCAGATCGAGCGCAAGGGTCGCCTGCAACCGGGCCGCATGTTCCTCGTCGACACCGAGCAAGGCCGCATCGTCGAAGACGAAGAAATCAAGCGGTCGATTTGCACGGAGTGGCCCTACGCCGAGTGGCTCGGCGAGCATCTCGTGCACCTGAAAGATTTACCCGCCGCGCCGCAACTACCGGCCCCCGAGCCTGACCTGTTGCTCGCGCGGCAGATTGCCTTCGGCTACACCTTTGAAGATCAGCGCATCCTGATGGCGCCCATGGCGCGCGATGGCGTCGAGGCCGTGGGCTCCATGGGCAACGACACGCCGCTCGCCGTGCTATCGCAGCGCTCGCGTTTGATCTACGACTACTTCAAGCAACTGTTCGCACAGGTCACCAATCCGCCGATCGACAGCATCCGCGAGGAGATCATCACGTCCTCGGATGTGTGGCTCGGTGCAGAAGGGAACTTGCTTGATCCGAAGCCCTCGGACTGTCGCCGCATCGAACTCAAGGCGCCCGTACTCAGCAACGAGGAATTCGCCAAGATCAAGCGCGTGGCGTTGCCGGGACTGAAGGTCGGCACCATTTCCATGCTGTTCCGCGCATCGCGCGGTGCCGAGGGCTTGGCCAAAGCCATCGAGCAGCTGCGTGTCGAGGCACGTCGCTTGATCGAAGAGGACGAGGTCAACATCCTGATCCTCAGCGATCGCGGTGTGACCCGCGAGATGGCGGCTATTCCCTCGCTGCTTGCCGTGTCCTCACTGCACCACTACCTGATCCGCGAGGGCCTGCGCATGCGAGCCTCGCTCGCCATCGAAACCGGCGAAGCGCGCGAGGTGCATCACTTTGCGCTACTCATCGGCTATGGCTGTAACGTGATCAACCCCTACCTCGCCTTCGAAACGCTCGATGGCATGATTCGCGACAACCTGCTGCCCAATGTTGATCACAAGCTCGCTTGCGCCAACTTTGCCAAGGCCGCGACCAAGGGCGTGGTGAAGGTGATGTCGAAGATGGGCATTTCGGCCGTGCAGAGCTATCACGGTGCGCAGGTGTTCGAGGCCGTGGGTCTGCGCCAGGACGTCATCGACGAATATTTCACGGGCACGGCGTCGCGCGTAGGTGGCATCGGTCTCGACACCGTCGCCGAAGAAGTGTTGATGCGGCATCAGGCGGCGTTCCCGGAGCGCCCTGCCGGCGAGGCGGTACTGCCGGCGGGCGGCCAATACCAGTGGCGCGCCGAGGGCGAGTTCCACGTCTTCAATCCGGAGAGCATCCATCGCCTGCAGAAGGCGGTGCGCACCGGCAGCTACGCGACGTACAAGTCCTACGCCGAACTGATCGATGATCGGGCTAAGAATCTCTCGACGCTGCGGGGCTTGCTGGCGTTCAAGAAGGGCGAGTCTGTGCCCATCGATGAGGTCGAGTCGATCGAAAGCCTCATGAAGCGCTTCAAGACGGGCGCCATGAGCTACGGCTCGATCAGCAAGGAAGCGCACGAAACGCTCGCCATCGCCATGAACCGCATCGGCGGCAAGAGCAACACTGGCGAGGGTGGCGAGGATCCCGATCGCTACATTCCCTTGCCTAACGGCGACTCAAAGAATTCGGCCATCAAGCAGGTGGCCTCGGGCCGCTTCGGTGTGACCAGCGAGTATCTGGTGCAGGCCAAGGAGATCCAGATCAAGATGGCCCAGGGCGCCAAGCCCGGCGAGGGGGGCCAGTTGCCGGGCACCAAGGTCTATCCCTGGATCGCCAAGGCGCGGCATACGACACCGGGTGTCGGGTTGATCTCGCCGCCACCGCACCACGACATCTACTCGATCGAAGATCTCGCTGAGCTCATCCACGATCTGAAGAACGCCAACCGCCAAGCGCGGGTGAGCGTGAAGCTCGTGGCCGAAGTGGGCGTGGGTACGATCGCTGCCGGTGTGGCCAAGGCGCACGCCGATGTGGTGCTCGTCAGTGGCTACGATGGCGGCACGGGCGCTTCGCCACTCACCTCGACCACTCACGCCGGCCTGCCCTGGGAGCTCGGTCTCGCTGAGACGCACCAGACGCTGGTGCTCAATAATTTGCGCAGCCGCATCGTCGTCGAGACGGATGGTCAGCTCAAGACCGGACGCGACGTGGCGATTGCCGCGCTGCTCGGTGCCGAGGAGTTTGGTTTTGCGACGGCACCGCTGGTGTCGGTCGGCTGCATCATGATGCGCGTCTGTCACCTCAACACTTGCCCTGCGGGCGTCGCCACGCAGGATCCGCGCTTGCGCGAGCGTTTTGCGGGCAAGCCCGAGCATGTGGTTAATTTCATGCGTTTCGTGGCGATGCAGCTACGTGAAATCATGGCCGAACTCGGCTTCCGCACACTCACGGAGATGGTGGGTCGCGTCGATCGACTCGAGCCCCAGGCCGCCATCGATCATTGGAAGGCTCAGGGGTTTGATTTCAGCAACATCCTCTATCAGCCTGACTCGGGGCCCGAGGTGGGGCGTTACCAGAGCCAGCTGCAGGATCACGGCCTCGAGAAGTCGCTCGACATGACGACGCTGCTCGAGCTGTGTCGTCCGGCCATCGACAACGGCACGAAGGTCGAGGCGAGCCTGCCCATCCGCAACGTCAATCGCGTGGTCGGCACCATCACGGGCAGCGAGATCACGCGCAAGTGGGGTCCGCAGGGGCTCGCAGATGACTCCATCCGCATTCGTTTCACCGGATCGGCCGGACAGAGCTTCGGTGCCTTCATGCCGCGCGGCATGAGTTTCACGCTCGAAGGCGATGCCAACGATTACGTCGGCAAGGGTCTCTCAGGTGGGCGCATCGCCGTGTTCCCGCCGCGGGCGGCGACCTTCAAGGCCGAGGAGAACATGATCATCGGCAACGTCGCGCTGTATGGTGCGACCTCGGGTGAAGTGTTCATCCGCGGTCAGGCCGGCGAGCGTTTCGCCGTGCGCAACAGCGGCGTGGACACCGTCGTCGAGGGCGTGGGCGATCACGGCTGCGAGTACATGACCGGTGGTCGTGTGGTCATTCTCGGCCAGACGGGCCGCAACTTCGGCGCCGGCATGTCGGGTGGTGTGGCTTATGTGCTGGATCCCGACAATGTGTTCAATGCGCGCATCAACAAACAGATGGTCGAGGTCGAGCGCGTCACCGACGACGGCGAGGCGCAGGCGCTTCGCGCGCTCATCGCGCGGCATGTCGAGGGCACCGGCAGCGTGCAGGGTCAGCGCGTGCTCGATGCGTGGCCGACGCTGCTGCCGAAGTTCGTCAAGGTCATCCCGCGCGACTACAAGCGGGTGCTCGCTTGCATCCAGCGTGCGCACGACCAAGGGCTCTCCGGTGAGGAGGCGGTGATGGCGGCATTCGAAGAGAACTCGCGCGATCTGTCGCGAGTGGGTGGCAACTGATCATGGGCAAGCCAACAGGATTCATCGAGTATTTGCGTGAGCTGCCGCTTGATCGCTCGCCGACCGAGCGGGTGCGTGACTGGAAGGAGTTCCATCACCATCTCGACGAGAAGAGCCTGCGCAATCAGGCGGCGCGATGCATGGACTGCGGTGTGCCGTTCTGCCATACGGGCAAGTTGATGAGCGGCGGCGCCTCGGGCTGCCCGGTCAATAACCTCATTCCCGAGTGGAACGATCTCGTCTACCGCGGTTTGTGGCGCGAGGCGCTCGAGCGTCTGCACAAGACCAATAATTTCCCCGAGTTCACCGGTCGCGTCTGCCCAGCGCCCTGCGAGGGGTCCTGCGTGCTCGGTATCAACGCGCCGCCGGTCACCATCAAAAACATCGAGAACACCATCATCGAGCGCGGGTTCGAAGAGGGCTGGGTCAATGCCGAGCCGCCGAAGACGCGCACTGGGAAGAAGGTCGCCGTGGTGGGTTCGGGTCCTGCGGGGCTCGCTGCCGCGCAACAGCTCAACCGGGCGGGTCATTCGGTGACCGTGCTCGAGCGTGCCGATCGTCCGGGCGGGCTGCTCATGTACGGCATCCCGAACATGAAGCTCGATAAACAGCACGTGGTGATGCGCCGCATCAAGTTGCTCGAAGAAGAGGGCATCAAGTTCGTCTGTAATGCCAACGTGGGCGAGAATTACGAAGCGGAGATGATGCGCCGGGATTTCGATGCCATCGTGCTCTGCACGGGCGCCACGGCGCCGCGCGATCTGCCTATCGACGGGCGCACCCTCCGTGGTGTGCATTTCGCGATGGACTACCTCACCGAGGCGACGCGCTCGGTGCTCGGCAAGGGGCCCGCAGCGGCGCAGATCCACGCCAAGGGTCTCGATGTGATCGTGATCGGTGGCGGTGACACGGGGACCGACTGTGTGGGCAGTGCGATGCGCCAAGGCTGTCGTACCCTGACGCAGTTCGAGATCATGCCGAAGCCGCCGCTCGAGCGCGCTGAGGACAACCCGTGGCCGGAGTGGCCGCGTCTTTACAAGATGGACTACGGGCAGGAAGAGGTTGCCGCCAAGTTCGGTCGCGATCCGCGCGCGTATCTCACCACGGTCAAAAAATTCGTGGGCGATGCCGAAGGGCAGGTCAAGGAATTGGTCACGGTGGATGTGCGCTGGGAGACGAACGAGCGCGGTCAGCGCGTGCCTGTCGAGGTCCCGGGCACCGAGCGCACGCAACCGGCGCAGCTCGTCTTGCTCGCCATGGGTTTCACGGGGCCGGAGTTCGCTCTACCCAAGGACCTCGGCGTTGCGCTCGATGAGCGACAGAACGTCAAAGCCGCCTATGGCGAATACTCGACGAGCGTGCCCGGTGTGTTCGCCGCAGGGGATTGCCGCCGCGGTCAAAGTTTGGTGGTCTGGGCCATTAACGAGGGTCGCGGCGCGGCTCGCGAATGCGACCGATGGTTGATGGGCAAGACGGATTTGCTCTGAGGAGTGATCCATGAATCGCATGCCGTCAGTCGAACGTCTACGGAAGCTGCGTGCCGCACCGGTGCAGTTCGGTGCAGTATGGCTCACCGCTGTTCTGCTGGTTGGCTGCTCGCCCGCGCCTAATGCTTCACAGTCCTCTGCTGCCGCAGAGGCTACGGCGGCGCAAACCGTGGACCCGGCGGTCGGCGCTGCGCGCGAGGCGGTGAACCTCTTTTACACGGCACTCGCGAAGCTGCGCCCGAGTGGCGCACCAACCCCTGAGCAGCGCACCGAGCTGGCTCAGTTGTTGTCGGCGGAACTTATCGATCTTTTGCAGCGTGCTGATGCCGCGCGTGCTGCGGCGCGCGCAGCCGCGCCGATGGAGAAGCCGCCCTTCACCGATGGCGATCTGTTCTCGAGCCTTTTCGAAGGGTCGACCGCGTTCACCGTGGGCGAGCCGCAAACGGGGGCGGCAGGTGAGTGGCGTGTCCCGGTGAAGTTGACGTACTCCACGGGCGCTGCGGACCCGAAACCGACCGAGTGGACGGACACCGTCGTGCTGCGCGAGGAGAGCGGCCGGTTTGTCGTGGCCGATATTGCCTTCGGCGGCCAGTGGGACTTCGCCAACAAGGGCACGATGCTCGAGGCCTTGCGCGCGGGTCTCGCGGGACAATAAAAAAACCCCGCTTTCGCGGGGTTCTTCAAGGCTCGTCTCTCTCTGGTCCACCGCTCTACAGCAGGGGCAAAGCACTGCTCCGCGAGCGCTAATGTGTGCGGTTGGGACACCGAAGTCTCCCTGAGGGGCCGCCAAACCAGGCCGCCATCTCACCGTGCTCGCGTCGATCGCCAGAGGTTCTTAAGTTGTCTCGCTCAGGACGCAAACTTTCTTGCGAATGTCGGCAGCCTGAGGCGAATTCACTTCAAAACCCATCGCACCAATCAAATCAACTACTTAGTCGTTGTTTGATTGCTACGTGTGTGGCGATTATACACCTGCCGCATGTCTTGGGAAGTACCAGAAATGCGACATGCGTCACAGTTCAGCGCCCGACTCAGTTACCCCAGTGCGGCCCCCGAGACAATTCGACCAGTTCATAGTGGGTCTGCATGTAGCCGGCGACCTGACCCTTGAGGAACAGGTAATCCCCATCGGCCGTGCACCACACGTCGTACGGCGGGTGCTCTTGGGGCAGTTCGGGGTTCGCGACGAACTGGAAATGCAACGCATCGAACGTGCCGGCGCCGACCGTGAGTGTCTCCGGACCGACGAACACGATGTTGAGACCGATCGAGAACAGCATCGGGCCGGTGGCGCCGCGGTGATCGGGCGAGGAGAGCAGCATCTGCTTGATGCGTTGCACTTCGCCGGGTTTTCTTTGATCAATAAGACGCAGATGCCAGGCATCACAGGCGATGGCGTGGTTCTGGAAAGTGACGAGCGGTGTCGCCAGATCCATGGTTTGCGAGACGCGGCCTTCCATCGAGGTGTAGGTTTCGCACTCGGCGTACTGCGGGTGGAAGCGGAACCAACCCGAGCCCATGAAGCGACTGCCCACCGACAGTCGCACGAAGCAGTCGGTCGGCATCCAGTCCTTGTCGAGCGAGTAGGTTATGTCGCGCATCACCGACGGCCGATCATCGATCTCGCAGTGCGCAGTGCAGGTTCGTGTACCGTCCGCATGCACGTCGATGCGGAAGTATTCGCGGCCGCGCTCCTGGTTCATGCGCTCGGGCTTCTTGCTGGTGTAGAGCACCTTGCCCATCACGCTGCGATGATCGCGCTGCAGGATAGGGAGCTTCGGGTCGGCGGGAGCGTTGGCCATGGGGGAATCCTCTCGATTGAAAAACGATTGCGTACCAGATGACGTCAAGCGCGGCGCAGTCTAGCGGTCAGGTGGCACCCTCGGTCCATTGCTTTGCCTCCCGCGCCGCAGCGCGGAAGTGCGGCAGGTTGTAGACCAGCAACAAGGTGCCGATCACCGACACGGCAGCCGCGACCACGAACATCGAATAGCGCAGTTGCGACTCATCGGCGAAGTAGAAGTCGGTCACGAGTGCCACGGCAGTGGGCCCGATGAAGAAACCGACCGCATTCAGTATGAAGTAGTAGAACGCCACGCACTGCGCGCGCATGGTGGGCGGCGCGATGGAGACTACGGCTGCGGCACCCGCTGCGGTGGGCGCTGCAGCGCCGAGTGTTGCCGGAATGAGGAACAACACGGCGAGCAGCGGCGTAGGCATCAGCGTGAAGAGGCAATAGCCAACGGCCATCACGAGGAAGGACACGAGGCACACTCTGACGTAACCGTCTTCATAGCGCTTCTGGAAGTAATCGCACATCCAGCCGCCGACGAGCACGCCGATCAAGCCGAAAGCGATGGTGATGACGCCGCGCCACTGGATCCAGTAGCCGAGCTCCTGCGGCGACAGGTTGTAGGTGCG
>Ga0172373_10009675_pt1 | contig 11923 bp, 9 predicted proteins | sample Lak10m_2_FD_114546 | JGI IMG/M metagenome (GOLD analysis project Ga0172373, IMG submission 114546) | Freshwater microbial communities from Kabuno Bay, South-Kivu, Congo - kab_092012_10m | ecosystem: Environmental > Aquatic > Freshwater > Lake | place: Democratic Republic of the Congo: South-Kivu... | reverse complement strand
GGCATAGGGTAAGATAAAATCAGCTAGGTTCGGATTTCGGATTTCGGATTTCGGATTTTTCACCGAAGGTGAGTTAATTTGTGCCCAAGCCACCAAACCGTTTGAACTCTTTGAGCGGTTTAGTTTTGGTGTTCCATCCAAACTCTCCAATTCCACCGTATATTTATCCCCTGTCTTTCTGGATTCTATCTCATAGCCGATATGGTCCTTAAAGACTTTGACGGTAGAGGGCATGGCATCAAAGAGGACATATTCGGGGGTGTCGATAGAATGGTTGGGATTGATGTCTTTCCAGGCTTCGGGAGAGGGATCGGAGTAGTCCTCTTTGTAGTGTATTACTCCGGTGTAGGATTCTAATGTTTTGGTGCCGTCTTTGTTATCTATGGTTTTGGTAGTTTCGGTACGGTTTGAGATTTCTTCGTTGGGATTTTTTGGGGGGTGGTCATAACCCAATAGATTCAGGTCGACTACGGATGTTTTGTCTGCAATTTTGTCCCAAAGAGAGGGGTCTTCCTTGTCAGTCGTTTTGACCGCGAAAGACGACTCTTCCGACCACAGTCCCCAGGCTCCCTTGGAATCTTTATAGCGCACATGAAAAAAATAGCTGCCGTCTTCGGGGCAGCTTTCCAGGGGGAGAGACGTGAGATTGCGTTTATCTTCTCCCGTATCAATTATGGGGACCGAATAATCTCCGGAGCTGTTGGTTACTTGCCATTGCGAAGCCTCGTGATTATCATTATCGGGATCAATAAAAACTCCGGCTTGAAGAACCACATTTGTGGAAACCAATGTGTCCTCCACGGTTGCCGAAAGTTCTTTCGGAGCAAAGGGACCCCTTGAAAAAGTCAGAGTGAGGGATTTGAGTATGGGAAGAGTCTCTTTTCCCGTAGTTAAAAAGGATAGTTTTATATACAGCGTTTCTGACGGTGCAAGCTGTGCAATATCTTTTTCCCAGAGAATATTATCGGTTGAATATTCGGCGATAATAGTTTGGCCATTTTCAAAAACCGCAAGATCTGATGAAAGCCACCTTACAACCTCACCGGCAAACGGAGTGTATAGAAGCTGAGCCGAACCTTTTTCTGCCGATTCGGATAAAATTAATGAGCCCGTTTCTTTGGAGACTGATACTCCGTCTAAAACCCATTCTTCCCAAGAGCCGTTGCCCCATGTTTTTTGAGTTGTAGCAACTACCTTCGAGAGATCCCAATAAAATACATATGTGAGCACATAGGCAAAATAAGCAATCAAAAAAACCCCGAAAATTATCCAGTGGACAAATGAACTATACCGGCTAGCCGACCAGTCGTAATACCATCTCCAGCGCATCCGGCAATAGTTATGCAAGCGCACAAACTCGGGAATAAGAGTGCGTGTAGAAACCTGGATTCGTTCAATCTCCCCGTCAATAATTCTCAATTCTTGTTCGGTCTGCCTTTTTCTATCCTCCAAATCTCCAAGTCTCGCTCGATTATCATTGAGAATTACTTCCGCCCTCTTTTTGTCTACAAGCGCCTTCAGGTCAGGATTGGTTACTTCCGGTTCACTATCATGTTTATTTATATCTTCACTCCCCATCCCTTTTCCCCTTAAATACAAATATTGGCATCGAATTGATACTTATTCTATTATCCGATAATATTCCTAGGCTGTCAATTTAGCCAAAACCCCTCCAAGCATTATTCGGAATAATATTTTTAGACTGGGTGCGAAACAATAATTACACTTGATGATGCGCAATCTGATACTATAAGTAAATGAAGTCACCGTATGGCAACTCCTTGATGCTAGGTACTACAATGAAAGCAATGGCCAATCAAATTATTTTTGGCACGCTGGGCAATAATGCGTTCCGCGGCCGCCAAGAGTAATCCGCTTGACTTTTCCCCCGCAACCGGCCGGACAATTCTCTCCGGTATGGCGGTAAACTTTGGTGTGATCGTTCATCTCTCCCTGATTGCCAAAGGCGTCAACGTAAGTATCCTCTGAAGAGCCGCCGTATTTTATTCCTAATTTCAATGCCTTAATAATGCTTTCCCTAATCTTTTTCCATTCTGTAAGCTTAATATCTTTAACCGGCCGTAGCGGAGAAATTTTGGCGTAAAATAACGCCTCATCGACGTAAATATTGCCTACACCGGAAATAATTTCCTGATCTGTAATAAATTGCTTTATTTTTCGGTTAGGAATCTTGGCTGCCCTTCTCATTAAATATTCAACGGTGAACTCTTTGGAGGATTTACCCTGAGCGGAGTCGAAGGGTTCAGGTCCGAGCTTTTTTAGTTCAGCAATTTCAGTCAGCCTTTCAGTATCATACAATTTCATATAACCGAAACGTCTCAAGTCATTAAAAAACAAAGCCGAGCCATCCTCAAACTGAGAGATTGCCCTCGTATACGCATTTGGCAATTTTGCCACCCAATCAGGACTGGGATGACCACCTGCCACTCGCAAAGTAGCCGCCCCGAGTGATTAAAGGTGCCGGCAGTTTTGTTAAAATTGCCAGACAAAGACAAGATGGTTGAGGGAGCGTTAAAAGTACCGCCGAATTGATTAAAGTTTTGGAGGGAGACAGCATTGCCCCCGGACGAGAGCGTACCGTTTTCAATAGTTAGATCATTGGAAACGGAGAGAGGGTCTGAAAGGAGAGCTGCTTTGTCCAAAATGCCACCGGTTTGGGCTAATTTTAGATTATAAAAGGCTTGATTATTAGATAGAATATTTTTTGCTATAGAAAAATCAGTCAAAACAACGGTCGAGGTTCCGGCATTTAAAGCCCCGGCGGCACCATCCCAATTGCCCGATAGAGAAGTTGTATAATTTTCAGGCGAATAGGTGCCGTTTAAATCAATGTCCCGAATATCAACATCCCCGCCTGGCCGGAATTCGGTATTGGCAAGAACGAGCAATTCGGCAGCTGGAACAGAGAGCGAATTTTTGGCAGTATCAACACTATAAACCATATTGGTAGAATCCTTAGTTGAATCAAAAGCCGCTAAATCAGAATTGCTGATCGGCCGGTCATTGTAGTTAGACGCCACAACAAGATGGTCGGCATAAAGTGTAATTCCTGTGAGATCACTGGCAGAATCGGAGATTGTGACGAAATTGCCCTTTTCTGAGCCATTAAAAAAATAAATCGTAATAACCGAACCGGGAATCATCGGCTGATCAGGGAAAGAAAAACTGCCATCCATCGGGTTACTGGTAGCCAAGATTTCCGCCCCACCATCAATTCTTAAGCCAATTGATCTGGAAGTGCCAATTATTTTTGTCCTCTCATCCGACCCAAAGATGGCTCCTGAAATTTGCAGTTTTATTGGTCCATTGATAGTTATTAAATCTAAAATCGGAGTTTTTGAGGGATCTGTGGTCGCCAGCGAAATTTCGATTTGAGCATAACGGCCGGACGGACGACTTTTATTTGAGAGTTGAAGCGGTCCACCCTTTCCTATCACGACGTTGCTCCATTCAGCATTCCCTAGGTCATAGAGAGTATTGGCTGCACGCAGACGACCGTAAATATCCGTTCCTCTCGGCAGATCAGCCACCGACCATGACAATGTTGTCCAGGCAGCATTGTCCCGCCCTGAATCATAACTTTGCTTAAGGGCCGTTCCCAATGAAGCATAATTTGAACTGGTATAATTAACCGTTAAATAAATTTGAGCCATCTCGGCATGCCACTGCTTATTCGAACGGCCCGAGCCCTTGCCAGCAAAACCGATTTTAATATTGGCAAGATCTGAGATAGTCCAAATATTATTCGGCGCTACTTTAGCCGGATTAGTTGACCAGCTATCAGAATGTTCCACCCAGGCACCCTCTCTTGAATACTCAGCCCCATAATACGAAGTCCCATTTAAATTGATTAATGCTTTGCCGGCAGCTGATGAAATATTTTGACTCCAATAATGCACGGAAATCGAATTAATTACCGCGTCCGTTGGCAAGGATATGGCGGTGTTATATCTATCTTCTGAGTAGGTACCCTGGGAGGAAGGACGATAAACATAATTGTTATAATCGACATTCTCCTCATTAACATTTAAATAGTTGGCCATTCCATTGCTGCTGGCCAGGCCAATCTGAAAATTGCCGATTGGTCGAAAAATAAGATCTTGGCTCGAGGGATTTTGTTTGGCCAATTTTAAAGTCCCGTTGTCGGAGACCATATTCGAAAGAGTAAACTCTGAAAGCTCTTGTGCGCTATCCCAGGTTTTAGCCGGCGCCGGAACAAGATCAGCACGAAAAATGAATTTCTTAAAAACGACAAAAATACCTATTAGCAAAATAAGTAAAATGGGCAGAGTTATAAATAAAATGGTAACCGAACGCTTATCCACTCAACCCCGCTCCGCCAACTAAAAAATATTCCTTTAAATTTTAACAGATTTTGCGAAAGCTAGATAGTTTTTCTTCGAGTTTTCTTCTTGAGGTCTGAGGCGACAACATCAGCAAAGCCGCCGAAATTTTTGTACATATGACTGACCTTGGGTTCAGTATCGCCGTAGTATTTACTATTTCTCTTGGGACCGTAGGGAATTTCCGCTCTTGAGGAAAGCGGCTCGAAAGCCATTTGAGCAATCGGCATTTTATAGTAAAGCTTTATCGGCAAACTGCCAACATTGGAAAGCTCTAAGGTCATCTTTAGGCAATTACCAGGATCAAGAAAACCGGCGGTAGCATGAATTATCAGGCCAATCCTCCCTAACGAACTTTTTCCCTCGAGTCTTCCAACCATTGAATCTGATACCCCGGTCGTCTCCAAAATATTAGCCAAGGCAAATTCACCAGGATGGATAATGAAATAACCATCATCCTCAATCACAACTTTCTCCATCAGGTCGTCGACCGGCTGGCGAGTGTCAATGCAAGTAAAATTTTTTCTATTAAAAACCAAAAAATTGTGATCTAAATGCAGATCAACGGAAGCCGGCTGGATCGCATTATTAAAAAGCGGCTCAACTTTAACAATTCCCTCTTTTAGTGCTTTTTTGATATCCCTGTCGCTTAAAATCATATTCGCCTCCGCTTATTTGCAAAATATATAATAATTTATCCAAAAATTTCTGTCAAAACCTTGTCTATCTGGGTATATAGATTCTCTTTTGTGGCAGTGTTCAGAAGCGTGAAATCAGCCATCGCAATCGTTCCACCAATATGTAATCCTTCAATTTCTGCTCGATCACGTGCGACTGCCTCGTCCAAAGTAAAACTACGATATTTCAAATTTTTATCAATTCCGTGCCTTTCGCCTCTCTTGGTTAATCTTTGATAGCGTATATAAGGAGAAGTAAAAACATAAATAACTTTTAAACTTTCAGGGAATCTTTCTTTAAGATAAATGTACTCCTCGTACGACCGGAGGCCATCCCCAAGGACATGCCCTTTTGTTAAAAGCATTTCAATCGTTTTTTCATTTAGAATTGCCAAGGCAGCCATACCATATTCTCGTCGCAATCCCTCTCTTATTTCCCGTTCTAGCTTTTCAGAAGAAGTTTGGCCACTTTCTTTGACTTTATCTAAAACAGGTTGGCCAAAACGGAAATAACCGAAATCCCTCTTCTTTGACAGATAATTAGATACTTCAGTTTTCCCCGATCCCGGCATCCCAACCAAACAGATCAATTTATTTTTTGTGTCCATCGAATTTGTTATTTACTCCTTGCTACTATTTTCAACTCGTTATATAGACTTATAAACCGCTTTTGTCTACTTTAATATGCTTAGCAAAATAGGGGTGTACTTTATTGATTTCGTCCCACATATCTGAAGCCACCCTCCGGTAAGAAATATGGCCGAGTGGTCGGGAACGAAGCTCTATCAGATACAAAGCTTCTCTAAGATTCATGTGAAATAGTGTTCTCTTTTTATAGGCCATCGGCACAACATACTGAGCCTCAACGGGTAGATCTTTTTTAATTTTTCTATAGGCTGTGTCAACTTTTGCCATTACTTCATGATAACGCTTCGCCATGCCGGTTTCTTCTAGATTTAACGGTTCCTCATAACCAAGATCGGTTGAAAGAGACTGGAGAGTTTGAGTGCAAAGCCGGTGCCGTTGCAGGTCCCGGAAAGCCCCGTAGTCGCAAACAATATCAAAAGAGTAATCAGTTAGCTCCAATTCTCGAAGCGGTTTGTCATGTCGCATGGCTCGTTTGCCGATCGCCTTATCAAAAATCTTTTCTTTCTCAGCTTGTGTCATCTGTTTAACGACCGCTTGTAAATCCCGGTATGATCGATTAGTGAACCGCTCCAGCACACCAAGAACAACACGATCAAGGGCATCTTTGTCGTATTTCGCCAATCTGACCCTTTTTGTATCCTGCCTCTTGGCACCTAACTCCTTAGTTGCCCTTGAACAATACTTACCAAGGTCATCCTCTAGGTTTGTGAGATATTCAATCGGGTCTGCAAATTGGACGAGAATAGGCAGGCTCTTTTTAGCCACTTTTTTAATTTCTTTACCGATCTCTCTGGCCTCAGATAATGGGCTTGATAGTAACTTGGCAATTGTATACTCAATTGACCGTCCCGACATCGTTAAACCAACATTGCCCATAACTGAGGCTGGCAATATCAGACGACAACGATCAATCACCGGTATTCTGATTCGGTTCTCGTACGCACCCTCGCTTTCTTTCTCACCTCTAACCTCTTTTGCTCTGGCCTTTTCAAGTAAAACTTTGACGAAATCTTCATAGAGGTCGAAAAGCATTGCGATTGTTTCTTTGTAAAGTTGGTGATGAGGCGAATTTTTAAGCTCTTTCGGTTCAACAATATGATGTCGGTCCATTATTTGGTAACGAGTTGATTTCTCCTGATACGCCGCCAATCTGGTATTTTCGATTGCCTTGATAGCAAGCTGGGATATATTCTCGAGCGCTATATGGATAAAGGCGGTATCAGCAATCGAGCCATGACCGTAGGTGATATAGAATTTTTCTAAAAATTTTCCCGATTTCTCACTGTCGGTCTGGGCCAGAATTTCATCAAAAGGCAAAGGGGAACGGCTGGTTACCGCCATCGCCATCGCAATATCCTCCTCCGGTTTCCCCTCTAGTACATAAATTCGCCTTTTTATTTCAACCATCTGACTCCTTTTACTTACCCTGTTAAATACATTTTTTCTAACTTCTCGCTCACACTCGAGGAGTATCTATTGTTCGAGGTTTTGCCGAGAACTATTTAATTCCTGGCACTGGAAAATTTTTGGTTAGTTTTTTAATCTCGGCTCTTATTTCTTTGATTCTAGAATTCTTGGCAATATCGGCATTAAATTTTTTTAAATATTTTTCTCTCTCAATTTTATCGAGTGGTAGACGATATTCTTTAATTTCCTCAACCACATCAGCAATCCAGTCGCCAACTTTTTTCATCTCCTTTTCCTTCATGCCTCGAGTTGTAAGCGCTGGGGTACCCATTCTAACTCCACTTGGATAGAAGGGCGAGGAGGGATCTTTGGGGATAGTATTTTTGTTGGCTGTCATCCCTGCTGCTTCAAAAGCAACCTGCCCAAAAACGCCGCCGCCCGGACCTAGTGTTGGAACAAGATTTAAGAGCAAAAGGTGATTTTCTGTGCCATTTCCCACAAGCTTAATCCCTCGTTTTTTAAGTTGGTCAGCCAAAGCTTTAGCATTTTTAACGATCTGCTCACCATATTTTTTAAACTTAGCCGAGCTTGCTTCTTTTAAAGTAGTAGCAATTGCCGCCACTTGGTGTTCATGTGGCCCACCCTGCAGACCCGGGAAAATAGCTTTGTCAATTTTGGAAGCCAACTCTGGATCCTTTTTAATGCCTTTTTTGGTCGTTAAGATGATTCCGCCCCGGGGACCACGAAGCGTCTTGTGAGTTGTGGAAGTAATAACATGAGCATAAGGCACCGGAGTAGGATGAACTCCAGCCACGATCAAGCCGGCCACATGGGCAATGTCGGCCGCCAGATACGCACCAACCTCATCGGCGATTTCGGCAAACTTCTTATATTCATATTTAAAAGAATAAGCCGTGGCTCCCGTCCAGATTAGTTTGGGTTTATGTTTTTTGGCCAATTTCCAGATTTCATCGATATCAACCCGACCATCTTCCTTAACATGATATGGAACACTGTTGTAATAAGCAGCTGTCGCCGAAGCCATCCAGCCATGAGTCAGGTGTCCCCCATCGGGAAGATTTAAGCCCATAACGGTATCGCCAGGCTTACAGGTAGCCAAATAAACTGCCAAATTAGCCGGACTTCCGGAGTAGGGCTGGACATTGGCATGCTCGACACCAAATAGTTCTTTGGCTCGATCTATCGCTAACTGCTCGATCTCATCGATAAACTCATTACCGCCATAATAACGTTTTCTTGGATAACCCTCAGCGTATTTGTTGGTTAAAATACTGCCCATACACTCCATAACAGCCTCGGATGTATAGTTCTCTGAAGGAATTAACTCCAAACCCTCAAACTGTCTCTTCTTTTCATTTTGAATAATATCGTATAATTTTTTATCACTTATTTTTAAGGCCATAGTAAACCTCCATCAAATTATTGAATTTATTCGCCTAGCCTGATTTTATCACATATCTCTTGGCATACCAGACCTCAAATCTTAAATTTTTCAGTAACTATTGAATAAATTTTTTCCGATATTGCTTCGATTGGCTTCTCGCCATTAACTAATTCGATTCGATTCTTTTTTTCTCGAGATAACGAAGCATATGTCCGCCAGGTTTTCTCTAATTTCTCTCTCTGCTCAAAAAATTCAAAGCCGTTGCGGGATTTACCGATTCTTTCCAAACAAACTTCCGGTTTGACTTTAAGTAAAAAAGTTAGATCAGGAATGGGAAAATTGCTATTAATCTGCTCTAGCCATTTTTTATTTAAATTTATCGAGCCAAAGGCAATGGTAGAAAAAAGATAGCGGTCGGTTATAACCCAGACCCCCTTCTCCAAGGCTGGCAGAATCTCCCATTTGAGGTGATGGGCCCGATCGGCTGCAAACAAAAGCTGAAATCCCTCTGGAGAACTTTGCCATTGATGGGTTAAAAGTCCGCGAATCAGTCCGCCAATAATATTGTTTGTCGGCTCTTTGGTTACTAATGTTTTTATTCCGGCCTGATTTAGCCGCTTGGCTAAAATATCCACTTGGGTAGACGAACCAGAACCGTCAAGTCCCTCAAAAGCGATAAATTTACCCCGTGAAGTATGATTTGAGTCTGTTTTTAATAAATTTTTTCCCATAAGCTGTTGATATTCTTAATTCTTACTGGGCTGATTTGCTGATTAGCTTATTGGCTTATCAGCTTACTTAATCCCTGTCGAGCCCCAGCGCTTATCTCCTCTCTCTGAATCGGATAATTCTTGCGCTTCGATCAAAAGCGGCAGCTCAACTTTTTGAATTAGCATTTGAGCCACTTTATCGCCCTTGCTTATTTTATATTCTTTTTTACCTAGATTTACTACCTGGACAGCGATATCTCCCCTGTATCCTGCGTCAACTACACCTGCTACTGTTTTTAAGCCTTTTTTAGCAACCCCGCCTTTATCCCAGACCAACCCGACATAACTGTAGGGAATTTCGATAGCAATTCCGGTGGAGATTGAGTAGCCACCTCCGGCTTTTATTGTCACATCTTCGTCGCTATAGAGATCCATACCGGCATCGCCGTGATAAGAGTAAGTCGGCGCCTTGGCGGTTTTTGAGAGCTTTTTAAAATGAACCTGCATTTTCCTCCAGTGTTTAAAAAAGCGCTGTCACATAAGCGCATTAATTGTTTTTTATTTTTGTTGCCCTGAGCATACCCGTGGCGAGCTTAGTCAAACCAGTCGAAAGAGCTTGCCCTGAGCGTAGTCGAAGGGTTTTTGTTTTTAAATGTTTACTTTTTTATTTTACCTTTTATTTCAAAAAAGCCCAATTAAAATTATCCACACTGAAAAAGGCGGGTCAGTAAAGCTTATTTAGTTGAAAACAAAGGCTATTTTTGATATTATCTTTATGTTTTGCGTGGGGCTGTAGCTCAGTTGGTTAGAGCGCTACATTGACATTGTAGAGGTCTGCAGTTCGAGTCTGCCCAGCCCCACCATACTGTATTTAATTGTTCGGAAGCCGCCTCGTGCAGGCTGAAAGCCCGTGCTTCGGCTGGCAAATTGAGAAGTAAATTGTATTGTTTTGGAAAATTAATATTGAGCTTTCCGTCCTGAATAATGCGGTTCGAGCCGACGGTTTTCAAAAAATTCTTCATACCGAAGAAATTTTTTGTATTGGCAAGATTTCCTGCTTGGTTGGCTTCTAAAATCCAAGATTTTAGAAGTTCGAGCCAATGATTTCCTTTTCGCTTAAAATCATTAAGTTTTTGTTCTAAATCGGCTTTTTGTTCAACAAGTAAATTTTTCTTTTGCTTAAATTCATCAAGTTCGAGTTCTCCGTCTAAATGTAAATCAATAAGCCGATTGATCTTTTCTTTAGTGGTTTTCAGTTTATCTTTTAGATTTTGAGCGAAAATTCCTGACGAGTTAGATTGTTCTTTTTCCCATTCTTCAACTTTCGTTAAATATTTATCTCGCCACTCGTCAGGAATAGAAACTTTTTGACAAATCTCTTGTACTTGTTCGGCAAGTTTTTCTTCACGCAAAAAGCCCTCATCACAATTCTTAACTTTGCTCTTTTTAGTACAGCGATAATATGAAAATACCAAACCACTTTTCTTGGTGTGTGTCTCGCCAGTTATTTGATAACCGCACTTTCCACAATCAGCAAAGTTTTTGAATATAAGGTCTTTTTTAATTAGCTTTTTGCGGGGCTTGCCGTTGTCATGGATAGCTAATTGGATTTTGTCAAAAAGTTTTTTGGAAATCATTGGCTTATGAGAACCTTGCATTAGTTCGCCACGATAAATAAACATTCCATAGTAGAATGGATTTTTAAGTAATCCTTGTATTGTGGACAAATGCAAGGGTTCTCCGTTTCTGCCAACCAAGCCAAGAGAAAACATTTTATCTCTAATTCCCGTTAAGGTGTGGTTTCCCTCGGCAAAAAGCTCCAATATCTTTTTCATTTTGCTGAATGTCTTTTTGTCTGGTTCAATAGTTCTTATACGAGGTTCATTGAAATATCCCAAAGGAGCTTTTGCCGGTAATTCTCCACGCCTTAACTTCTGTCTAATTCCTCTTAAAATGTTTTCTCTTAAATTGTCGGTGTAATATTTGGCTTGCCCAAAGGCAACGCTTAACATAAACTTGCCTTGTGGCGTTGTGTCAAACCAAAAGGTTGGGAATTTTAGCGATTCGATCTTTTGAGTGTCAACTAAATATATTACTTTACCGCCATCTATAGAATTTCGAGCTAACCGATCGGGATTCCATGCTAAAATTCCCGAAGCGTTGCCTTTTTCTATTTCAGAAAGCATTTGATTGAATACTGGTCGGCCCGGCTCCTTTGCAGTACGACTTTCAGTAAATTCTTTAATTACAAAAAGAGAGTTTTGTTTAGCATAATCTCGTAGTTCTTGGAGCTGGGCCTCAATAGACAAAATTTGTCGTTCTTCTTCTTCGGACGACTTTCGGCAGTAAATAAAGTATTTAATCATTTTTCCCTCCTTGAGAACTAAACTATTTGTCTAAATTTTACCAAACAAAACCCAAACAAACAAATGCTTTCTGAAATTTCCGCCTTTGGCGGAATTACACCGACAATTTAGAAATCTTGCCAATTCGCCCAAAGGGCGATAAAACCGTCGGCTCTGAAGTATGAACAAGTCATACTTTCTGTGCTTCGCACAGGAACCGCATTATTCAAAACGGAAAGCTCAATATTAATTTTCCAAAACAATACAATTTACTTCTCAATTTGCCAGCCGAAGCACGGGCTTTCAGCCTGCACGAGGCGGCTTCCGAACAATTAAATACAGTATGGTGGTGTGTTCTCGCTTCTGC
>Ga0172373_10009674_pt1 | contig 11924 bp, 12 predicted proteins | sample Lak10m_2_FD_114546 | JGI IMG/M metagenome (GOLD analysis project Ga0172373, IMG submission 114546) | Freshwater microbial communities from Kabuno Bay, South-Kivu, Congo - kab_092012_10m | ecosystem: Environmental > Aquatic > Freshwater > Lake | place: Democratic Republic of the Congo... | reverse complement strand
GATGAGCCCGCAGACGGAACTATTGGCTTGAGTTCAACTTCGTCATAGGCATGGAGGGCCGGTAGCAATGCCGCTGATTGCTCCAGCATCAGTGCCCGCGTCACGCCGCTTACCAGTCTGGGGATTGCGTATTTATGGCCGCTTGCCGACGTGGTGTGCGGCCCCATGCTAACGACAGAGGAGAAATTGAATGCCCTGACGCGGCTCACCCAACTGTTCTGCTCAGCCTCAATGGGCAGGTATTCGAATGTCGGGCCAAGGTACGGGTAGTCTCCCAGCGTATCGCTTGACTCGCCGGAGGGGGGCGCGAAGACATGTCGCCAGCGCTTGACAAGAGGGCCGAGCGCGCGCAGTTCAGGTCTAGCCTCGTAGTCGACCACGGCGCCGGTCGCACAGATGATGTGGTCGAACACGAAGTTGCCGCGCGGCGTGCTCACGTGAACATGGTGGCCATCGTCCACCACCGCCAGCCAGGGGCTTCCCGAATGCGACCTGAAATGAGCGTGTGAATGCGCGCGGTCCCAGGCATTCTGGGTAGGAGGCTGGTCGAAGGTTTCGAAGAAATGATTGGTGCGCCAGCGGGTCAGATCATCGAGTTCGGGAAAATGCTTGAGAAATCCTGCGAACTCCAGACGACGATGGGGGTTGATGGTGGGAATGTTTTCGCGCCGAAAGCAGACATCGACACTGATTGCGCCGTGCTCAAGCGCGACGCAGGCGTTATCGAAGGCCGAGGCACCGTGACCAAGGATTCCAACCCGCTTTCCGACAAGCTTTTTGAAATCGATCGCGCGACAGGCATGATCCAGCCGCTCAGGAGCTACCGCGTTCTCGATGGTTGCCGGCACGCGCCAGGCACCTGCGCCATCAAAGCCGGTTGCGAGAATCACCTGGCGCGCGAGCAGCGTTGTAGGGGGTTTATCTGTTAACCCGTGCTCGCTCACAGCCAGCGCAATGACGCCCTCCTGGTGATTCAGACCCACACACTCGACGCTGTTTCGAACGGTGATCCCGGCGGCATGCCGGAACCAGCGAAGGAACTGCATCCAGCGGATTCTTTCGATTCTTTCAATCGAGGCCCATGCCTGGTCGCCATAGGCGGCGCGATAGAAGGCGGGCGCAGACAGGCTCGGCAGTCCGCCTTCGATGCCCACGGTGAACTTCGGCGTACGCAGGTGGCTCATTCGGGCGAATTGCTCCCACACGCCCTCGGTGCCCGCTGGCAAGCGATCGAGCAGCACGACGTCGTGGACGCCATCGCGCTTGAGTGCAAGCGCGGTGCCAAGTGCTGCCTGACCCGCACCCACGATGACCACGTCGTGAATAGGCTCCTCGCTGGTGCGGGCTGCGGGAAGTACCCACGCACGGCCCGGATACGCCAACAGAGCGAGCTCTTCTCGAACGCGTACTGTCAGCGCGCGGACAGCCGGTGTGTCAGGCCAGGGGGCTTCGCTCATTCCCGATCTCCAGGGTGACGACTGATAAACGCTCGCATCAGCGAGACAGGACGATTGAATTCGAGCGGTGTATCGATGCGGGGGGAGATGTTGTTGTCGTAAAGCGCAGTGAGTACAGGGTCGATCGACTCACTGGACGCACTCGGCTCGGGAACGGTGGTGCGATTAGCCATGGTCATCGCCAGCAATCGCCATGCCCAGGCATTGGATGCGCTCATGCCTTGCCGATCCCGGTGAGCGAGTCGACATGATCGACAATGCGTTCGGGTGTCGTGATCCAGATGTCGCGGCGATGAGCAGCCAGGTGCTCGAGGAAGCGTGTAAACGGCTTGAGCCGATGGGCGTGGCCGATCAGATACGGATGCAGACTCAGATTGAATATCAGGGGGCGCCGGCGTGACATATCGAGCATGCCGTCAAACGCATCGAACAAGGTCTCGACCCACTGACGCGGCGGCGTTTTGGCGCCGTGCAGAGCGCTTATGTCATTGGTTGAGCGAGCGTAGGGCAGGGCCCAGAGCGGGCCGTGGGCGGTCTGCATTCGGATCGGCTGGTCATCCATCGGCCAATCCAGCGTGTAGCGCAAGCCTGCAGCCGCGAGGAAGTCAGGCGTGTTGATGGATTGATTGACCCATGGACTCATCCAACCCGTGGGCTTTCGACCTTCTTCGGATGAAATTCTCGCCACGCAGGCCTCGATCATGGCTGCCTCGGCTTGGGGCGAAAAATCACAGGCCCGCTCCGCATTGGTGCGGCCATGACCAACAATCTCGTCACCGCGCGATCTTAGTGCGCGGATGATCTGTGGGTGATGATCGTAGACCGCGGTGTTGGTCAGCGCGGCGACCGGAAGCGACAGGTGGTCAAGCACTTCCAGCAGATTCCAGATGCCGACGCGATTCCCCCAGTCTCGCCAACCATGATTGACCACGTCGGGCTCGGGCTGTCGAGGATTAAGGTCGGGTCCAAGACCTTCCCCGAACGGAAAGGTCTCGATATTGACCGCGATGTAGACCGCTAGCCGATGGCCATCGGGCCAGTTGTAGACGGGTCGTTCGAGGATGGGCGTGTAACCGTAGCGGGTGTGCTGGGTGAGTGACATCAGAGGTGTGTGGTGGCTATTCGGCGAACCGGAAACTCAAACCGAAGCGACGGTCCAGCAGGCAGTTGTGGTGGTCCACCTGATTGGTGTCGGCGAGCTCGAGGTTAAAAAAGTCCTGCGTTGCGCCGTCAAAATAAGGCCCTGCATGCCAGGTGGACCGATGGAGGGCAACCGCCACATTGCCGGGAACACGGAATGCGCGGATCGATGCAGGGTCCGGCTCAGCGTCAGCAGTGTCGGGCTGATCTGGCGGCGCGACCGCGAGCAGCCAGGGCTTTCCGCCGACCGATGCCAGGCATTGTGTGACGCGCAGGTGTCGGGTGATTCGGTTGAACAGCTTCGGTCGGCCATGGAGCCGCATCACGTAAAACCGCGGGATGCCCTGGTTGAGCTGAAGCTGCGCTTCGTCGGGACCAAACAGCTTTCCATCCTCGGCAGCTTCAATCAGCGTGCCGAAAGGTAAAAAGGCCTCGACGCTGATCGGCTCGACAACGAGATCGATGACGCGGGAATTTGAAGCGACACCTAAATTCGGCTCGGATACACTCATTTCAGACTCACCAGATCAATCAAAGGGGCGCACCAGTCTGGCGCGTGCCCGAATAATTCAGCAAGTTTCACACCACATCCCGGGGCAGTGGATTGATGCGCCACCCGTCAAGGATGCGTTGGTCATCAACCTGGGCGATCTGATGGCGCGCTGGACCAATGGTGTCTACACGTCGAACATGCACCGGGTCAAAAACAACCGTAGTGGTGGCGACCGTTACTCCATACCTTTCTTCATGTCACCGCGCCCCGATGCTCGCATCAAGGCGATTCCAAGATGTGTGGAGGTGGGCCATACCCCGCGATTCGCCGGTTGCACGGCAGCAGAACACATGAACGAAATGTTCCGACGCTCATACGGCTACGGCCCAGCTACCAGCCAATCACCTTAGGCAGCCAGAGCGCGATCTCGGGAAAGATGAAAACCAGGAACAGTGCAATCGCCTGCAGCGCAATGAAAGGCACCACCCCCCGATAAATATCGCGGATCGTGACTTCTGGCGGGGCGACGCCCTTCAGATAGAACAGCGACCAGCCGAACGGTGGTGTGAGAAAGGACGATTGCAGGTTCACCGTGATCAGCATGGCCAGCCAGACCGGATCAACGCCCTGCTTGATGAGCACCGGCATGAAGAGCGGAACGGCGATGTAACTGATCTCTATCCATTCGATGAAGAATCCGAGTACGAAAATCAGCAGCATCATGAACCAGATGTCGCTGTTTACGCCGCCAGGAATCAGATCAAACATCTTGGTGATCAGTTCCTCTCCCTGCAGTCCACGGAACGCCAACGCAAACACTTGAGCCGCCATCAGAATCAGCATCATGACGGCGGTGATCTTGGAAGTCTCCAGTGCCACGTCCTTGAGAACTTTCCACGCCAGGCGTCGTGCACCAAGGGTGATCAATACCGAACCCACCGCTCCCATCGACGCGGCCTCGGTGGGAGCCGCAACGCCGCCCACAATGGCACCGAGCACGCATAAAACAAGGAGAACGGGCGGTACGACCACCTTCCAGAAGCGGGTCATGAGTTCGCGTCGGCTCACCTTGAGCCGCTCTTCAAGCGGAATGGCCGGCATCAACTCGGGGTTCATCCAGCCGCGGACGAGCAGGTAGATGATGTAGAGACCCGCAAGCAGAAGTCCGGGCATCACTGCGGCAGCGAACAGGGTGCCCACCGAGAGTTGCATGATGTCTGACAGAAGAATCAGGATCAGGCTGGGCGGAATGATCTGGCCAAGTGTCCCCGATGCGCAGATTGCGCCGCAGGCGATTCCTTTATCGTAGCCGCGACGGATCAGGGTTGGCAGGGTGAGGAGTCCAAGGGTGATGACGGTCGCCCCAACAATGCCGGTGGTCGCGCCCATCAGTACCCCGAAGAGGATGATGCCCACGCCCATGCCGCCTCTGACGCCACCGGCAACCAGACCCATCACATCCAGAAGGTCATCTGCCAGGCGTGATTTCTCAAGCATCACGCCCATGAAGACAAAGAGAGGGATGGCCATCCACTGGTAGCCCGCAACGATTCCGTAAAAGCGTGCTGGCAGCAAATTGAAAAGTCCGTCGCCAAAGCCCATCCATCCGAAGACAAAGCCCACCACGGCGAGCGTCGTGGCAACTGGAATGCCGATCATCAGGAGCGCAAAAAATGCGGCCAGCATCAGCAGCGCGATGGTTTGGGGCTCAAGCATTGTCTGAATCCATCAGGCGGCGGGCAAACGACGCCAGGCAATGCAGCGCAACCAGCAGGTAGCCGATCGGAATGAAGGCCTTGATCAGCCAGCGGTAGGGCAGACCACCCGGGTCCTGCGAAATTTCATTGATTGAAAAGGACTGCAGGACATAGGGGATGCTCACCTTGACGAACAGGAGTGAGACGATGAAAAGGAGCGCAATCGATGCCAGATCGACCCATCGTTTCGTCGCTTCGCCATACCCAGCGTAGAAAACGTCGACCCGCACGTTATCGCCGCGCTGTAGCGCATAGCTGAGCCCAAGCAGAATAAGAATGGCGAGCAGATGCCACTCGAGTTCCTGTGCCCACACCGATCCAAAGCTCAGCGTGTAGCGGAGGACCACGTTGATGGCCACGAGCGAGATCATGGCCAGGGTGATCCATAAGGTCAGCCGCCCGGTCGAATCGATCAGGCGCTCGATGGCGAGAGGCCAGCGAGCGCCGCCCGGCTGTTGCTTGGCTGCCATGAGACCTATCAGCCGCGAACCGTTACGTGATAAGCCTCTTCGCTGATTTCGCTCCAGCGATCGTACTTGGACTTGAAAGCGAAGTAGGAGTCATGGACCTTCCGGGTGAGCGGGTCTTTTGCGATGGCCTCGGCGAGCACTTTCTCGGTCTCGGATCGCAGCGCCTTCACGACTCCATCGGGCAGAGGCTTTGCAATGACCTTGTGGTTCTTCACCAGATCATCCATCGCGTCGGAGTTGGCTTTCTGGCACCAGGCTTCGCTGATCACATTGCAGGCGGCAGCAGCGTTTTCAACGATTGCCTGAAGATCGCGAGGCAGCTTTTGCCAAGCCGCCCGGTTGATGAGCAGTTCAGAGACCGTGGCCGACTCGTGCCACCCGGTGGTGTAGTAATACTTCGCTGCTTTGTGAAGGCCCAGCCGTCTATCCTGAAAAGGTCCGACGAATTCGGCCGCATCGATCACCCCGCGCTCCAGAGCGGGGAAGATTTCACCCCCAGGCAGCACTTTGACGTCGACGCCGAGATTGGAATACACCTTGCCCGCGAGGCCGGGGATTCGCATCTTCAGACCCTTGAGATCAGAGACCGAGTTGATCTCCTTCTTGAACCATCCCGACATCTGGACGCCGGTATTGCCGCAGGGGAGTGCAATCATTCCGAACGGGGCGTAGACCTCGTTCCAGAGATCAATTCCGCCGCCGTCGTAAAGCCAGCCGTTAATGCCCTGAAAATTCATGCCGAACGGCACGGCGGTGAAGTACTGCGCCGCGAAGGTTTTACCCGTCCAGAAGTAGCTGTTGGCGTGATTCATTTCCACCGTGCCCGCGCGCACCGCATCGAAGCCTTCGAACGCCGGAACGAGCTCGCCTGCGCCAAACACCTGAATGCGAAGCCGCCCGTTGGACATGGCTTCAATTCGACGTGCCAGATCAGTGGCGCTGCCGGGGCCATCCATATAGAAGGGCGATCCCTTCACATAGGCACTCGTCATCTTCCAGGTGATGGTGGACTGGGCCTTGACGATTGCGGGGGCGGCGAGCGTCGTAGCGGCGGCGCCCGCAATGGCACCTTTGGTGACGAATGAGCGGCGGTTGACTTGCATGGCGGAATGTCCATTGATGAGGGGTGGACATTTGTCAGCAAGCCATATGCCAGGCAGAAACGGCTGCCTGGGCTGGTGATGCCTTCCGGCTGCACCAAAACAAGCGCCCTGCTTCGATGTTGGTGCAGGGCCGATCAAATCGTGGTGCGTCTCGCGCGTTGCTGGGGCAAAGGCGGGCGGAAAGGATTTTGATTTGAAGACAAAAGGCACACAGTTATGTAGACTGAAACGTGTGAAGCCTTTCCGCTGGAATCTTGCGAAGAATCTCGACCTGGTCGCACGGCGTCGGGTGTCGTTCGAGCAGATTGTGGTGGCGATTGAGACCGGCGGCCTTCTTGACGTTCTGGCGCATCCCAATGCTGGCAGATATCCCAACCAGCGGCTTTTGGTGGTTGCTCTGGATGGTTACGCGTATCTGGTGCCGTACGTGGAAGAGGCGGATTATTTTTTTCTGAAGACGATTATTCCCAGCAGGAAGGCAAGTCGCGATTACCTCCCGAAAGGAGACCCCAATGACGCGTCCTGATCCCTCGGAGACGGAAATTGTCCAGGCCTATGAGGCCGGCCGACTCAAATCCGTTGCGACCCGTTCGGAACTTAGCCGGCTGAAAGCGGCAGCGCGCGCAACCGCCGTCAAAGATCGCCGGATCAACATCAGACTTTCCGCGAGCGATCTTCAGAGCATTCAGGTTAGAGCGCTTGAAGAGGGTTTGCCATATCAGACCCTGATAAGCAGCGTGCTGCACAAATACGTGACAGGGCGCCTGGAAGAAAACAAATCAAGGCTATCCGCGCCAGCGTCAGGGACGAAGGCGAGCACGTAACCTCGCCCTGTGCCCCTCACTCAAATCCACATTGACGTCGCAATGCCGCACTTGATTCAGACGCAAGCAGCGCGATCACCCGTTGCGCCATGGCAGCGTTCGGAGCCCGCGCGCTGACAGCCGCCGAATAAACCGTTCCCAGCTCGAACACTTTGGGTAGCGGCCCTACCAGTGCGACACCTGGGGTAAACAAGATTTCTGAGACCTGGGTGCAGCCGATCGCAGCCGGATCGCCCGAATCCGCCATGGCCCGCATGGCGGTGGCGCCGTTCGGGAATTCACGCAGTTTGGGCTGCATCGCATTGGCCAACCCCAGCGCGTCAATCACCTTTCGCATGTGGACGCCGGCAGTTGATTTAATGGTGTCAGGAATCCACAAGCTTGATGCGCGCGCAAACACGGCTGCCAAGGCCTCGGCAGTGCTGACGTCAGGCAGTGGTTGACCTGCGGGTACGGCAACGCCCGTGCGAACCGAGCCCAGCGGCGTCACGGTGTCAGCGCGCAGCTGTCCGTCGGCCACCATGGCCCGAATCATGGCATCGGTCAGAATCATGACGTCGCAGGCCTCGCCCGCGATGAAAGCTTCTTTCATCCCGCCCACCGCGCCGAAGCGGCCGGTGGTGTGCACGCCAAGTTCGCTACGCAGACGCTCGGCGATGCCTGTTACCAGGCCCTGAGACGCACCCGCACACAGCGCGGCAATCGGCTGCGTCATGGTCAGTCGGCCTTGATGCCTGCGCTCTTCACGACGCCGGCCCACTGCGCGATGTCGTCGTTCAGGAACTTGCCGAATTCAGCCACGCTCATGGTCATGGCAGCGGTACCCTGCGCGGACCAGCGCTTGCGCAGTTCGGCGTCCGCCGTGGCCTTGTTGATCTCGGTGTTGAGCCGATTGACGATCGCGGCCGGCGTGCCCTTGGGCGCCATCACGCCAATCCAGATGGTCATGGTGTAACCCGGTACGCCCGCCTCAGACACGGTGGGCACATTGGGCATGATGGGCGAGCGGTTCCGCCCAGTGGTCGCAATAGCCTTCACCTTGCCACCGGCAACCTGGCTAACCATGGTGGGAATGGCATCGAACATCATGTCGACCTGGCCACCCAGCACATCGGTGCGGGCCTGCGAGCTGCCCTTATAAGGCACATGGACCATCTTGATGCCCGCCATTGACTTCAGCAGTTCGCCGGCCAGGTGGTAGGGCGTCCCGCTTCCTGACGACGCGTAGGTCATGCTATCGGGTTTGGCCTTGGCGCTACTGAGTATGTCGGCCACGGTGGCGGCAGCGAGGTTGGTGCGGGCCACCAGAACCAGATCGGATTCGTTGATGGGTGCGACCGGGTCAAAGTCGCGCATCAGCTGAAACGGTTTGTTGGTTGTCAGCGACTCGTTGATGGTGTGCGTGTTCGACATGATCAGAAACGTGTAGCCGTCGGCCGGGCTTTTTGCGACCACGTCAGTTCCGATGATCGAGCCTGCACCGGGCCTGTTTTCAATGACAAAACTCTGGCCGAAGGTTTCCTGCAGACGCGTGGCAACCAGACGGCCGAACACGTCGGCTGAGCCGCCCGCGGCAAAGGGTACGACCAGCTTCACAGGTCGGGCGGGCCATTCTTGGGCGATGGCGCTGGCAGAGGTGACGAGAGCGCCGATCATGGCCGCCGCGGCGATCAGACGACGGGAGGGGGTAACGCATCGGGTCAGATTCATGGACGCTCCTGAGAGGTGCCGGTTGGGTCAGAGAGGGATGGTAAGGATCTGTGGCTGAACGCCCAAATCAGGGGTCTTTCGTTACCCCTATACTCAATCCACTGTTTCGGGAGACCTCGCCATGTCAACGCCATCCGCCAAAACCTTGATCTGGGCCCAGGGCGCCACCGATCGGATCGGTCACAAACCGTATCTTGAGCGGCTGCTGCCGCATATCGCCCGCTGCAGCGACCCCGATTTCGAGGTTCGCTTCCACACCACCACGCCATCAGTGACCACCGTTCATGCGGTGTCCGAGTTTCGCTTTTCCCGCGAGGTCATCCGGGCGGCGATTCGCGCTGAGCGCGAAGGCTATGCAGCGTTTTACATGAACCACTTTCAGGATGTAGGCCTTCAAGAGGCACGCGCGTCGGTCAATATTCCGGTGCTGGGCCTTGGGGAAACCAGCATGCTGCACGCCTGCACGCTGGGTCGCCGGCTGGGATTGCTCGCGATCAATCCGGCGTTCGTGCCGCTGCACGCCGATCAGGTTGCGCGCTATGGCCTGCGCGATCGGGTGGTAGGCATCCGTTCGATCAACGCCAATATCCCGGACTACATGGCGGGCTTTGCCTCGGCCGATCGCAAGGTGCCGCTTCAGCGCCAGTTTGAGGACGAGGCGCGCCGGCTGATCGACGACGGCGCCGACGTGATCGTCCCCACGGGCGGCCTTCCAATGATGATGTTTGCCGAGGAGCCGGGTGCCGCCATCAACGGCGTGCCCATCGTCAATGGCGTGACGGTGTTGGTGAAGGCCGCCGAAATGGCGGTGAAACTCAGCCGGCTGACGGGCCACGTGGCGAGCCGCGCCCCCCACTCGGGTTACGTGCTGCCTTCGGCGCAAGCCCTCGAGGAGTTTCTGCAACACGGCTAGACGGCGTCTGCGTGACCAGTGCCTCGAGTTCGCGCTGCCGGTGGGCGCGGGCGCCTTGCGCAGTATCATTTTCCAAACTCATACACATGTGGTTGGAAATGCGATTCTCAGGAGACAAGCGATGACCTCGCCGCAGGCCTCGAATTTCTTTTCTGATGAAGCGATGCTTGCGCCGCGCCGGGTTGAGCGCACCGATCTTGGTGGCGGCGCGTTCCTGCTTCGCTCGCCGGAGCCGCTCAAGCCCTGGGTGCAGTCGATCGGTGTCTGGCTTGAGCACTGGGCTCGGCAAAAGCCCGATGCGCTCGCGTTCGCTGAGCCTGCTGGACTGTCAACGGCCGCAGTGTCGCCAGGCTGGCGCACCCTGACCTGGGCCGAGTTAAGGACTGCGGTGGGGTCGGTTGCGCAGGCGCTTCTTGACATGAAGCTGGTGCCAGGCGCGCCAGTGGTCATTCTTTCCGACAATGCTGTTGATCATCTGGTGCTGATGCTTGCGGCCATGCACGTGGGGCGCGCCGCCTGTACGGTCAGCAGCGCCTACTGCCGGCTTGCGGGCGGCGATTTCAGCAGAATTCGCGGCATTCTTGCTGCGCTTGGGCCTGGTCTGGTCTACGCCTCGGATGCCGGCACTTACGGGCCCGCGGTTCTTGCAAGCGCGGTAGCAGTGCCTGTGGTGTTCAGCCGCGGCGCTGAGTCTCACCCTGGTGCCATCACCTTCGAGTCGCTCTTGAAGGTTCGTGAAACCGATCAGGTTCAGCAGGCATTTGCTGCCGTTGGTCCCGAGACGCACGCCAAATACCTGCTCACCTCGGGCTCCACCGGGCATCCCAAGGTTGTGATCAATACCCACGGCATGCTCTGCGCAAACCAGCAGATGATCGCCCAGACGCTTCGTTTTCTGGCGGTTGAGCCGCCCGTGCTGCTTGACTGGCTGCCGTGGAGCCACACCTTTGGTGGCAACCACAATCTGAATATCGTGCTTCGCAATGGTGGTACGCTGTTCATCGATGATGGCAGACCGGTTCCCGGCCTGATTGATCGCACGATTGCGCACCTGCGCGAGGTGCAGCCAACGGTGTTCTTCAACGTGCCTCGCGGCTACGACATGCTGCTGCCAGCGCTTGAATCGGATGCCGCGCTTGCAGGGCGTTTTTTCGAGCGACTGCGTATGGTGTTCTATGCGGGCGCAGGAATGCCGGTGGCTACCTGGCAGCGTCTTGAAGCAGTCGCGGCGCGCGTGCGTGCCGAGCCGGTGTGGTTCACCACCTCGTGGGGCTCCACGGAAACTTCCCCAGCGATCACCGCCGCGCACTGGCAGCTCGACCGCCCCGGTGTCATTGGTCTGCCGATGCCCGGCGTCGATCTGAAGTTTGTCCCGAATGCGGGCAAGCTCGAAATGCGAATTCGCGGTCCGCACATCTTTCCTGGCTACCGAGGCAACGAAGCGGCTACCCGTGATGCGTTTGATGAGGCGGGTTACTACCGCATTGGTGATGCCGGCTATCTGCTTGACGAATCCGATCCTGCCTCGGGCGTCGTCTTTAACGGGCGCGTCGCGGAAGACTTCAAGCTCACCACCGGCACCTGGGTATCCGTGGGCACCCTGCGTCTAGCGCTGGTTACTGCGCTGGCGCCGCTGGTGCAGGACGCGGTCATCACAGGGCACGACAGAACTGAAGTCGGTGCGCTGGTGTTCCTGTCTGAGGCTGCCCGGGCGCTGCCAATCGAGGCTGTGAAAGCGCAGCTCAGTGAAAAGCTTGCCGCCCACGCTGCGCAGGCTGGCGGCTCGTCGCAGTCGCTGCGCCGCTTGCTGCTGCTCACCGACGCGCCCAGCATGGCCGCCGGCGAAATCACCGACAAAGGCTATATCAACCAGCGCATGGTCTTGCAACGGCGCTCGGCCGATGTCGATACGCTTTACGCTTCCCAACCCGATCCCCGCGTCGTTATTGCCTGATTGCGAGAACCCCGATGACTGCTGCCGCATTGCCTGCTGTGCCTGCTCTTGAACCCTTCCAGCCCCAGTTGGGCCCGTTGTCCGGGCTCGATCTGCTGCGGCT
>Ga0172373_10009673_pt1 | contig 11924 bp, 16 predicted proteins | sample Lak10m_2_FD_114546 | JGI IMG/M metagenome (GOLD analysis project Ga0172373, IMG submission 114546) | Freshwater microbial communities from Kabuno Bay, South-Kivu, Congo - kab_092012_10m | ecosystem: Environmental > Aquatic > Freshwater > Lake | place: Democratic Republic of the Congo... | reverse complement strand
GCCACATCTGAACCCAGTTTGCAAGCAAAATCTGCCATATTACATGGGTACGTTTCCGCCTGAAAAAATAGCCGAAACCCTCTCTGCTCAAGGGTTCGGCTATTTCAGACGGTCAAAGTTCGGACTAACCGATCCGCGCTACCTTGGCGTGGCCTACTCGCTGCGTTCGCTGCTCGGTTTCGGTGCCGGCGCCATCTCGCCCTGGGTCTTCGGCCTGATGCTGGATGTCGGCCGCGCCGGAGAGCTGCCGGCCCACGTCGCCTGGGGCCTGGCGTGGTCTACATTGGGGCTGGGCGGCCTGCTCGGGCCGGTGGTGATCTGGCGCCTGCGCCGGATGCCCGAGGCGGCGAAGCTGGCGAACGGCAAGCGCTAGGGAATTGACCCTAGCGTGTCGGGTGGGCGAAGCCGCGCTTCGAGCCGGCGATGAACTCGGCGACTTCCGCCACCGGCGCGCTGCCCATGTCGCGCATTGCCGCCAGCGCCTGGTCCAGCGGCACGCGGGCGTAGAGCATGCGGTAGGCCTCCTTCAGCGCCGCGATGTCCTCGCGGGTGAAGCCATTGCGCTTGAGGCCGACCAGGTTGAGGCCGCGGGCGCGGCCCGGGTTGCCGTCGGTGATGCAGAAGGGCAGGGCATCCTGCACCACCTTGGCCGAGAGGCCGATCATGGCGTTGCGGCCGATGCGGCAGAACTGGTGCACCGTCACCGCCGCCGAAATGAAGGCCTTGTCATGCACCACTACTTCGCCGGCGATGCCGGCCGTGTTGGCCATGACGATGTTGTTGCCGACGATGCAGTCGTGGGCGATGTGGGCATAGGCCATGAGGAAGCAGCCGTTGCCGATGCGCGTCACCGAATCCGGGCGCGAGCCGCGATGGATGGTGACGCCCTCGCGGAAGTAGTTGTCCTCGCCGATCTCAGTGTAGGACAGGATGTCCGGCTTGAACTTGAAGTCCTGCGGGTCGCCGCCGATCACCGCGTGTTCGGCGATGCGGCTGCGCGCACCGATGCGCGTGTGGCGCTTGATCACCGCATGCGCCGCGATCTGGCAGCCGTCGCCGAGCACCACGTCTTCCTCGATCACCGCATACGGGCCGACGTGGACATTGGCGCCCAGCCTGACGTCGGGCGCGATCATCGCGGTGGGGTGGAAATTCATTTCAGCGCGTCGCGAATCACACTGCACACGCGCTCGATCTGCGCGTCCTGCAGCATCGGCGAGATCGGCAGCGAGAGGCAGCGCTGCGCCGTGCGTTCGGTGATTGGCAGCTTCACGTCGCCATGTGTCGCGGCGAACATTTCCTGCTGGTGCAGCGGCACCGGGTAATACACGGCGCAGGCGACGCCGGCCTCGGTCAGCGCCTTCTGGATCGCGTCGCGGCGGTCGGAAAGTATCGTGTACTGGTGATACACGTGGCGGCCGTGGCCGTCGGCGTAGGGCGTTTCGACCACTCCGGCCAGTTGCCGGTTGTAAAAGTCGGCGATGGCGATACGGCGATTGTTGAAGCCGTCGAGTCGTTTCAGCTTGGCGCGCAGGATCACCGCCTGGATTTCGTCGAGGCGCGAGTTGTAGCCCAGCACGTGGTGGTGGTAGCGCACGCGCGAGCCATGACTGGCGAGCACGCGCAGCTCGGCGGCCAGCGTGTCGTCGTCGGTGATGATCAGGCCGCCGTCGCCGAAGGCCGAGAGGTTCTTCGACGGGTAGAAGGAGGTGCAGCCGATGTCGCCGTAGGCGCCCGACTTGCGCCCCGCGTAATCCGCGCCGAAGGACTGCGCGGCGTCCTCGATCAGCTTGAGGCCGTGCTTCTCGCACAGCGCCTTCAGCGGCGCCAGCTGCACCGGCTGGCCGAAGAGGTGCACCGGCACGATGGCCTTCGTCTGCGGCGTGATTGCCGCCGCCACCTGGTCGAGGTCGAGGTTGAACGTGCGCGGGTCGATGTCCACGAACACCGGTTTGGCGCCGCACATCACTACGGTCGACGCCGTGGCGACGAAGGTGAAGGGCGTGGTGATGACCTCGTCGCCCGGCCCGAGGCCGATCGCGCGCAGGGCGATCAGCAGCGCGTCGGTGCCCGAGGCGCAGGAGATCGTGTGTTTGACGCCGGCATAAGCGGCGGATTCGGCCTCGAAGGCCTTGACGTTGGGGCCGCCGATGTACTGGCAGGCGGCCAGCGCGGCGCACACGGCGGGCTCGATTTCGTCCTTGAGCAGGGCGTATTCGGCCTTGAGGTCGAGCATGGGGATGTTCATCGCAAGCTACTTTCTCATCAGTCGTTCGATTTCGAGGGCCACGGCCAGCGCCTCGCGCCCGTCGCGGCCGCTGCAGGTGCCGCCGGGAATGGCTTCACCGCGTACGCTGGCGACAAAGGCCTGGATCTCGCTAAGCAGCGCGTCGCCGGGCGGCTCGACGCGGCTTTCGCTGTCGATCGGCGCCTCATTTGTGTCACCTGCGTCGACGATGGCATCGCGCTTCCTGGCGAAGCCGAGCTTGCGCTCGCCAAAGTCGACCGAAAGATATTCGTGGTGCTGGAAGATGCGCATGCGCCGCAAGCTGGCCGTGGACGCGCGGCTGGACGTGATGTTGGCGACGCAGCCGTTGGCGAACTCGATGCGCGCGTTGGCGATGTCGATGCCCTCGGTCAGCACCGCCACGCCCGAGGCGCGCAGGTCGGCGATCGGGCTTTGCACCAGCGGCAGGATCAGGTCGAGGTCGTGGATCATCAGGTCCAGCACCACCGAGACATCGGTGCCGCGCGGCTTGAAGGGCGCCATGCGGTGGGCCTCGATGAACAGCGGCGTGGTGATTTTGTCGCGCACCGCCAGCCAGGCCGGGTTGTAGCGTTCGAGGTGGCCGACTTGCAGCATGCGGCGGCCGGAGTCGGCCAGGGCGATCAGCTCGTCGGCCTCGGCCACGGTCACCGTGATCGGCTTCTCGACCAGCACATGCAGGCCGGCGGCGAGGCAGTCGCGGGCGATGCGGTAGTGGCTTTCGGTGGTGCTGGCGATCGACACCAGATCGACCTTGCCGGCGAGTTCCGCATGGCTGGCAAAGGCCGTGGTGCCGAGCTCCTTGGCCACGGCGGCGGCCCTTTCGGGATCGGGATCGACGACGCCGACCAGCGCGACATCGGGCAGGGCGGCGTATTTCTGGGCGTGGAAACGGCCGAGGTAGCCGACGCCGATGACGGCGGCACGGAGTGGTTTGGACATGGGCGATAATTCTACTTTCTCCCCCGCTTCCTTGCCCGCCACCCGTCGCCACCTGCCGCCGCGAATCGCCGTGTTACCCGCCCTGTTCCGCTTCCTTGCCCGCCTGCCGCTGCCCGTGCTGCACAACCTCGGTGCGCTCGCCGGCTGGCTGGCCTGGCTGCTCTCGGCGACCTACCGGCGCAACTTCACGGCACATATCCGCCAGGCCGACATGATTGATGCGCGCAATGCCGCCATCGCCGAGGCCGGCAAGTCGCTGCTGGAGCTGCCCAAGATCTGGCTGCGGCCGCAAGACGAAGTAGTCGGCCGCGTGGTCAAGGTGAGCGGCTGGGAACTGGTCGAGGAAGCCTGGGCCGCCGGGCGCGGCATCCTCTTCCTGACGCCGCACCTGGGCTGTTTCGAAGTCACCGCGCAATACTACGGCGCGCAGCGGCCGATCACCGTACTCTACCGCCGCCCCAAGCAGGACTGGCTGGCGCCGCTGATCGAGGAAGGCCGCGGCGCCAACCTCAAGCTCGCGCCCGCCGACCTCTCCGGCGTGCGCCGCCTGCTCAAGGCGCTGAAAAGCGGCGAGGCCGTCGGCATGTTGCCCGACCAGGTGCCGGGCAAGGGCGAAGGGGTCTGGATCCCTTTCTTCGGTCGTCCCGCCTACACCATGACGCTCGCCGCGCGGCTGGCCGAAACCGGTGCCACGGTGCTCATGGCCTATGCCGAGCGCCTGCACTACGGCGCCGGCTACCATCTCAGGCTGTTCCCGCTGTCGGCGGCGCTTGAAGGTGAGCTTGCCGCGCGCGCCGGGCAGCTCAACCACGAACTCGAAGCCCTGGTGCGGCAATGTCCGCAGCAGTATCTCTGGGGCTACAACCGCTACAAGGTGCCGGCCGGCGCGGAAGCACCGCCGGCCTGAGCGCGATCGCACGACATCGGAGTACGCATGGCACACGTTGAATTCGAACTCGCCCCGCAGTTTACCAATACGCCCCTGGGCATCGAGGCCGAGGCCTTGCTTGACAAATGCATCGACTGTGGCCAGTGCATGGTCAAGTGTCCGACCTTCCGCCTGCTCAACGAGGACGAGGAAAGCCCGCGCGGTCGCATCCAGCTGATGCGCAAGATGTACGCCACCGGCGTGGTCGATCACGAGCTGCAGCAACGCCTCGACCATTGCCTGACCTGCCGCTCCTGCGAGGCGATGTGCCCCGAGCACGTGCCCTTCGGCCACCTGCTCGACATCACCAAGTCCTACGTCGAGGGCGAGCTGCCCCGCTCCTTCCGCACCCGGGCGCTGCGCCTGGGCATGCGCATGGTGGTTCCCTTCCGCCGCCGCTTCGCGCTGGCGCTGCGCCTGGGCCGGATGTTCCGCAACTACCTGTCACCGACCCTGCGCGCCAAGGTGGAGCTGCCGATCACCGCCGCCGGGCCCTGGCCGGACAAGCCGCGCAAGCGCCGCATGCTGGTGTGGAAGGGTTGCGCGCAACCGGCGCTGGCGCCCTCGATCAACGCCGCCACGGCGCGCGTGCTCGACCGCTTCGGCATCCGCCTGGAGACCGGCGACGAAGGCTGCTGCGGCGCGCTGAGCCTGCACATGGCCGCGCCGGAGGAGTCGCTCGACCACATGCGGCGCAACATCGACGCCCTGTGGCCGCAGGTCGAGTCCGGCATCGAGGCCATCGTCATGACCGCCAGCGGCTGCGGTGCCCATCTGCGCGACTACGGCAAGCTGCTGGCTGACGACCCGCGTTACGCGGTGAAGGCGCAGCGCATCACCGAACTGACGCGCGACATCGCCGAAGTGGTCGCCGCCGAATGGCACGAAAACCTGCTGCCCATCCCGCCGCGCGCCGGTCCGCCGCCGCGCATCGCCTGGCAGTCGCCCTGCAGCCTGCAGCACGGGCAGAACATCACCGGTGTGGTGGAAAAGATCCTCAAGCGCGCCGGCTTCAAGCTGGCATTGGTCGACTATCCCTTTCTCTGTTGCGGCTCCGCCGGCAGCTATTCGGTGCTGGAACCCGAACTGGCCGCCGGCCTGCGCGAGGCCAAGCTGAAGACACTGCTGGGCACGCGCGCCACGATGATCGCCACCGCCAACATCGGCTGCCAGCACCATCTCGCGGTGACGTCGCCGGTGCCGGTGCGCCACTGGATCGAGCTGCTCGACGAAGTCTTCGCCGAGGCATGGCCGCACTGACGATGTCCTGACACCGTGACGCGCCTGATCCTTGCCATGATGTGGCTGCTGCACTGGCTGCCGCTGCCGCTGCTGGCGGTGGCCGGTCGCGGCCTCGGGCTGGCGCTGTACCTGCTGGTCGCCGAGCGTCGCCACGTGACGCTGACCAACCTCGGCCTGTGCTTTCCGCAGCTCACCGCTGCCGAAAAGTCGGCGCTGGCGCGACGCCACTTCATGGCCTTCGGCCGCAGCATCGTCGAGCTGGGGCTATGGTGGTGGGCCCCGCCGACGCGCATCCGTCGCCTGGTGCGCCTTGAGGGCGGCGAGCGACTGGCGGGTTTCAAGGACAAGCCGGTGATCCTGCTGGTGCCGCATTTCGTTGGCATCGATGCCGGCTGGATACGCATCGCGCTGGAGCAAGGCCTGGTGGCGATCTACACGCGGCAGAAGAACCGCGCCTTCGAAGCCGCGATGAACGGCGGCCGCCTGCGCTTCGGCAACTGCGACCTCGCCTCGCGCCAGGAAGGCACGCGCAAGGCGCTGAAGGCGATGAAGGCCGGCCGCTTCTTCCACTACTCGCCGGACATGGACTACGGCCCGAAGGATTCCGTCTTCGTGACCTTCTTTGGCGTGCAGACAGCCACCATCACCGCGCTGTCGCGGCTGGCGAAGCTGACCGGCGCCACCGTGATCCCGGTGCTCACGCGCATGGAAGGCCGGGGTTGGCAAACCCGCTATGTCACGCGGGTCGGCGAACCCTGGGCCGATTTTCCGGGCGACGACGAAATCGCCGACGCGCGGCGGCTGAATGCCTTCATCGAAGCCGAGGTGGAGCGCTCGCCCGAGCAGTACTACTGGCTGCACAAGCGCTTCAAGACGCGCCCCCCGGGCGAGCCGCGCCTGTACTGAGCGGTCCTCAGGCCTGGTCGTGCAGGATCAGGTCGGCGGCCTTTTCCGCGATCATCACCATCGGTGAATTGGTATTGCCCGACACCAGGACAACCTGCGCTTCGCCCTGACGCGCCTCGGCGCAAGCCCGCAGCGCAGGCGAACTGCATTTACAAATCCTGCGCTGTAAAGTTAAAATACAAAACAAGGGCTGTTAAGCTGATTTACAGCCCGTGGTGTGTGTCGCCCGGAACGCGGGAACGGAGGCGCAGATGACCTATCCCATCAAGACGCTCGACCAGCTGCCGCTGATCCTCAAGGGGTTGCGCAAGCAGCGCGGCCTGACCCAGGCCGCCCTCGCCGAAAGGCTGGGCATCACGCAGCAAAGCTACGCCTGGTTCGAGGCCAATCCGGCAACAGCCACGCTGGAACGGCTGTTCACCGTGCTGCGCCTGCTGGATGCCGAGATCATCCTCGATCAGGCGGCCGGCGCAGCCGCAAGCCCGGCAGCCGCCAAACCGGCTCGCGTCGCCGCCCGGTCGCCAAAGAAAGACGCCTGGTAATCATGGGGCGCCGCTCGCTCACGCAACGCCTGAATGTCTGGATCAACGGCATCCCGGTCGGCTATTGGGAAAGCACCCGGCAAGGCGAGCGCTTCGGCTATTTCGACACCTGGCTTGCGCACGAGCAGTCCCGCCCCATCTCGCTCTCGCTGCCCTTCCTGCCCGGCAACCCGCCCTTCCGCGGGCCGCTCGTCACCGACTATTTCGACAACCTCCTGCCCGACAGCGACAGCATCCGCCGCCGCCTGGCCCGGCACCACCAGGCCGCCGGCATCGATGCCTTCAGCCTGCTGGCCAGGCTGGGGCGGGATTGCGCCGGCGCCATCCAGCTGCTGCCCGATGCCGAAGCGCCGGCCGACATTCACGAAATTCGCGGCAAGGCCCTGGGCGCGGCGCAGGTTGCCCGCCTGCTGCGCGGCATTGGCGCGCCGCAAGCCCTCGGCCCGGGCGATCGCGACGACGACTTGCGGCTATCGATTGCCGGCGCCCAGGAAAAGACCGCCCTGCTGCGGCACAAGGGGCGCTGGCTGCTGCCCCGGGGCAGCACCCCGACCACGCACATCTTCAAGCTGCCGCTGGGCCTGGTCGGCCACATGCAGGCCGACATGCGCACCTCGGTCGAGAACGAATGGCTCTGCGCGCGGATCATGGCGGCCTATGGCATCCCCATCGCCGGCTGCGACATCGCCCGCTTCGAGGACCAGAAAGCCCTGATCGTCGAACGCTTCGACCGTATGCCCTCGGCCGATGGCCGCTGGATCATCCGCCTGCCCCAGGAAGACATGTGCCAGGCCACGGGCACCTCGCCGCTCAGGAAATACCAGTCCGACGGCGGGCCCGGCATCGCCCGCATCATGCAGTTGCTGCTTGGGTCGGAGCAGGCCGAGCGCGACCGGTCGAACTTCTTCAAGACCCAGATCATCTTCTGGCTGCTGGCCGCCACCGACGGCCATGGCAAGAACTTCAGCCTCGCCCATCTGCCCGGCGGCCGCTACCGCGCCACGCCGATCTACGACGTGCTCTCCGCCCACCCCGTGATCGGCACCGGGCGCAACCGCCTCCCGCCGCAAAAGGCCCGGCTAGCCATGGCGGTGCGCGGCACCAGCAACCATTACCTGATCGGCAAGATCCGGCGCCGCCACTGGCTGGCCCAGGCGCAGCAGGTCGGACTCGGCGCCCGTGCCGCCGGGCAGCTAATCGCCGACGTCAGCGCCGCCACGGCAGGCGTGATCGCGGCCGCCCAGCGACAACTGCCGGAAGGCTTTCCGGCGGATCTGGCCGAGGCCATCTTCACCGGCATGACACGCCAATGCGCCCGGCTGCAGGAGACCCCGTGACCGACCGACCGACGGATACCCCATCGCCACCATGAAAATCTGGATCGACGCCGACGCCTGCCCGGTCGTCATCAAGGAAATCCTCTACCGCGCCGCCAAGCGCGCCGAATTGCCGCTGACCCTGGTCGCCAACCAGATGCTGCGCGTTCCGCCCTCGCCCTGGATACGCGCGCTGCAGGTGCCTGGCGGCTTCGACGTCGCCGACCAGCGCATCGCGCAGGAGGCGGAAGCCGGCGACATCGTCATCACCGCCGACATCCCGCTCGCCGCCCAGGTGATCGTCAAGGGCGCCACCGTCATCGACCCGCGCGGCGAGCTGCTCTCCGAGGCCAACATCCAGGAGCGCCTGACGATGCGCAACTTCATGGACGGCCTGCGCAGCAGCGGCGTCGAAACCGGCGGGCCGGCGGCGCTCTCCGCCGCCGACCGGCAGGCCTTCGCCAATCAGCTCGATCGCTTGCTGGCGAAGCGGCGCTAGCCAGCGCTACGCGCGCGCGCCGAAGGCAGGGTGAAATTCCACCGTCCCGCTTGGCCAGTACGCGTCGAACGACAAGGCGAGGAAGTATTCCGCCGGCAGCACCGACACCGGCCCCAGCCCATAAGGGCATTGGTGACCATGTCATGGATTCCGGGGTTGTCGATCGTGCTTGGGAATGGGCAGAGTAGTGGGCCAGCCCGGGCAAGCGCCGTACCGCCGGCGCCGACTTTTCAAAACACACTCAGCTTGCCTTGGGCGCCTTCGCAGGTTTCTTCGCCGTGTCGGCAAGCGACCAGTCGATCACGCGCAGGCCGGGCACCTGGGCAAATGCCTTGTCGGCGCTCACCAGGGTGCAGTCTTCCGCTTGGGCGTGTGCGGCGATGAGCAGGTCCATCGCGGATAGGCTCAGGCCACGGATTTCCATGCGGGCGCGCAGGTTTGCATAGACCTGGGCGGTTGCAGACGTCCACGGCAAGACCGGAATGTCCTGCAGGAAATTCTCGACGGCTTTGGCCAGGCGGGTGGCTTCAGGCCGGCGCGCAACACCGAAGCGCAATTCGGCTTCGGTGATGGCTGAGACGCAGGCGCCATAGTCGATGACCAGATCCTGCAGTGGCCGACTGCCCGCCCCCCGTATCAAGACCGACGCCGCATTGGTATCGAGCAGGTAGCGGAGCGTGCCGCTCATGGCCATTCGCGTTCGACGGGCGGTGCCGGGTCGCGCGGGATATCGAAGTTCTCGAACTCCTCGGGCGCTTCGGCAATCAGCTTGTCACGCAACTTCAGCCAGTCCGCAAACTTGCGATTGCGCGGGCTCAGGATCACGTCGCCGGTGTCCGGGTCGCGCCGGATCGAGACCTCGTCGCCCTCGAAGCGGAACTCGGCCGGCAGGCGCACGGCCTGGCTGCGGCCATTCTTGAATAGCTTGGCGGTTTGCATGGCGTGGCTCCTTGCGAAAACGGTATATACCATGGTTTATACCATCAACCACAAGCGACTTCAAGTCAGGCTCAAGGATTCGAGCCCGGGGCTTCGCGCTTGCCCCGTTACGAAACGTCAACAATCCTCAGACCCGCCTTGCGCGCGGCGGCAAGCTGCTGCCGGTCGGCGGAGACAAAGGCGTCCGGCTGGCAGGCCAGTGCGCACGCCACATGAAGCGCATCCATCGCGCGCAGCGGATGCGCTTCCAGCAGCGAAACCACCCCGGCGAGAACTTCCGGCGTGATCTGGCAGATATCGACATCCGCCAGATCGGCCACCGCGTCACCCTTCAACTGTCGATAGGCGGCCCTGGCGAGTTTCTTCTCGCGCACGAGGCGGCACAGTGTCGAGGTGAGTTCCGGAAAGCAGATGACACTGACGAAAAGCCTGTCCGCCTCCTGGCACAGTGCCAGTACCTTGTCCGATCCCTGCTCGGCGACATAGCGCTTGGCAAAGGCGGAGGTATCCAGAAACAGCCTCACGCCGAGTCATTCCGATCGCCCAGTATTTCCCGGCTCAGGGACAAGCCCTTGACCGTCAATGGCGTGGCTTGTCGCTTCCAGGACGGAAGCCCGGAACGGACCGGCACTATCTCGGCGATGGGCTTTCCATTGCGGAAAACGCGAACCGTCTCGCCACCCTCGACGGCGTCGAAATAATCCTTGGCGTGATTGCGCAATTCGGTGAACGTGGTTTCCTGCATGGCGCCTCCTGTTTGGGAATGTACATTGTAATGTACATTTATAGTTCAGGGCTCGATCCGGATTGCGCCGGTCATGCCAGCAGCTTCACATTCAGGCGAGGCCTCAGCAGGCCTCAGGGTCAGAGTCATTTGACATTGCCGGGGAAGCGGTATCGATGTCTTGAGGCGCCGCACGAACCCCAGGCGCTTGACCGGTGTATCCAAAGTGCTACACTGCGTCATGAACCTGTTTCTGCAATCGGACGAATTCGCGGCCTGGCTCTCCGGCCTGGCCGATCTGCGTGGCAAGGCGCGCATCGCCCGGCGCATCGAGCAGGCCGAGACCGGTAAATTGGCGACGGCGAGCCGGTCGGCGAGGGCGTGTCCGAGATGCGCATCCACTACGGCCCCGGCTATCGTGCCTATTTCACCAGGCGCGGCGACGTGGTTTATCTGCTGCTGGTGGGCGGCGACAAATCGACCCAGAAACGCGACATCAAGCGCGCCAGGGAAATGGCGCGAAAACTGGAGGAATAAGCCATGACCCGATTCACCCGCTTCGATGCCGCCGACTATCTCGACAACGACGAATCCATTGCCGAGTACCTGACCGCCGCGCTGGAAGAGGACGATCCCGACGCGTTTCTCGATGCGCTCAAGACCGTGGCGCGCGCCCGCGGCATGACGCAACTGGCCAAGGACACCGGGCTGGGCCGCGAGAGCCTGTACAAGGCGCTGGCGCCGGGCGCCAAGCCGCGGTACGACACGGTATTGAAGGTGGTCCGGGCACTTGGAGTCACGCTGCATGCCGAACCTTCAGAAGCGGGGGTTGTCGGCGCGCGTTGAAAACTACCCGGTTGTGCGCGTTGAATTTACTCGGCACCGGGTAATAGGCGAACTATCTCCGGCGCCAATGGCACCCACAGGCATTGATGGACTGGCACGATGAGCCGGATGATCAACGAAGCCCTGGAAACGATGCGCGATCTGGAGCAGGTCGGCGCCGTCAGCAAGCAGACCCTGCGCGACTTCGAGGCGCAGGCCGTACCGCCGCCAGCCTACACGGCCGAGGCGATCCGCCGCCTGCGCGAGCATCTGCACCTCAGCCAGGCCGTGTTTGCGGCCTATCTCAACGCCAGCGTTTCCACCGTGCAGAAGTGGGAAAACGGCGAGAAGAAGCCGAGCGGCGCGGCACTGCGCCTGCTGTCGGTCATCGAGCGGCGCGGGCTCGAAGTACTGGTTTGAAAGCGGTGGGCGAAAAGAGCGCTGCGCAAAGTCAAATGACTCTGACCCCTAAAGCTCTCTAAAGCTTCCCCTGTGGCTATCCTAATTGCCGTCTAATCCATTCCCTCGCCCTGCCTGATTCAATAGCGTCGAAGGCTGCGACCTTTGCTTCCGCGGACGTCGGGTATAGGTGTCCCCCTTTATATCCGCCCAAATAGATTCGCCAGCCATGTGGCTCCCAAGCAATGCGAATGTGAAATCCCAGCGCGAATTGCCTAATTCTACTTTGTCAGATTGAATTTCAACTATCTGCCGTTGTCATCTGATATAATGCAACGCATTGATTCTCATGTTATTTACTTTGGAGTTGATAAATACGATGTCAACTCAAATACT
>Ga0172373_10009666_pt1 | contig 11931 bp, 16 predicted proteins | sample Lak10m_2_FD_114546 | JGI IMG/M metagenome (GOLD analysis project Ga0172373, IMG submission 114546) | Freshwater microbial communities from Kabuno Bay, South-Kivu, Congo - kab_092012_10m | ecosystem: Environmental > Aquatic > Freshwater > Lake | place: Democratic Republic of the Congo... | reverse complement strand
TTCAAGGTTTGCGAAGGCTGCGATTCAATCGTCACAGCCCGCGTGGTGAGTTGCCCGAATTGCCACGGCTACCGGTTCGACGAATCGCCCGAGCGCGTCGTCGAGCAAGCGCGCCTCCTCGCCACTAGGCCGCAACAGAGCGTCACGGCTCAGGATTTGTCCTGAGTTCGCTCTCGCCCATGTAGGTCAGTGCGTCCCGCCTGACATCGAACAACAACTTCTCCCAGGTGATACGCCAGCGCGACCGCGCAACCCGCGTCTCTCACTTTTCCCCATCAGTTCGCGCCTTGAGTTGTTCGGCCAAACGACGCCAGGCAGACACCGCGGCTTGCCGCGCGGACTCGGGATTTTGAGAAGCCAAGAGCCGATCTGATTTTGCGAAAGCGGCGGCGACGGCGGAATACTCGGAGGCGGAACCGCCGTAGAGCATAGCGAGGATTTCGGCGATCGCGGCAGGGAGTTGGTTCTGGCGGTTGCCGTCCCCCGCGAGCATCCAGCGGTGAAGTTGAAGCCGTGCAACCACTGCCGGGTCGAAGTGTGCTCCGGTTTGCTGGCGGAGAATTTCAAAAGTCCGCTCGAGATACGGCAGGGCACGCTCGCGGTCGGCATTGTCCGCCGAGGCGTTGAAAAGCTCGAGCGCCTGCGAGGAATTCAACGCTGCTTGCGCTGCGGCCATCGGAGCCAAACGAAACTCCTCTTGAAAAATCCGGTAGAGCGTCACGAGCAGCTTCGCAGAATGGTGAGCTCTGGCCTTTTCATAAACCTCGCACTCCAATGCGGCGATCGTCGGCGGCCGAAAGCCCTCCAACGAGGGAAAGCGTGGCCAGAAGACATACCCCGCCACCATCAACAGCAGGAAAAGAATCAGCCTTTTCAAAACTCTTCGCACGGCAGGATTCTTGGCGAGGACGCGTGGATGGGAAAATCCTTTTTGAGCGAGTGAGCTGATCGATATTTGGCTCCAAGCGATTTCCTACCAATCGGTGAACCGACATGATTCCACTCCATCGAATCCATGGGCCTGTTCATCGATACTTCCTATTTGGTGGCACTGGAACGGGCGCGGGTGAACGCTCGCCCACTTGAACTCTCTGCGGGAGGTTTTGGCCGGCAAACCCTCAGCACTTCGGCAACCAACACCTACGCTTACGCGGTGAAATATGCGAACTGATCTCGGCCACTCGTGAGGAAATCCCTGGAGAGCTGTCCTCCGTGACCGCCCAAGCTTCAGGCGCAACGAGCCTTTGATTCAAGGCGGTGACGGCGCATTGCTCAGACAAGCCAGACGTTGTGCCGGAACGCGCCGCAAGCATAAACCGGCTTAAACCAATTGGAAATTTATCAAGCCCGGCCCCCAATTCAGGCATTTTTCGTTTTTCTAACCGGCTTGGCTGGTTCGTAGCGCACACCTGTTGGCGGCTTCACGATTGTCTGGGGCTCCGTAGTTTTGCCGTTCTCCTCCATCAAAATCTCGCGTTGTTTTTCCTCGTTCATAGCACGACGCAGGGCTTCCGAGACGACGCTTGTGAATGTGGGGTTTGCCGCAGGCTCCGCCTCCAGGATCGCAGCGATTTTAGACTTCACCCATGCGTGGATTTCCGGGGGCAGCGAGACATTCGCGGTAACGGTTTTTCGAGGCACTCAGCATCAATAGCACACGCAACAAAGTTGCGGCAAGAGGCGCATGAGAACTTTAAATACAGGAGAAATAACATTGCCACGAATAATGCGTGTGGCACACTTGCCATCTGTGCGAAGAACCAAGTCAGTCAAACTCTCTTTCCATCCCGATTTGTGGGAGTGGATTCAAAAAAAGACCAACCAAGGGACTCTTAGCGTTCCCATCAGCATTGTCGTTGCGCGCCTACTGCAACAGATCATCGATAAAGAAAAAAAGGGAGAATCCCTATCTCCAACTAAGTGACCTCCCGATCTTCACGATCAAAATTTATTGAAACATACATCAGAGTCACCCGGGTTCGCATGGTGACGCCAGATGGAACTGAACAAATAACCGCCCCAAACCGAACAAATCAAAAAACATTACCCACCCAATGACTACTCTTCTCCTTCAACTCCACGAATTCCAAACGCAGACCTTTTCCGCATATGGCGGAGCCCATTGGTTCTTGGTGGAGTCCTTGATTCTCGCTGCTGCGATTTGCAAATGGGGAATACCGATCACAACAGACCTCATGGTGAATGCATCAGCTGGGTTGGCAGGCAAACATTTTGGAGACAAAAGTCGAACACTCGTCATCAACGCCAGCACCAACAATCCCGAATTGGCAAATATGATGGTCTCTTTGGGAATGGGAAGAGTGGGTGGTATAGCCAATCCGCTTGGCTCAAACTTCGCCAACATTTATCTCATGTATCTTGTCGCACCGGTCTGGGTGTCGGTGAGGTGGTTATTTTCCGGTCAATTTTCAAAAGTCGCAGAGCTTGGAGCCCTGCTCTTGAAAGAGAAAAAGCTGGTTATCAGCCATATTATTATGTCCACCATGCTGTTTGGCTTTTCATCTGCTGCATACTGGTTCATAACGGGTTACAGTCAGTTTTCTTCACAAAGCGAGGGGGTTGAGTTGCAGCCCTCTCACATGTTGTTAATCGGTGCCGGGGTATGCGTTGTCGGGATTTTCATTTTCCGGATTTGGGATTTATCGGTCAAACGGAAGCGTCCTGAGCTTTTTGACGATATCGATGATGACGACCACTCTGAGTCTTGGCTCCAATTAGCGATCGGCATCGTTGGTTTGATCTTTGTGAGTTTGGTTTTGAATGCTCTCTTCCTTTCTTGGAGCGAACTTTATGGCACTCAATTGCAGGGTTTCTTGGGTGCTGCTGTCTTTGCAGGGCTTCATTACTTTGTCGGTGCCTTGGTTACATCCCTTCCGGAACTCAAGGTCGCTATTGACAATTACGAAAAGTTGTCCTCCCCCGATCTCAACACAGCGCTTTCTTCTGCGAGTGTTTCGAATATGACCAATCTGGCGATCGCGATCTTTGGTCTCTTGATTGTGGGAATCCTCACGGCCTGTGGCGTTTCAATGAGACTATAATTTTTATTTATGGCTATTAATCTATCCAAAGGACAAAGAATCGACTTGCGCAAAGCGAGTGGCGCATCATTGATTGAGTTTTGCGTCGGGGTGAATTGGGGAGCTATCGAAACAAAAGGTGGATTTTTGGGACTTGGCAAAAAAGTCACCAGTGTGGATTTGGATTTGAGTGCTGTGTTGCTCAATACAGACGGCAAACTTTGCGACCATATCTACTCCCCTCTTTACAAAAAGGATTTGCTTGATAAATGCGGATTGCCACCTGGAAAACTCAACGCTGCCAATGGGGCTCTGAAACATACTGGTGATGACCAAGCAGGAGACTCGGGTGGGGATGATGGTCTCGATAATGAAGTAATAACTGTAAACTTGGCTCTTGTGCCGGCAAATGTTGGTCAGATTTTCTTTTTCTTAAATAACTGTGGGCAAGAGGACTTTTCTCAGATTCCCTATGCGAAAATTCGAATGTTTGAAGGCACTCCCACTAAAGTGAAAGAAGTTTTTGCCTCCTACAATGTCGCAGCAGAAAGCCAATATACTGGTCGTCGGGCAATGATTTTGGGTCGCCTCTATCGTCGCGGGGAGGAATGGAAATTCGCGGCGATTGGTGATCCGACCGAAGATGTTTTCGTAGGGCAGACAGTTCTGCGAATCGCACAAAACTATAACAAATTATAAAACTTATGGCTATCAACCTGACAAAAGGACAACGCATTGATGTGGGCCTCCAGCAAGCCGGTATCGGCTTGGGGTGGAATCCCAATGAGGGAGCCTCCTCGGAGGCTTACGATCTAGACGCCAGCGCGTTCATGCTGGGAGACAACGGAAAGCTCATTTCCGGCGAATTCTTTGTTTTCTACAACCAACCACAATCGCCTGATGGCGCCGTCAAAACCAGCGGTGATAATCGGGACGGCGAGGGCGACGGAGACGACGAGACGCTGTTTGTTAATTTGGGATCCGTGGACCAGCGTGTGAAAGAAATCATCTTCGTCGTTACGATTCACGAGGCCGAACAACGCCGCCAGAACTTTGGGCAAGTCCGCCAAGCTTTTATTAGAATCTATAACCAAGCAAATAACGAGGAGATTTGTAAATACGAGCTAGACGAAGATTTCTCCACAGAGACTGCTGTGGAATTTGGTCGCCTCTATCGGCGCGAGGGGGCTTGGAAATTCGAAGCCATTGGTCGTGGTTTTAACGGCGGGCTGCAAACTTTAGTGGACAAATATTCTTGAATAAATCCCCCCATGACAAAGTGTCGCTATTGCGGGTCCGCTTCTTTCGGGTCTGGATGTGCTTACGGACCTCGCCGTGTCCATGAACATGAGGGTGATTCCTCCAGGTGTGTTTGGTGCGGATCGACATCCTATGGATCGGGGTGCGCGTATTCCGAAGATCGCAAGCATCGGCATGGGCACGGCAGGGGGTGTGTATGGTGTGGTTCAAGCTCCCGAGGGAGCGGTTGCGCCTACAGCCCAGATAGGATTCATGTTCATTAAATAAAGTTAGAGACTATGGCGATTAATTTAGCAAAAGGGCAGCGAGTCGATGTAGGTCTTAAGAACCTCGTTGTGGCTCTAGGTTGGTCTGGAGCGGACTTGGATGTTTCTGCATTCCCGCTGGGGTCGAGCGGGCAAATACCCGCTGAAGAGTTTTTCGTATTTTATAACAATCTCGTTTCAAAAGACGGAGCAGTTACTCACTCAGGTGATGATAAGTCTGGCGGACAAGGCGATCGCGAATCAATTACAGTTGATTTAGAAAGGCTTGATCCAAGAATTGAGCAAATAGTTTTTGTCGCCACAATTCATGATGCCGATTTAACAGGGGAAAACTTCGGACAAGTAAGAAATTCTTATATTCGAATTTATAACACTGAAAATTCCGAGGAAATTTGTAAATACGAGTTGGATGAGGATTATTCGGTCGAAACGGCTGTCGAGTTTGGCCGAATTTATAAACGGAATGGTGCATGGCGTTTTGAGGCAATTGGAAACGGGGCTTCCGGAGGGCTTTCAACTTTTGTTAAAAAATATGCAGCAGCTTTCTCATAAAAACCCTAGTTTTTAACCAACAACAAACAAACAAACAAAATAAATAAATAATTATGCGTCGTCTCCCAGTCTATCTCGTCCTTGATTCATCCGGATCTATGTCCGGTGAGCCCATCCAGCAAGTCAAAAATGGCGTTCAAATGCTTGTCTCGGCATTACGCCAAGACCCACAGGCCCTTGAAACAGCCTATCTGAGTGTCATTACTTTTGATTCATCTGCAAGAGAAGCGGTTCCGCTGACCGATTTGCCATCTTTCCAAGCACCGGATATTAATGCAACGGGCACCACAGCTATGGGCGAAGCCCTTACACTTGTTGCAGATTGCGCGAAGCGGGAGGTGAAAACGGCAACCGCCGGGCAAAAGGCCGACTGGCGGCCCATGGTTTTTCTCATGACGGATGGTGCTCCCACCGATGACTTTGAAAAGGGGTTGGCGCGCTTTAAGTCGGAAAAATGGGGTGCCGTTGTAGCTTGTGCGGTTGACAGCGCGGATACCGCGTTATTGCAAAAAATAGCTGGAGAAGCTGTTGTAAAATTGGATACATCGGATAGCTCGGCCCTGTCCGCATTTTTCAAGTGGGTCACGGCATCTATTAGTTTCTCCAGCCAGAGTGTGCAAAAGACAGGAAAAGATGTGGAAGGCTTGAATCAACTTCCTCCGCCGCCACCAGAAATCCAAGTCGTCGTTTGAAATGTCGCGGCGACTCCCTGTTTACATTCTACTGGATACCTCTGGCTCGATGCGAGGGGAGCCGATTCAAGCTTTGAAGGTCGGCCTTCAATCGCTTGTTTCAACTTTGAGACAAGATCCTCATGCTCTGGAGTCCGTTCACTTGAGCATCATCACCTTCGACGCCCAGGCGCGCGTTGTTTGCCCTCTTGAGAGTTTGGAGTCGTTTCAAATGCCATCAATAGAGTGCCCGCAAAGCGGGCCCACCATGACGGGAGCCGCTTTGGAGTTGTTGTGCCAGTGTGTGGACCGCGATGTGAAAAAAACTAGCGGTGACCACAAAGGCGACTGGCGCCCGATAGCTTTTTTAATGACCGACGGAAGCCCCAACGATACGGCGCTATACGAGCGAATGACTACTGAAGTCAAAAAGAGACCATTCGCATCGGTTATCGCTTGTGCGGCAGGGGCAAAAGCCAAGGTGGAACCGCTCAAAAAAATGACATCCCAACTTTTTAATTTAGAGACAATGGATAGCCATTCGTTTGCCGGATTGTTCCAGTGGGTTTCTTCAACGGTATCGACCGGCAATCGGAGCATGGGAGTTTCCAGCAGTATTGTTCTGCCGCCTCCGCCACCCGAAATTCAAGTCGTCGTATAATTTATTTCAATGATTCTTAGGCAAGAAGGTCGAAAAATTAAGGATTCTGTTAAGTTCGTTCGGGAACTCATATCTGCATTAGAGGATCGCCATAAAAAAAAGGAACCGCATGGTTGCATTCAAATTGGAAAGCTCAAAGGTTGGATTTCCGAGGATGGTGAGTTCGATAACACTCTCTTTAATCATGATGCTATCGAAAAGGATCGCATTCCTCCAGATACCTACACCCTGGATGTTGTGGGCTTATATGAATTATCGGTTTGCCAGATTACTGGTAAAGAACCTGCTGCTGATACGCCATTTTCTGCAGCACTCTACAAGACTTCAATTTGGCCAAGTGCCTTCTTGGAGAAACTCGAAGAGTTTTCAAATGCAAGCTCTGAAAAGCACAAAGATTTTGAAGTAAATCATTTTCTGGTAGCGATCGCAGAGGTTCCTACAGAGCAGGCGCCTGCCGCCATAAATTCAGAGCCTGTTGCTTCTGCTAGCAAGCACACCGAACGCAATGATCAAGACCAGAAACCACAAAAAATTGAACCTCCTAAGGAAGTTCCAAAGCTAAAAATTAGCGTCCAATTAAAAAATGGAACAGTCGGGAAGCCATATGAATACGAGGCTGGTAAAATAGCCGAAGCCATCGCCGTGAAGTGTGGTGGCGTCTCTGGACAAGCCTTCATCCAAAATGTCGAACTTCCTGCGGGGTGTGGGATTGTTTTCGATGAAAAAACCGGTGCAATTTCGGGCAGCCCTACCTTTGCTTTTGAGAAGGAAATTGATTTACAATTTTTTAGAGATAAAGCTGCAGAGGCTCTGCCCGCTAAAATTAAAATTCTTATAAACCCTGACCCGGCATCGCTCTGGAAAGACCTACCTACTCCGGCGGATGCCCCTTATCAGAAAAAGAATACCGACCACAAAGTCCTAGATGCTGGCGATATTCAGGTCATGGCTGCCAGCCGAAGGGGGCGCTCACACGCCAACAAAGGTGATTTTCGCGACGATGATTTCAACATCGGCTATTGCAATGATACAGGTTGGGTGATTGTAACAGTTGCTGATGGAGCCGGATCAGCAAAATATTCAAGAAAAGGTTCCCAACTCGCCACTGAAACCGCACAAAGCAGGCTTTTGAATGTCTTGAGTGATGCAAATAACTCTATCGACAAGCTCATTGAGCAAAATAAAACATATGACAATCCTGAAGTCAGGGCGGCAGTCCGTGGCCTGTTATATGACGCTGCTTTAGCCGCTCATTACAAACTGGTTGATGAGGCCAAATGTCCTAGCGAAAAACTGCCGCCAGAGGTTACCCTTCGTAACTTCGACACTACCCTCATTCTTCTTATCCTGAAGAAAATCCCACAGGGCACTTTGCTGGCCACTTTTTCTATTGGCGATGGGGGGGCGGGCGCAATGGTTTCTGAAGAAGAGGGGCTCCCTCTGACGCAGCAAGACAGTGGCGAACATGCCGGCCAAACGGTGTTTCTCACTTTCCCATCCACCTTGCGTCAAGAGGAGCAAAATCTCACCCAGAGGTTTCACATGGTCTGTCTACCCTCATTTGTCGGAGCTGTGGCGATGACAGATGGCATCACCGATCCCAAGTTCCCAAGCGATGCATCATACTCGGAGCCATCCCAGTGGGGCATCTTCTGGAAGGATTTACAATCCGGTCTTGCCTCTTCGGAGAAACTTTTGGAATGGATGAACTTTTTCTCCCCAGGGAACCACGATGACAGAACGCTCGTTGCAATAGTTCCAAAAAACGCTCCCACCCCCGCCCATGAGCATCGTTAAAGTCAAATCCCTTACAACAAGTAAGGAATATCAATTCGATCATAAAAAACCTGCTGGCACGGGAGCCATGAAGGAGGTGTTTTTCTCTCCAGATCGAAGCTATGTTGTAGCGATTTTTAAGCAAAAGCAGGATGCTAACTCAATGGATCGGCTTAAAAGCATCGTTGGTCTTTACAGGGAAAAAATATTTAACCAGCCAGGAGGAGACTATTGGGAGAATCTATATTGTTGGCCAACAGATTTAGTCGAAGTTCCATCTACAAAGCAAACAGCGTTAATTTGCCCAATTTATCCAAAAGTTTTTTTCTTTGAATTTGGTTCTCAAAATAACGACATGTGCGGTATCAAAGGCAAGGATAAAGAGGGCCTTTGGTTTGCAAGCGCGCATCATCAGCAGCGGTTTCTGGATGAGCGAGAAAGAGGAAATTGGAGAAATTATTTATCTTTTTGCATAAAAATCGCTCGCACAGTGCGTAGGATGCATGCCGCTGGTCTGGCTCATTCTGATTTATCTTTTCGCAATGTCTTGGTTGACCCGATTACAGGAAGCGCTGCAATGATAGATATTGATGGACTTGTTGTTCCCCAAAAATATCCGCCAGATGTGATTGGAACGCCTGGTTTCATAGCGCCAGAAGTTTTAAGAACTATCAATCTGCCAATAAAAGATAAAAGTAGAATTTTTCCATCAATTGAAACTGATCGGCATGCGCTCGCTGTTTTAATTTATATGTATTTGTTGTATCGCCATCCCTTGCGGGGCGGAAAAATACACGATCCAGAGCCTGCCAGAGATGAGGAATTATCAATGGGTGAAAAAGCCGTTTTCATTGAGCATCCGAATGATAGGACAAACCGCCCAATTATTGCCAATGCTCGACCTACGGATCTCCCTTTCGCTGATATTCAAAAGATTCCCTATACCTGCACTGGTCCGTATCTGTCTGAGCTTTTCCGAAAAGCTTTTATTGATGGCCTTCATCACCCAAATTTGCGACCCACCGCTAACGATTGGGAAACAGCACTCGTTAAAACAGTTGACCTCATCCAGCCTTGCAAAAACCCCAAGTGTTCCCAGAAGTGGTATGTCTTCGACAATTCCACAAAACCCAAATGCCCCTTTTGTGGAACACCTTATTCTGGATTATTGCCGGTCTTAAACCTCTACTCACGGCGCCGAAATAGCGATCCATTCAAGCCTGACAACCACCGGATCATGGTTTACACAGATCAATATCTCTATCCATGGCATGTGAACCGACTCATTGCTCCAAATGAGCGCTTGAGCCCGGAACAAAAAAAACCCGTTGGCTACTTTGTCCAACACCAAGGAATCTGGTGGTTTGTCAATCAGACGCTCCCCGCTCTGAAGGATGTCACCAACAAAAAAGACATACCCCCAGGGGCAAAAGTAGAACTTGTGGATGGTCTCCAGTTGTTATTGAGCCCCGAAGAAAACGGAAGGCTTGTTCAGGTCCAAATGGTCAGAGGAGATTGATTATGAATCGAAGATTGCCGGTATACTTACTCATTGATTGTTCAGAGTCCATGATTGGCGGGGGAATTGAATCCGTTCGACAGGGCTTATCCACGATGATTTCCAAGCTCAGAACAGACCCCCATGCGCTCGACTCTGTATTTCTGAGCGTGATTACATTTGATTCCGCAGCTCGAGTAGCGGTGCCATTAACCGGACTTGTTGATTTTCAAGAACCCAAACTGGTTACAAAACCGGGAACGGCCTTGGGTCAGGCACTCAAATTACTTTCACAACAAATCGAAAAAGAAGTCCAAAAGACATCGCATCAGACAAAGGGGGATTATCGCCCATTGGTTCTCTTGTTGACTGATGGACAACCCCTTGATGATTGGAAAGCCCCGCTCGCAAAACTTGGTAAGGATCTCCGCCCGCGGCCAGCCAATATTTATGCCATTGGCTGCGGGGAGGATGTGGACTTTTCCATTCTTCAAAGTATCACGGACATCGTTTTGCGAATGGAAAACATGGGGCCGGAGTCTTTCGCTAAACTCTTTGTCTGGCTCACAGCCTCTGTCTCCAGTGCCAGCCAAGGTGTGGGCGAGTCTGTCGAGGGAAAAATCAATTTGGAAAAGCTTCCCGACAACATCGAAGAAGTTAAAACAAAGGCCGCTCCCCTTTCCGATGAGCCACCCCGTCAAGTTTTTCTTCGAGCCAGATGCGCTACCAAAAAATTTCCCTACTTGATGCGCTATAGATTCGATCCTGTTTTCGGATGCTACCAACCTATCAAGTCCCACAGGCTCAGCGAAGAAGAAATGCAGGGTTCTGGTGAATTTGGCATGCCGGATATTGCATCCAACCTGCTAAATGGTGCGCCAACTTGTCCTTGGTGTGAAACATTTGGCGCTGGGAATTGCGGCAACTGCGGAACAATCTTCTGCGCCAGCGCGAAAGACCATTCCGATGTCACATGCCCAGGATGCGCAACAGTTCTCAAATCGAGCCCTCATGGCGAGTCCAGCTCTTTTGGTGTCCGGCAAAGCGGTGGATAAAATTTCTAATCCCTATCAAAATGAAATATAGCCACATTTTATTCGCGTTTTTCATTTCAATTGCACTTGTTGCTTGTGAATCAGAAGTTGAGAGAAATGACCGTTTGGCCCGAGAGGCGCAACAAAAAGAAGCTGCAGCCAAAGCTGAAGCCGCTCGTATTGAGCAAGTTCGCATAGAGACTGAAATAAGAGCAGAAGAGGAGAGAGTGCGGCGCGAGGCTGAAGAAGAGAAAAAGCGCAAGGAAAAAGAAATTTACGATAGGTATATTAACAATTCCTTACCAACGGGCTCTACACCTTATTTCGATTATTATGGCGGCAATCCAAGCTGCAATAGTTACGGTTGCTCAAAAATCACGATTAAAACAAGTAATTCCGATGTATTGGTTACAATCAAAAATAATGATAAGGTTGTAAGACATTCTTTCATCAAATCTGGTGGGACTTATACCTTCTCAATGCCTAACGGGACATACCAACCATTTTTCTATTATGGGAAAGGCTGGAATCCTGAAAAAGAAATGAAAAACGGCGCGCTAAAAGGAGGATTCATATCCAAAGAAGATTTTGGAAAAGATGATCCACAGACCTTAATGAACAATATATTAACCTACGAGTTGATCCTACAGACCAATGGCAACTTTAGCACGCGACCAAGCAACCCATTAGAGGCATTGTAATTGCGTAATATTAAGCAAATAGTCTGCCTCTAATCGCCTCGAAGCCGGCCATCCGGCGCTCAACCGCGCGTTATGGCTGAGTGCGCTAAAAAGTGATAATACGCGGGTCTGGCCCAACGGAAGCGGCCCCGGTGTTTCACCTCATCGCCACAAAGACGCAAATGCGCGAGTTTCTCCTCCCGGTTGGTGGTGGTTCCATATTGCCGTCTCGATCTGAATGCGGCTCACAAGGAGAGCCATCAACCGCACTTCCTCCCTCGGGTGATCACCCCGTTTCCCGACTCTCTCGGGCGGTTTAATTGAAATCAAAAACCATGAAAACTTTTCCCATTCTGAAAAAAATCATCTGTCCTGCGCTGGCGGCTGCGGTTGTTTTGTTGGTGGTCGGCTGTGATCTCGAGCGGTCTCCGCGCGGATTTCGTCTACCGGACGGCAATGTCGATAAGGGAAAGGAGGCGTTTGTTTCCCTGC
>Ga0172373_10009664_pt1 | contig 11934 bp, 18 predicted proteins | sample Lak10m_2_FD_114546 | JGI IMG/M metagenome (GOLD analysis project Ga0172373, IMG submission 114546) | Freshwater microbial communities from Kabuno Bay, South-Kivu, Congo - kab_092012_10m | ecosystem: Environmental > Aquatic > Freshwater > Lake | place: Democratic Republic of the Congo... | reverse complement strand
ATTATCTGATAATATTTACAAACATAGATGACTTAGAATTGATAGATTAATTTCTTTCATTTCTCTTTGGATTTATAACAGAAATTTATAACTTTCTAGCACACAATTTTAGTCTTTAGCCCTATATTGCTATAAAAATGTTTGAAAACTACAAAAATAAAAAAAAATTTGCTTTTTATTAATAATTATATAGAATTCGTTGGCTATTTTTTAAGAGAAATGTTTTTATGTCCAATAAGCAGGATAAAATTGAGGTCGAGTGAACTATAATCAAAGCTCTACCAGGTCTGGTTTTTGATATTCAATTACCAGAAGGTTTTTGATGATGAGTTATAAAATGATATTTGAGTTGAAAAATGAGAAATAATTTTATAAAACTAATTGAATGAGATACTGTTTTGGTTGAGTTAAGCCCTTATGATTTGACTAAATGAAGGATAGTTTTTAGACAAAAATAACAAAAATAAAATTTGGGTTTTATATTAATACATAATTTTGAATAATATGAAGGTTTGATCTTCTGTAAAAAAAATTTGTAATAACTGTAAGGTTATAAAAAGAAAATGAGTTTTGAGAGTTATTTGTAAAACTGCAAAACATAAGCAAAGACAAGGTTAATTAAATTTTTATTTTGTATAATTTAAATTTATGGCAAGAATTTCTTGAGTAAATTTACCTAATGGTAAACATGTTGAAATAGCATTAACTTATATTTATGGTATAGGTAGGGTTGTTTCTAACAAGATATTAGAAAAAGTTTGAATAGAAAAAACTTTGAAAATAGAAACTTTATCAGAAGCAGATCTTGATAAAATAAGAGAAGAAGTCAAAAATCATATCGTAGAATGAGATTTGAGAAGGCTTATATCTTGAAATATAAAAAGATTGCAAGAGATAAATTGTTATAGAGGACAAAGGCATAAAAAGAGGTTACCTGTTAGATGACAGAGAACTAAAACTAATGCTAGAACTAGAAAGTGAAAGTCTGTAGCTATAGCTTGAAAAAAGAAGTAATTTTTAATATTTTAAAAGATTAATTTTATGGTAAAATCTGTAAAAAAGTCTAAAAAGACTAAAAAGATTATAACACATTGACAAGTTCATATTTTTGCTTCTTTCAATAATACTATAATAAGTGTTACTGATGAAAAATGAAATGTTTTGACTTGGACTAGTGGTTGATCTGCTTGATTTAAATGAGCTAGAGAGTCTACTCCTTATGCTGCACAACTTGCTGCTGAACAAGCTGTATCTAAAGCTAAAAGCCTACATTCTATGGAAACAGTAGATGTTTATATGAAATGAATAGGTATTGGTAGGGAGCAGGCTATCAGGTGAGTGATTACTTGAGGGGTTGAATTAAAAAGTATATTTGATATTACTCCAGTTCCTCATAATTGATGTAGAAAAAAGAAAGTTAGAAAACTTTAGTTTGTAATTTTAATACTTAATTTTTATTGGTTGTTATGCATTATATTTGACCAAAGAAAAAACTATGTAGAAGAGAAGGTGTTAATCTTTTTTGAACAGAAAAATATGATTTATCTAAATCAAAAAGAACTCCTTTGAAGTCTAAAAAGTCAAGTGAATTTTGAATTCAATTAAGAAAAAAACAATTGGCTAAGAGAATGTTTTGATTATCTGAAAAACAATTTTTTTCTTATTATGAAAAAGCTCAAAAATCAAATCTTGAATGAACTACTTGACATAAAATGTTAAGATTGTTAGAGCTTAGATTAGATAATGTTGTTTATAGAGCTGGTTTTTCTAGAACTAGAATGCAATCTAGACAATTTGTATGACATGCACATTTTATTTTGAATTGAGTAAAGGTTTCAATACCATCTATTTCTTTAAAAGTTTGAGATGTTATAGAACTTAGACCTAAATTAAAAGAAAGTACATTATATAAAAATTTATTAGAAGAGTTAGAAGAATTTTCTAAGCAAAACAAGTGAAATGTTTCTAGTTGTAAATGGATAGATGTTGACTCTAAGAATTTAAAAGTAACTATAAAATCGTTACCAGAAAAAGAAGATTTCGAACAAATAATTGATATACAGAAGATAATAGAGTTCTATTCGAAATAATTTTTATATTATTTTTGTAATACATTACCCATAATATGCATATTATTCACAAAGAAATTTGAATCCCTAAGATTTCTCAGAAAGATATTAGTAGTAATACTTCAGTGTTTTTGATATGACCTTTCCCAAGAGGTTATGGGCAAACACTTTGAAATTCACTTAGAAGAGTCCTGTTATCCAGTATTCCTTGAACAAAAGTTACTTGAATTAAAGTTAATTGAGTATCACATGAATATTCTACACTTCCTTGAGTTAAGAATGATGTCATTGACATAATGCTTAATTTTAAATCTTTAATATTAGATAAAAAAGATGTTGGGGTTGAATGGATTAGGTTAACAAAATCTAAAGCTTGAATAGTTACTGCTGCAGATATATCAACTACTTCTGATATAGAGATTATAAATAAAGATCTTTATATAACAGAAATTGATAGGGATTGATTAAAATTAGATATAGAGATAAGAGTAGAAAAGTGAGTTTGATATTTAACAATTGAAGAATTAAAGAAAAAGGAGGATGATGTTGATATTCTTCTTATAGATACTAATTTTTCTCCAGTTGTTAGTGTTAAATATGATGTTGAAAATACTAGATCTTGAGATTTTGATAATCTAGATTTTCTATCTTTAGAAATAAAAACTTCTTGAGCCATTTCCCCTGTGGAATCTCTAAAGTTTTCTGCAAATATGTTAACTTCTTATTTCTCCTTATTTAATGAAGATTCGCTACAAGTAGAATGACATTTTATAAGTGATTTAAAAGATTTAATAAATAAAGAAAAAGAAGAAGTTAAAGAGGAACTTGAAAAGGAGACTTATACTCCTGTTGAAATTATGTGATTATCTCCCCGTACATTAAATGCTCTTATAAACTGAAATATACTTTCTGTTGAGCAATTAAGTAGATGTACAGAAACTAAGTTATCTTCTATAAAATGATTTGGTAAAAAAGCAATGACTGAAATCAGATCAGCATTATGAGAAAGATGATTAAAATTATTATGAGATGATTAGTAAAAAATAGATTTTTAATTTTTTAAGCTTTCTTAAAATGAGACATAGAGTTAAAAAGCATTTGAAGTTTAACAATAAATCTTTTCAACATAGAGATGCTATGAAAAGAAATTTGGTAACGAGTTTCTTTATGCATAAATCTATAAAAACTACAGAGAAAAGAGCTAGAGCTATAATTGAAATTATAGACAAATTAATAAATGTTGTTAATACTAAAGATGAAATGAATGCTATAAGGTATGTAATGCAATATTTATATACAAAAGATTCTTCTTTGGAACTATTTAACATTATTGCTCCAAAGTATAAATGAGAAAAAACTTCTGGTTTTACTAGAATCACTCCTATAAAATATAGAGATTGAGACTGTGCGAAGTTAGTTTTATTAGAACTAGTTTAATTTTTTAAGATATTTTTTAAATGAAAACTATTACTCCTAAACAAATAAAGTGAGAAGATAGAAAATGGTATGTTATAGATGCCAAAGATGAAACTTTATGAAGGTTATCTACTAAAATATCTGTTATTTTAAAATGAAAGAATAAGGTTGATTATATTCCTCATTTGGATAATTGAGATTATGTAATTGTGATAAATTGTGATAAATTTAAAGTTACATGAAATAAATTAGAAGATAAAACTTATTATAGACATACTGGTTTTTTAGGTTGATTAAAAGAGGTTTCTTTAGGAAAACTTTTAGTTAAAAAACCTACAAGACCTTTAGAATTGGCTGTTAGCTGAATGTTACCAAAAAACAAATTAAGAAAATCTATGATTTCTAGATTAAAAATGTTTTCTGGTTCTGAACATACTTATGTTGCACAAAAACCTGAAATTATAAAATAATTTATTTAAAATACATTTTACATATGACAAGTAAATATATTTATTCTATTTGAAAAAGAAAAACTGCTTCAGCACAAATTAAACTTTTTGATTGAATATGAGAAAGTTTAATCAATGGTAAGAGTTTAAATACTTACATAACTAGAGAAGATTTGTTTGATGTTGTTTATGCTCCTTTGAAGCTTTGTAAAGTAAAAGATGCTATGTATTTTGATGTTACTGTTTCTTGATCTTGAGTTTCTGCACAAGCAGAAGCTATTAGACATGGTCTTTCAAGAGCTTTAGCAAGTAGAGAAATTTCTTTTAGAAAAATCTTGAAATCAGCTTGATTACTTACTAGAGATGCTAGAAAGGTTGAAAGAAAGAAACCAGGTAAACATAAAGCTAGAAAGTCTTCTCAATGGTCAAAAAGATAATTTATTATTTTTTTGAACTTTGTTTTGTTTAAATTTATTGTTTTTATATCGAATTTAGTATTCGTATAATTATGTTTTTATTTTATTGTTTATATTTAAACTAATGCCTACTATTAATCAATTAGTTAAAAGGAAAAGAAAAACTCCTATTGTTAAGAGTAAATCTCCAGCATTACAAGTTATTAAAAATTCTATAAAGGGAAAAGTGGTTAGTATGCCAAAATGATGTCCTCAAAAAAGAGGAGTTTGTATAAAGGTTACTACAATGACTCCTAAAAAACCTAATTCTGCCCTTAGAAAGGTTGCTAGAGTTAGACTTACAAATTGATATGAAGTTAATGCTTATATTGGTTGAGAATGACATAATCTTCAAGAGCACTCTGTAATTGCTATTAGATGATGAAGAGTAAAAGATTTACCTTGAGTAAGATACCACACTATCAGATGATTACTTGATTGTGATTGAGTACAAAATAGAAAACAAGGTAGAAGTTTGTATGGTGCTAAAAGACCAAAAGTAAAAAAATAACCCTTTATAAAATTTATGTAGTAAGTTAAACAATTACTGAATATATAACATAAATTTTAATTTTATTATTAATTGTTACAAAAAAATGGAAAAAAATGAATGACTTATTGAAAAATTTACGAATTATATAATGCTTGATGGTAAAAAAAGTTTAGCTAAAGATCTTATGTCAGAAACTTTTAAAGAAATAATTGCTAAATGACAAAAAGATCCAACTGCAATTTTTTATAAAGCTTTAGAAAATATAATGCCAAAAATAGAAGTTAGACCTAAAAGAGTTTGAGGTTCTATTTATCAAGTTCCACAAGAAGTTAAGTCTAAAAGACAATTATTTCTTGCTGCTAAGTGGATTTTGGCATCAGCTAGATCTAAAAAATGAGCATCTTTTCCTAAATTTCTTGCTTTAGAATTAATTGAAGCTGCAAATGAAACTTGAAATGCATTTAAAAAGAAACTAGATGTTTATAAAATGGCTGAAGCTAATAAAGCATTTGCTAGGTTTGCGAACAGATAATCTTTTTATTGTTATATACTTCTAAAAATTAATTTAATTATTTAATTCATAAATGATATGGCTCATAAGAAGGCACAATGATCAACAAGTAATGGTCGTGATTCCAATGCGAAAAGACTTTGAGTAAAACTTTTCGGATGACAAGAAGTTATTTCTTGAAATATAATAGTTAGACAAAAATGAAATAAATTTTGGCCTTGAGAAGGTGTTTCTCAAGGGAAAGATTTTACTTTATTTGCTACTAAAAATTGACAAGTTAAATTTTCTGAAAAAAGAAAAACTAGGTTTGATGGTAAAATATATAGAGTTAAAACTATAAATATTATATAAAAATAGAACAATTTATAATTGTTCTATTTTTTTGTTAGTTGTTTTGCAATTTTTTTTCTAATATCTAAGTTATGAAACTTTAACATATTATTATTTATAATTACTCAAAAAGGTTTTCATATTTTTTCATAAGTTTTTAATGTTTTTTTTAGAAATATTTTTTTTAGCATGTGTTCTATATAATTTAAAAATTTAGCATTATTTCACCAACTTTTTCATTTTATTTTGATATATTTTTTGTTTTCTTCTATAATATTTTTATAATCTCAAAAATCAGCCCAACTACTATTTTTTTCTATAAAAATATCATATGTTTCATCAAAATCAAGGATAGGTTTAAAGTAAATAATCCAAAAATATAAATAAATATCGTTTTTAATAGAAAATTCTCAAAAATTTAATCAATCAATACTTGAAAAGAAGCTTAAACAAAATCTAGAAGCATGATATTTTCTATTTTTTCTTACAAGCAATATTTGAAATACTAGAGTTATAAGTATTCTAACAATCCAAATTCTATTATTATCTGTAACTATAAATAAATCTATATCTGAGCCTTTATTTGCACAATTCATACTTATGCTATTTCAAATTCAAATCATTTTTATTCATGGAATCCATTTTATATAATTTAAATATTTTATAGTTTTTTCTATAAATATTTTTTCTATTTTTCCAGGATTTTCTTTTACTTTTAAATAATTTTTAAAATTCTCAAATTCTTGTTTTTTAAATTCTTGTTTTTTCATTCTTTCATAAATATGTTAATAAAATTTATCTCATTTGTAACTACTATATAAAAAAAGTTTTTTTTGACAAAATTTTTTTTTTTAATATACTTTTGCTACTTCCAAATTATAAGGAGGTATTTTTTAAGTAATGGTACCCTTAGTTCAGTTGGTTAGAATGCCAGGTTGTGACTCTGGAGGTCGAGGGTTCGAACCCCTTAGGGTACCCCATATTTAGATTTTAAAGTAGGAAGTTTTCTATTACTTTTAAGCTTTTTACTATGAAAATTTAAATTTTTCATTGTTTATATGTACATTTTATTTTATTTTTTAATTTTATGCTATAATGGCAGATAAAGATTTAGCTCTGTTTAAAGAGCTGTTTGAAAAATCTCCAGAAATAAAATATCCTAAAGAAGGTGAAGTTATTTCTTGAGTAATTGTTAAAATAGAGAAAAAAAACATATTAGTAAATGTAAATAATCAATTTACTTGACTTGTTGTTAGTAAAGAAGTTGGTAATACGATTGATTTAAATTCTTTACAAAAATGAGATTCTATAGATGTTATGGTTCTATGAGATAGTATTGAAAGATGACTTTTGATTTTATCTTTGAAAAGAGCTAACCAAATTAAGAATTTATCAAATCTTGCTAAGTATAATGAATCATCAGAAATTATAACTGTTAGACCTACAGAAGCTAATAAATGAGGTTTACTTGTTGATATAGATGGTTTAAAATGATTTATACCAGTTTCTCAACTTACACCACTTCATTACCCAAGAGTAGAATGAGCTGATCCAGAAAAGATTTTAGCACATTTGAATTGATTGGTTTGAACAGAGTTTAAAGTAAGGGTTATAAATGTAGATGAAGATGGTAAAAAAATAATATTTTCAGAAAAAGCAGCTATTGAAGAATGAAGAGATAAGGCTCTTAAAGACTTAAAAGAGTGAGATATTGTTGAATGAACAGTAAGTTGAATTTTATCTTATGGTTTGTTTGTTACATTCAATTGATTAGAAGGTTTAGTTCATGTTTCAGAAATAGATTGGTGACATGTTAATGATCCTTCAAAATTTGCAAAAGTTTGAAAAAAAGTAAAAGTAAAAGTAATAGGACTTGATTCAGAAAAAATCTCTCTATCAATAAAAAGATTAATGGAAAATCCTTGGGATATTTTAGCATCAAAAGTAAAAAATGGCGATGTTATAAAAGCTCCAATATCAAGAATTTCACAATTTTGAGCTTTTATGGATTTAGAATGATGAATTCAATGACTTATACATTTATCTGAAATTTCTCATTGAGTTGTTAAAGATATAAGGGATTTTATAAAAGTTTGAGAAGAAGTAGAGGCTAAAATTATAAATTTTGAACCTAAAAAGAAAAGAATCTGACTATCTATAAAAGCCTTGACTGAAGCTCCTAAAGAAGCTAAACCAAAAGCTAAAAAACTAAAAGACGAATCAGAAAAAGAAGAAACAGTTAAAACCAAATCTGAAGAAACAAAAATTTCAGAATAATTTAATTTTTAATTTAAGAAATTAATTTCTTAAACAATTACCTTTCCTGTCTTTTAAATAAGATATAGGTAAATTTATTATAATAATTAAGGAAAAAAATGGAAAAAAGTAATTTAAATTTGATGTTTGATAATTTACTTCACATTTGAAATAAAACAAATTATTGGAATCCTAGAATGAGAGAATATATTTATGGTAGTGTTAATTGAATACATGTTATAAACTTAGTTAAAACTGCTGAAAAAATGGAAGAAGTTAGAAATACTTTAAAAGATTTAGCTATTTCTTGAAAAAAAATATTATTTGTATCTACTAAACTTCAGTCAAGAGATGCATTCTCTAAATTAGCCGAAGATACTTGACATTATTATGTTTCAGAAAAATGGGTTCCAGGTCTATTAACAAATTTCAAAACTATAAGAAAGAGAATAATGACTTATCAAACTCTTTTAAAAGATTCTGAAACTTGAGCTTTTGATATTCTTACTAAAAAAGAAAAAGCTACAAAGCTACTTGAATTGGAAAAATTAGACAAATCATTTAAATGATTAAAAGAAATGAAAAAAATACCTGAAGTTTTATTTGTTGTAGATTCTGTTTATGAAAATCAAGCAGTTAAAGAATGAAATTCACTTAATTTACAAGTATTTTCTGTATCTAACACAAATGCAAATGATTTAGTTGTTGAAAATTTAATTCCTGCAAATACTAATTCTGTTAAATCTATAGAATTTATATCTAATTATTTAAGAGAAGCTTTAGTTGGAATTAAACCATTGATATCAATGAAAAAAGTTCCTCAAGAACTTGATAGAAAAAATGTTAAATGAGATAATACTTTAAAAATAGATAGAAAACCAAGACCACCTAGATTAGATAAAAAAGAAGAGAAAATTGAAGAAAATAAGTAATTTTAATTTTTAACTAAATTTAATATGGAAATTACAGCAACACTTGTAAAAGAATTAAGAGAAAGAACTGGTATTTGAATGATGGAATGTAAAAAAGCATTAGTTGCTACTAACTGAGATATGGATTTAGCAATTGAAGAACTTAGAAAAAAATGATTATCAAAGGCCTCAGCAAAAGCTGATAGAGAAACTTTTGAATGAGCTATTAAAATAGTTACAGAATGAAACAAAGCTTACATAGTTTCTGTTAGTTGTGAAACTGACTTTTTAGCTAATTCAGATAGATATAAAGATATGCTTAATTCTGTTGTAGATTGTTTAAAATCAAATAAATCTATAGAAGAAGCCCAAGAAATGGTAAATAAAAATTATTCTCTAGAAATGTGAGAAAATTTACAAATTAGAGATTATCAAAAAATAGAATGACCTTCTGTTTGAGCATATGTTCACTCTAATAATAAATTAGCTTCTTTAGTTGTTGCAAAAGTTGCTGATTTAGAAGATAAGTTAAAACAAGTTGCAATGCATATTACTGCAATTAAACCAGATTTTTTATATGCATCTGATATAAGTCAAGATGTTATTGATAAAGAGAAATCTATTCAATTAGAAATAATGAAAAATGATCCAAAAATGGCAGGTAAACCAGATGAAGTTTTACTTAAAATTATTGATGGTAAAATGTGAAAATTTGTTGAAGATGTAACTCTTTTAGAACAAGATTTTGTTATTAATCCAAGTCAAAAAGTAAAAGATTTTATATGAAGTGATACTTTAAGTGCATTTTACAGATTTACTATATAAAAATATTTCTATCTTAAAAAGGTAGAAATTATAGTCTCATAGTTAATCGGTTATAATACAGGACTCCAAATCCTGTGTGCTAGGTTCGACTCCTAGTGGGACTGCCATAAAAGATTTTGAGGAAATTCATCGCAAGATGAATTTTTTTATTGGCTTAAAATAAAGGAAAAATCAGTATTTTCAGGGGTGTGACAACTTATTTTATCAAATTCTACTTGTCAATTAAAAACTATCTCAAAAGCTATATTTATTAAATCAGGTCTATCTCTTTGAATAGCCAATTTATCTAGGTGTGTGATAACTTTTTTTGAATAATCTATAAATTTATCAATACTTGTAGTATTTTCCACTTCATTACTCTTTAATTCTAATTTATATTTTTCTAGCTTAATATTTTCTAGCTCTTTATTTTTTGCTTCAAGCAATATAGGAAAATTTATAACTTTATCTATGTTATCTAATATTTCACTTTCCTTAGCTATTAAATTTTTTAAATACTTTTTATAATCTATAGTTTCTTCTTCCAATTCTTTTTTTCTTTCCTCATAAACTTCTTTAGATACTTTTTCATATAAATTTAAAATATCATTGTTTATTTTTAAACTTCTAAAACTTCTAATAATTTTTTCATGAGTTTCTTCTCTTTTTAAACTGTAATTTATATGCTTTATTTTTCACTTTCATTTACATACATAGTAATAATGAAGCTTACCACTTCTTCATCTAGAAGTACTTGCAGTTAAAGTTCAACTACATAAAGGGCATTTTAAAACTTTAGAATAACAATAATCAGGATTATAACTTTTTCTATTCTTTATTATTGGTTGATTTATTGTAATTTCTTTTCAATTTCAACTATATTCTATTCTTAATGGATTATCCTCTATAATTATGATTTTTCATCTATTTGCTTTATTCCAAGTTACTATATCTACTAATCATTGGTAAGGTGTTTTAATTGGATTATATCAAGTCCATTTACTTGAGATAACTCAAGCATAAATTGGACTTTTAATATATACTTGCATCTGTTTAACTGTAAGTGCTTTATTACTTTTTGATTTATATCATTTTAAATTTATATCATTAACTATTTCTTCATCTGATAAATTTCATTCAGCTCTTTTTCTAAATATTTCTTGTATCCACTCTCATTCTATAGGGTGTTTTACTTGTATAGTTGCTTTTCATTTATTTATTTTTACTTTTTCATTTAAGTATCAAAAATTTGCTTGTCTTACTTTGTATCACATTTGCTCTAATTGTATCTCTCTTGGTATTGTTCTTTGAATGATTTTTTTTCACTCTATTTTTGCTTGAGTACTTATCATTACTTCTGCATATTCACTAGTATTTTCTATATTCCATGCATACTGTCACATTTCTACTATATCATTATGCATTACTATAACATTTCATTGAATAATATTTTTACTATCTCTAAGTTCTATATTTGATTTATATAAATCTTCCTTAAGGTCTGAATATACTCAATATCATTGTCTTGAAAATCTATCAATATCAAATATTATAAAGTAATCTACTTTATTTTCTTTGGAATTATTTATTGCTTCATCAAAAATAGGTCTACTTTTTTCTTTTCAAGTAAAAGTTTCTTTATACACTCGTAAAACAACTATTCAATTATTTTTACAATATCTTCTACAAGCTAATTCTTGATTAGTCAAACTATCTCAATCTTGCTCTTGCTTTGATGTTGATATTCTACAATAAATAATTCACTTTTTCATATACTTAATTAATTATATTCTATTTTTAGTTTCCGTTAGTTCTATATAATTTTCTTTTAAAACATTATAAATTTCTTTAAAATATAAATATTCTCAAGAAAGTCTATCTACATTATAAGTTATAAAATAATTTACCTTATCTTCTATGGCATTATTTATTGCTTTATCAAGAATTGGTCTATATTTTTCCTTTCACGAACTTTTTTCAATATATATTCATAAAATTTGTATTCTATTATTATTACAGAAATTTCTGCATGATAATTCTTGTTTAATTAAACTATTAGTTTCTTGTTTTAATGTAGATACTCTACAATATATAATTGCTTTTTTCATTTTTTTATAATTAGACTTGTTTAAGATTAACATATTGTCATTCCTGCGAAGGCAGGAATCTATTAAAATGTAAAATACCTTTTAATTTATATAGCTTAAAATAAGGAAATTTTTTTTACTGATTCCTGCCTT
>Ga0172373_10009663_pt1 | contig 11934 bp, 7 predicted proteins | sample Lak10m_2_FD_114546 | JGI IMG/M metagenome (GOLD analysis project Ga0172373, IMG submission 114546) | Freshwater microbial communities from Kabuno Bay, South-Kivu, Congo - kab_092012_10m | ecosystem: Environmental > Aquatic > Freshwater > Lake | place: Democratic Republic of the Congo: South-Kivu... | reverse complement strand
TATTTCAAAAATTGGTGTTAAATACGTGTTTACAGTATCTGGTGCGGGAGACTTGCACTTATTAGATTCTATAAAAAAATCAAAACACTTAAAATATATTTGCAATCATCATGAACAAGCTTCTGCAATGGCAGCATATTCATATTCTAGAGCTACGAAAAACATAGGTGTTTGCATTGTCACAACAGGTCCCGGTGCAACTAATGCTATCACGGGAATGTTAGACTGTTGGGTGGACTCTGTTCCTGGCTTGTATATTTCAGGACAAGTTCAAAGAAAATATATGATTGGAACAACTAATGTAAGACAAAATGGCATACAAGAAATAAATATAATCGATATGGTGAAACCAGTAACAAAATATGCAGTTGTTATTGATGATCCTTACAAAATAAAATATTATTTACAGAAGGCTCTGCATTTAGCTAAAAGTGGGCGTCCAGGTCCAGTTTGGCTTGATATACCAATGGATATACAATCTAGTATAATTGATGAAAAAAAATTAAAAGATTATATCCCTGTAAAAGAAACAAAAACCAATAAAATTGAATATTCCCAAATTAAACGAATAATTGGACTAATTAAAAATTCCAAACGACCAATATTGTTGTTTGGACACGGTGTAAAAGCAGCTGACGCAGAAGAGTTATCTAAAAAATTAATAAATTTATGGCATTCTCCTATCTGTCTAGGTTGGAATGCTTTGGATTTAATTCCATCAAATCATAAAAGATACGTTGGTAGATTTGGAACTTATGGTCAAAGGGGGGCTAATTTCGCTGTTCAAAATAGTGATTTACTTATTAGTATAGGTTCAAGATTAAATATTACACAAACCGGATATGTTTATTCTGAATTTGCTCGTGAAGCTAAAAAAGTATATGTGGATATTGATCCTAATGAATTACTAAAACATCCTATAAAACCTGATGAATCAGTATGTTGTGATGCCAAACTTTTTTTAGAAAAACTAATTTTATATTTAAAAAAACAGGATTTATCACATATTAACTCGAATGTTGAAAATTGGGTAAAGCTTACTCAGACATGGAAAAATAAATATCCGGTTGCACTTCCAGAATACGCGAACAATAAGAAATACCTGAATACTTTTACCCTAATTGATCTACTAACTAAGTCTTTAAATGAAGGAGATGTAATTATACCAACTGCTAGTGGTTCTGGATTTACAAGTTTTCATCAAGCTGCTAACGTAAAAAATAAACAACTTATTTTCACATCAAATGGCTTTGCTGAAATGGGATTTGATATTCCAGGTGCTATTGGCGCTGCTGTTGCAACAAATAAAAAAGTATGGCAGACAACAGGTGATGGAGGAATTCAAATGAATATCCAAGAATTACAAACGTTAAAACACTACAATTTACCTGTAAAAATTTTTATACATAGTAACGAAGGCTACTTAACAATAAGACATACTCAGAATGGCTTATTTAATGGAAGTTATTCAGGAAGTAGTTCTGAAAGCGGAGTAACATTACCTAATTTTAAAAAATTAACATCGGCTTATGGTATTCCATTTTTCAAAATAAAAAATGTGAAAGAATTTAACTCTGTTATTGAAAAAATAAAAAAAATTGATGGCCCAACAATATGTGAAGTAATTATGGATCCGGCACAACCATTGATACCTAAAACATCATTTAAAATTTTACCCGATGGGCGTTTAATTTCACCTCCAATAGAGGACCTTTTTCCTTACTTAGACAGAGAAGAATTCAAACAAAATATGATTATTAAACCTATTGAGGATTGACTAAAGTGAATAAAAAAATTAACTATCTTAATATACAAAAATGGAGCGTTGACGCCTTCATGAAAAGTGGCATTTCATATGAACACGCCTTGGTTATTTCAAAGTCATTAGTCGACACTTCTCTTTGGGGTATTGATTCTCATGGAGTTGCAAGAATAACACATTACTTAGGTAGGCTAGAAAACGGAACAATAAATAAAACGCCCAATTTAAATTTAATAAGAACTGCTGCTGCTACAGCGCAATTGGATGGAGATGACGGACATGGTATTGTTATAATGACAAATGCCACAATGCATGCAATTGAAATTGCCAAAGAATCAGGAGTTGGTGTTGTAGGTGTTCATAATTCATCACATTGTGGAGCCATAGGTTTATATACAAGACAAATTACCGAAGCAGGAATGGTCGGCATGGCATTTACACATGCCGATGCTTTAGTTGTTCCTCATGGTGGTAATAAACCATTTTTTGGTACTAACCCAATTTCTATTGCTTTTCCAACCGAAAATAATGACGAACCTATTTGTTTGGATATGGCAACTAGTATTGTTCCGTGGAATTATATGATGAATGCTAAACGAGAAAAATCAAAAGTTCCTTTTGGATTAGGTGTTGATAAACATGGTAATGACTCAGAAAACCCAGAAGACATTATAGCGGTAAAACCAATGGCAGAACACAAAGGATACGCTTTAGCATTTTTAATTGATATGCTTTGCGGTCCTTTAAATGGAATGAATTTTGGGCCAAACATGACATCAATGTATAAAGATTTGAATAAAAAAAGAAAATTAGGCTCATTGATTTTAGCAATTGATCCGGCTCGCTTTGGAGGAAAAGATAATATTAGAATGGTTGGAACTGCAATTATTGACCAAGTTAGAGAACATGGAAAAAATGTGCTTTTTCCTGGACAACCAGAATATATTTGTAAAAAAACAAGATTAGAGAATGGTATCCCACTAACCCAAGCAATTATTGATGATTTCCAAAAATGGTCAATAAAACTTGACATAAACTCATTAATATTAAATGATTGAAGCTGTAATATTCGATTTTGACGGTGTAGTAGCCGATACCATGAGAGATAATTATATTTCTTGGAAAGAGGCATTTTCATTATATAATCTTGAAATAGATGCTGAAGAGTATTACAAACTGGAAGGAATGGGGCGCTTTCAAATCGCAGATTATTTTATTAATGAATATAATCTCAATCCATATATAAGAGATGAAGTTGTAGATCTAAAAGAAAAAAATTATAAAAACAAAAATCATTTTAAGATATATGATTATGTGGAAGAAATTTTTTCTTTCCTTATTGAAAAAAATATTCCAATAGGGATAGTAACAGGTGCATCCAAGGTTCGTATTAACGAACACTTAAATAATAATTTAAAAAACAAGTTATCCATTTTAATAACAGCTGATGATGTAATCAACACAAAACCTCATCCTGAACCGTACATCAAAGCTGTATTATTCTTAAACAAAAAACCTGAAAAATGCTTAGTAATTGAAAATGCAATTTTAGGAATTGAATCAGCTAAATCTGCAGGTTGTACATGTTTCGCATTGGAAACTACCTTAGATAAAGTTCAATTAAAAAATGCTGATAAAATTTTCTCCTCTCATTTTGAACTCTTAATACAACTCAAATCTCTTTTTAAACATTAGAGGATTTTTTACGTTTTAACAAATAATCAGTAACTATCAATATGATGAAAATCAAAAGCGAGATCATAGATACTATTGCTCCTATGTTTTTAAATCTAGGGGTGAATTTTAGTTCCACTATATTATTCCCTTTCTGAGTCATTAATCCGGTCAATCCACAATTCAATCTATATAACTTAACATCTTGTCCGTTCAAAGTAGCTTTCCAGCCTTCATCAAAAGGAATAGAGAAAAATAAAATTTTTGAATCAGTTGTGTTGACATTTCCTATAATATTGTTTTCTGAAAACTTCGAAATTTTAAATTCGTCTCTTTTTAATTCATCACCATAAGCTTTATAATTTTCAAATGTTACTGGCGCTAATGTATCTGCTATATTGAATAATTTAATCTCGTTAAATGCAGTCTTGTCTTCGTTCCCAATCACACATGCTCTTAGCAAACAGAAATCTTTTTGTGTAGGTGATAGTGTTTTAAACTCATCTTCGCCAATACCTTTATTATAAGTGAAACCAAATGGTAAAGCAAATTTATTTTTAAACACTGTTACATCACCAAACTTAGCTATTGAATCAAATCCCATATTTTTCACAGCACTATCAGTACGCTTAGATAACCAATATTTACCGCTAGCAATTGAAAATAAAATTGGTATATCGCCTAAACCCTTTGCCCAGCGTGTAGCATTTTCATCCTTCGGATCTATCACATTTAAATCACCTAAAAATTTTATATAATTTTTTTGATTAAATGAAAAATAAGACGAAGTCCCATAATAACCTTGAACCTTTGCATCATTAATACTCGAATGAATGGCTAATCCGGAACTATAATCTTTATTTAACCTATAAAAACTCTTATCTATTTTTTTCAAATAACTCACAGCGTCTACTGTATAATCATTATATCCAACTTTTTCTTTTAAAACCTTATGGGTTATGACATCTCTTTTATTGACTGTGATACCAGAAAAGTAGGTTATTTCGATGACACACAAAATCAACAATAAAATTTTAGAAATATGTTTTAAAGATGAGTTTTGGCTTAAACCAAACAATAAAAAAGCATAAGAAAAAATTAGAAATGTGGCAAAAGAACGCAAACTAGTGTTAATTGCAGCTTTAAATTGAGTAGCAGGTGTATATAAAAAGAATAATAAACACAAAACGGTGAGCCCTAATACAATTTTATTAAGTTTACTTTTTTGCTCAATATGATGTATGGCACGGGCTGAAAACATAACCATAAAAAATACAACGACTAAAGAAAAAGTTCTAAAATAATCTCCTGAAAATGCCCAAAAAGCATAACGGAAATAAGGAAAGATAATAGGTAAACAAAATATAAATGTCAGAATTCCATAAAAATACCTTTGACGCTTACTTAATGAACTAAAAAAATGTGGAAATGTAACTAGCGAAAATATTCCACAATAAAACAAAGGGGCCTCTAAATAATTTTGCCAGCCTTTAAAATTATTGCCTGTCCCCAACATATCGCTACCGAAACTTCTAAATATTGTTGTGAATCTTAAAATAGGTTCGGCAGGTTGAAATAATCCATGTTGTTGTAAACGTGCAAACAAACTTGCCTCACCTCCCACACGTGGACTTTCGGTATATTGCAATACATCGGCAAACAATTGATATGAACTCATAAATACTCCTAATACAGCTAATCCAATTGTTTTTAGTATAAAAATAAAAAACTGCTTTTTATCTTTTTGATGAATATCATGATATCTAACGATAGCATATGCGGCTAATACAATAGTGTACATGAATAGAAAAAATGGTTGTAAAAAAGCCATTAAAGTAATTCCAACAACTAACCACAAAAACTTCTTATGATTTAACCATCTTTCAAAACCATAAAGTATTAAAGCTGCATAAACCGCTTCCATTGAAAAAATAGTCCAACATCCTCCTAAAATTACAAACCCAGAAAAGGCATATAAAAAGGAAAACACTAAACTTGAGTAATTAGATAATTTTAATTCTTTTAAAAACTTATAAAAAATAAAACCTGCTAAGAATATCTTAACTATCTCCATAAATACCAATCCATAAGGTATTTGAGATTTATCGAAATACATTAAAGCGTTTGTAAAAACATCTCCTAACCAAAGAGGAAATAAATTTTGTCCCATACCTTGGGCGAACGACCAACCTAAGGTAGACTCATTTTTTAAATAATCAGAGGTTCCTGCAACCCAAGGAAAATAAATATTTAAAGAATCACTTCCTATATCTCTAAAGAGATACACTTTTTTAAAACTAATAAAATCTTTGAATACAATGTAGGCTACTAAAGATATAATTCCTAATAAATAAAATAACTCTTTCCCTTTAATGTACGAATCATAAATATTAGTGTTCGATAAACTATCTGTTGAGACTTTATTGATGTTTTTTTTTGACATATACTTTGATAAAAAGGCGCTATTTAATCATTAGTTCCTGAATCTATGAGGTAAGTAATTTTGATTTAACTATTTGCCGATACAAAATTTACTGAAGATATTATCCAGTAAATCTTCGTTTGTAACCTGACCGGTAATTTCGCCTAAGGCTTCTAATGCGTATCTAATATCTAAAGCTAAAAAATCGCTTTGAATATGATTACTCAAACCCTCATTTACTTTTACTAGAGCTTTTTGAGCATTTTTTAAAGCATTAACATGACGTGAGTTAGTAACAATAGTTTCGGTTGTATTAACTGTTCTAGTATCAAACAATCCTACTAGTTTATTTTTCAATTCATCAATATTTGTTTCTTCTTTTGCTGATATAAATAAAACATTTGGAACATCTCCAAATTCTTTTTTCAAATCTTCTAAATTTTCAAAATCAATTTTATTACCTACTACCAGCAACTGTGAAGAGCCTATATGCTCTTTAATCACATTCATTTCTAATTCCAAATCTCCCCTGCTCAATTCATGTGTATCAAATAAATAAATAATGATAGCTGATTTTTTAATCACTTCAAAAGCCTTGTTTACACCTATTTGCTCAATCACATCTGTTGTGGTTCTAATTCCTGCTGTGTCAATAAAACGAAATAAAACACCATCTATAATTAATTCGTCTTCAATAACATCTCTTGTTGTACCAGGTATATCGCTAACAATGGCTCTATCGTCTTCTAATAAAATATTTAATAAAGTTGACTTTCCGGCATTTGGTTTTCCTACAATAGCAACCGGAATTCCATGTTTAATCACATTCCCAACCTCGAAACTCGCTACTAACTTTTCGATAATAGTAAGAATTGTGTTTATTAGTTTTTTAAGGTCAGTTCTATCGGCAAATTCTACATCTTCTTCACTAAAATCTAATTCCAATTCAATTAAGGACGCAAAATTCAATAAATTTTCTCTTAAAATCGCTATTTTGTTACTTATACCACCTCGCATGTGTTGCATAGCTACTTGATGCGAGGTTGCTGAATTACTCGCAATTAAATCTGCAACAGCTTCAGCCTGACTCAAATCCATCTTCCCGTTTAAAAATGCTCTTAGTGTAAATTCGCCTTGTTGTGAAGGGCGTGCACCGTACTTAAATAAAATTTGTAAAATTTGTTGTTGTATAAATACAGAACCATGACATGAAATTTCTATTATTTCTTCACCAGTGTAAGTATTGGGAGCTTTAAAAACAGTAACCAGAACTTCATCAACTACAACATCATTTTCAGCTATTAACCCAAAATGAACCGTATGACTCGGAGCATGAGCCACTTTTTTAGGTGTTAAATCGCGATTTTTAAATATTTTTTCCAAAATAGCAATGGAATTTGAACCGCTTAATCTTATAACTGCAATAGCCCCAGAACCGTGAGGAGTAGACAAAGCTGCTATTGTATCATTATTAATACTATATTTCGTCATAAAGAAAATTATAAACAAATTTATCATTTATTTTGATTGACACCTAATCTTAATTAAATCACTAGTAAGTTTTTTTAATAACTTTCAATTTATAATAATTAGCTTGGGTATTCTTTTATGTTGCATTTAATAGATTTAATAGTCATCCTGTTGAAAAAATTGGATATGATTTTATGAAAAAAATTACGTAAACATGACTCCAAAGAGGAAATTAATGCTCAAATCAGACTAAATAATTAAGCATTAATGTCATTTTAGATTGTTATTGTGCCTTTAATAAAGCGCTACTTTATTAACAAAAATTTACGTGTAGAAAAAATTCTATCATAGAAATGCTACAAATCGCCTTTAAATGATAAAATAATAAATTGTTGTTAAAAAATAAGGATTTATGTTTAAATTAGCGCATCTCAAATAAACAATAAAAAAATCAACACTATAATAAAATTAAAATGGGCGTTTTAGTCGGAAAAAATTCAAAAGTAATAGTTCAAGGTTTCACAGGTGGAGAGGGTACTTTTCATGCTACTCAAATGATTGAATATGGTACTAATGTTGTAGGCGGAGTAACTCCCGGAAAAGGTGGTTCAACACATTTAGACCGACCAGTTTTTAACACAGTTAAAGATGCTGTAGAACAAGCAGGTGCAGACGTATCAATTATTTTTGTTCCGGCAGCTTTTGCAGCTGACGCTATCATGGAAGCAGCTGATGCAGGTATAAAAGTTATTATTTGCATTACCGAAGGGATTCCTGTAAAAGACATGATTACCGCTAAAGAATATATTAAAGGCAAAAATTGTCGTTTAATTGGTCCAAACTGTCCTGGTGTTATTACTGCCGGTGAAGCTAAAGTTGGTATCATGCCAGGATTTGTATTCAAAAAAGGACGTATCGGTATTGTATCTAAATCAGGCACATTAACTTACGAGGCTGCAGATCAGGTAGCAAAAGTTGGTTTAGGAGTAAGTACTGCTATTGGTATTGGAGGCGATCCAATTATCGGAACTCCAACTCGTGATGCTGTAGAATTATTAATGAACGATCCTGAAACAGATGCAATTGTAATGATTGGTGAAATTGGCGGAAGCTACGAAGCAGATGCTGCACGTTGGATTAAAGCTAATGGAAATAAAAAACCTGTAGTTGGATTTATAGCAGGTCAAACAGCACCAAAAGGACGTACAATGGGGCACGCCGGTGCTATTGTTGGCGGACACGATGATACTGCGCAAGCTAAAATGGCTATTATGCGTGAATGCGGAATTCACGTTGTCGAAAGTCCGGCTAGTATCGGAAAAACAATGGCTGAAGTATTAAAAACTGTAAATGTTTAATTTATAACTATATAAAATAAAAGGGCCGATTAATTCGGCCTTTTGTTTTTTATATGACTCTTAAATTTTTTCAATGTGAATCAAATCAAAATCACCTTTTGCATATTTATTTTTCTATTAAGTATCTTTCAAATACAAGCACAATCTGTTAAAGATTCATGCGTTCGTATTTTGATGGTTGGTTTTCATGGAAGTGGACAATTGCCTAAATATGATTTAGAAAAAAGATTTGGCTCAAATATGAGTGCCGGAATGACTTTTAGTTGGAAAACAAAACATAATATTTTATTTGGATGTGAGGGAAGTTATTTTTTCGGTAATCACGTAAAAGAAGATGTTGTTGCAAACATGAAAAATGAAGATGGATTTATAGTTGATAATGAAGGATACCCTGCTGACTTGCGACTTACAGAGCGTGGATGGAATATTTATGCAACACTAGGCTATGTGTTTTCAAAATGGGGAAACAACCCAAATTCAGGCATATTTGTAACTATTGGTTCAGGATGGACTCAACATAAAATAAAGTTATATGATGCAAATCAAAAAATAGCTGCTGTTAGCGGTGATTTACAAAAAGGTTATGATCGCCTAAGTGGCGGCATTGGATTAACTCAATTCATAGGCTATAAATATATCAGCAATAATCGTTTAGCTAATTGTTATGCTGGTTTCGAATTTTATGAAGCTAAAACTAAGAGCTTAAGAGAATTTAATTATGACACAGGTTTACGAGACACTAAAAAACGATTAGATATACTTATAGGATTTAGATTTGGCTGGATTCTTCCACTGTATAAAAGAACAAAAGATTTTTATTACTTTTAATAATAATGCAAAATTATCTAAAATAAGCCCACATCACTTGTACTTACCCAACCTTCATTCCCATTTTCCAATTTAATATTAGTCCATTCTGGATTTGTATCTAATACTTTGACTTTTGTCCCCTCATGTAAATTAAATTTTTTAGTTGAACTAATAATTGGTTCATCATATATTTTTGATTCTCGCTCTAAAATAATAGCAAAATTAATATTACTCTTTTGACTTAACGCAGTATAACCAAACATCATTGAACCTATAAACAAAATGATAAAAAATACTGATGAAAAAAATCCAATTCGTTTTTGAATATTTTGTTTAGTAACTAAAAACTGAAACGCAAATACACATGCCAGTGATAAACTAAAAACACTTAACCAAGCCCATCCTTTTGTTGAAAGAACGGATACGATTCCGGTTTTAATGATGCCTGTAAAAAAACTTTCTTTACTTTCAATTTTATCAATTATTCTTTCATTAGCAATTCTAAGGTTCGTTTTTATGTCAGTATTGTTAGGTTCTAATTTGTTAGCGTATTCATAATAATAAATTGCCTTACCAATTTGATTTGATTTATAATATGCATTACCTAGATTGTAATACAGCTTGTATGATTCTAAGCCATTATCAAGTATATTTTCATAATATTTAATTGCCTCTGTATAGTGTTTTTGAGAATACGCCTTTTCTGCATTTAACTGTAATTGGTTGTTAGAAAAAATTACAATTGAAAAAAACAAACCAACAAGGCTTAATATAAATCTGTTTAAACAAACCAATGATTTCATTTTCTTTACTTTTAGTGTAACTACATAATAAAAATTTGATCGCTTATCAAATTGCATCGTTTTCGATTTATTTTTTTATTTGATTTTCAATTTGTGAAATTAAATCTACCGTTTCACTGTAAACCTCTTGCAAATTATCAGTTACTGCACTCGGTGCATATTTTGCAAATTTACACGTATTTAATGTTTCAATAACTCTTTTAACGGTTTGTTCATTAATATGATTAATTAATAACATCTCGGTAATTTTATCCTTAGTTAGCTCTGCTACAGTAATTGAAAATTTATCTCCTATGTATTTACTCAAAGCATTTAATACTTCTGTAAAAAACAAATCTTTATTTCCTGAATTCATTTGTTTTTCAGCAACAGACAATTGTTTTTTTGCAATTTTCGCAGCTTTACGCTGTTTTACAAGTACCAAATCACTATTGGATTTTTGATTTTGTTTTAAAACGTAAAGACTAATGCTAAACACTAAAGAAATTACAATCAACAGTAAATAATGATTAAATGATGCAAAGAAATCTGCCTCTTTTTTTTGCAATTTTAAATCACCGGTCTTAATATATCGAATATCGTTATCAGTTTCTTTAATTTCCTTTTTAGTTTGAGAGACAATATGTGCTGAATTGGCATCTCCTTCCAAAACAGTTAGTTTAATATCGGGAGATGGAATTGTAACATATTGTTTTTTATCGGCATCGAAATAACTAAAATTTAACTCGTTTAATACAAACTCTCCTTTTTCTCTTGGTATAATTAAATAATCAAAAATTTTAGAACCACTAACTCCACCTGCTGTTTTTATAGTTTCATTAATTTTTGGATCATACGTTTCAAAACTCTCAGGTAAATTTAATTTCAAAGGTTCAACTAATTTCACATTACCTTTTCCGGTGATTGATATTTTTAGATTAACTGCCTCATTAGCCTTAATTCTATCTTTATCAATTTCTACTTTGTAGGAATAACTGCCAACTGCACCGGTGAAATTATTTGGTTTATTTTGTGATGGTAATTCAAGCACATCTACTTTTACCGGTTTACTTTTTAATTTCACCACTACATCTTCATACCCTCCTGCTCCAAAAAATTGCTCAAAAATATTTCTAGGTTGTCTTTTAGTTTGTTTACGAACGATACAATCCAACTCCACAGGCTCTATAGTAATTAAACCAACTCGCTGAGGAAATAAAAAAACTTTATTGTAATCAGCTACATAATACATCACTCCATTAATATTTTCCTGTTTTAAATTAATCTGTTGATTCCCATTTTCTTGTTGCGACCAAAATCCATTATAAGGAGGAAATTTCACATTTTGAAATCCTCTTAAATCTACCCTCGAATATACTTTTTGAGTTAATGTTAACTGTTCTCCTAAATAACATTTGGTTTTACTTAAAAATGTTTTTACAAATAATTCATCGCTACTTATTTCACCATTATTATTACCTTTTTCCTGATTTTGATATGATTGATTTGATGAACCTGATGCGCCTCCGTTATGCTGAACACTTCCCTTAACCGCCTCAATTACAATTGGTTTTGTTTCGAATTTTTTATTACCTGATATGACAGTAGCCGCGCCTATTGTGAAATTACCTTCTTTTATGGGAGCTAATAAAAAAG
>Ga0172373_10009657_pt1 | contig 11940 bp, 12 predicted proteins | sample Lak10m_2_FD_114546 | JGI IMG/M metagenome (GOLD analysis project Ga0172373, IMG submission 114546) | Freshwater microbial communities from Kabuno Bay, South-Kivu, Congo - kab_092012_10m | ecosystem: Environmental > Aquatic > Freshwater > Lake | place: Democratic Republic of the Congo... | reverse complement strand
ACAGACTTCTGAATTATTATTACGATGTCAGTCTGAGCCTGTCGAAGACTAACAATTTAACTTGCAATCACATTTCGACAAGCTCAATGTGACAATTTATTTGAATTTTTCAGAAGTCTCTAATATTGATTTCAATGGAGAATGTGAAATTTTTCTTTGTTTCTGCAAATTTATTGTCCAATTTTAACAATCCGCTTAAGGTAGTGCAGCGCCCTATTTCAACTTCAAATATTTATTATAGGAATCTATTATTATCCCCTCCCTAAGTGCAAACTCCGAAATTCTCATTTCATTTATTCCAAATACCTTGAAGATGTATTCGAGGATTAAAAGTCCTGCGGGAAGAATATCTGCGCGCTTGTCTTCCATACCGGGAATGGATAGTCTTTCATCGGTAGTTCTTTTATTCAGTACTTCATTCATAACCATTTGGAAATCATCAGCAGATATAACAAAGTCATTCATTGATTTTGGGAGTTTCATTTTATTTTTCGCAGCAAGTATAAATGCAACTGATTGTATAGTTCCCGAAGCGCCAACTGCTACCTCATAATTAACATCTTTATAAGGAATTGAATGTTCATTAAAAATATTTTGGATATAACGGCTGCATTCGTTAATATTTTTGTCTGTAAGAATATGATCAGGGAAGAACATTTTGGAAAGACGAACCGCACCAAGTTTCAGGCTATCAACAAATTTAATTTCTCCGGCTTTTGAATAAATGATCTCGGTGCTCCCCCCGCCAATATCAAAGCTGATTGCATTTTTATCCTTTAGATCCAGAGCCATATTCATTCCGAGATAGATAAGTCCGGCTTCTTGCTTGCCATCAATCACTTCAACTGATAATCCGGTTTCTGCTTTCACGCGTTCAATAAAATAGACTTTGTTTTGCGCTTCACGGATTGCGCTTGTTGCCACGGCTCTTGGCTGGGAGTGGTAATAATCCGCAAGCTGTTTAAAATTATTTAATAGATAAATTGTCTTTTGAATATCCGCTTCAGATATTTCGCCCATACTTCTTTCAGAACCGGTAGCTAATCTTACTACCTCTCTTTCTTTATCGAGATATTTGAATGATCCGTCTTTTCTTATTTCAACAATAATCATGTGAAAAGAATTCGTCCCCATGTCAATTGCTGAAAATCTTAAAAGTGCTTTCATTTTTTTAAGTTATCTAAAACAGATTTGCAAAGTTGAAAAACATCGTACGGGGTGATATCATCTATCAATTCTGATTTACGAAAGAAAAATTTATTGAGACCAATCGGCGCCCAGTTCAGCGGGTTTGTTGGTCCAAAGATACTTATCTGCGGAGTTTCTGTTGTGCCGGCGGCGTGCATTACTCCTGTATCATTACTAATAAATAAATCACTTTTAGAAATTAAAGATGCAACGGCGGTTATCCGCTGATTCAGAAAAGTATAAATTTTAATCGGAGAGTTTGTCAGGATAAAATTTATTTCATCTCTATCAGTATCAGTGCCGGTCAAATAAAATTTTACTTCATATTTTTTTTGAAGTAACCCGATCAGCGTTACGTAATTTATTAGTGACCATTTGTTTTGCGGTTTGCCGGCACCAACATGCAGACCGACAAGATATTCTTTCCCGTCCCGATTAATTTTAGAAATAAAATTATTCGCAATAAGTTCATCATTCCGATCAACGGTTAATTCTGATCTGTAGTCTTCGGTTGAAATACCAAAGGGGCGAACTATATCAAGAATCCGATCAGCGATATGACAGTCTTGATGTTTTCGCCAATCAAGAATTATTCTTCTATCAAAAAGAAAAGCACTATCATTAATCTTGCCGTCCAAAGAAGCCGGACCAATCCTGATTTTCGAGTTAGAAATTCGCGCAAGCAAATTACTAGTTAAAGAAATTGAAACTGTCACAGGCACAATCACTACCTCATAATCAGTTCTAAGAATTTGATAAAGTTTTTTAAGGTAATTGAATTGAAACAATTTACTCTTATCGAACACAAACAACTTTGAGATAAATTTATTTTGTACTGCGGCGAAGTTCTGCGGACTTGCGATTAAACTGACATTTGCTTCAGGATATTTTTGTTTGACTGCCTTGAAAAGCGAAATACCGGCGAACATATCGCCGAGCTGATTATGCTGCCTGATGATGAGAAATTTTTTTGGGGTTCCTAAATCGAAGCTCTTATTTTCTTTAAGCGAGAGAAATATTTTTAGGAAGAATAATATTAAGCTTGAAAATATTTTTTCATACTTCATAAAATCTAATTACCGGCTTTTTTTTTCGTATCGTCATTAACTTCGGTGTAATGTGCATCTTCAATATCCCGATATTTACTTTGATCATTTTGCTGCCGGTACAGATTAGAATACTTTTTTCTTGAAGTATTCATTGACGCATTTAACATTTTCACATAACGAATGACCTTGTAAATAATATAAAATATCAAAAAGTAAATTATGAGTTTCAAAAACCCGGTCATTCCTGCTTCCTTGATTCTGGTTTAAAGTACTCAGTATATCCGCGATCTTCTCTGAATATCTGTTTGAAAAGTTCCGCAAAATCTTCTTCATTATTCACAAAGTCAATATCTGTCGAATTAACAATAAGCAAAGGGGTGGATTGATATCTAAAAAAGAAATGGTTGTAGGATTCGCTCAGTTCTTCGATATAACTCCTGTTTAAATTTCGTTCGATTTTCCTCGCACGTTTTTTAATGTTATACATTAATCTTTCAGGGCCGGATTGAAGATAGACCACGAGATCCGGTTTGCGTAAACTTCTGGCAAGCAGTGGAAAAATGGATTCGTATAATTTCAATTCTTCCGCACTCAAATTCATATAAGCAAAAATTCTATCCTTTTCAAAAATGTAATCCGAAACAATAAATTCGGTAAAGAGATTTTCCTGGTTAAGCTGCTCTTGTTGTTTATACCTGTTAATCAAAAAAAACATTTGTGTCTGAAACGCAAACCGTCTTCTATCAGAATAAAATTTTTCCAGAAATGGATTAACTTCAAATTCTTCAAGTATCAATTCTGAATTGAGATGCTCTTTTATTTTTTTAGCTAGAGTAGTTTTACCGGCACCAATTGCGCCTTCAATAGCAATATATTTAACTTCAGCACTTTCCAAATTCAAACCAAAATTGTTTTAAAATCTTCATTTATTTTATTTAGAATATTCTTTTTCTTCAGCCTTTTTAGCAATTCGCTAACTTCAGTTTTTAACACTGGATGAATCAAATTCGGTTCAATTTCAATTAATGGAACGAGCACAAAGTCACGTTCAATGATTCCGGAATGCGGGATGATTAATTCATTTTTATTATAGACAATATCGTTATAAAAAAGAATATCAAGATCCAATTCCCGAGGTCCCCATCGCTCTCGTTGAATCCTGCCAGTTTTATTTTCAATAGATTTTAAAAATAAAAACAAATCTTTTAGTAAGAATTTAGACTTAATTTTTATAACGGCATTTAAAAAGTTTTCCTGTTTAATTTCTCCCAATGGTAATGTTTCGTATATGGAAGATACATTTTCAATTGAACATGAATCTGACTTTTCAATCTCGTTAAATGCAGTACGAATGTTTGCTAACTTATCCCCGACATTTGACCCCATCCCGATAAAAACTGTATTCGGAAAATTTGTTATCTGCTGAATCAATTTCTACTTTATTTCACTCCGATTTTTTATTACTTCAACTTCTACACAATCTACAACACCTCCGAGAGGAGGATTATTTTTTCGGACACGAACTGCTATTTCATTAATTCCTACAAACCTCTGCATTAATTCGTTCGCAATTTTATTTGCAAGAGATTCAATGAGATAATGTTTTTCTTTAAGAGCAAGTTCATACATAAAAGAATAAACTTTATGATAGTCAATCGTTCCATTCAAACTATCTTTTGTAGCGGCTTTAGAAAAGTCAGTATAAATATCTACATCTGCTTCAAATTTTCCCCCAACGCTTTGCTCTTCCGACCGCACACCGTGATAGCCGTAGAAAGTCGCTTTTTTAATTCTGATTATATTCTGCATAAATACTTAAGAGTAGTAATGAAATTATCCTAACTAAAAATAGTGATTTTCGGCTAATAATCACTGCCTGAAATGAACTTGCTTATCTATTTCTTGATAATTTAAATAAACTTTCGAACGCAATTCCTGCTAATACTAATGCTGCGCCGGCAATATGCTGTGGCTGTAAACTTTCGCCGTAAAAAATCCATCCAATGATTATTGCAATAACTGGAGTAATAAAGGAGATTAATGAAAGCAATACAATATTTATTTTTTTCATTAACCAATAATAAGAAGTAAAAGTAATAACGCTTCCGAATAAAGCTAAATACAATATTGATAACACCGCTGGCATCGTTATCGTGATGTTATAAACATCTTCAAACCATAAACCTATAAACAAAAGAAATACTCCACCGATTACCATTGGGAAAAAATTCATTGACAAAGGGTGGAGGTGGGAGCCGTATTTTTTTATAACTACAGCTATAACTGCCTGCATAATAGCACTAACCACTACCGCAATCATACCGATCATATCATCTGATATATTACCGGTTAGATCATTTGAAAAAATTACGATAATTCCAATAAAGCTGATTATCATTCCAACAGTTTTTAAGAAACTTACCCGCTCTGTTTTAATTAAATAAAAAGTAAAAATTGCAACAAAAAAAGGATAGACTGCGAACAGAACAGCGGCTAATCCTGAAGGTATAAATTGTTCTGCCCAGTAAACTAATCCAAATGGTATCACAAATGAAAAAAATCCCATAAGTATGTAAAGAGTAACTGCTGCCTTGTCAAATTGAAAATGCAATTTGTTTAACTTTACAATAATTAGTATTGCAATTGCAGCTAGTATGAATCTAATTCCAGCAGAAAAAAGGGGGGTGAAGGATTCGAGTCCAATCCTAATTGCAAGCCAAGTAGAACCCCAAATCATACAGATCAAACCATAAACTAAAATTATTCTTAGTTTATCGTTCACTTAAATGATCCCTCATACAAATTACAGCAATCGACCTGCCGGATTTTTTTCCATCTCTTCTATATGAATGAAAAATATTTTTATAAGCGAATGTGCAAAGAAGTGATTGCTGGATATTACTTTTTTTTACGCCTCCCTCGACAAGGTAATCATAATTAATTCCTGAAACATTGAGAAGATATTTATGATCTTTTTTTTCAGAATATTTTTCGGGAAATCTTTCCGCAACTTCAATATCAACTTCGTAATTAACCTGACTGATACTCGGTCCGATATAACAAATCAATGTACTCGGGTCAGAATGAAAATCATTCACAAGCATGGAAATAGTTTTTAATAATATTTTTTGATAAGTTCCCCGCCAGCCGGAATGAACAGCAGCGATAACTTTTTTATTTTTATCATAGATTAAGATAGGAGTGCAGTCGGCAATACTGACAGCAAGTGTTAAACCACACTTGTCAGTTATCATTGCATCAGACTGCCCGCAATTTCCCGGTGAATTAACATAAGTAATCACATCGCTATGAACTTGGTTTTGAAACGCTGTTGCTTTTTCGGACAAATTTAGAGCGGCAAAAAATAAATTCCGATTTTCTTTTACGATTTGTTCATCATCACCAACATTGAATGATAGATTTAAGAAAAATGGTTCATTTCTCCGCGCACCAATTTTAGAACTAACTCCAGAAATGATATTCGGGTAAGCATTGAATAATTTTGGTCTAATAACTAAAGGCTGCATTAATAATCTTTTTTAGGATTATAAACTACAAAAACAGGACGAAGATTTGTAAATTTATATTTACAATCATTAGTATTCTTATCACTTTTATTTTATTAAGGAATGAATTGAAAATTTTAGTATGCAACGATGATGGGATTGATTCTCCCGGAATATTTACACTCGCAAAATCTTTAAAACAAATTGGAGAAGTAACCGTAGTAGCTCCGCGAAATGAGCAAAGTGCAGTTGGCCATGGAATAACAATGCAATACCCCTTGAGGGTTACAGAATATTTTAAAAATAATATTTTTTTTGGTTACGCTGTTGATGGAACTCCGGCTGATTGCATCAAAATGGGTATCAGGAATATTATGAAATCTTCCCCCGACCTTGTTGTTTCGGGAATCAATAATGGCTCAAATACAGCGATAAATATTATTTACTCAGGTACTGTTTCAGCCGCCAGAGAAGCGGCTATAATGGATGTACCTTCCATAGCAATTTCCGTGACAAGTCATGCTGCTAAAGATTTTACATTTGCCGGGAAGATTGCCCGATTGCTTTCTGCTGAAATTATTTCAAAAAATATTCCTGCTGGCACTTTGTTAAACGTAAATGTTCCTGCAATTCCGGAAAATCAAATTGAAGGAATAATGTTGACCAAACAGGGGAAATCAAAATGGGATGATATTTATGAAAAAAGAATTGATCCATTCGGTAAAGATTATTACTGGTTAACGGGTAACTTAATGGAATTGGATAATGAAGTTGATACTGATCAGGCAGCAATAAAAAAGAATTTTGTGTCAGTCACACCCATCCATTTTGACCTGACTGACTATGACACTTTTAATAATATGAGTCAGTGGAAGCTTGAAACTTTATTAAATGGCAAAAAAAATTAAGTACTTGCGGGTAAATTCTTTTACTTCTAATCCATTTGCTGGAAATCCTGCCGGTGTGCTGATGGGAGATAATCTTTCAGATTCTGAAATGCTTTTAATTGCGCGTGAGTTAAACTTTGCCGAAACCGCATTTATTTCTTCATCAAAAAATTGTAACTACAGACTAAGGTGGTTAACCCCAACTTCTGAAGTTGATTTATGCGGACATGCTACAATTGCCGCACTTCATTTATTAAAAGAAAATAACAAACTTGCGGAGAATCAAGAATTAATTTTTGAAACACGTTCGGGAAATCTGTGCTGTGGTTTTAAGCTGGGGAAATATTTTATGGAAATTCCGATCAAAATTATTGAAAGATTTGAAGAAGACAGAAACAATATTTTAAGTGCTTTAAGAATGAATGAGAAAATTGTTAATACTGATTTACCATTTTTGATTCATAATAGAATTCTTTTTATCGCCATTAATTTTTTAAGCGACCTTAATAAAGTATCCCCCAATTTTATTGAGCTAAGTAAAATCACAACAAATAGTTTGTTTAAGTCGATAATGCTTTTTACGCTTCAAACTAATGAAAGTGCAAATCAAGCTTACTCAAGATTTTTTGCTCCAGCCGAAGGGATTAATGAGGATATTGTTACTGGCTCAGCGAATGGTCCGCTTTTGTTAATTCTAAAAGAGTTAAAATTAATAAATTCAAATTCCCGGAAGATAATTTGTACTTTCGAACAGGGAGATATTTTAAACAGACCAGGTAGAGTTTCTGTTATGTATGACCAAAATAAAAACACACTGTTCATAATGGGGAATGCAGTGACTGTTGTAAGCGGGGAGTTTATAATCTGATGTTTGGCATTTATGATATTCAAATAAATTACTCATTCTCAGTTTATTTTCTAATTCTTGCAATAATTCTTCTTATTGGTTTTACTTATTTCATTCATAAAGTTACGGTACCGCCTTTAAGTACTTTCAAAAAGAGCGGGCTGATTCTGTTAAGATCAATTTCATTAATTTTGCTTCTCTTTCTTATCTTCGAGCCCATTTTAAGTTTTTCAAAAAAAATAGAAATCATTCCGAAAAATTTAGTTTTCATAGACAATTCTTCTTCTATTAGAATTGATGACGGTTCGGACCGCCTATCCAAAATACAAAATATTATAAACGACTTTTCCACTTCATCAATAAATTTTAACTTTCAAACATTTGGCAGCAGTATAAAAATAGTTTCTGAAGATAGTCTGTATAAAATTAAATATGATGAGAGATTGAGTAACTTTGAAAATATTTTCAACCAGTTAAAAAAAGATGAGGAAAAAATTACTTCAATCACAGTTATTAGCGACGGTGGAATCAATGACGGCAGCAGCCCAATATTTCAAGCAGAAAAAATAGGTGTCCCTGTTTTTACAATTGGTATCGGGGATACATCTACACGAAACGATGCTGAAGTAAAAAACATATTCACTAATAATTTTATATACTCTGAAACTCCAACTCAAGTGCTTGCAACAATCAGTAACCATAAGCTGAGCAGAGAAAGCACCACCCTCTCATTTTTAGAAAATGACAAACTGCTTGAACAAAAAATTATCACATTGAGTGAGGAGGGTGTGCAAACAGAAAAATTTGATTATACACCCCATTCTACCGGTGAGAAAAAATTAACAATTATTCTCGGGAAAACTGTTAATGAATTTTCAGATGCGAATAATAAAAAAATATCTTTTATAAATGTTCTAAATGATAAAGTCAATGTTCTGCTCGTGGCGGGTTCACCCTCTGCTGATTTGTCTTTTATAAAAACTTCTTTGTTGAGTGATAAAAACTTAAGGGTAAATTCAATTACACAAATATCGGCTGATAAATTTCTTGAGGATCATAATAAATCAAAACTAATAGACAGTGCCGATGTTTTTTATCTGATAGGATTTCCGGCAAAGAATACTCCTTCTGCCCTAATGAATGATATTTATTCTAAAATAAAAAACGACAGGAAACCATTCTATTTTGTATTATCAGAAAGCACTGACTATAATAAACTAAAAATATTTGAGCCGGTTCTGCCTTTTTCAATCAAGCGGGCGGGTACTGAACAGATTGAGGTGCAGCCAAATGTATCGGTAAAGGAAAGTGGAAATAATATAATTAAAAATGATGCAAATGATATAATTGAAGAGTGGAATAACCTGCCCCCTGTGCTTCAGAGAAATGCCGAGTTTATTGCCAAACCTGAAAGCGAAGTGATCATAAATTCCAGAATAAATAGTCTTCCAATTTCTAATCCGCTTGTGATCTCTTCGAATCTTGGCAGCCGCTCAGTTGCAGTTTTAGCAAAAGATATTTGGAAATGGAAACTTCAGGTTTCAGATAAAACATCCGACTTATTTGACAGATTCATTTTGAATTCGGTGCGCTGGCTAAACACAGATGAGAAGCAGAAAAAAGTACTGATAAAAACAAATAAAAAGTTTTATTCGGCAGGGGAGGTTATTGATTTTACAGCACAAGTTTATGACGAGTCGTTTAATTCTGTTAATGATGCATCTGTTGTTGTTAAAATAACTAATGGTAAAAATATTTCTGAAATTACTTTGACTTCGTTAATAAACGGACTTTACGAAGGGAAGTTTCAAACAAATAGCATAGGTGATTTTTCATTTAAAGGAACTGCTAAAAAAGATAATATTATTTATGGAAGTGATAAGGGCTCCTTTAATATCGGAGAGCTGGATATTGAATTGAGCGCATTCCAAATGAACAAGGAATTTCTTAAAACTTTATCTCTCCAAAGCGGTGCAAGATTTTATTTACCCGATAACTATACAGAAGTTTTTGAATTGATAAAAGAATTAACTACTCAATCTTCGAAACAAAAAGAAATCAAAATAGAAATTGCACTTTGGTCTTACGAATGGTTATTGGTAATCTTGATTTTTTCGTTAGCGATTGAATGGCTTTTACGTAAGCTGTGGGGTCTTCTTTAATTGTATGACTTTCCAATATGAATTTTATAAGCCTAAAAAATAATTTATTTGATTTTTTCCTTCCGAGATTTTGTCCAGGATGTAATTCCAAACTTGAAATTGATAGCGGAACGGTCTGCAGTGAATGCCTTTCCGCTATGCACCGCGTTACCCAAACAAGATTGATTTATGAGTACGATAAAAAATTTGCCGGGAAAAAACTTATAACTGATTTTATTTCACTATACGAATTTGAAAAAGGCAAAGAACTTCAAAATATTCTTCATTCTTTTAAGTATCAAAATAGATTTTTGATCGGAAGATATTTTGGTCAACTTCTCTATTCATCATTTAAAGAAAAAATTGATCTTTGGAAAATTGATTTCTTGATCGCAGTACCTCTGCATCATTTGAAAAAAGCTGAACGGGGATATAATCAATCGGATTATATTGTAAAAGGGATTTCATCTGTTTCAGGGATTCGTGTGAAAAATTTTCATCTTAGAAGGCAGCGCTACACTGAATCGCAAACTACTAAAACCAAAACTGAAAGAATGCTAAATATGGCTGATGCCTTCAAACCAAAAAAAGTAAAGCAACTTATTAATAAAAGAATTTTATTAGTCGATGATGTGATTACAACGGGAGCAACAATTTCGGAGTGTGCCAAAGCTTTATCTGAAAAGGGTGTGGATAAGATTTTTGCAGCTTCAATTGCAATTGCTTGAGAGCATATTACATTTTTTCGGGTGCGGATACGCCAAGAATAATTAATCCATTTCTTAATACTATTTTCACAGCTACAATCAACGCCAATCTTGCCTCTGCTAATTTCTTTTCAGAACCGATGATTCTGCAAACAGTGTAAAAGTGGTGAAACAACGCAGCAAGTTCTTCGAGGTAATTGCAAAGTTTGTTCGTCTCATAAAGCTCAGCACAGCTTACTACTTCGCCGCAAAACTGATGCAGCTTTTTAATCAAATCAAGTTCCTCTTCTGTTTTTAATAAATCAAGAGAATCAAAGGATGGGGAAATATTCTCGGTGCCTGCCATCCGTAATATGGAGCAAATACGTGCATGTGCATATTGTAGATAAAAAACAGGATTTTCATCAGAATGTTTTTTCGCAAGATTCAAATCAAAAATCATGTGCGAGCTTATGTTTCGCATATTAAAAAAATATCTGACTACGTCCGCACCAACTTCGTCAATTAACTCATCGAGTGTAATGAAGTTTGCCTTTCTTGTTGACATCTTGACTATTTCATCCCCCTGCAGTATAGTTACAAATTGGTAAATAAGTACTTTAACAATTGATTGATCATATCCAAGTGCTTTTATGCCGGCAAGAACATCGGGATAAGTTGCATTGTGATCTGAACCGAAAAGATCAACAAGCAGGTCATAGCCTCGGTCAAATTTTGTAATATGATATGCAATATCGGGAAGGCGGTAAGTTGGTTCACCCGAAGATTTAACAATTACTTTATCTTGTTCCTGACCAAGTTCGGAAAACTTTAACCAAATTGCTCCATCCTTTTCAAAAGAAAGATTTTTATTTTTGAATATTTTTAGGAGTGAATCGATTTTCTTTTCTTCATATAAAGAATTTTCGTTATAAAATATTTTGTGTTCGATATCCAGCCGCTTCAAAGTATTTTTAATATCATCGAAGATTTTTGCTTCTGCTCGTTGTTTAAAAATAGATTCAGCCGGCTGAGATTGAAGCGTATTTCCATATTGATCGAGCAATTCCTTTGCAATTTCTCTAATGTACTCACCTTGATAATAATCATCTGGAAAAGTTACTTCATTTCCCAAAAGCTGTAAATAACGTAGACGAACCGAATCACCAAGCACGCGCATTTGTCTTCCGGCATTATTAAAATAATACTCTCTATCAACGTCATATCCCACCCATTCGAGAAGATTAGAAATTGTATCTCCGATTACAGCATTGCGTCCGTGCCCTACTGTTAAAGGTCCTGTAGGGTTTGCTGAAACAAATTCTACATTAGCTCGCTTACCACTGTATTTTTTACTGCTGCCAAAATTATTGTTATGAAGATTTATTTCTTTTATAATTGCTGAAATGAATTTGGGATTAAAATAAAAATTGATAAACCCTGGTCCAGCAATTTCAATTTTAGAAATATCATCGGAAGAATATTCCAGATTAGAAATAATCTCTTCAGCAATTTGTTTGGGATTTTTACGGAGTTGTTTGGTCAACAACATTGCAGCATTTGTAGAATAATCACCATTTGTTCTAGATTTTGGAACTTCAAAGATTGGCTCAATATTATTTAGATATGGAAGTTT
>Ga0172373_10009655_pt1 | contig 11943 bp, 8 predicted proteins | sample Lak10m_2_FD_114546 | JGI IMG/M metagenome (GOLD analysis project Ga0172373, IMG submission 114546) | Freshwater microbial communities from Kabuno Bay, South-Kivu, Congo - kab_092012_10m | ecosystem: Environmental > Aquatic > Freshwater > Lake | place: Democratic Republic of the Congo: South-Kivu... | reverse complement strand
GCGCTCGATGTCGCTGTGCAACACGCGGGTCCGGCCTTGGCCGGGCACTGACGGCGGCAACTCCAGCATGACGACACCCTCCTTCCGGGGACCTCGAGGGGCAACATCGCCTCCTCAAGGCCTGTATCGGTCGGATGGGAGGCGATGTGATTCGGATCGGGTGACGGGTATCCGGTATTCAGTCGCAGAATTGAGTTGCATCGACCCCTAAAGCCGCTCAGCCCTGCTTTTGCAGCTTGGTGAGCTCAGCCAGGACCATTTCCGAGTGGCCCTTGGGGTTTACGTTGTCGAAGCGGCGGGCGATACGGCCCTGCGGGTCGATGATGAATGTATCGCGCCGGGCGATATCGAACAGCTTGTACTGCGGGTAACTGGTCAGCGAGCCATAGGCTTTGGTGACTTCGGTCGAGGCGTCTGCCAGCACCGGGAAGGGCAGGCTGTGCTCCTTGGCGAAGGCTTCCTTGGAGTCAATCTTGTCGACGCTGACACCGAGGATCACGGCATTGACGCGGCGGAACGCGAAGATGTTGTCGCGAAACTCGCAGGCCTGGGTGGTGCAGCCCGGGGTGTTATCCTTGGGGTAGAAGTAGAGCACGACCCACTTGCCGCGGTAGTCGGCGAGTGAGCGCCAGGCGCCTGTCTGGTCCTGCAACTTGAAGGCGGGGGCGGGCTTGCCGACTTCGGGCGCATTGGCGAGCGTCAGCACCGAGGCCAGGGCGAGCAAGGTCACGAAGAGGGCTTTGAGCGGCGCGGTGGTCATGGCGACTTCTCCTTAATGAAGCGGAGCGATGAGGTGTCTAGGTGGCGCGCCCGGCGAGATTCGAACTCACGACCCCTGCCTTCGGAGGGCAGTACTCTATCCAGCTGAGCTACGGGCGCCCGGCGTCAGTATACCCCGCGGGCGGGGCATCACGCCCCAGCTCTACGGTCGCCGGTCGAGGCTTGCGCGGTGCGGGCAAAAGTAATTGAATAGGTAATCTTGACGCTGCTTGACACAGCGTCGAGCACAACAAACGCTCGGGGAGACACCGTCAATGAACCCAATTGCCAAAGCCGTGGCCGCCACCCTCGTGGCCGGTTCACTTCTGTCCGTACCCTCGTTCGCCCAGGAAGCCGGTGGCATCCGCGGCAAGGTCACCGCCGAGGCGGCTGGATCGACGGTCGGGGGTATCACCGTGACCGCCACCAGCGACGTGATGCCGAAGCCGCGCACGGCGACCGTGCGCGCCGACGGTAGCTACAACCTGTCGCTGCTGCTGCCTGGTAAGTACACGCTGACCTTCAGCAATGCGGCAGGCGTATTGCAGCGCGTCGATGTCGAGGTGCTGCTCGATCAGACCTCCATCGCCGATGTGGCCCTTTCGGCCACCCGGGCTGAGGATCTGCAGGTCGTCACCATCGTCTCGACTGGCCTCTCCCGCCAGGGCAACGCTTCGCTCGGCAACTCGCTGAGCGCGAAGAACGTCGAGAGCCTGCCGGTCGGCCAAAGCTACCGCGACCTGCTGAAGCTGGTGCCGGGCGTGCAGTACTCCGAGAACGCGGTGCTCGGCCCCTCCGCGGGCGGTTCGGGCGTCGACAACAAGTACGGGTTCGACGGCGTGGACGTTTCGCTGCCCTTGTTCGGTAACCTCGCCGCCGACCCCTCGACCCATGACGTGGCGAACGTGTCGATGGAGCGTGGTGGCGTCAAGGCGGTGGGCTTCAACCGAGCCGGCGGTTTCTCGATCAATACGACCTCGAAGTCGGGCACCAACGAGTTCAAGGGTACGGTCGAGTACAAGGTGCAGCCGAAGAGCCTGGTCTCGAAGATTCGCGGTGTCTCCAAGTATTCGCTCGACCAAAGCTGGATCAACGCCGGTTTCGGCGGGCCGATCGTCGAGGACTCGCTGTTTTTCTACGCCTCGTACTACCGACCGGAAGTCACCCGCGATAACCCGACCACGGCCTACGGCGCAGTCAAAGATTACGAGAGTATCCGCAACGAATACTTCGGCAAGCTCACCTGGGCGCCGACGGAAGATCTGCTGTTCAACGTCAGCCTGCGCACCTCCAAGCGCGAGGGCAACGGTGCCGGCATCGGTTCGCTCGATGCCGACACGGTCTCGACGGGCGAGCGCTCTGAGCAGAGCATCCTGACCCTCGATGGTTCGTGGATCGCGAGCGAAAACACCTCGGTCAGCTTCAAGTTCGGCAAGTTTGATCTGGAGACGGCCGGCACGCCCGACAAGGTGCTGTCGTTCGTCGGCAAGCCGGGGGATAAGCTCAACATCGCCGATCTGACCAACGCGGGTCGCTTCACGGTGCCGACGCTGCTCGCGACAGCCACGACCCCGGCGCAGATTCTCTTCAACCAGCAGGCCCAGCTGCTGATCAACCAGTACGGTTACACCAACTCGGCAGGCGTGAAAGCCGGCGGTGGTCGTATCGGTGCCTGGCCCGATATGAATGATCAGGACTTCTACCGCGATACCTTCGAGGTGGCGATCGATCACAAGCTCGAGATCGGCAGCACGAGTCACCAGTTGCACGCGGGCGTGAAGTTCTCGGAGATCTCCGAAGAGCTGATGCGCACCACGCAGGGTTGGGGCGTCATCGCCTACAACGGCGGTACGGTCAACACCACGACCACGACGCCGCGCGTGCCGTATTTCTACCAGGCCACGATCACCGAGTCGGGTGCGAAAGATGCGAATGGCAATCCGCTCAAGCCGCTGATTGTCTCTTCGTCGAAGTCCTACAACATCGAGCTCAATGACACGATCACTTGGGAGAACTTCGACTTCAACCTCGGGGTGCTGATCAGCAAGGATGAGCTCTACGGCCAAGGCCTGCGACCCAAAGCGGGCACGGTGTCGGGTTACGAGAACGCACCGGGCAACAAGTACAAGATGTACACCATCGACTGGAAGGACATGATCCAGCCGCGGCTCGGCATCACTTGGCGGTATGACGGTTCAAACACCGTGTTCGCCAACTTCGCTTCCTACAACCCCGAGGCGAGCTCGCTGTCTCGCGCAGCGTCGTGGGACCGCAACCTGTTCAGCCGAGTGCTCGACATCCGCTTCGATCAGAACGGCAACTTCCTCGAGTCCGTGTATCGCGGCTCCTCGAGCGGCAAGGTATTCGTGCCTGACATGAAGCCGCGGCGCATCGACGAGTTCACCCTCGGCACCACGCGTCAGCTGTCTGACGGTTGGGCGCTGCGCGGCCACGTGCGCTACCGCGAGGGGTCACACTTCTGGGAGGACATCTGGAACTTCGCGCGTTCGCAGGAAGGCACTTATGGCCCGAACGGCGGCGTGCCGCAGGCGCTGCGCGCGCTCGGTGACTACGTGCCGAACCTCGCTGCGATCCGTGCCGAGATCGGTGGTTCGACCTACGTGATCGCCGAGGTTGATGGCGGCTACACCAAGTATTGGGAAGCGAGCCTCGAGGCGGAATGGACGGGTGATCGCACCTACCTCAACGCCTCGTACGTGCGCAGCCGGTACCGCGGCAACTTCGACCAGGACAACACCACCACGGTGAACGACGCCAATACTTTTGTCGGTTCGTCGTTCTACAACGATGCGCGTGGTCAGTATGTGTGGGACAACAAGGACGGCACGCTCTCGGGCGAGCGTCCCCACATCCTCAAGGTCTACGGTCACTACACCACCGACTGGAAGGCGAACATCGGCGCCTACCTCGTGTACCAGTCGGGTCAGCCGTGGGAGACCTGGTCGAGCAACTACTACGGTAACGGCCTGGTGAATGCCTCGGCGGCGATCAGCTCCTTCGCAGAGCCGGCGGGCAGTCGTCGTGCCGCCAACCACTACCAGCTCGATCTGAACTACACCCAGAGCTTCAAGGTCGGCTCCTTGCCGCTACTGAAGTTCCGCGCTGACGTGTTCAACGTGCTGGATCGGCAGACGGGCTACAACATCCAACAGGTCGAGTTTGCGTCCAACTACGGCCAGCCCCGCAGCTACTTCCTGCCGCGTCGCGTGCAGTTGTCGGTGCGGGTGGACTTCTGAGGCGAGTCGGCAGGCTCGTCATTGCGGTCGTTGCGCTGCTGCCGTCTTGGGCGGCAGCAGCGCAGACCGACGCTTCAGCCTCACCATCGGCGGCTCTGGCGGCGCGAGTCGCTGCGCTGACGGAGGGCTTTCGCGGCAGCGTGTCGCTGTACGCGCGTAACCTGGATACCGGCAGTGAGTTCGGCGTGGGCGCCGATGTCCCGGTGCGCACGGCGAGTACCATCAAACTGCCGATTGCCTGCACGGTCGCGATGTTGGTGAAGCGGGGGAAAGCCTCGTGGGAAGAATCTCTGCTGCTTCGCGAGCAGGACAAAGTGTCAGGCTCGGGTGTCGCAGCCGATCTGTCGGCGGGCAAGACGCTATCGCTGCGCGATGCGACCATGCTGATGATCACCGTCAGCGACAACACGACGACCAATCTGATCCTCGATCGCATCTCTGCGGATGCCGTCAACGACTACATGGACGAGTTGGGTCTGCCGATCACGCGCTCGATGCGTAAGGTACGCGGTGACGGGACCCAATTGAAACCCGCTGAGGGGTGGAGCCGCGCCGGCTTGATCGAAGCCAACAAGCGCTTTGGTATCGGCTCCTCGACGCCGCGCGAAATGGTGACGCTGCTGACGCTACTCGCGCAAGGCAAGGTGGTCGATGCGGAATCCTCACGCATCGTGCTCGACATGCTCGAGCGACAAAAATACAAGGACGGAATTGGCCGGCGCATGGGCGAGGCCCGCGTGCTGAGTAAGTCCGGAGGGCTCGATGCACTGCGCAGTGATGTGGGCATCGTTGATACGCCGCACGGGCGCGTGGTCCTCGCCATTACGGTGGACGATCTACCCGAGATCGACTACTCGCCCGATAACCTCGGGCTGCGACTCATCGCGGATCTGGCTGAAGTGCTGGTCGAGTCGCTGCGCTGACTGAGGCGGCGAGCATCCACTGGGCGCTCCAGTAGAGCACCATAAGCGTCACTTGCGTCGTCATCGACGCGACGACGAAACGATTGCGCGCGACGAGCACGTCGCTGATCGCGAAAATTACGGCACCGAGTGCACTCCATTTCGCCACCGATGCCGCGACTTCTGGGCGACCCAGCTGTGCGAGTGCGCGCCACATCATGCTGCAGATCACGATGACGTAAGCGAGCACCGCGCTGCGCAGCTCGCCGAGATACGGTTGAAGGGTAATGAACACCACGGTGCCGAAGGCGGCCACGACGGCGGCCCAACCCAGTGCGGGCGTACGGGTGCGTCGGACGAAGGCGTAGAGATACAGCAGGTGTGCCACCAGAAAGGCGAGCAGCCCGAAAAGAAACGCATTGATGGGCAGTGACAACAGCAGATCGCCGAGCGCGGAGAAGCCGAGGCCCGCGGTCATCCATTTGGCGTCTGATCCCGCGTGGGTGCCGACCCAGAGGGCCAGTGCGAGCACCGGGATCGGTTTCGTCACCCATTGCACTGCCAGCACTTCGAGCAGCATCGCGGCGAAATACATCGCCGCCGCAGCAAGGCCGACGATGGCCAGCAGTCTAGAAGAGACCTGGCATCTCACGCTGGGCTACCGTCGGCTGATCGGGCACCAAGGGCTCAAGCTCAAGCGTGTCAGTTCCCGGCAAGACCGCGGCGGCCGCTTGCTTGCGCCCCGTGAGCGCTGCGACACCGGCGCTAACGGGAATGGCAGTGCAGGACTTACCCGCCAAATAGTCGAGGGCCTGGCGGGTCGAGGCTTCGTTCGCGTTGCCGAGCGATTGCGTGACATCGTCAGCGGCGCGGCAGCTGGCCTTGACGGTTTCCGCCAACCCGTTGAAGTACGCATCGGAGTTGACTGAATTGCGCGTCGTGAAGGCCAGCACACGCAGACGATCATCGCAGGCCGAGCGATCAACGGCGATTTGTCCGACGGGTTTGCCAAAGGTGTTGTCGCCGATCAACGCCAAGTTGGCGTTGAAGTAGGGAATGAAGCCATTGATGACAAGTTCGCTCGCCGAGGCGGTAGAGCGAGTGCCGATGAACGCAATCTTGGTCGGCGAGACGGCTTCGGGTTGGGCTGCGAAAAATTTGATCGAGTTATTCGACGACTTCTCCGGCCGAAACGTCAGTTGCGAGAAGATTTGCCCCGACGAGCGATTGCCGCCGAGCAGATCGCCCATCAACTCGCCGGTGGAAACGAGTCCGCCGCCGTTGTACCGAAAATCGACGATGACCTCGGTCACGCCCGCGTTGCGGAACCTCAGGAACTCCTCACGCAGTCTCGCGTTTGCCGAGGAAATGAAAGTCCGCAGATTGATGTAACCCACCTTCTTGGTGCCATCTTGCAGGATCACGCCACCGTAGCGTGGCGAGACGGGCTCGATGCTGTAATCGGCCTTGGCGACCGTCAGGTCTCGCGTACCCGAGGGGCCCGAGACACGCAGCACCCGCGTCGTACCCGCGGTGTTCGGGCCGAGTGCGTTGGTGACACCGCTCGCACCCTCGGCGGCAATGATGTCCGCGACCGAGCGAATGTTCGCGGTGGTCGTGCCAACGCCGAGCAGTTCGTCGCGTCGGTCGATGCCCGCGGCGAGTGCGGGAGCATTCTCGAACGCTTCAGTGATGAAGACGCGCCGGGCTGCGGTGTCGCTAAAGAGGCGGATACCAAAGCCTGCCGTGGCGCCAGAGTTGAAGAAGGCGTTCTCTTCGACGATGGAAGTCACGTACGTGAAGTTCCGATCTTTGCCTTGGGCGCGTGCCGTGGCCGTCATGAAGCTGATCAAGGCGTCGACGGTGGCGTAATCGTCGACATTTACGGTGTTGGGCAGCGTCTCCGGATACAGATACCACTCGCGCAGTTGCTGCACGACCCAGTTCTTCCGATCGGTCGCCGAACACGAAGTGACAGGTGCCGTCGGCGTCACGCTGGTACCGGCCGAGGCTTCGCTATTGCCCACGGCGTTGCGCGCGGTGACCGTGCAGTTGTAGCTCGTGCCGTTGGTGAGGCCGGTCACTGTGAGGGGGCTGCCTGCGCCCGTGGCCGTGCGGCTTGAGCCGCTGGCGGCGCAGGTGGCGGTGTAATCGAGGATGGCCGAGGAGCCATTGTTGAGCGGCGCCGTGAAGCTCACCGTCGCCGTGCCATTGCCTGCCGCCACCACGAGGTTGGTGGGGGCGCCTGGTACCGAACTTGTAGAGCCACCGCCGGAGCTTCCGCCACCACCACCGCCACCGCAGGCGATGAGCAGCAAGGCGGAGACCAAAGCGGTCAGCGGACCGCGCACTTGAGTCAGCATGATCAGTCCTCGATCAAAGAATTTCGAATTGCAGCTGTCGCTCCGACAACCGACCGACACCATCTTCGATGGCGATCACCAGCGTATGCCGACCTTTGGGCAAGGCGGCCTTGTCGACGGCAAAACCCTGCTCGGTGACGGCGGTCGAGCCCGTGATGCGCGCCGTGATATCGATGCGTAGCGAGCCATATTTGACCTTGAAGGTCTCGGGCCGAATCGTCGTACCGCTCTCCGGTTCGAAGCGCAGCTTGAGGGTCGTCGGTGAGGTGACAGACGTATTGACCTTGGGGGCATCGACCAGGATGCGGGGCGCCCCGGGTTCGGGCGTGAAGCGTGGGAAGAGGGGCTCAGGCGCCGCGAGCGAGGCCTGCATTTCCGCCTCTGTCACGAGCAGCAGCGGTTCCTGCGCAAAACTCGCCGTGCCGGCCGTGGCAAGGCAGAGCGCCATGAGCTTGAGGCCAAGCTTTAAGAATGGACGGGTCTGCGCGGTCATATCGAGACTCCTCAGGGCATGGCCTTGATGCGCACGCGACGATTTTCGGCCGCGAGCGGGTCAGTGTTGTTGAGCAGTTCCGTGAATCCCTTGCCCACCGATTCGAGTCGAACAGCCTCGACACCCTTCGATTGCAGATAGGTCACGACGGATTGGGCGCGGCGCGCCGACAGATCGAGATTGTAGCGCGCGCTGCCTTTGGCGTCCGTGTGGCCTTCGATCATGAAGCGGGTCTGGGCCAGTTGGTTGGCTTTCATGGCGATGCTCAGTTGTTCGAGCACGGGCAGACTGTCCGGCGTGATCTTCGCCGAGTTGAACTCGAAGTTGATGCTCATGTCGATGCTGCGCGCGACCGGTTTGAGGTTACGCAGCGATCGGGTGCGACCCTCCGCTCCCGCAGCGGGCGCGGGTGCCGTGGCCGGATCTGGCGGCGCGAGTTGCTTGATGATCTCCTCAGCGGACATCGTTGGGCTGGGTGCGTTCTGGACCCACGCCAGTTGGCTGTAGAGTGCGCCGACGACGAGTACGGATAACAGGCTTGTGATTCTCATTGAACTTCCTCCACTTTGAGCCAGGCCGCGGCGAATCGCGGTGATCCGCGCACGCCTTCGCCGATGACGAAGTTGATCAGTTCGCGCCGACCGCCGGCATCGGCCGCCTTGAACGTGTACGGCGCTTCGGGGTTCGCCGCGTTGCTGCTCAGCACCGACAACTCGCGCGGGTTGTCGGTCACGAGTACGAGCACATGATCGGTGCCCGGTGGGCCGCCGGCCATGACGCCCCAGTTGGGTCGTGGCAGTCGCATGGGCACGTTAGCTTTGATTTTGTTGCTGCCATCGAAGCCGTTCGGGAACAGCAGATAGAAGCTCGTCTGATCACTGCCGAGCAGCACGATGTACACATAGCCGTCGTGCTTCGATGTGACGGTCAGCTCGAAGGGGTCTTGGCCGATGCGCAAGGACTTGCGCGGCACGGTGACGGCGAGCGTGCGCCGGGGATCGCGCTGGTCATAGAGGTTCTGCACCGAGGCGACGGCCGACACCGGCGCTTGCGCTGCTGCAGCAGCTGCCGCTTCTGCTGCACGTGCGGCCTCGGCGGCTTGAGCGAGCTGAGCAAGGCGCTCCTGCTCGGCGCGCAACTCGGCTTCTTCGCGTTGTCGCCGCTCGAGTGCTGCTTGCGCCAGGCGCTCCGATTCGCGGCGCGCAGTGTCCGCTGCCGCGGCTTCGGCTGCCAGTCGCTTACGCTCCGCCTCGGCCACCTTCGCGAGCTCAGCTTCACGAGCGAGGCGCTGCTTCTCGAGTTGCGCGCGCCGCGCCTGCTCAGCCTCGCGAGCCAAGCGCTCCTGCTCGAGTTTGGCGAGTCGTTCGGCTTCGGCGCGCTCGGCGGCAAGGCGCTGTTGTTCCTGACGAATCTTTTCCGCCCGCTGCTCTGCCGCCCGCCGCTCCTCGGCGCGACGTTGCTCCTCGAGTGCTGCTTGCTCGCGCTGCAGTCGTTCGCGTTCGAGTCGTGCGGCTTCGGCCGAGGGCGCTGCCGACTGCGTGGGCTTACCGGCTGCTGCGACCGGAATCAGGTTGCGTAGCCCTGTGACCGTGACGTGATGCGGCAGCAGATCCGGGAAGCGCGCCACTTTGGTGCTGATGAAATCCTGTGCGCACTGCTCGACTTCGGCCAGTGTGACCGCGCCGCTGCCATCAAGATCCTTGGCGCCGCCGAGCAGGCAGCTCTTCATCGCCTGGGTGGCGAGTCCGCCGCGACTCGGTTCGTCGAAGCTGACTTCATCAGCGCGCGCCGACGTGATGTGCACCACGTTTTCGGGTAACGCATCGACGCCGTCGGAGTTCTGACCGAGCAGGCTGCGCGTGCGGACGTTCGAGGGGCGATTACAGGCCGTACCCGTCTCGTCGGCCTTCATGAAAAACTTCGGTCGCAGACCGCCGTTTTCCTCGCCCAGCGAGCGTGTGTTGCGGCGGATTCCGGCAATGCCGCCCGAGTGGCAGGCATCGAACATGATGATGAGCTTGTCGGCCTTGCTGCCGAGCGGCTTGGCGTACTGAGCAAATTCGCGATTGACGATGACCTTGCGATCCCAGGTCAACAAGCCTTCGACACAACCGCCGGCGTTCGGGTCGCGCCACCGCGTACCGTGGCCTGAGAAATACACGAGGATGCGTCCACCGTCCAACGCCTGCGCAGCGAGCTTGCCGAGTTCGGCGATGATGCGATCTTTGGTGGCTTGTTCGTTGAAGAGCTCGGTGACGTTGCCTTCCGGTATGCCCATCGCGACGGCGATTTCCTTCGCGCTATCGAGATCATTCGGCACCCCGAATAGCGGCGGGACTTCCTCGTCGCGGTAGATCGACACGCCAATGATGAGTGCGTGCTTGAACGGCTCCTGCGTTGCCGCGCTCGCGGGAGGAGACAAGATGCTCGCCATCAACAGCAGGATCGCAATCCATCGTGACATCTCAGACTCCGAGACCAGTGAGATAGAACGCCGCCCAGTAGAACGGGTGCGCAAACGCCTTACGCGTTTCGCGCTGCGCGTCTCGCAGCGCCTCGCGCTTGGGCTTGCCCACACTGAGGTTCGCATAAAAATGCTGCATCAGCACACCTGTCGCCTGATCGTCGACCTTCCATTGGCTCGCCACGATATTGCTGCTCCCAGCGAACAGGAAGCCGTGTGTCAGGCCCAGCACATCATCGCCGGTCTGAACCTTTCCAAGGCCGGTTTCACAGGCGGAGAGGGTCACGAGATCGGCATCGAGACGCATGTTGTACAAATCGCCCACGGTCAGCGAGCCGTCCTCCGTCCCTGACTTGGCGAGCAGCAGTCGCGATTGCAGGGCATTGGCCCCGTTGAACTCGCCATGCGAGGCCACGTGCAGCATGCGGAATGTGGGTGCGCGCGCCTTGAAGATCTCTTCGGAGGCTTGAGTGCGCGCGAAAATCTCGCTGGCGGGGATGCTTTGAGCGATGTATTTGCCCTCGGTTTCGGCGAACGGCAGATCGAGCGAGGGGTCCTGCAAGTCCGGGTTGGCGAGTACGAGCACTGGGTCTTTCTGAGTGCCGGAAGGTGCCCGCAGGAAGCGGATGGTGCTGGCGCTCGGCAGGAAGCGGGTCAGCGTGGTTTGCATCAAATAATCACTGCCGTCGTACAACGCGGCAAACGGCAGATAGTGCAGCACGCCATGCGGGGCGATGAGCAGGCTCTTGCCCGCAGCCAGCGGGCGCACGGGCCCGAGCAGGATGTCGTGCAGCTCCTTGGCGTATTCCCGCGTGCGATTCTCATCCTCGTCCTCTTGGATGGTAACGCGCAGTCGAAGCACTTTGGCTGCAAGCTCACCCGCCGCCACCCGCTGCATGCTGACCGCGTCTTTGGTGACTGCGCCCACGAACAGTTGCTCGCCGCTCAAGTAGTACTGCAGCACCACCTCATTGGCGAGCAAGCGGCTTTGAATGTCAGCGATGGGTACGGCGGTGACGGTGACCAGCGAGGCCAGCTCCGGATCGTTGCGGCGCAGCTCCGCCGTCAGGCGCGCGGCTTCCGCCTCGCGTTGCGCGCTATTGGCCAAGGCGTCCATGTCGGCCGGTGCTTGCTCAATGGCCAGTCGGTCGGCCTCCGTAATCGCCGCGAGTGAGGCGCCCTTGAGTTCGTTCTTGGCAGCAAGCAGATCGACGAGTGCGCGCGCTTTCGAGCGCTCGATGTACTCGAAGGTTTGTTCGACGCGGCCCGCGCGATACAGTGCATCGACCAGCCGGCCGTACACGGCCTGCTTGTCACCGACGAAGCCGATCTTGTTGGTCTCGGTGTTGATACTTAGCCGCTGTCGCTCGATCACCTCGACGGCTTCGCGGTAGCGTTCGAGCGCCTTGTCGAATTCGCCAAGCGCCATGTACACCCGACCGAGCGCCATGGCCTTGGTACCGACGTAATCGCGGCCGAGCAGGCCGAGCTGAAACTCCGCGAGCTCGCGCGCATAGTTGCCGCCGGCCTCACGGTCGCCCTCCAGGGTCGCGGCGAGCGATACCGCAGCCATCAGATGTACGATCATATCGAGATCGTCGCTGTCGGCGTCCCGCAGCCACTTGAGGCCTTTCTGTGCTTCGTCGATGGCATCGGCATACTGACCGAGCTCGATCAGCGCGTCGGCCCGCATGACATGCCGCTC
>Ga0172373_10009650_pt1 | contig 11946 bp, 13 predicted proteins | sample Lak10m_2_FD_114546 | JGI IMG/M metagenome (GOLD analysis project Ga0172373, IMG submission 114546) | Freshwater microbial communities from Kabuno Bay, South-Kivu, Congo - kab_092012_10m | ecosystem: Environmental > Aquatic > Freshwater > Lake | place: Democratic Republic of the Congo... | reverse complement strand
GTGTTAGAAATGGTGCCTCGTGAAGTCGCCAAGGGCATCTCTGACAACCTCACCATCCCCGTGATCGGAATCGGTTCTGGCCCAGACACCGATGGTCAAGTGCTCGTGTGCACCGATTTATGGGGCGACCATCACTTTCCCTTCAAATTCCTCAAGGCTTTTGGAGACTTACGACACCAACGCGTCAAAGCCATTGAAGACTATCGCAATGCTGTTATAGGGGGGCAATACCCTAACGACAGCCATAGTTTCCATATTAAAAAAAGCGAATTAGAAGCTTGGTTGAATCTTCTCAATAAATTTGCATAGAAAACTAGTTTGGCCTTGTCCCTCACCTCGGCCGCGTTCACCTTCTGTGAGGGGCCAGTACGAAAAGTAACTAGAGTGTTCCTATGTTGTAAAATTGCAAAATAAGTTAGAAGACCTATAAGTCTTCTAAATCGTTTTTAATTTTCCAGTTTTCAATGGCATCGGTCACCTGATCGTTATTCATGGTATTGATGATGGCATCAATCTGTTTGCCACCGTGACCAACTTTTTTAAGAATATTTCTCAAAACCCCTCTTGGGGATAATTGTGGCTCAATCGATTTGCTCATTTCGTCACTTCGAGCCCTCGCACTTGCCTTTTTCTTCTCCCTAGCTAATTTTAAAACAGATTGCTTTTTGTTCGCCATAACGTAGCCTCACAAAAAAAAGGAAGAACACTACCAAACGCAATTCAACACTATCTTGAACCACACCCAGTCGGGCGCATGTTAAGGACATCTGCCAGTACACAAGGTAAAAACACATTAAGTGCTCTCATCTGAGACACCTTTTGTCAACTCAATACGCCTCATGCCCCTCAAAAACTAGCGTTGTCCTTTCGACTTTTTAGCTTTTATGTGGTGTAATTGGCGTTTATTTTTACGTATTCATTGGTTAAATTACCGCCAAAAAATCGGGCACTCTCTTCTCCCAAATGAAGCCTGACATAAATTTTTACACGAGTTTGTTCACGCATACTTTGAGACAATCGCCTCAAGTCATGTTCAATTGGCTCACCTTCATGAAACACCTCCATTCCAGCTATAAAAATACTCGGTTTCACGTTCGCCAATGCCTCGCAATTCGTTTTTCCGATAGCCATAATCAGCCTACCCCAGTTTGGGTCAGCTCCCGTGATCATCGTTTTCACTAAAGGACTGTTGATGATTGAACTTGCAACCGCCCTAGCCATAGCCACATCCGAAGCTTCTACAACTTCACAATCGATCACTTTTGTCACGCCCTCACCATCTGCAACGATGGCAATGGCCGCTTGTCGACACAGTTCCGCCAAGGCGGTTTCAAATTCACTCTCATCGACTTTTCCGGCTAAGGCGCTGCTCATCAATAGGCAGGTATCTGAAGTGCTTGTATCAAAATCCACACTGATGTTGTTAAAACTTTGATCGACCACACGTCTAAGCAAAGCCTTGGCATTTAAGTCGGAAAGGTTTGCGTCCGTGACGATAAAAGCCAACATCGTGGCCATGTTCGGCGCAATCATGCCCGAACCTTTTGCCATGATTAAAATTTTAGCGGCACCTACCTTGCATGAAAAAGCTTTGGGCACCGTGTCTGTCGTCATGATACCGTGGGCAGCACACCAAGCATCGTCACTGTGATTGCCCAACTTTTCAATCGCCACCGGCAACGCGGCTTCAATCACTCCTTCAGGGTAACATCGACCTATGATGCCCGTGCTTGAAATCAAGGTCAATTCTGGATCTATGCCCAATAATTGTGCCAATTTTTGACAAATGCCCTGTGCCATTTCACGCCCCTTGTTGCCCGTTGCTACATTGGATATTTTTGAGTTGATCACCAAGGCTTGCAAACGTTCATCGCGAAGGCGTTCTATTCCCAACTTCACAGGTTCACCTGGAAAGTGATTCTGAGTAAAAACTCCAACCGATTTACAGGGAACCTCGGAGACAATCAACGAAACATCTAGTTTTTCCAACTGGTCTTTTAAACCCGCATGCACACCGGAAAACCTAAATCCCTTGGGAATATTCAACTGTGGTAAGTGAGAGAAATTCATAGCTAAAATCAGAAGTATAAGCAGGGATCATTTAACCCAGCTCAAGCACTCAAGTCCAACAGCTTAAAAATGTCTTGCATTCAATTGCTAAAACTACTTGGGAAATCACGCATCCATTTGTACGCCCGCTCACGCTCTGAATGATCCAATCCAATAAAATGGTACACGTAATGACCATCGCTCAGCGTGCCACAACAGCCTGGGTAGCGCTTGGCAAAATCGTAAACCAAAATCGCGTAGCGATGCAAAAAAGGGTTGTCCGGTCGCGCTCGCCAAATCAATTTTGGATGCTCTAAAGAGTATTTCGCCAAATGATCGGTGAGTTCATCAAGCAGAAGCGAGCCCATTCCACGACCAAAGTACTCAGGTGCAACCACCACCTTATCGAGATAGTGAAACGCTTCAAAATGGCGAATCACAATGGCGCCACGATAATCTTTTTCCAAAAGCACACTGGCTTTCTCACGCTTGAGCTCAGCTAGATAAGTCGGCTTTAAGTGTCGCATAAAACCCTTCTCCAATAACTCGATTAAACGCTGAGATTCAATTTGAGTTATGGTTTTCAATGAGAATTGATAGCCTAGGCTGATCAACGTTCCCGCTCCACGTTTGGTAAAAAGCTCTTCGAGAACTTTCCCTGGCGCCACCATCTGCATTGAAAAAGCTGGCCCTAAATGTTCCAGAAAAGGCCGCAACCACTCCAAAGCCAGATTCGACTCCGCATCAAGCGGAGGCATGGTCATGTTGAGGTGCAGCAGATTGATCAATTCACCCGTATGTGTTTGCATAGGTCGATCGACCAACATGTATTTGTAAAAAACGCGTTCTTCGCCCAATTGTTTCAATTTGGCAACCCAGTCATAGGCGTTGCACTCAGCGCAAACCAAACCAAATTCTCCCGAACAAAGCTCAGTTTTAATCAATTGTTTTAGTGTATCACCAATAAAAAGATCACAAAACAATAGCTTTGGATAAAGCTCCAACTGCACCAGATACTTGATTTCACCAATAAAAGTTTCCGCCGCTTCAACAGCGTCAAGTTTTGGAATCAGCAATAAAAATCGATCTGAGTCTACACGATGGTATTGATCGAGAAAACCGTTGGCATCACGACTGTAAGCCGTGCGTTCAAAGAACGTCTGCAACGTTTGCCTCACCCTAAACCCAACCCAGCTAAGGACGGGAGTTTTAACTCCGTGATTTTTTGCATCAAGACCTCATCGTCGACACGAGGCTGTTGCTGCGCATGTCGCTTCATGAGTATTTTAAACCGGTAACCCTCTTTATAAGCCCAAGCTCGTCTACGGTCGATGGTCAGAATCATTTTTAAACACTTGAGCACATTCCAACATTTAAAATTCAACAACCAAGACTTATTTTGAACATTCTTATACACAAACAACAAATTCGCTTTTTCTTTATAGGCTCTTTTTCTCTCCAACCCTCCACTTTGCTTCTTGACCGTTTGAGAGCCCAAGTGATGAACCTTAACACTCGGCTCAAATAAACAGCAATACCCCGTGCGCCAAGCACGGTAACTCAAATCATTGTCCTCTTGATAAAAAAACAATGGATCAAAACCCCCAAGCTGCAAAAATCTATCACGTCGCACCAAGCTTGCCGCGCCATGAAAATAAAGCGTGCCGCCTGCCTGCGTATCAATAGGAATGGGCGCTAGGTGGCCATGAAAAAAACGGCCCGTCAGTCTCTCTTTCCATACTTCGTGAGCTTCATCTGCCGTGATACACGGGGACACAGAAAAAACATCCGCTCGCGATTCCATCCGCTGCACCAGAGGGTCAATGAAATTTTCATCAACCAATACATCGTTATTTAAAATCATCACATAGGGACTTTCCACTCGAGCTATGGCGTCGTTATAGGTGCTCAACATGCGATTTTCATCAAAGGCCATGAAGCCCACCGTCGGATGATTTAACCTCAGCCATTGCTCGGAATCGTCTTCACTATTATTGTCGACAACAACGATGCCGACTTGATGAACACTCGCCTGTGCCGCAGCAATGAGTTTTGGAATAGCCAACTTCAACAATTCCAAACCATTGTAGTTGAGTGGCATCAGAGTCACTTTAGCCGAACTCAAGCTCATTCCCTTCAATTCAAGGGGAATTAAAACAAGCTATTAATCGTCTTCCTCGACTTCGTCTTCGAGGTCGTCTAGATCGTCGTCTTCAGGTTCACTTCTTTGAATGTGGTAACTATAGCCTTCAGAGTCCATGAGCCCATGAGTTTCACTCAGATCGTCCAGTCTGACCCTGATCATCCAACCATCGTCATAGGGAGATTGGTTGACATTTTCGGGATTGTCTTGAAGGCTTTCGTTGACCTCAAGCACTTCACCACTAACAGGACTGTACAGGTCAGAAGACGCCTTCACCGATTCAATGCTGCCAAACTCATCACCTGCAACAACTTTGGAACCCACTTCTGGAGTTTCAACATAAACCACCTCGCCCAACTGTTCTTGTGCAAAGTCACTGATGCCAATGTAAGCAGTGCCATCTTCAAGTAGCCTCAGCCACTCGTGTTCTTCAGTAAAAAGTAGGTTGTCTGGTATCATGGGAATTAAATTAAGCTAGCATTTGTATGGTCAAGATGAGCCCAATTGAAGTTATTCAACCTTTTTTTTCCAGACCGCGATAAAGTAAGGTGCCAGACGCAAAGCGCTTAGGCCTTTGCATTAAAAAAATCTCGGTTGGAATCCTTTTTTCATACTCTGCACCGTCTAAACCATAGACTCTCTCAACACTCCACTCATGCCAACGCCCTTTTCCATCTTTCGCTGCCAATGACAATGGCAACTCCAACTGCTCCCTCCAAGCCCGAACCAAAAGTCGACTTGAGGTTTGATCGAGCACCTCACCCCATGGTTCACGACTCCACTCCACTTGCTTAGTTCCCAAACGGTCGAACACCGAATCGCTTTTGTTCTCACCATAAAAACCATGCAACAAAGGACGTGGCCAATTTGATTTTAAAGGAGCATCGGAATTTGATTGCAAGGCATCTAACAAAAAGAGCCAATGCTCTGGACCAACTTCTCTTAAATCCAAGCGCAAACACCCTAATCCTGCTTGATCCAGTTCACCAATATAACGCAAAAGGCTCAAATCTTTATTGAAATACATCACTGTGCCTGCCTCACTTTCCAAGAGCCAATATTTCCCAGAAAGCACCACATCAGAACTGATCAAAGCGTGTTTGACTTGTCCGCTCCAGCTCAACAGCGCACGTGGCGTATAATACATGACCAGTGAACCAAACCCCAAGCTCTCACTTGGGCACTCTAATTTCGCTAACATCGGATGTAAATTCCGTTTTGGAATCTCATTGTTTAAAACCACGCGCTCAAGTGGACCTGCAAGCAACTGAGACCACGCTTCTACAGCTAAAAAATTAGCATGGCCTGCTTCTAAAATGAGTTGAAACGATCTGTTCTTTTCATAGAGAGCCTGCGCTAACCCTAAATCCTGAACCCTGATGCCCCACGCTTTGGGCCATGACAGACAAGTTTCTAGAACATTCTCAAAACCCGATTGTTCGATCAAACGATCGACCTGAATCAAGGGACGGTAGGCTTTCAACTCAGCCACCTGCGCCAATCGCTTTATCGCCTCAAAATCCAAGCCGCCTTCTCTTGAAAATTGACGATGGTAAAAAATCACCTCATCGACAGCTACAGTCGCAATCCAATCGAGCTGCTCTACACTTTGAATGATCGGAACGAACTTCACGAAGCTTGCTTGATGATCATGCCAGCTTCAAGGCCTTCCCAATTTAAAGACACCACTTTCTCCTGAGTGCCCCTTTCAATCACTGCACCTTCGATATTTTCAAACTCTTGCAACGTGAGATATAAATTTGGCCCCTGATAGGTGATGGCTTCCAATCTATCCCCCTTGAAGACTGGATTCTTAAGTTGCACCCAAGCTTTTTGGCCCTGAATGGCAATCACTTGCCCAACCCAATTGAATTTGGTCTTGTTTTCATCCTCAGCTTTGGCAATTGAATCTGAACCCGCTCGAGTGGCCAATGAAGCCTGAGTGTAACCACGATTGGAAAAACTCTCCAAAGCCTGTTCAGCCCAACTTGCCATGGCTCGTTGCTCGATCACGGCATTCACCCCTTCGCGATAAGCTTTGCAAGTGCTTGCAACATAAAGGCAGGACTTCATTCGACCCTCGATTTTTAAACTGTCGATACCGGCATCGAACCAAGTTTTCATCAAACCCAAACCATTTAGGTCGCGTGAACTCATCAACGGCAATAAATCAGAACTCTCATTCACCTTGTAACTAAAACGACAACTCTGCTTGCAACCACCGCGATTTGAATCTCGTCCCGCCGTGTAATTAGAAATAGTGCAATTGCCTGAATACGCCGAGCACATGGCACCATGAATAAACATTTCCACTTCCAAACCCGTCGCCGCTTTGATTTTCTGACCCTCCATAATGCCAAGTTCACGACCCGTGATGACACGGCTCACTCCCAAACGCGACCACAGTTTGGCGCTGGACCGATTCAGACACGAAGCCTGAGTCGATAAATGCAACGCAACACCGCCAACCCTCTGCGCCACCGTCATCACTCCAGGGTCGGAGATGATCAGCGCCGCCACCCCCCAATCGCGCAAAGACTCAATGTCGCTAGCCAAATTTTCAAAATCTTGATCGTGCAAAAAAGCATTGAGCGTCACATAAACTTTCACCCCATAGCGCTGCGCAAAACGCAACCCCTCTTTAAGCTGTGTTTCATCAAAATTATCAGCCCCAGAACGCAAACCGTATTGCAAACCACCCACGTAAACAGCATCAGCACCATAACGACAAGCTACTTTGAGCTTCTCTAAATTGCCAGCCGGAGCTAAGATTTCAGGAACAAAATTATTGGAGTTCATTGTAAAAGGCATTGTGTCCAAAGTGCGGACTTGGCAAAAAGCCCGCTCAAACTGATTTTAATCTTTGTGGAAGTGGCTTTAACTCATGGCGTTTTAAACTCCAAATCATGACCACAGCAAACATTGCCTACCTCGGACCTGAGGGGACCTACTCTCACCGCGCCACCACACTGCTGTTTCAAAGTGGCCACTCATTTCAACCTTGTGAACGCTTTGAAACCATCTTCTCAAAGGTGGAGCATGACTTGTGCTTGTTTGGCGTGCTTCCCATCGAAAACAATACCGCAGGCATTGTCAATGAGGCCATCGATCTACTCATTCCCTCTTCGCTGACCATCTGCGCCGAATTCAACATGCCGGTTCAGCATGCCCTGTTGGCGAAACAAGCTTTGCCCTTGGAGCAAATCACCACGCTGTACTCGATGACCCAGCCCTATTATCAAAGCAAACAGTTCATCGATCGCAAATTACAACACTGCCAATGGATTCAAACCACAAGCTCCTCCAAAGCCTTGGCCGCTTGCTTGGATCAACCCCAAAGTGCCGCCATCGGTTTTGCCGATAGTGGCTCCAAACTGGGCCTGACCGTTTTAGCAGAAAACATTCAGACGCGCCAAGACAACGCGACGCGCTTTTTCATTCTCTCCAAAGATTTAACCTACCCCGTCTATCGCCAATGCAGCGAAGTGATGCATTCAACGTTAGTTTTCACCTTGGAAGATCGACCTGGAAGTTTGCTTTCCGTTCTTGAAATTTTTAAAGAAACGGGCATCAATATGCGTCACATTGAATCACGGCGCACTCCAGACCCAAGATGGAATTATTATTTTTTTGTGACCATTGAAGCTCAAAATGACTTGGAATCCGTAAAAACCGCCCTCTCTAAAGTGAGAAAACTCACTCCTTGGAGCCGATTCTTAGGCCACTACCCGTTGTTGGTCTAAGCTTGAAGGAATGGCCTTTTCGTTAGAACGCGCTGCTCTTTTTGAACCTAATTTCATTCTGGATCTTTCTCGCATGCGCAGCACAGTTATCGTAGGAAACTGGAAAATGAACAAAAGCCCTAACGAGGCTAAAGAATTCGCTCGTGAGTTACGTCAAAAATTGAGGACAACACCTGCTGGTGTTGAAGTTGGCATCGCTCCAACTCTTCTAGCTTTAGAAGGCACTATAACTGAAATGAGCGGCAGCAACATCATGGTCGGCGCTCAAGCAGGACACTGGAAAGACAACGGCGCCTTCACAGGCATGGTCTCAATGTCCATGATCAAACAAGCCGGAGCAGACTTCTGCCTAGTTGGACACTCGGAGCAAAGACAATTTTTTGGTGAAACAGACGAAAGCGTCAATCTTCGCACAAAAGCGGCCCTAGCTATTGGTTTACGTCCGATCGTTTGCATCGGAGAAACCCTCGCAGAACGTGAAAGTGGCAAAATGGAGCACGTTTTGAGAACTCAAATCCATGCTGGCCTCAAAGCTTTAAGTTTAAATTCAGCCAAAGACCTTGTGATAGCCTACGAGCCCGTTTGGGCGATTGGAACAGGCAAAACAGCCACACCCTCTATGGCCGAAGAAGCTCACGCTTTTTGTCGTGCACAATTAGCAGAAGTGCTTGGCGCAGCGTTGGCACAAGGCATTTCAATTCAATACGGCGGATCGGCTAAACCCGACAATGCTGCAGAATTATTGGCTCAACCCAATATCGATGGCCTCTTGGTTGGTGGCGCCAGCCTAGAAGTAGACTCCTTTCTCGCCATCATCAACAGCTAAACCATTCAACGAGCGACCTCCACATGACCACCTTGCACACTATTTTACTGATCATTTTTATCATCGTCTGTTTCATGCTGATTTCGGCCGTCTTGCTCCAAACTGGCAAAGGCGGTGGTATGGCTGGTTTGGGCGGAGGTGGATCGGACTCTGCCTTTGGCGCACATACCGCCAATGTCTTGCAAAAATTCACAGGTTGGTTTGTTTTTGTCTTTTTCATTTTGGTGATCTCTCTTTCACACACCTTGAAGCAAGGTGAGCGCACCGACAGCGTGATCGATTCGTTCACACCTCCTCCACAGGCCGCTCCCGCACCTGCCGCCCAAACGCCCGCTGTCGTTCCGGCAGCCGCAACACCCGCACCAACAACTCCGGCACCAACTTCAGACGTTGCCGCCCCACAAGGTTTGGCTCTACCACAAACACCAGTTGTTCCAGAGCCTTCTCAAGTTGCACCAGCAGCGACAAGTGTTCCTGTAGCGACTCCGGCGGCACCCGTGCCAACACCCAAAGCCCCCACCCCAACACCGTGATGCGAACACTTGTTACAGGAGGAGCCGGCTTCATAGGCTCACACCTTTGCAAGACTCTTTTAGAACAAGGGCACGAGGTCATTTGCCTCGACAACCTTTTTACAGGCTCTAAAAAGAATATTCTCAAATTATTCGATTACTCACTTTTTGAGTTCATTCGCCACGACATCACAGAGCCAATTTTGCTTGAAGTCGATCAAATTTATCACTTAGCCTGCCCTGCCAGTCCCATCCATTACCAGATGAATCCTGTCAAAACGGTTAAAACCAATGTCATGGGAACCATCAACGCCTTGGGACTAGCCAAACGCGTCAAAGCGCGGTTTTTATTGGCCAGCACTTCCGAAGTTTACGGCGACCCTAAAGAGCATCCACAAAAAGAAACCTACTGGGGACATGTGAACCCCATCGGCATTCGCAGTTGTTACGATGAAGGCAAACGCATGGCTGAAACCCTCACCATGGACTATCACCGTCAAAACAAAGTCGACACCCGCATCGTTCGCATCTTCAACACCTATGGCCCCAATATGAACCCTTACGATGGACGCGTGGTGAGCAATTTTATCGTGCAGGCTCTTAAAGGTGAAGACATCACACTCTACGGTGATGGTCAACAAACTCGCTCTTTCTGCTTCGTGAGCGATCTCGTCAACGGACTCATCAGTATGATGAATCAATCCAAACACATTGGCCCCATCAATCTCGGCAATCCCGACGAACGTACCGTCGCCAACTTGGCAGAACTCATTATCGCCAAGATAGGACAAGGCCGCGTTGTGAAGAAACCCTTGCCCCAAGACGACCCAACCCAAAGAAAACCCGACATTAGCTTAGCTAAACAAGTCCTAGATTGGGAGCCCAAGATGGGCATCGACGAGGGCTTGAACCAAACCATCCGCTATTTTCGAGCCGCGCTAGAACACCTGAAAAGCTAATGGCCATCACCGATAGATACGACATCATCATCGGACTTGAAGTCCATTGCCAGCTCAACACTGAATCGAAGTTGTTTTGTTCCTGCCCAAATAAATTTGGTGCAGAACCCAACCAAAACACCTGCCCAACTTGCTTGGGCATGCCCGGCACACTGCCCGTACTGAATCAAAAGGCCGTCGACCATGCCCTCAAAGCGGCTTTGGCGATTGGTTGCGACATTGCAGCAACTACAAAGTTTGACCGCAAGCACTACTTTTATCCCGATTTACCAAAAGGGTATCAGATTACACAGTATGATGAGCCTTACTGCAAAAATGGTGGCATCGAGATCCAACTCGAAGATGGTCATAAAAAATTTATTAAACTAAACCGCATCCACATCGAAGAAGATGCCGGCAAGCTTTCCCATGCCGAAGATAGTAAAATTGCCGATAGCATTGTCGACCTCAACCGCGCCGGAACACCTTTACTGGAGATTGTCACAGAACCGGTGATCTACAGTCCAGAAGAGGCCTATGCCTATCTAACCGAATTAAAGCAACTGCTTCAGTATATCGGGGTGTCCAACTGCAATATGCAAGAAGGCAATCTACGCTGCGATGGCAACATCTCTCTTAAACCAAAGGGACAAAAAGAATTTGGCACCAGAGTTGAAATTAAAAACCTCAACAGCTTCAAAGGTGTGCAAGCAGCACTTGAGCATGAGGCAAAACGCCAATTTATCGAATTGGAAAACGGCAAAACCATCATTCAAGAAACCCGCCTATTTGACATCGATAACGGCAAATCCAAATCGATGCGCACCAAAGAAGAAGCCAATGACTATCGTTACTTTCCAGATCCTGATATTCCAAGACTCGTCATCAGTCAAGCATGGATCGATAGCATCAAGGCCGGCTTACATGAACTGCCACAAGCGCGCAAAAAACGCTTTCTCGAAGATTACCAATTGCCTGCATACGACATCGATCAAATCACTGAAGAGAAAGCAAACAGCGACTATTTCGATGCCGTTGCCAAACTCACCAACCAATACAAAGAAATCAGCAATTGGATGATGGGTGAAATCTTCCGCATTTTAAGTGAACAAAAATTGAACATCGAAACTTTCACGATCAAACCAGAGGGATTAGCCGGACTGATTCACTCGATCGAAAACAAAGTGATTTCCAAAAAAATTGCCAAAGAAGAGGTCTTCCCAGAAATGCTAAAAAATGGTGAGTCTGCCGATGAAGTGATTGCACGCCTTGGACTCAAAGTCGAAAGCAATGACGACATTTTGATTCCCATCATCTTAGCGGCCATCGCTCAAAACCCCAAAGCCGTGGAAGATTTCAAAGCTGGGAAGGGCAAAGCCATCGGCGCCATCATCGGATCTTGCATGAAAGCGACCCAAGGCAAAGCCGACCCTGCTACATTGTCATCATTGGTCCAAAGTGAACTGGAGAAATTAACTTGAACGAAGAAACCTACAACGACGACTATGAGAACGACACCCCGAAACCAAGTTCGACCATACATGTTTGTGAATTGTGCGGCATTCATCAGCCAGAGACACTGATTCACAAACTCTACTGCGAAAAATGCTCTCTCAATTTGGGCAAGGCTTACAAATGGTTGCAGTCGCCACTGCTTCCAGAGGTCGAGATACAAGAATTCAAGCAGGCCATGTACGAAATGACCGATATTAAAAATTTAAGTTTCGACTGATTC
>Ga0172373_10009648_pt1 | contig 11948 bp, 6 predicted proteins | sample Lak10m_2_FD_114546 | JGI IMG/M metagenome (GOLD analysis project Ga0172373, IMG submission 114546) | Freshwater microbial communities from Kabuno Bay, South-Kivu, Congo - kab_092012_10m | ecosystem: Environmental > Aquatic > Freshwater > Lake | place: Democratic Republic of the Congo: South-Kivu... | reverse complement strand
GCGCGGTTACGCATGTCGCGATCGGTAACCAGTCCCACCAATTGGTTGTTTTCGGTCAACATGATGGAGGACACGCTGCGCTCGCGCATGGCCTGCGCCACCTGCAAAATGCTCAGGGTGGGTGGCAGGGTGATGGGCTGGTGCCGAACCAGGCTGTGCAAGGGACGGCTGAGCAGGCTTATTCCTTCTGATGCGCTGGGCGCTGAGGCCTGTGAGGGTTTGCTGGGCAGCATGCCCGAAAGAGGGACAGGGAAAAAGGGCTCCAGTGCCGGGTCGGTTTGCAGCAAAGCCTGTACAAGCGCAGTGGGTACCTGCAGCAGGCGAGCATCCGTGCTGGCCTGCGCGCTGCATTGTTGTTGCAGAGCCATGGCGGTCATGCCTTGGCCGAAAGACTCGCCCGCATACAGGGCGTGGGTGTGCTGGCGCTGGGCGTTGTGCAGATTGATACGTCCTTCCAGAATCAGCCACAGGGCATCAGGCCATTCGCCAGCTTGAGCCAGAGACTGACCACGTTCGAGTTGCAGTTCTTGGCTGCCTTGCATCAGGCTGCGGCGAGTAGAGGCGCTGAGCAGACCCCAGATGCGGTGGGCGCTGAGCCATTGTCCAAGGTCGAAAGCGGGCAAAGTCATGGGCGTAGAAAGGGCGAACAGGGAAAAGTTCATTTTGGCAGACTGACCGCAGATTGGACAAAGGGAATGTCCCACCCCTGATACGGATCAAGTTTTTGCGCCAAATCCCTTGGCGCACAGCCGCTGCGAAGGGCCTCTAGAATGTTTGGCCTCAGTCTCCAGAGAGTCACCATGTCCCAAGGCCAGATCCGAATTCGCGGTGCCCGTCAGCACAACCTCAAAAACCTCGACCTCGACATCCGCACCGGTGAGCTGACGGTGGTCACCGGCCCCAGCGGCTCGGGTAAGTCGAGTTTGGTGTTTGATACGCTGTACGCCGAAGGCCAGCGGCGCTACGTGGAAACCTTCAGCGCCTATGCGCGCCAGTTTCTGGATCGCATGGACAAGCCTGCGGTGGACAAGGTCGAAGGCGTGCCCCCGGCCATTGCGATTGATCAGACTAACCCGGTGCGCAGTTCGCGCTCCACCGTTGGCACGATGACAGAGCTGAACGACCATCTCAAGCTGCTGTTCGCCCGCCTGGGTCAACTGTTTGACAAAGACACCGCTCAGCCGGTGCGGCACGACAGCCCGGAGACTATTTACGCCGAACTGCAGCGCCGCGCCGCTGAAGCCGGGGACCCGCGCTTGTACCTCACTTTTCCCGTCGAGCTGCCTTCCAACACCACGGCCGAGCAGGTCGAGCAATGGCTCTCGGCCAGCGGCTTCACCAAGGTGCAGGCCGAGCGCGAAGTGGCCACACCCTCCGGCCCGCGCAAGGTGCTCGACGTGGTGGCCGACCGCTTTCGCCTGTCCAATGCCGAGAAGGCCCGCGTGGTCGAGGCCATCGAGGTCGCGCTCAAGCGTGGCAGTGGGCGCTTGAATGTTTACGTAGAGAAATCGGGGTCGGATCCCGATTTTGCCCAGCAAAACTCGGGCTCTGACCCCGGTTTCTCGGTCTGGCGCTTCTCCACCGGCCTGCACTACCCCGACAGCGACCTGCGCTACACCGACCCCATCCCGTCGATGTTCTCGTTCAACTCGGCTGTGGGGGCTTGCGAAGCTTGCCGCGGCTTTGGCCGGGTGATCGGTGTGGACTATGGCCTGGTGATTCCTGACGAAAAGCTCACCTTGCGCGCTGGCGCCATCAAGACCATCCAGACGCCCGCCTGGAAAGAGTGCCAGGACGACCTGATGCGCCACGCCGAGACGGCGGGCATTCCGCGCGACACGCCCTGGGCCAAGCTGACCGATGCCCAAAAAGACTGGGTGATCAAGGGTTCGCCCAACTGGAATGGCAAATGGAACCAGCAGTGGTACGGCATTGCGCGTTTCTTCGAGTACCTGGAAAGCAAGGCCTACAAGATGCACATTCGGGTCTTGCTGTCCAAGTACCGCAGCTACACCGAGTGTCCGACCTGCAGCGGCGCGCGTCTCAAGACCGAGAGCCTCTTGTGGCGCATCGGTTCCAAGGAAGATGCCGATGCGGTTCTGGGCCCGGCCAAGCGCTTCATGCCCGCCGGTGTGAAGTGGTCACGCGAGCAGCTTGAAGCCTTGCCGGGACTGAGTCTGCATGACACGATGTTGATGCCGATCGACCGGCTGCGTCGATTCTTTGACCGCATGAGTGCCAGTGCCGTCGCACAAGCTTCGCAGGACGCAGAGGCTCAGGCCCTCAAGCTGTTGCTCGAAGAAATCACCACCCGCCTCAAATACCTGTGCGATGTAGGCATCGGCTATCTCACGCTCGACCGCCAGAGCCGCACGCTCAGCGGCGGCGAGGTCCAGCGCATCAACCTCACCACCGCCCTGGGCACCAGCCTGGTCAACACCCTGTTCGTTTTGGACGAGCCCAGCATCGGTCTGCACCCGCGCGACATGAACCGCATCACCCAGGCCATGAAGCGCCTGCGCGATGCGGGCAATACGCTGGTGGTGGTCGAACACGACCCCGCCGTGATGTTTGCCGCCGATCGCATGATCGACATGGGCCCCGGCCCGGGCGAGCGTGGCGGCCAGATCGTATTTGACGGCACGACCGACGAACTGCGCCGCGCCGATACCCTGACCGGCGCCTACCTCGGTGCCCGCAAGCAGGTGGGCCTGGGCCTCAAGCGCATGGTCACCGACAGCACGCCGCGCCTGATCCTCGAAGGCGCGCGCGAGCACAACCTGCAAAACGTCTCGGTGGACTTTCCGCTGCAGCGTCTGGTGACCGTCACCGGCGTCAGCGGCTCCGGCAAGTCCACCCTCATTCAGGACGTGCTGGCCCCGGCGCTCATGCGCCACTTCGGCAAAGCCACCGAAACGCCCGGCGCGCACGACCGCCTGCTGGGGGCCGACCACCTGAGCGATGTGGTGTTTGTGGACCAGTCGCCCATTGGCAAGACAGCGCGTTCCAACCCGGTCAGCTATGTGGGCGCATGGGACGCGATTCGCGAAATCTTCGCCACCGCACCCGAGTCGCGCCAGCGTGGCTACACCGCCAGCAAGTTCAGCTTCAACAGCGGCGACGGCCGCTGCCCGACCTGCGGTGGCTCGGGCTTCGAGCACGTCGAAATGCAGTTCCTCTCCGACGTGTACCTGCGCTGCCCCGACTGCGACGGCAAACGTTATCGCCCCGAAATTCTGGAGATCAAGATCGAGCGCCAGGCGATTGGCGGTCAGCCCCGCTTGCTCAACGTCTCCGACATCCTCGAACTCACCGTCAGCGAAGCGGCCGCGCTGTTTGCGCAAGACCGCGATGTCATCCGCGCCCTGCAGCCCATCGTCGATGTGGGCCTCGAATACGTGCGCCTGGGCCAGCCCGTGCCCACCCTCTCGGGCGGCGAAGCGCAGCGCCTCAAGCTCGCGGGCTTCCTGGCCGAAGCCGCCAAAAGCGCCAGCAACAGCCGCCAGAGCCTGGCACGCAAGGGCACGCTCTTCCTGTTTGACGAGCCGACCACCGGCCTGCACTTTGACGACATCGCCAAGCTCATGCGCGCCCTGCGCAAGCTGCTCGAAGCCGGTCACTCGCTCGTCGTGATTGAGCACAACCTCGACGTCATCCGCGCCAGCGACTGGCTGATCGACCTGGGCCCCGAAGGTGGGGAGGGTGGGGGTCTGGTGGTGGCCGAGGGCACACCGGAGGACGTGCGGCTACACCCTACATCGCACACCGGCAAGGCCTTGCGCGACTACGCTGAGGCGATGGGGGAAGCTGTCGCTGTGGCTGAAAAAACCTCGCACTATCCACAACGCAGCGAGGCAATCTCTTCGGTGGGTGACGATTTCTGCGTACCCCCGCAGCATGAGGAGCCCGCCGAAGGGACTGCCTCGCGGCAACAAGACGCCATTCAGATCGTCAACGCCAAAGAGCACAACCTCAAGAACCTGAGCGTCAACATCCCACGCGGCCAGTTCAACGTCATCACCGGCGTCAGCGGCTCCGGCAAGTCGACCCTCGCGTTTGACATCCTCTTCAACGAAGGCCAGCGCCGCTACCTCGAAAGCCTGAACGCCTACGCCCGCTCCATCGTGCAGCCCGCAGGCCGGCCCGAGGTCGATGCGGTCTACGGCATCCCGCCTACTGTGGCCATCGAGCAGCGCCTCTCGCGCGGTGGCCGCAAATCCACTGTCGGCACCACCACCGAGGTCTGGCACTTTTTGCGCCTGCTGTACGTCAAGCTCGGTATCCAGCACTGCGTGCACGACGACACGCCGGTTCAGCCGCAAACGCCCGACAGCATCGCCGCCCAGCTCATGACCCAGTTCAAGGGCCAGCACATCGGCCTGCTGGCGCCGCTGGTGGTCAACCGCAAAGGCGTCTACACCGAGCTGGCCGACTGGGCGCGCCCACGCGGCTACACCCACCTGCGGGTCGATGGCGAGTTTTTGCCAACCACCGGCTTCCCGCGCATCGACCGCTTCAAGGAACACAACATCGAACTGCCCGTGGCCAGCCTCGATGTGCTGCCCTCGCAGGAATCGGCCTTGCGCCGCGCATTGGCCACAGCGCTTGAACACGGCAAAGGCGTGATGCATGTGCTCAGCCAGCTCGATGGACTGAAAGAAGCCATGGCCGCTGGCGAGTCCACCGCCCGCATTGGCCAGCACCGCGTGTTTTCCACGCTGCGCGCCTGCCCCGCCTGCGCCACCTCGTATGCCGAGCTGGACCCGCGTCTGTTCTCGTACAACAGCAAACATGGCTGGTGCCCCGACTGCGTGGGCACCGGCACGAAACTCAGCAAAGAACAGCGCAAAGTGTTTGATGACTCGGTGCGCGATGACAAGGACAAGGGCCGCGAGCAAACTTTTGCAGAGCCCGAAGTCGAAGACCTGGTGGACGTGGCTTGCCCCAGCTGCCAGGGCACCCGCTTGAACGACACCGCGCGTGCGGTCATGCTGCATGGCGCAGGCACACAGGCCTGGCGCATCACCGACATCGCACGTTTGAGCGTGAGCGATGTGCGCCGCTGGGTCGAAACCTTGCAACTGCAAGGCCGCGAAGCCGACATCGCCCGCGACCTGATCCCCGAGATCAAAAGCCGTCTGGAGTTTCTGGAGGAAGTCGGCCTGGGTTACCTCACACTCGACCGTGGCGCGCCCACCCTGTCCGGCGGCGAAGCCCAGCGCATCCGCCTGGCCGCGCAACTGGGCAGCAACCTGCAGGGCGTGTGCTACGTGCTCGACGAGCCCACCATCGGCTTGCACGCCCGCGACAACCAGATCCTGCTCAACGCCCTGCACAAGCTCGGCGACAAGGGCAACACCCTCGTGGTGGTGGAGCACGACGAAGACACCATCCGCCGCGCCGACCACATCATCGACATCGGCCCCAGTGCCGGCAAACGCGGCGGGCGCCTCATTGCTGAAGGTAGGGCTGAAGACATCACCAAGGCGCAGGAATCGCAAACAGGTCGTTATCTGTTGCACGCCATGAAACACCCGCTACAGTCTCGGCGTGCCGTGGTGGAGAAATTGGGGTCGAAATTGGGGTCGGATCCCGATTTCTCGAAGAGAAACTCGGGCTCTGACCCCAATTTATCTGCAGCGCAAAGCGCTGCCCTGCACTGGCTCAGCCTGACTGGCGCCACCCTGCACAACCTGCAAGACGTCGATGTCGAAGTCCCGCTCAAACGCCTGGTGGCCATCACCGGCGTCAGCGGCTCCGGCAAATCCACCTTGGCGCGCGATGTGCTGCTGACCAACGTGCAAGCCCTGGTGCAACAGCGCAGCACGCAAGCTGGCCGCGCCGCGCAGGACAAGGGCCAGCGCGTGCCTCTGATGGGCTGCGCCGATGTACAGGGCTTCGACATCATTGATCGCGTGCTCGAAGTCGACCAGACCCCCATCGGCAAAACCCCGCGTTCCTGCCCAGCCACCTACATCGGCTTCTGGGACACGATCCGCAAACTCTTTGCCGAAACCCTTGAAGCCAAGGCGCGGGGTTACGGCCCCGGTCGCTTCAGCTTCAACACCGGCGAAGGCCGCTGCCCCAGCTGCGAAGGCCAGGGCATGCGCACCATCGAGATGAGCTTTCTGCCCGATGTGAAAGTGCCTTGCGAAACCTGCCACGGCGCCCGCTTCAACCCCGAAACGCTGGCCGTCAGCTGGCGTGGCAAGAGCATTGGCGATGTGCTGCAGATGGAGGTTGACGAAGCGGTCGAGTTCTTTGCCAGCATGCCCAGCATTGCCCACCCGCTGCAGCTGCTCAAGGATGTGGGCCTGGGCTACCTGACGCTGGGTCAGCCTTCACCCACCCTGAGCGGCGGGGAAGCGCAGCGCATCAAGCTGGTGACTGAACTGACCAAGGTGCGCGACGAAGTTGGCAAGCGCGGCCAGAAAGCGCCGCACACGCTCTATGTGCTCGACGAGCCGACCGTGGGTCTGCACATGGCCGACGTGGACAAACTCATTCGCGTGCTGCACCGCCTGGTCAATGCAGGACACAGCGTGGTGGTGATCGAACACGACCTGGATGTGATTGCTGAAGCCGACTGGATCATTGACCTGGGGCCCGAAGGTGGTAACGTGGGCGGGCGGATCGTGGCGGCAGGCACACCCGAAGATCTGGTGCGCATCGGCACCCACACAGGCAAGGCGCTGGCGCCGGTGCTGGCGCGCAGTTGACTCGGAGTTCAGGCCGGTTGCAGTGCCATTCGTGCAGCGGTGACCACATGCTTCGTCAACTGCTCCAGCAGGCGTGATGCCACACGCGCCTGCTGCCAGTGCAAGGGCACGTCCAGCGGACGCTGTGGTACCAGTTCGACCAAACTGCCCTGCGCCAAATGGCCTTCAATCAAGGCTTGTGGGTGCAGACCCCAGCCCATACCAGCCAGACCCGCTGTGACGAAAGCCTGGGCAGAGGGCAGGGTGTGTCGGGGCAGTTCCACGGGTTTGCCGCAGTACAGGCGAACCCAGCGTGCCTGCAAGGCGTCTTTGGTATTGAACTGCAGACTGGGTGCATGCGACAGGCTGGCCGCATGAACACCGACCGGAAAGTACCGGGCCATGAAAGTCGGGCTCGCAGCCGCCACATAACGCATGGCGCCCAGGGGCTGACTGTTGCAGCCGGTCGCAGGTCGGGCGCTGGCCGTCACGGCTGCCAGCACAGTCCCGCTGCTGAGCCATTGCGCGGTGTGGTCCTGATCGTCCACCGCCACATCCATGAGCACAGGGGCCTGTGCGGCATAGCTCGCCAGTGTGGGCGCCAGCCAGGTGGCCAGACTGTCTGCATTGACGGCAATCGGCAGCCTCGGACGTATCGGTGCATCGGATGCGAGCGTCGGCAGGGCGCCATGCAGCTCTTGCTCCAGCAACTGCACCTGGTCCACGTGCTGACATAGCCTTCGGCCTGTCTCGGTGGGCAGGCAGGGCTGGCCGCGCAGCACCAGGGCGCAGCCCATGCGCTCTTCCAGTAGGCGGATGCGTTGCGAAATGGCCGAGGGCGTGACGTGCAGGGCCCGGGCGGCGCGCTCGAAGCTGCCTTCGCGCACCACGGCGGCCAGTGCCGAGAGGGCGGCATAGTCCAGCATGAATTCAGATTTTCTAATGTCGAATAAGAAAAGACAGTTTGCCTTCATTTTTAGGTTTGGGCAAACTCGCTCGCATGAACTGGAATGACACTGTGGTGCAGGCGCTGCCTGTGTGGGGCCAAGGCCTGGCTTTGAGCCTGGGCCTGATCGTGGCGATCGGCGCACAAAACGCCTTTGTGCTGCGCCAGGGGCTGCGGCGCGAGCATGTGGGGGCGGTGGTGGCTTTTTGCGCTCTGGCCGACGCGGTGCTGATCACCGCAGGCGTGATGGGTCTGGGCCAGGCCCTGGGCGACCAGCCGCTGCTCTCGCGGGTGCTGGCCGTGGTCGGTGCGGGGTTTCTGGCCTGGTACGGCTGGACGGCGCTACGCCGCGCAAGGCACGCGGGCGCCTTGACCGCAGCCGCTGGTGAACAGCCCATGCGGCTTCAGGCCGCACTCATGCAGGCGGCGGCTTTTACCCTGCTCAACCCGCACGTCTATCTGGATACAGTGCTGCTGGTGGGCAGCATCGGCGCCCAGCAACCGCCCGCCTTGCGTGGCTGGTTTGCGCTGGGGGCCAGCTCGGCCAGTGTGCTGTGGTTTTCGGCGTTGGGTTTTGGCGCCCGCTGGCTGGCGCCCTGGTTTGCCAAGCCCCGCGCCTGGCAGGTGCTTGATGTGCTGATCGGCGTGACGATGTGGGCGCTGTCAGCTGCGCTCGTGCGGCATGTGTGGCTGGGGCTTTGAACTGACCCGAAACCATCCTGCCACGCAGGCCACGGGGCAGATGAACTCAGCGCCAGTCACTGCCCGGCATGATCCGCTTCATGAACGCGTCGAACATGGGCACAGTGAAGGCCGTGTCACCGTGGCTGGGGCTCCATACCATGCCTTTGGTGATCAGGGAGCTGCGGGTGGGGCCGAGCAGATTGACGGCTTTGCCCAGTTGGGTCGCAATGTCGCCCGAGCGATGCGGTCCTGGGCCGAGCTCGGCCATGGCGCGCAGGTATTTCTTTTCGGTGGGTGTGAGCCGATCAAAACGCACCCGGAAGAAACTCTCGTCCAGCGCCGCCACCGCCGTGACGGTGGCCTGATGGACATCGTCTATCCCGATGGGCGAGGCCTGCGCGGCACGCCAGGTGTGGCTGCCCCATTGCTGCAGGAAGAAGGCGTAGCCTTGGGTCACGTCCAGGATGTTTTGCAAGGCGTCGTCGCTGATGCTCACGCCTTCATCGGCCAGAGGTTTGACGATGGCCTGCCGCGCTGCATCCGGGCCCAGGGGGCCAATGGTGGGAAAGTCGAACAGCCGCTCTGCATAGGACTTGGCATTGCCCATCTGTCCGCGCAGCTGCGGTAAACCCGCTCCGACCAGTACGACGGGCAACTGCCGCTGCTCCGTGCGGTGGATGGCCGTGATCAGTGCGGCCAGCTGGGCCTCGGGCACGTATTGCAGTTCGTCGATGAACATGGCCAACGCCGTTCCTGCCGACTTGGCGGCCAGACCGACTTGCTCCAGCAGGGCCTGCAGGTCGTGTTCCAGGTCGCCGTTGTCGGCCAGGCCAGGCTCGGGCTCGTAGTCCATGCCCACCTCAATGTCGCCAAAAGCCACCTTGAGCTTGCTGGCAAATCCGGCCAGGGCACGCAGGCCCCGAACTGCGTAGTCTTTGGCTGCAGCAACCTGACTGAGGCGCAGCAGGGCCTGACGCAGTTGGGGCGCCAGCAGCGCAGGCAAGGAGCGGCCCTCAGGCGCTTCGATGCGGACGGTGTGGATGCCCGAACTTTCGGCGTCCATGCGCAGCCGATCCAGCAAAACCGTTTTGCCTGTGCCACGCAGACCCACCAGCATGGCGCTCTTGGCCGGGCGGCCGATGCGGGCACGTTCCAGCGCAATGTGGATGGATTCGCGCAGCTCGTCCCGACCCGCCAGCTCGGGGGGAGGAGAGCCTGCACTGGGAGAAAAGGGGTTTCGGATTGGGTTCATGCCTGAATTATAAAGAAATTCGGAAATTTATGAAAAAAACATAACTTCCAAAATTACCTTATAAACCCATCCCCAGCCGCCACAGCGAGGTGACTTCTGCAGCCCGCGCCGCGTGCAGCGGGTCGCTTATGTCCTGCGCCTTGCCGTGGCGTGGCCGGGTGTCCAGACGGCCTAGCACTTTCAATCCTGCGCCCACGATCCAGTCCATCAACTGATCGCGCGAACGCAGACCCAGATGCTCGGCCAGGTCCGACAGGATGAGCCAGCCTTCGCCGCCTTCGCACAGGTGCGCAGCCAGACCCTTTAGAAAACCGCGCAGCATGGCGCTGTCTTCGTCGTACACGGCTTGCTCCAATGTGGAGGTGGGTTTGGCGGGCAGCCAGGGCGGGTTGCACACCACCAGCGCGGCTTTGCCCGCAGGGTAAAGGTCGGTCTGCACCAATTCGACTTTGGACAGCAGGTCCAGCCGCTGCAGGTTGTCGCGGGCGCAGGCCAAGGCGCGTTCTGACAGATCCGTCGCCACCACACGTGGCACGCCACGGCGCGCCAGCAGTGCGGACAGCACCCCGGTACCCACGCCAATGTCAAAAGCTTGCGGGCAGTGCTGCAACGCTGCGGGCAGGGGGGCTTGTGCCACCAGGTCAAGGTACTCGCCGCGCACCGGCGAGAACACGCCGTAGTGTGGGTGGATGTGTGCGCCATCCAGCGTCGCAATGGGGACGCCTTTTTTGCGCCACTCGTGTGCACCGATCAGGCCCAGCAGGCTGCGCAGCGGCAGCACGCGGGCCTGGCCATCGGCAGGGCCCCAAGCCTCGGTGCAGGCCTGCGAAACATCGGGTGAGCGCTTGAGAGGGATGCCGTAGTTGCCATCGATTTCAATCAGCAGCTGGCCCAGCACGCGCACGCGCAGGGCCTGGGCCTTGCGGTGTTGTTCAAAGTTTTCAGCCGCACTGGATGGCACTGGTTTTTTCTTGCGCTGTCCGGCCGCATCCATGCGTGCCGACATGGCTTGCAGCAATTGTTTGCCTTGCTGAAAGTCGCCGCGCCAGAGCAGACCCGTGCCCGCGCTGGCCAGGCGGTAAGCGGTGTCGGCGTCCATTTCCTTGATCACCTGGATGCGACTGGGTTGGCGTGCGCCATTGTCTGCTTGCCACAGAGCTGTGCACGTGCCGCTTTCTTCTTGCCAGGTGAGTGTGTTGCTTGAGGTCATGAACGTGCTTTTAGCAGGTGTCCCGTCAATTCGGAAAATCCATCACCGCGCTCGCTTTGCGTGATGTAGCGCGGAGGGTGTTGCAGTTGCTTGGCAAACTGACGGATATTGGCAACGCCCACGCTGTGGTCAAAGTGTTTGAACATGACCTGGTCGTTGGTGGAGTCGCCCACATACACCCAGCGCTCGATTTCAGCATCGAGGTTGCGCCCGAACAATTCGCGCACGATCCAGCGTGCGCCCGCCAGTTTGTCGTGTTCGCCGTACCAGCCGTTGATGTGGATGCTGCTGATGGTGGCTGTCATGCCTGCGGCCTGCATGGCTTGCACCACCGCCTCCATGGCGGCAGGCGACAGGCGGGTGAATTCGCTGTGATCGATGGCGATGTCTGTTTCGCGGCCGGCGCTGTCCTGCGAGCGTTTGGCGCCCGCAACGTTGCGCTCAATCTCTGCCAACACATGCTGCATGCGCGCAAAGTGGCTCGCACGTGTGGAGGCCTCTTGTTGGTAAAGCTTGCGTAGGGGCAGGTCCTCTTTGTGCACCAGACCTACCGCACCGTTTTCAGCGACGATCGCATCCACTGGCCAGCTCTGGGCGAACGGCTGGCTCCAACCCACGGGACGGCCGGTGATTGCAATCACGTGTAGTCCGGCCGCCTTCAGGTTTGCCAATGCCTGCAAGGCATTGGGCGTGATGGCACCCTCAGTGGTTAGCGTGTCGTCGATGTCGGTGAAGACGCCAACGATGTCACCCGCTTGCCAGTCACGCAGAGGGCGCATGGTGTGTCAGTTCGCCGAGCCCAGTGCCAGGCCTGCGTGCTCACGCAGTGGGTGGAAATGGATCTTGGGAAAGCGCTCTTGCGCCAGGCGCACGTCATACGGGCTGGTGCACAAATACGCCAGCGTCCCTGCCGCGTCCAGCGCCAGGCGTTGCGGGTAGGTGGTGGTGAATTCGCGCAGGTCTTGTGCGTTGTCGGCAGTGATCCAGCGGGCGCTGGTGTATTGGCAGCCTTCCAGGCGGACGTCGCAGTCGTATTCGGCTTTGAGGCGGTGCTGCACCACTTCAAACTGCAGTTGGCCCACTGCGCCCAGCAGCATGGGGCCGCCGATTTCGGGCTTGAAGACCTGGATGGCGCCTTCTTCGCCCAGTTGGTCCAGG
>Ga0172373_10009646_pt1 | contig 11950 bp, 12 predicted proteins | sample Lak10m_2_FD_114546 | JGI IMG/M metagenome (GOLD analysis project Ga0172373, IMG submission 114546) | Freshwater microbial communities from Kabuno Bay, South-Kivu, Congo - kab_092012_10m | ecosystem: Environmental > Aquatic > Freshwater > Lake | place: Democratic Republic of the Congo... | reverse complement strand
GTCGTCACCCCGGACTTGATCCGGGGTCCAGAGGAAGTTAAGAACCTGGATCCCCGCTTTCGCGAGGATGACGGTAATCACCGCCGGCAAGCTAATTGCCCCGGCGCGTTGCAACACTTATTTGGGGACGCTCCCTAATGCGAAGTCAAGTCGAATAGGACAACAATTTTGGTAACGGATATAAGAAATTGGTAAAAGAGCCTGATGCCCGGAACCCCTCGCGAGGCCCCGGGCATTCTTGGACCGAAGAATCAGGAAGTGGGTTCGTGGGTGACCGTGATTTTGAGGAGCGCTTCGGCCATCTGACGGGTGTGGCTGGCGCCTTGTCGTACGGAATCGAGGATATCCAGAAAGAGCGACGATGCCTTGGGCGAACAGACGCCCTCGATCAGACGGTCTTCATGAGCCAGTGATGCCTCGATCACTATCTCTCCGATTCGGTGGGACTGTTGCACGATCTTCTCCAGCAACGTTCTGTTCCGTGTGAGAAGAGCGTCCCGGAAGTTCGTGAGCATCTCCGAGAAGAGTCCGAATAGTTCGCCAAGTTCCACCATCGCCTTGTCGCTGAACGGCACCCCGTCCCGCGCCTTGATGCGGATTACATTGATGATGCTTTCAAGGAGGTCGCCAATCCGTTCGAGCCGCCCCGGAAACAACACCACGATCTTGAGCAGATCGCCGGTGGTTTCGCTCGGCCTGTGCACAAGGTCGCCGGTGAGGTCCTTTTCCTCCTCGTGAATCTCTTTGGCCAGGCGCACGCATTCGTCCAGCTTCTCCGGGACCGACATGATGAGCGCCTTACGAATCAAATTGGTCAATTCAACCAATTTCGCAGTCATTATGAGCAGGCCTTCTTCGAGGGTCGTCACTTCCTCGGGCGGGGCCTCGAACATCTCCTTGAGTCGGGAGGCTTCGGCGTCGAGCCTGGGGCTTATCAGCCGGAAAGGATTGAAGAAGACTTCCGTATTTCTCATCTGCACCGCCCTCCTTTTGATTTCATACTGGATGAGATCATGCTTCACTCCGACTCGTGATCAAGCGGGCGAAAATGCGGTCACATTACGGCCGCCAGCCACCACAACTGTCGCTTTGCTCCGAAGCGGCACCTAGGGTGACACCTCCGTTGGCAAATCCCTGACGCCGGTTCAACGGTACCGCTTCTAAGAAGACGAGTAATACCGAAGCGCGTCCAATGCAACTGGTAACGCGTACGATTTCATCTCCGGAACGATCTCGCACCCGCTGTGCAACCGAACGAGCCCTCTTTGAAAAAGAACGAATGAAGCAGCGGTTCGTAATTAGCTCTGTGTGTGTTTACACGACTAACCATATTGCCGCTGGGGCAAAATATCAAGCCCAATTATCGCCTCGGTGTAAGCTCTCAGTTTCCTGCGGGCGCACGCGGTCAGCCGTGTCATTGCGAGGAGAGCAACGACGAAGCAATCTCCCATTGTCAAGTGTGGGAGATTGCTTCGCTACGCTCGCAATGACATCGCCGCCGGGGTCTCTAGCCCCGCATAAAGGAATAATCACGCCTCGGTTTGCCCAGAGGTAGCGACTTTTGGTAATATGAAGACGATTGGCTTTCCGAGAAGTTACAAGAAGGGCTCCTCCTTGATCGTTTCATCCCTTCAGGCCGCCTGGATCGCCGGCCCGGAGAATGGTGCCGCAACAATTGCAAACTGTTATGAGACGTCACCCGCTGAAGTGACCAACTATCGCTGTGAAAAGGAGTTGTAAAGCATGCCCGATTACGCTGCCCGAGCGGGGGAAATCCTGCGGAAGGTCCGGAGCGACCGGCCCGTTGTACACAATGTAACCAACTACGTTGTGATGAACTCCACTGCGAACGTCCTTCTCGCCATGGGAGCTTCCCCGATCATGGCGCACGCGCCTGAGGAACTGGAGGAACTCATCCGGATCGCAGGATCGGTAGTGATCAACATTGGAACCCTCTCGGCAGGCTGGGTGCCTTCTATGACACGGGCCGCAGAACTGTGCAGCATCGCGCGCAAACCTTACGTGCTTGACCCCGTGGGCGCGGGCGCGACGCAACTCCGCACTGAAACCGCAGCGGAGATTATCCGGTGGGCAGTGCCCGCGGCTATACGTGGCAACGCGTCCGAAATTCTCGCCCTTTCCGCGGAAGGCGGTACCACGCGCGGGGTAGATTCCGTCCATGCTGTCGACGCGGCGATCGACGCAGCCAAGGAGCTTGCGCTGACCCACGGGACAGTCGTCGCTGCTACCGGGGTACGGGATTACGTGACCAACGGTGAGGAAGCATTGATCGTCACCGGAGGGCACCAGCTAATGGAATACGTCACTGGAACAGGGTGCGCAGCGAGTGTTGTCACTGCCGCTTTCATCGCGGTGGAGCCCGATCCGCTTATCGCTTCGGCCGCAGGGCTCGCGTATTTCGGGCTCGCGGGCGAGAAGGCCGCTGCTGCCGCGCAGGCGCCGGGAAGCTTCTGGGTTAAGCTGCTCGACGCACTCTACGAGATCACACCCGAGGAATTGGCCGAACGAGCGAGGATCGCGAACGCATGATCGATCCGCGCTCGTGGGACGTTTACCTTGTGACCGACCGCGCGTTGTCGCGCGGTCGATCGACACTCGATGTAGTTTCCGCGGCAATTGCCGCAGGCGTATCCGTGGTGCAGCTCAGAGAGAAAGGCCTCTCTACACGAGCTTTCTATGAGGAGGGGCTCAAGATCCGGGAGGTGCTCAGGGCCGCGGGTGTGCCCCTTATCGTCAACGACCGGATCGATATTGCGCTCGCGCTCGATGCGGACGGCGTCCACCTCGGTTTGAGCGACATGCCCGCGGACGCGGCTCGACAAATCCTTGGTCCTGAAAAGATCATCGGTCTTTCGGTGGAACAGCCGCATCACATCACCGATCCTCTGGTCGCAAACGCTGACTACCTCGGGGTAAGCCCGGTTTTTCTGACATCGACGAAGGAGGAGCTTGTCACCGCGTGGGAGATCGACGGCCTTCGTCGCGCACGTTCTCTGACGGATCTTCCGTTGGTCGCGATCGGATCGATCAAGAAAGACAATGCTGCCGCAGTGATCGAAGCAGGCGCGGATTGTGTCGCGGTAGTCTCCGCGATCGTCTCTGCGGACGATCCCGGAATTGCGACTGAAGAATTGCTCCAAGAGGTGCGGGCCGCCAAGCGCGCTCGGCAGCGATAGACACCTCCGGAAATTCATCCATGAAGCTCAAAGACATAGGGGAGTTCGGGTTCATCGACCGCATCGCTCCCGGTGGGGCAATCCGTTCCCGCGGAGTCGTAAAGGGAATCGGGGACGATTGCGCGGTGATCGACATCGCAGGCCCGGATTATCTCCTCGTGACGACGGACCTGCTCGTCGAGAAAGTCCACTTCCTCATGGAGTGGGCGCCTGCCGAGACATTTGGCGCAAAAGCCCTCGCGGTCAATCTTTCGGATATCGCAGCGTGCGGAGGCCGTGCCGAGGACGCGTTCGTGAGTATTGCCGTGCCCGAGCACGTGAATCTGGAGTGGCTCGAAGGCCTGTACAGAGGCATGAGCGACCTCGCGCGGCAGTACAATGTGAACCTGCTTGGAGGCGACACCACATCTTCCCGCGGGGACATGGTAATCAACGTGGCGCTGACAGGACTGGTTCCGCGCGAGGAAGTGATGTTTCGCCACACGGCGCGGCCTGGCAACGTGATCGCTGTAACGGGGTATCTCGGCGAGTCCAGAGCAGGGCTTGAGCTGCTCCTGAGCAGCCGGGATCTCCCTTCGGACATAGCGGAGCCCCTCAAGCGAGCCCACCTGGCCCCCAGGCCGCACCTGTCCGAGGGTCGCAGCCTCGCATCATCCCGCGCGTGCACAGCGGCAATCGACGTCTCGGACGGCCTGTCTTCGGATTTATGGCACCTGTGCGCGGACTCCGGCATTGCCGCGGTGCTGCAAGAGGGAGCGATCCCGGTGAGCGACGCGCTCGCCCGAGCCGGTGATCTGCTCGGGATTGATCCGCTCAAGTGGATAATCCGAGGCGGAGAAGACTATGTGCTCCTCGTAGCTCTCGAGGCCGACGCGGTGAAGAACCTCAAACAGACGGCCGACGCGGAAGGATGGATGCTGGTGCCCATCGGCGAATTCGTTGAGGGCCGCGGCATGCGGATTATTCGGCGAGATGGGAGCACCGAGAGCTTTGGCCCTACCGGATGGGATCATTTTAGGTCGGATTGAGTTCGCCATTTCACAAATACAAAGAGGAATGCTGTTCGATGGCCCTTCGATGAATAAGGTCTGTCCCCAAATAAGTGTGACAGAATTCTGGGTGCCACTGCTGGCTTGCCCAGCAGTGCTCTTCCATATCGACGCCTTCTTCCCCAATGCATGCAATGGTTATTCCAGGACGGCCCCGTAGTGGGGCCAGCCTATATCCTAAATCCTCCTCATGACGGTTCACAAATTCTGAAAGAAAAAGTACTAAGGAAATAAGATTGTTCGGCACGTTGTGGGAAAATTGTGCGAGAACTCGAAAAACTCTTGACAGTATATAAATATCCATATATAGTCATGTTAACAACAAGCCCGCCAAGGTGAAGGGATGATGAATCATCACGGTATGACCAGAAGGAAGTTCCTCGTCGCATCGGCAGCCGGTGGAGCCGCACTCGCAACGGGCCCGTACCTCGGCTTCGACGCGTGGGCCGCCTCTGCAAAGGCTTCGGGAGAGGTCAAGGTTACCCCGACGCTCTGCGATGCTTGTGGGAACTGGTGCGCGTTCAAGGTGTACACCAAAGGCGACCGGGTCTGGAAGGCCGAAGGCATCCCGATCGCGGGAAACAACCTGGGACGGGTGTGCGCCAAAGGCCACGCGATGCTTCACGAGGTCTACAACCCTGACCGGATCAAGTCGCCCCTCAAGCGCGTCGGGCCGAACAAGTTCGAGCCTATCTCGTGGGAACAGGCTTACAAGGAGATCGGAGCCAAGCTCGGAAGCATCAAGGATAAGCACGGCGCGGAGAGCATCTTCTGGCTGCAATACCCGGAAGGAAACGCTGACGTGACGTTCCGCTTCATGAACGCGCTCGGGTCGCCGAACGTTTTTTCCCACGGTGCTACATGTTTTCTCCCTCGCAACATCGGATGGTGGCTCACGGTGGGAAACGCCAAACCGGAACATGACTTCGCGAACAGCCGTTTCATTCTCTTGATTGGTCGCAACCTCGGGGCAGGGCTGAATCTTCGCAAACTTCATGATGTGGTCAAGGGTCGCGAGTCAGGAGCCAAAGTGGTCGTGGTGGATCCTCGCTTCAGCGAATCCGCCTCGATCGCGAAACAGTGGATTCGGGTCCGGCCGGGTACAGATCTCGCTCTCATGCTGGCCCTCGCTCACGTTATGATCGACGAGAACCTGTACCAGAAAGAATTTGTCGAGAAATACACCGAAGGCTTCGAAGAGTTCGCCGAAGAGGTCAAGAAATTCTCGCCTTCGTGGGCTGAAGAAAAGACCACGATCCCGAAAGAGACCATCGTTACCCTCGCCCGGGAAATGGCAAAGGCCGCGCCGAGGGCCGTAGTCCACAGGGGTTACCACGCTGCCGCGGGCACGCAGTACAAGAACAGCCTTCAACTCGTTCGGGCGATTGCTTGCGTCAACGGTCTGCTGGGCAATTACAATCAGTTGGGCGGACTCTTTCCCGCGCCGAAAGTCAAGCTCGGAAAGCTCGACCCGAACCAATATCCCGCTCCGCCTCCGGTGAAAGGCCCCATGGCCGACGGAAGCGGAGACCCGGAGCGCTACCCGCTCACACCCAAAGGGGTCGGCATCAGCCACGCGATTCCCGAACTTGCCATTCAAGATAAGCTCAAGGCAGGCTTTGTCCACCACAACAACCCGTTGCGCACCTGCCCGAACCCGGCTCGCGTGATCGAAGGGTACAAGAAGCTGGATCTGCTCGTGAGCTTCGACTATGTCCTTTCCGAAACCGCGACGCTGGCCGACTACATTCTCCCGGAGTCCTATTACCTGGAGCGGGACGACGTAGTGCATTCGAACCATGCGTACAGCTCCCGGCAGGTCGCGATTCGCCAGCAGGTGATGAAGCCTCTTTACGACACCAAACCGTTGGTCCGGATACTCATCGAACTCGCGCAGCACCTGGGCATAGGCCAGTACTTCACTTTTACGCAGGAAGAATGGAACCGGGCCGCCCTGAAGCCGCTCGGAGTTACCCTGGAGCAGTTGAAGAAAGAAGGAGTTATCGACCTGGGCGGGCAATGGCAGCCCGGAGAGCCCAATTTCGACACCCCCAGCGGCAAGCTTGAGTTCGCTTCGTCCACTCTGAAGGATCTTGAATTGCCGGCGGTGCCGACCTGGGAAGAACCGCTGGTCGCCCCCGACCCGAAAGACCCTCATTCGTTCCGCCTAATCCACGGCAAGCAGGCCCACCACACCCACGCGCGCACGGCCAACCAGCCGTACCTGATGAAGATTACCACCGATCAGGACTGGGGCAGGGCGTGGATACACCCGGACAGGGCCAAGAAGCTGGGGATCAAGGACGGAGACTGCATGACACTCACGTCGTCGGTGGGAAGTGGAAGAATGAGGGCCCGCGTTACGGACGGCATCCATCCGGATTGCATCTTCCTGCCCAGCGGGTACGGCATCTTTTCCCGCAACCTTACTTACGCCAAGAAAAAGGGTCAGGGCGGTTTCGGATACGGCGTTTCGTACAACGACTTTCTCCCGACGATGTTCGACCCTGTGCTGGGTCACGCGATGACCAACGAAGTCGTGGTGAAGGTGACCAAGACGTATACGTAATCAGGGCGCCTGTGCCCTGCAGCGCCGGTAAGGCCTCGGACCGGACGACGATCCGTCGATGAAACCTCCGGCAAGATGAAAAGGATTCCACCTAAGGGAGCCGGCCATGCCGCGTTACGGAATCGCAATCGACACCACCAAATGCATCGGCTGCCACGCGTGCAAGGTGGCCTGCCAGAACCACAATGGTCTGGAATGCGACCAGAAATTTAACACGATCCGCCAGGTGGACCGAGGGAAATACCCTTCGTTTGCCCGAGAATTCGTGCCCACTCAGTGCAACCACTGCGAAGACGCGCCATGCCAGCGAGTGTGCCCGACTGGCGCGATTTACACGTCGCCTGAAGGTATCGTTCTGGTCCATCGGAACCGATGCGTGGGGTGCAAGTACTGCATCGAAGCGTGCCCGTACAAGGTGCGGCTCATCGACCACCACGAAGGAATCAGCATCAAGTGCTGGTTTTGCATCGATCTGGTGCTGCAAGGCGGGGAGCCGGCGTGTGTGACGACATGCCCGACGCAGGTTCGCATCTTCGGTGACCTCGATGACCCGAACAGCCGAGTTTCCCGCTTCATCGCCGAGAATCGGGCTCAGCCGCTAAGGCCGGACCTCGGCACCAAGCCCAAGATTTTCTACAAAAGGAGCTGATCATGCCTGAAAGCGCTTGGGGATGGCTGATCGTTACCTATCTCTTTCTGGCGGGCGCCGGTTCCGGCGCATTTATCGCCGCGGTCGCGTGCGACCTGCTCGCGCCGGATTGGTCGAAAGCGCTTGCCAGGGCGGGATCGCTCGCGGCGGGGCCGTTGGTTGCCGTTGGCACGTCAGCGCTGGTGTTGGATCTCGAGGCGGGGCTCTGGGAACCGTGGCGGCAGGTCTATCTGGTGTTCAACCCATCGAGCATGATCACGTGGGGCGTGGTTATCCTGTCGGCGTTCATTCCGGTGTCACTACTCTACGCGGCTGCGCTTAACGAGATCACTTTCATCGGCCGGTACTTCCGGAAATACGTCTGGCACCTGGAAGTGATTGGTACGGTCCTGGCATTTTCGACCGCGATCTACACGGGAGTCCTTATCGCGGTGATCAACGGAGTGCCGTTCTGGAACACGCCGCTCATGCCGCTCTTGTTTCTTGCGTCCGCGCTGTCTACGGGTCTCGCGGTTGCCATGATAGGCGCAGCAATTATCGACATCTCAACGATCCGTACCCTGTCTAATTTTGCGCTGGGGCACGTGATCTTCCTATCCGTGGAAGGCGTAGTGCTACTGCTGTTCGTGTTCATGTCGCTCACGCGATCAGTGGAAGCCGCGCAATCTGCCATGATGCTCTTATCCGGCGCGCTGAGTCCCTTCTTTTGGGCGCTCGTGGTGGTAGTGGGGATCCTCGCGCCGTTCGTCTTGAGCATCGTGGAGTACTACGAATACGGCCGAATGCCCAAGTACCTGGTTGTGGGCGCGGACTTGTGCGTGCTCATCGGTGGAATCAGCTTGAGAGCGCTGATCATCTATTCCGGGACCGCGCCGCAGGTCCTGGCATGATTGGCAGGTCCAATCGACTGTGTGGTACGGCAGACGACTACTTGACCAAGGAATTGGCTAGTTGTCGTAGGAGATATTGAGATTGCTCTTGTGCGGCAGGCTGGAAAGCCTGCCCCACGGTGAGTAGTCTCGCCAGGGAGTCAATAACGTGATGGGCAAAGCCCAGGCCATATTGAATAACGAATACCTGGACGATCGGTCTGAACCGAGCGCCGTCTTCGACCCTGCATGGGCCGCTGAAGCGGCAGCAGTGTTGGCACGCCTGTTCGGAGACGAGGAGCCGGTGGACGAAGTCGTTGCAGCTGAGGCGATTCACCTTCTTGGAGACATTCACCCGACGGCCTTCAGTGCGTATTACGGACTCCCGGAGCTTTTCGTGAGAGACTGGAACCGGCAACGGGACCTGTTCGCCCTGCCTGGTGCCCCGCTTTCCATGGAGGAGTCGGTGTACAAAGCCTGGATTTCCGATCCGTCCCATCCGCTCTCTGGAGTAAGGGGCTTCGCTCGCGGTGAGTCAACAGCCCACATGGCAGAGGTGCTTCGCGGCTTCGGCCTGAACCCGTACGCACTCGGGAACCGTGCAGCAGACCACCTGGCCGTGCTCCTGGAGTTTCTCGCGCTGCTCCTTGAGCAACGTCCGATCGAAGAAGCGAGACGCTTCTGCATGGACCATCTGGACTGGCTGAGCGACCTGAGAAAAGCCGCAACCGCTCTCGGCGCCGAAGAACTGGCGCTCGCAGCCGTCGACGCGGCCGAGTGCCTCGTCAGCGCTGTAGTCTCTTCATGACATAAGGAGACAACCGATGACCGAAGAACAGAAACCTACAGCTCCGCCCGAAGAGCCCGAAGAAACGACCGCGGTAGAGGAACCGCTTGACCAACCCGAAGAAGAGATCGCCGCGGCTCCGGGGGAAGTCGACCATCCAGTCAATGCCCTCGCGGAAAAACGCGGCCGAATGGTCACCGCTGGGATTCTATCAGCCGTAATCTTGTCCTTGATTGTGGTTCTGGTCGCGGGAATCTTCCAGTTGAGCTATCGGCTGATGATGAAGTGCCCACAGGACTTGTCGGTAAATGACCCGGCGCTTGTCCTCTGGCAGAAGATCGAAGCCTCTCGGCTTGGGGATCAGCCGACAGGGTTGAACAAAGTACAGCTCGAAGCTGCTGGGCTGAAAATGGCGATACCGTCGGCGGTGGGGCCGGCGCAGGAAGATACGGCGGAAAAGCCGAAATAATGACAAAGGATGTGGTGTGTGACATGAGGCAATTCGAGTACGCTGAGGGGTATTGGAATCCTTATGTAGCGGGCGTGGCGCTCGGCCTGGTCCTGCTGGCGACCTTCTACCTGATGGGGACCGGGCTCGGTGCATCGGGAGCCGTTGCACGAACGGCCGCGGTGACCGCTCACGTTGCGGCGCCCGCCGCGGTGGAGACCAACGGTTATTTTCAGGAATTCTACAAATCCGGCAAGAAACACCCGTTGATGAACTGGATGGTCTTTGAGGTGATCGGAATGTTCATCGGAGGATTCGTTGCCGCTCTCACGGCGGGAAGGCTTAAGTCTGTCGTGGCACGCGGGCCGAATGTCGGGGTGGGCGCGAGACTGGCGCTCGCTTTCGGAGGCGGCCTCGTCGGCGGCATAGGCACCCGGTTCGCGATGGGTTGTACGAGCGGTCAGGCATTGAGTGGCGGCGCGACCATGGCTGTCGGGAGCTGGGTCTTCATGATGGCGGTCTTTGCAACAGCGTTTGTCTTAGCGATCTTCGTGAGGAGGCAGTGGCTATGACCGGACCTCTGTACCTTTTCGGGGCTTTCGGCTCAGGGACGAGCCTCGCTATTGCGGTGGTGATCGGGTTCTTATTCGGGTTTGTGCTGGAACGGGCCGGTTTCGGCGACGCGCGCAACCTAACGAGCATCTTCTATTTTCGCGACATGAGAGTGCTCCGAGTGATGTTCTCTGCCCTTACGACCGCGATGGTGGGACTAGTGGTGCTTTCGTGGTTGGGATTGTTCGACTACACCGTACTCGTCGAAAATTCCTTGCTTCCGACGTACCTCTGGCCTCAACTCGTGGGCGGGGTTCTCTTCGGAGTGGGGTTCGTTGTCGGCGGGTACTGTCCCGGCACCGCAGTGGTGGGCGTCACGTCGGGCCGAATCGACGCTGTGGCATTTCTGCTCGGGATGGTAGGCGGCATCTGGGTGTTCGCCGCAGGATTTCCCGCTTGGGGCGCGTTTTATAAGAGCGCAAGCCTCGGTCGCTTGACTCTCTGGCAAGCTTTCGGTGTGCCGATGGATCTCATGGCCGCAGCTATCGTGTTGATGGCGCTGGGTGCGTTTTACCTGGCAGGTCTTGGTGAAAAGTGGGCGCCGTACGACAAATCATTTCGGGTCGAGCGTGCGGTACGGTCATCGACCGGGAACGCACTTCTAAGCACGGACAGGTAGCGTTGCCCGAATACTAGGGCACAATAAGAATTGTAGCACGAGGTGATAGGGGCGCACGCCATGCGCCCCTACACAAGACATCGCAATATTGTCGCGGTAACCAGCCCGGCGCTATAAGAACGGACACCTAAGGGTCTATCGCAAAATAAACCCGTCACCCCGACGAAAGTCGGGGTCCAGATAATACTGGATTCCGGCGTTCGCCGGAATGACGCGGATTGCTTTTGTAGTGGGCCAAGATGCAAGGACTATTACGTGACAAACCCTAAGTACACCTTTTCGCAAGTGGGGTCGCGAATTTCCAGGGCTTCGGTGGGACAGGCATCCTGCCTGTCATTGGTTTTGGAGCTAGAAGTCAAATGGACAGGCGAGACGCCTGTCCCACCATGGCCCTATCGAAATGTGCGACCGAACACATGAAAGACGGTACTAAGGCGTACCGGCCTCAATAGCACACTTGGAGAAATCGATTTGTTCCTTGCATCCCGAGCAGTTTCGGGGCCTGTCGAACTCGTCGGAGAAGATCTCATTTTCCTTGCCGCATTTCGGGCACTTGCAAACAAACGACGTCAAATTCTTGTGCGTTTCGAACCCTGGGCAGTGTTGAGGTGTGTTCATAATTCCGCTCCTTTGCCGTTGGGGTGATGGGCAGGTGCTCTTCCAGCGCTACAATCTTTCAAATACTACTATAAATCGGCGAGCCATGCCGATCAATGAAAAATGGCTGCGAGGGTGAGCATTCCGTTACTCACAGCGAGGAGCAACAACCCGTCCGAAATCAGAGGATGAACTATATCTTCCAGGGTGGCTCCGACGTTACACGTCGGAGCGCCGAAGGCGTGAGAGGTGTCAATCGCTCATCTTGAAACCTCTCTCATGCGAGAAAGGAAAAGACCCTCTTGTTGCTTCGCAACCCCGACGTGTAACGTCGGGGCCACCCGCCCGCGTCGGTAGTTGTGCTCCTGATTTGGAAACCTGGAATGGCTTCCGCTCCGACTTGATTGAACGCTTGCTTTGAGGAGGATTTCCTAGGAGGCTGTCGGACTTAACCGGCCGGGTTCTGGGGGCATGCGGTCAGTCAGGAGGCTGATATTGTGGGGGTTAGTAGCATTTTTCTCTTGGATCGCGGGGCCATTCCGTGGTACATTTCC
>Ga0172373_10009644_pt1 | contig 11950 bp, 13 predicted proteins | sample Lak10m_2_FD_114546 | JGI IMG/M metagenome (GOLD analysis project Ga0172373, IMG submission 114546) | Freshwater microbial communities from Kabuno Bay, South-Kivu, Congo - kab_092012_10m | ecosystem: Environmental > Aquatic > Freshwater > Lake | place: Democratic Republic of the Congo... | reverse complement strand
TGCCCAACGAGCCGGCACCGGGATAACGCCAGCGCTTAGCTGCCGGCCGACTTGAAGCGCTTTTCGATTTCCTTCGCCGGAATGTAGCCGCCGACCCGTTCGCCGCCGGCGAAGAAAATTGCCGGCGTGCCGTTGATGCGCATGCGCGCGCCCAGCTGGGCCGACTTGTTCAGGCCCGAGACATCGCATTTCGCCGGCACTGCGGGCGGCGCCTTGTTGGCAGTCATCCAGTCCATCCAGGCCTTGGCCTTGTCCGGCGCGCACCAGATCGCCTTCGACTTCTCGTAGGAATCATCGCCCAGCACCGGCAGCAGGAAGGTATAGACCGTGACATCCTTGAGCGTGTTGATGTCCTTCGCCAGTTTCTTGCAGTAACCGCAGTTGGGATCCTCGAAGGTGACCATCACGTTCTTGCCGCTGCCGCGCACCTGTTTCAGGGCCAGATCCAGCGGCAGCGAATTGAACTGTCGCTCGGCGGTGATGTTCTTGCCGGTCTTGAGATCAAGCAGGTTGCCGAGCATGACATGGGTGCCCTTGTCATCAACATAGAAGATCTGGCCGTCGACCCAGACCTCCCACATCCCCGCCATCGGCGCCCTGGCGATCTTTTCGAGCGGACCCAGCTTGGCTTCGACGGCCGCGCGCACGTCGGCTTCGTCAGCCTGCGCGGCCAGGGAAAAACAGGCCAGGGCGGCCGCAAGCAGGGGCAGTTTCATGTCATCTCCGGAGTCAGTTGGTCAGGGCGTAACGGATCAGCAGGTCCTTTACGACCGGCACGCTGTTGGTTAGGTTCAATCCGATGTTGCGCAGCGACTTGAGCGAACCCGCCGACGGACCGAAAAGGTCGTGCAGGCTGTCGGTCACCGTCTGCAAGGTCACCACCGCCTCCTTGCGCGAGCGCTCGTAGCGGCGCAGCAGGGCGAAGTCGCCACAGTCGACATGGCCGGGCTTGTCGCAAAGCACACCGGCCAGCGCCCGCGCATCCTGGAAACCGAGGTTGATGCCGTGGCCGGAAAGCGGGTGGATGGTGTGGGCCGCGTCACCGATCAGGGCCAGGCGCGGCCTGACGCATTGCGGTGCGCGCATCAGGCGCAGCGGAAAGCCCGCCTGCGGCGTGATCAGGCCCAGGGCCCCCAACCGGCGCCCGCCGGCATCGGCCACGCGCCGGCACAAGGCATCGGCATCGTGGGCGAGCAGTTCGCGGCCGAGGTACTCCGGCGCCGACCAGACCATGGACATGCGATTGCCTGGCAGCGGCAACCAGGCCAGCACGCCCTCGTCGCAACGAAACCACTGGAACGCCGTGTCGCGATGGGGCAGCTCGGTTTCGAAATTGGCGACGACACCAAGCTGGTCGTAGGGATCGAAACGCACGTCGATGCCGGCCGCCGTGCGCGTCCAGGACTCGGCGCCGTCGGCGCCGACCACCAGCCGGGCAGTGATGCGACGACCATCGGCAAGCGTCAGCACGGCGGCATCCGGCGCCAGCATCAGATCAGCCGGTTGCGCCGGACACAACAGTGTCAGGTTGCCCTGGCGTTTCACCGTCTCCCACAGCTCCCGCTGCATCAGCGACGACTCGATGATCCAGGCCAGCTCGGAAACGCCGACGCCATAGGCGTCGAAATCGAGCCGGCCGCCGGCATCGCCATGCACCTCCATGGTTCGCACCTGCTCCATGCGCGCGGCATCGAGATGGCGCCAGGCGCCCAGTTCATCGAGGAAGCGGGCATTCGCCGGGCTGATCGCATACACACGCGGATCCCAGCCATCGGGGAATTCGGGCACACTGCCCTCGATCAGGGCCACCGACAGGGAAGAGCGGCGCAAGGCCGCCGCCAGCGAGAGGCCGGCGAGGCCCCCGCCCACGATCACGATATCGAAGTTCATCCCCACATTGTCGCCCAAGGGCGCCCGCCTTGACAAGGCAAGCACCCGGCGAGGATAATTCCGCCCCTTTCACGGTGATGTAGCTCAGCTGGTTAGAGCGACGGATTCATAATCCGTAGGTCGAGGGTTCAAGTCCCCCCATCACCACCAGTCATACCAAGCCCCCGCAGGTTTTCACGCCTCCGGGGGCTTTTCATTTGGCACACTGGCGGCACAGTGCCAGCGAATAGCCGGCAACAATCCGACTTCCCCATTGCAAGCAACCCCCCTCCCCTGGTGGCCGTGCGACCTGTGGATAACTCGCGCTTTTTGGGGTTCGCTGTGCCGCTACTGTGCCGCGATATGAATAGATAGCCGCTTCAACTACTGGCACAAGGCTTTTGACTAATTTCCCTACGGATTGACAATCTGTAGTTGCTATTTGTTGCGTCCTGTTTTATGCTGTTGCTATCAGTTCAGCAAACAGCAACGGGGGGGCAATCATGGCAACAGTCCAAAAGCGCAAGAACGACGACGGCACGACCAGTTACCGCGTAATGGTTCGCCTCAAAGGGCATCCGACCGCGAGCGCAACATTTTCCCGCCTGACCGATGCCCGCCAGTGGGGAGGCGATACTGAGCGCGATATGAAGGCTGGCCGGTACTTCGGAGCCGCCAAGCTGAAAACCTTGGGCGAGCTTTTCGACAAGTACGAGAAAGCCGCCGCGCCGCGCCTCAAGTCCTGGGCTGACGTCAAGAGCCGCCTTGACTGGTGGAGGGCGAAGGCCGGGGGCGAATTGCTCGAAGCCATCACGCCGGCCAGAATCGCGGAATGGCGCGATGAATTGCTAGCCACTCCGAAGCAGCACGGCGGCGGAAAGCGTAGCGGCGCGGACGTGAATCGCACCATTGCCGCGCTGTCGTCGGCCATGACTCACGCCGTCAAGGAACTGGGCTGGATCGAGCGCAACCCCTGCGAGCGCGTGACCAAGCCGAAAGAGGCAGGCGGGCGGGTTCGCTTCCTGACCGATGAAGAACTGCCGCGCCTGCTGGATGCCGTGCGCGCCTCGTTGCATCCTGACCTGCTGCCGGCCGTCCTGCTGGCACTTACGACCGGAGCGCGCAAGGGGGAAATCATGGGCCTGCGCTGGTCGCAAATCGACTTCAAGCGCCGCGCCATCACCCTGCACCAGGGCGAGACAAAGAACAACGCGGGCCGCGCCCTGCCGCTGTCGGGTGAAATCGTGGAACTGCTCAAGGCCCGCGCCAAGGTTCGCAACTTGAAGGATGACCGTGTATTTCCTCCGGCCGAGGGTTGCAAGGAACTGGAATTGCGCGAGCCGTGGAAGGCCGCGCTTGTTCTGGCAGGGATCGACGTGCGGCAGGCAACGCGCAAGGGGCGCGGCAAAGTCGCCGCCAACGACGAAGCTCCGCCCGTGCTGACTTCGGATTTCCGCTGGCACGACCTGCGCCATACCGCCGCCAGCTACTTGACGATGGCCGGAGTATCGGCAATCGAGGTTGCCCGCGTCCTGGGCCACAAGACCCTAGCCATGAGCCTGCGTTACTCGCACCTTGCACCCGACCGCGTGACCGAGCTTGGCGACAAGCTGGCCGCCCGCATGGGTGTGGCAGGGGGTGCAAAGTGAAACCGCTTACCCGCTACTTGGACGCCAAGCTTCTACCAACACAGGCGGACGAGATCACCGGAGAGCATGGACATACCGCTGAGGCACTAGCGGAAATGCAGCGGGCCATTCTCGATGCGCTCCGGAGCACTGAGCCACTGGACGGCGAAATGCGGCGAGACCTAGCCTTTGCATTTGAGTACCTTTGCGCCGGGATCGCCGCCGACCTGCTTACTCCGACAAAGCGCCCTGGTGGGCGTGAGCCGCCGATTGCCAAGAAGATGCAGGAGGCAGCAATCCGCTATCTGCGATGGGTGGAGGACGGACGGATTGCCGATGCAAACCCGGTTGCAACCGTTGCGCGCAGCTACAAAGTCGAGGCGCGAACGGTAAGGAACTGGCGCGCCCAATGGCAGGGAAAGCCTGCACCAAGCCTGTACGATGACTACGGCCCCGACCAGGTGGCCAGCTTCATGCAGGCCGTTGGCGGACAGTATCGCCGTTTCATTCCGAAACCAGCGAGAGGGCCGAAACGCTGGTAGATGAAGCGCGGAAACGAACCCCCCTAATATCGTTTCCGCATCGATGTCTGAAAACTCCGAAATGTCAGCAAGCGCAACGCACCGCCGCTGGCAAGTTTCCTCAACTTTCGGAGAATGAGACATGCAAGCAACCGCACAGCATCAAGCGCCGGCTTCCGCGCTGGCGATCCCCTCGACGATGGCGGCACCCGTTGCCCGCTATGTGACCATCAAGCAAGCCACCGAACTGCGGCCGGCATTCTCGTCTGCCGCCCTACGTGATTTGAAGTTCAAGGCATTCGACCGCAAGAGCAGCGCGGGCGACATCATCGAGGGCAACGGCACCGGGCCGGCCGGGGTCTGGATTCAAATTAACGCAAAGGTGCTTCTCGACCTGGACGCCTTCGACCGCTGGATCGAGTCGCACAAGGTGGTTGCCCTGACATGACCGCGCCCGCTAACTTCCGTGGGGACGGGGGCGGGCGCGAGGGGAAACAGTCGAATGATACCGACTTTTTCCTGACCGACAACCAGCGCGAGCTTCGCGCCCTGAATGCCCTGCTGCGGCGACCGCTACCGCGCGAGCAAGGCGACAGCGATGCGGGGTGTAGCAACTTCCCCGACCTGATAGCACGGCTGCGCCGCCGTGGGCTGGCCGTGCCGTGCGACAGAGTACCCGTCATTGACAGCGACGGGCGCGAAGTCAATCGCGGCGTCTACCACCTGACCGCGACCGACCGCCGCAAGGTAATCCGCGCACTGACGCGGAGGGCAAAGCAATGAGCGATACCGCCCGCGCTCTGAGTGCGCTTTGCCATCTCGACCCCGGCATGCCGATAGACCGATGGCACGCGGCCGGCCGTGCCGCGATTGCGGAGGGTCTGACGATTGACGACATTGACGCCTGGAGCAGTGCCGCGCCGAACTACAAGGGCCGGCGCGACGTGGAAATGCAGTTCTCCAAGGTCACTCCGGACGGCGGCACGACTGGGGCGACCCTTTACCGGATGGCGCTCGATGCTGGATGGCAAGATCCCGCCAAAGGGCAGAGACACGGCCAGAAGCCGCGCCAGGCATTCCGCCCTGCCCCAAGCCCCAAGCCGCCAGAGAAAACCGCGCCAAGGCCGAATCCTGCCGTTTCCGACCTGTGGGCCAGGAGCGGGCCGGCCGGCGCGGATCATGGCTACATCGTCGCCAAGCGCGGCCGGCCCGATGGCCTGCGAATAGTCGGCGCTGGCGATACGGCGAAGGTAGCCGGTCAATCGGTCGCCGGCTGGCTGGTGGTGCCGGTGCTGTCGCTGGATGGCGAACTGCGAACCGCGCAACTGATCCCGCCGCCCGGTATCGGCAAGAAGCTGAACATGCCCGGCGCGTCATTCGGTGATGGCTTTTTCGTGGTGGGCGACTTGGCGACGTCGGCACGCTGCTACATCGTGGAAGGCATCGGCCAAGCCTGGGCGGTGCATCGAGCGACCGGCTGCGCGGCGGTGGTGTCCTTCGGTGCCGGACGCATGGCGGCAGTGGCACAAGCCCTGCGCGGGCGGTTTCCTACGCTGTCGATGGTGGTAGTGCCTGACCGTGGCAAGGAAAACCAGGCCGCCGGGATTGCCCGCGCCGTGCATGGCGCATGGGTGGAACTGCCCCTCGACGTGCCGCCGAACTATGACGCCAACGACTACGCGGCAGAGTACGGCGACGCGGCACTGTCGGCACTGCTGGCCAGCGCCAAGGCCCCGCCCATGCGTTACCGCGTCATGAGCGCCGACGAGGTACTCAGAGCGCCGCCGCTGCATTGGCTGGTGCGTGGTGTGCTTCCCGCCGCTGGCCTTGCCGCGCTGTTCGGTGCCAGCGGTTCAGGCAAGAGCTTCCTTGCACTCGACCTTTGCGCGGCCGTGGCCGGTGGTCTGGATTGGTTCGCCTGCCGCGTGAAATCCGCGCCCGTGGTCTACGTGGCCCTGGAAGGCGAGGCTGGATTCTCGCAACGGGTAAAGGCATGGCAACTGCACCACGGCCGCGACCTGCCCGGTGGACTGCGCTTTGTCATGCAGGCGCTTGACCTGCGGAACGCCGACGACCTGCGCGAGATTGCCGAGGCCGTGACCGCTGCCGGCGCGTCTGGCGGCCTGGTGGTGGTCGATACATTGAACCGCGCCGCCAGTGGTGCCGATGAAAACAGCGTGGTCGACATGGGGGCCATCATCGCCGCCGCCAAGGAATTGCAGGCGAGGTTAGGCGGGCTGGTGCTGCTGGTGCACCACTCCGGCAAGGATGCGACCAAGGGGCTGCGCGGGCATTCCAGTCTGCACGCCGCGCTTGATTCCGCCATCGAGGTAACGCGCACCGACGACCGCCGCGACTGGCGTATCGCCAAGGCGAAGGACGGCGACGACGGCCAGGCGCACCCGTTCAGGCTGGAACGGGTGGAGATTGGCGAGCATGACGACGGCGAGCCGATGACGTCCTGCGTGGTGGTAGCCGACGAACACAAGGGCGAGTTTCGGCGCGCGCTGCCGCCCAAGTCGGGAAACATGCGGGTGGTTTGGGACGCCCTGGGCGAACTGTTGCGCGAGGCCGGGGACGTGCGCCCCGCCGATGCCCCCGACCGGCTGCCACATGGCCGGCCTGCCATAACGCTGGATGCAGCCATTGCCGGCACGCGGGAACGCCTTGCCTGTGACGCCAAGCGGCGAACCGAACGCGCACAACAGGCATTTACCGGCCTTCAGGCTAAGGGGCTGATAGCGATTGACGGGGGCCATGTATGGATACCTTGAACCCTTCCCGCGATTCCCGCGACGGGAAACACACGGGAACGGCGGGAACTGTCCAACTTTTCCCGCGATTCCCGCAGCAGCTATATAGCTGCGGGAGCGGCGGGAACGGGAAACCGAGGGGGAATGATGGGACGAATTGAGCTTGGCAGTTTCCGCAAGGCGGATGGCGCGGAGGTTCGCGTTTCGGTTCAGGACTACAAGGGCCGACGGGTGGTCGACGTGCGGGTCTGGTATCGGCCGCGCAATTGCTCTGACTATGTGCCGACGCGAAAGGGGATCACGATTGACGCCGACAAACTACCGGAGTTGATGGCTGCTTTAGAAAAGGAGCGGTGGTGAGGCTCAATCTTTCCGTGGGCTGCCCTCTTTCAGCCATCGCGCAACCTTTGCAATCGTGTGCTGATAGCCATAGGAGAACAATGCTCCCAAAAGGAGCGCGACGAAACCACCCCAGAAAAATACTTCCGTGAGAAATCTGCTGCTGCTGGTACGGAACTGCGGGTGAAAGACAATCTCTTCCACGAACCAATCGACCCGCAACTCAGACAGCGCAATTGTGGCAATGAGAACCGCTGCACCGGCGAAACCAACGAGAAACCATGCGCGCTGTCGGGCATCAACAAGCGGGCGTGTCATGCGTGCCCATGCCCAAATAACACCCCACCCGTGGGAATCATGGAAGCGGACGTAATACGCGCCGCTCGCATAAGCGCCTGGTATCGCGACAAGCGAGAAGGACTGTGCAATTGGCCCCGCCATTTGCTGAACGCCAAACAGGAAATGCAGGATCCCGGCGACAAGTATTGCCGACACAACCCCGCCAGGGATTGCGCCAACAACAAAGACCAGCGGCTTCCTGTAGAAATCCTCAAGCACGGCGTGACCCTGAGTAGGACGAACATGCCAAGTGTATTGCGATTCCTCGTGGCGGTCACGCGCGCGCGTTTTTACATAGGGCACGGCGGCACACTGGCGGCACACTGCGGGCCGAAAAGCTGCAACTTTCCCCAACAAGGCAAAACAAACCAATGGCCGCGAAGCCGCGCCGTTACTACGGTGCGCTATTGTTAGCTGTTGCTAATCAAGGGGATAGGCCGTTTCATAATCCGTAGGTCGAGGGTTCAAGTCCCCCCATCACCACCAAATTTCAGCGGCTCTCCCGACGGAGGGCCGTTTTGCTTTCTGCCTCCCCGACACTGCATTTTTTGCCGCCACCGCCGTTAACCATGGCAAAGCCCGCCGGAGTGCATCAGGCGCTTGCCGGCCGGCCCTGGCAGGAGACGGCAAACGATTCCCCGGCGTCACCTGGCACGGCCGATGCATGCGGAAAGGGCAGACAGCAGTTTCCGATATCGCCCATGTTCCCGGAGGGCACCATGTTCCACGTACTCGACCAGGCTGACCTCGTTTATAGCGGAGACCTCTCGCAGGCCACGCAGTATGTGCTCGAACACAGCGGCAAACGCCTCGACGAGGCAATCCGCTCCGGCATCCGCATCCTTTACAGCGACGCGCTGCACACCCTGAGCCTGGGGCGCCGCCCCGGGCCGGCAAGGGTGGCGGTCCCGCCGCCTGCGTGACACATCGATGAAAAACAGCAAACCCGTCAGGACTGGAAAATGACCATGAACTCCATCCGAAAATTCGAGATGCGCAGCATCGTCAGCGAGTTCGAGGACACGCTGATCCGCCTTTACGGGGTGAACATGCTCGACGCCGCCATCACGCGGCATGAGGCGCTGGTGATCTACGGCGAGTTCAAGTGCGCGCGCACCGCCGCCGCCATCTGCGGCCTGCGCAAGGGCCTGTCGCTGATCGGCGCCTGAGGGCGCGAAACCCTGCTGTCAGGGTTCGCCGCTGCGCCGACGCCGCGATTCGACAATGCCCATGTTGGGTGCGAATTCACCCACGCCGGCGGACAGAACATCGCGGCGCTGCTCGCAACGGCGCAATACTTCACGCTGCTGGTCGGCGCTGTAGGCCACCCACCAGTCGCGTTCGTCCTGGGTGCGAAGGCAGCCGCGACACAAGCCATTCGCCGGATCGAGTTCGCACACCTTGACGCAGGGTGAGCGCACGGGTGTCGGCGTGATGGCGCTGGTCATGAGGATGTCGAATGGCAGGGAAACCGCCGGCGCCCGCAGGCGCCGGCGTCGGGCCCCTACTTCTTGCCTTTCGCCTTGCGGCAGCCAAGCTGGCCGGCCTTGTCGTTGCTGAAGTAGCTCAGGCCTTCGCCACAGCTCAGGCCCTGTGCCGGCGCCTTGGCCCCCTTGCCGCCCTGGCAGGTGAAGTCACCGGCCTTGCCCGGCTTGCCGCGCATCTTGTAGCCCTCGGGACAGGCGGGTGCCGCATTGGCGGGCTTGGCGGCCGTGGCAGCCGCAGCCGACGCAGCAGCCGGCTTGGTGGCCGGGGGTGGCGCGGGCGGCGCTTCGACCACCAGCTTGCCGGTGGCCGAGCCGGTGCAGGGGAAGTGGGTGGTGATCTTGCGGCCTTCGGCCTTGATGCTGTAACTGCCGGCCTTGGCGTAGGTCTTGGTGATGGTCAGCGGGAACTTGCCTTCCTTGCCATCGATCTTGACGTTGCGCGATTCGCTGCCGTCATCGAAATGCACCACCATGCCGCAGTAGGTCGGCGCCTCACCATCGGCGCCGATGGTGATCTTCACTTCCTGTCCGGCCCTGGCCGGGTTGGGCTCCACCTTCACGGAACCGATACCGCCATCGGCAGCCAGTACAGCGGTGGAAAAGACGCCCAGCAGCAAACCCAAACGGTATTTCATGTGTCGCCTCCTCGGTCTGATAACCTTCGCAATCTATAGCAAAAAAGCGGACAAGGGTTGGCGCCATGAAGGCATTGCGCATCGTCGGAATATCACTGCTCATCCTGCTCGGGCTGGTCGCTGCCGGCATCGGCATCCTCCACGCCCTGTTCGACGGCGACAAGCTCAAGGCCGAGCTGTCACGCGCGGTTGCCGAGAAAACCGGTCGCACGCTCGACATCGCCGGCACCGTCGGCTTGTCGGTGTGGCCCGAGCTGAGCCTGCGCCTGGGCAATACCCGCCTGTCCGAACCCGGCGGCAAGGAAACCTTTGCCGCGCTCGATTCCGCCCGCGTCGCGGTGGCGGTAATGCCGCTGTTCTCGCGCCAGGTTCAGGTGCGGCGCATCGAGCTCGACGGCCTCAAGGCCACCGTGGTGAAGCGCAAGGATGGCCGCCTCAGCATCGCCGACCTGGTCGGCGGCGACAGCGCCGGGACCGGCGCCGCGAAGGTGGGCAGCGCGCCAGCGGCCGGCGGCGCCACGCCCCTGCAGTTCGACATCGCCGGCCTGGGCGTGGCCAATGCACAGCTCACCTGGCGTGACGAAAACACCGGCGCCACCACCGCGCTTACCGACCTCGACATAGCCAGCGGCCGGATCCGCGCCGATGGTGCGACCAGCGTGGTCTCGATCGACGCGCTCGACATTGCGGCACGCGGCAAGAGCGGGAACGATGCCTTCGAGTTGCGCCTGGAGGCGCCGGCGCTGACGCTGTCGCCGGAAAAATCGGCCGCCGAGACCCTGAAGCTTTCCGCCACGCTGTCCGGCACGCAGCGCACGCTGGCGGCCAGGCTTGTGCTGGGCGGCGTCGCCGGCAGTGCAAAGACGCTCAGGATCGGCAGTCTGGGCCTTGAGCTGGAGGCCAAGGCCGGCGACACCGCCGTCCGCGGCCGGATCGAATCCCCGGTGGCCGCCGACATGGCGGCGCAAACCCTGGCCTTGGAGGACTTGTCCGGCAAGGTCGAGATCGTGCACCCGAAAATGCCGGTGCAGCCGCTGGTGATGCCGATCAAGGGCCGGTTGCGTACCGATCTGGCGAAGCAGTCCGCCGCGCTTGAACTGGCTACCGCCTTCGACGAATCGAAGATCGCGCTGACGCTGGCCGTGACGAAGTTTTCCCCGCTGGCACTCGGCATCGACCTTGGCATCGACCGGCTGAATGTCGACAAGTACCTGCCACCGGCACCGGCTAGGGCTGCGGCAGAGACCACGCCGGCCACCGCGCCGGCCAGGGAAGACCGGCTGGATTTCTCCGCCCTCAGGGGTCACGACCTGCGTGGCGCAGTGCGCATCGGCAGCCTGCAGGTGGCAAAGCTGAAACTGGCCAGGGTCGATGCGAAATTCCGGCTCGCCGGCGGCCGCCTCGATGTCGCGCCCTTCAGTCTCGACCTCTACGAGGGCAGCACCCGTGGCAGCCTGATGCTGAACGCCGCGGGCAACCAGCTCGCCCTCAGGCAGGAGCTTGCCGGCGTTCGCATCAATCCGCTGCTCAAGGACCTTGCCGACAAGGACCTGCTCGACGGTCGCGGCAACGTGGCGATCGACATCAGCAGCCGGGGCGAAAGCGTCGCCGCGATGAAAAAGGCGCTGGCCGGCAGCGCTTCGTTCAACCTCAAGGACGGTGCCGTCAAGGGCTTCAACCTGGCCCAGGCGCTGCGCGACATCAAGGGCAAACTCGGCGCGAAGCAGGACAGCACCCGTCAGGCGCAAGCCGGCGACAAGACCGACTTTTCCGAACTCGGTGCCTCGCTGAAAATCGCCAATGGCGTTGCCCGCAACGATGACCTTTCGATGAAATCGCCCTTCATCCGCCTTTCCGGCGCCGGCAACATCGACATCGGCGGCGACCGCATGGACTACCTGGCGAAGGCCAGCGTCGTCAAGGATGCCAGCGGCCAGGGCGGCCAGGACCTGGCCCACCTCAAGGGCCTTACCGTGCCGGTGCGGATCAGCGGCCCGTTCGAAAAGCTTTCCTACACGCTGGAACTGGGCGGCCTGGTAGCCGAAGCAGCCAAGGCCAGGGTCGAGGAAAAGAAGGAAGAGATCAAGGCGAAGGCCCAGGACCAGGTCAAGGAAAAACTCAAGGGGCTGTTCGGCCGCTAAGCCGTCAAAGGCTATCACCAAGGTCATAGCTACGTAGATCCCGCAACTTTCCGCGTCTTCCACGGATCAACAAGCCCGGCGCGGTTTGAGAGGATCGGCCCCTGCGCGTGTCGCGGGCCCGACCGGCCCCTGGGCGCGTTGCCGACCACCGCGACCCCGGCCTGCCGGCGGGTCCGCCAGCCTGGAGTTTCGAGACCCACACGTGAGCCGGATCGCCTCCCATCCGCAACGCCGGCCG
>Ga0172373_10009641_pt1 | contig 11951 bp, 12 predicted proteins | sample Lak10m_2_FD_114546 | JGI IMG/M metagenome (GOLD analysis project Ga0172373, IMG submission 114546) | Freshwater microbial communities from Kabuno Bay, South-Kivu, Congo - kab_092012_10m | ecosystem: Environmental > Aquatic > Freshwater > Lake | place: Democratic Republic of the Congo... | reverse complement strand
CACGGTGGCCGCATCATTTTTTCATCTTCGGTGACCGGCATTGCAGCTATGGCGGGTGGTTCCATTTACGGCACCAGCAAAGCAGCACTCCGCCACATGGCCGCCAATCTGGGCGTTGAGCTGGGCAAACACGGCATCACCGTCAACGCTATCGCCATTGGCGCCACACTCAACGACCGCAACGTGGCCGACGACCCCGATTACGCCGCCACGTGGCAACAGCTGTCACCGGTGGGACGAGTCGGCTACCCGGCCGATGTAGCCAACACGGTGCTGTATCTCTGCTCGCCACTCGCCGACCTCGTAAACGGACAAACCATCGTCATTGACGGCGGCTGGACGCACACCGTGCCCATCCGCCAAGCAGGAATCGAACCACGATGATCGAAATCATTCGCCGCCCAAGCACCGCTCCACGCATTGCGGCCATCGACTTTGATGGCACGATGTCGCTCATTCGCATTGGCTGGCAACACGTCATGCACGGCGTAATGCGGGCGGCACTCGCCCCATACCACCCACGCCCCGAGCAACTCGACGACGAAATTACCGGCTACATTGCCCGGTCGACCGGTCAACCGAGTATCATTCAGATGGCGTGGGTCGACGAACACGTCTTGTTGTATGGCGGAGTTTCACACGGCGCACAACACTACCTCGACCAATTTAGCCAGGCCATGAGCGCCCAAATCGATGCTCGTGTGGCGAGCATCGACGACGATGCGAGCGCAGATGCCTGCATGGTACCCGGTGCACGCGCCTTTCTAGGGAAATTGCGCATGCACGGCATCCCGATGGCACTCGTCAGCGGCACGGAGCGTCACCATCTCATCCGTGAAAGTCAGGCTCTGCGCATCCACGATTTTTTTGATGCGGGCATCTACGGCCCGGGCATGCACGCTCCTGCCTTCACCAAACTCGACGCGCTCCAACAGCTCGTGCACCTCTACGACGTTGGCGCCGGTGAAATGCTCTCGGTGGGCGATGGCCCCGTCGAAATCATGGCCGGCAAAGAACTACACGGCTTTAGTTTGGCCATTGCCTCACACGAGATGAGCGGTGGTCTCGATGACGCCAAGCGCCGCCATCTCCTGCATGCGGGCGCTGACGCCGTGGTCGCCAACTTTTTGGCGCTCGACGACATCGCTGATTGGTGCGGGCTCACCCCAGACACACACAAAGGATAGGTCATCATGCCTCACCCACGTTTCGACCGTGCGCAATTGCGCGTATTACCCCTCGGTGATCGCACCCACGACATGCCGTTGGCGTATGTCCTCCCGCTCGACGCACCGATTCCTGATTTCGCCCACCCCAATCTCAGCAAAATCTGCGCGGAAATCCAGCAAGCACGTGCCAATGAACGGCCGGTCATTTTCATTATGGGGGCCCACGTCATCAAACAAGGTGCCTCACGATTCGTGATTGACCTGATGGAGCGCGGGCTGATTACCCATGTCGCCATGAACGGTGCCGGGCTCATCCACGACTACGAGCTCGCGCTCATCGGTGCCACCACCGAAAGCGTGGCCCGCTACATCTCAGCCGGGCAGTTCGGGCTTTGGCACGAAACCGGCGTCATCAACGACCACATTCGTGTAGCTGCCGCCCGCGACCTCGGCATTGGTGAATACGTGGGTCAAGTGATTGCACAGGGTAAATTCGCGCACGCAGAACTGTCCATTGCAGCAGCCGGTCATCGCCTCGGCATCCCCGTGACCGTACACGTGAGTATCGGTCAAGACATCATCCACGAGCACCCAAATTGCGACGGCGCTGCGCTCGGCCAAGCCAGTTACACGGATTTCCTCATCCTGACGCACAGCGTGAGCCAACTCGAAGGCGGGGTCATGCTCAACGTGGGCAGTGCGGTCATGGGGCCAGAAGTCTACCTCAAAGCGCTCGCCATGGCGCGCAATGTGGCGCATCAGCGCGGCGAGCACATCGCACATTTCAGCACGGCCGTCTTCGACTTGGTGCCACTCCCCGATGATTTGAGCGTCGAAGCGCACAAAAGCGACCCTGCCTACTACTATCGCCCCTTCAAGACCATCCTCGTACGCACCGTGCGTGATGGCGGTGAGAGTGTCTACATCTGCGGCGATCACCGGGTCACCATCCCCGCACTCTGGCGTCTGCTCAGCACCTCGCACGGAGAACACGCATGAAACACGCTCGTTTTTTGGAGCTCGCCGCCAAATTCCCCGCGCTCCGCATCGTGGTCTGTGGCGATTTCTTCCTTGACCGCTACCTCTGGATCGACGAAGCACGTGCGGAGATCTCCGTAGAAACCGGACGCGTGGCGCATCAGGTCACGGGGCAGAGTTGTGCCCCCGGCGCTGCGGGCACCGTGGTCAATAATGTGCGCGCCCTCGGCGCACAAGTCATCTGCGTGGGATGCGTGGGCAACGACGGCGACGGCTTCATGCTCCGCCACGAACTCGGCCGCATCGGTGCCGATGACAGCCTGCTCACCGTCACCAATGAGCGCCCAACTCCCACCTACACCAAACCCACAATCCGGCAGCCGGACGGCACGTTCCACGAGCTCGAACGACTCGATATCCGCAGTCGTGATCCACTGCCCGGTCAGCTCCATCACGACATGGCCGCTCAGTTGCTCAGCATTGCGGACACGGTGGATACCATCATCTTCGCTGACCAGATGCCTGAAGCAGGCTGTGGCGTGATCGGCGCACCCATTCACGCTGCCATGGCACACATTGCACAAGCGCACCCACAGGTGGCCATGTTTGCGGACTCGCGTCAGCGCATCGGCGACTTCCGCAATGTGATTATCAAACCAAACCTGCACGAAGCAAGTCAGGCGCTCGGACACGGTGCAGACAGCGCCCGTGGTGCTGACTACGGCCGCCAACTCCAAGCGCGTACGGGGCGCCCAGTCGTGATTACACTGGGTGGCGACGGGGTGATGGTCTGTGCAGAGCACCAGACGCACATCCCAGCCCTCCCCGTCGACGCACCAATTGACGTGGTGGGCGCCGGTGATAGTGTGATGGCGGCCATGGCCGTCAGCGTGGCGTGTGGCGCCACACTGGCCGAGGCCGCTGAAATTGCCATGCTGGTGGCGGGTGTTACAATACGCAAGTTGGGCACGACCGGCACCGCCACCAGTGCAGAAATCAGTGCCATCGGCCAGCGCTACGGGCGCTGGGAATCATAACGAACAGGAACACGTGCATGAGCATGTTACGCATTCACAGCCACATCAAGCGACCGATTGCCGCCGTTTGGCATCTCTGGACGGACCCACACCACATCTGCCACTGGAACGCTGCATCAGCCGACTGGCATACCACCCAGGCCAGCAACGACGTGCGCGGCGGCGGTCGGTTTTCGTCCATCATGGCCGCCAAAGACGGGAGCATGTCGTTTGATTTTTGCGGGCAATACACGGCAGTCACGCCCCAACAACATCTGGCCTATACGCTTGATGATGGCCGGCGCGTAACCGTAGATTTCCAAGCAGATGATAGCGGTGTCACCATCGTCTCGCACTTCGAACCAGAGCAGACACATCCACATGAATTGCAGCAGGCTGGCTGGCAGGCCATTTTGCAGTCGTTTCACGATTATGCAGAAGCGCAACCAGCCTGATCAATCAGCGTGGTAGCCTCAGCGATGAGCGTGGTTAGCTCAGCACAGGCAGTAGTAGGGTCGGATCCCGCAAGCGCACAGAGGTGGATGACGCGTTGTTGATAGTGGCGAGGGCGTAGTGGCAGGTGTTCGATGAACGCCACTGCGCCCTTTTCGTTGATGCAGTACTGCTGATTGAGCGCAAACAGTACTTGGTTGAGACAACTCACCGAGCGTACCACGTGTGCAAGCACGTAGTAGGCATCGCCGCGGACGATGGTTTTGGTGGCTAATTCACATGAAAAGCGCATTTCGAAACCGAAAGTGGCAATGATGACCCGTTGTAGTGCCACCGGGTACTGCGTCGCACGGCGTTTGAGTGCCGTCACCTCACCCGTCCCATCCCAGAGCAACTGACAAATGGCCAGCTCACCCATATACATGACGTTGTGATAGGCGTGTGGATGACCGGGTTGATAGTGCGAGCTCAATACACCGGTTTCACATGCGTCGATGACATCATGCACACGCTGGGTGTCACGCAAAATGATGTCCACCTGCAGTCCGGCTACGACGAGCCACGCACCACCGTTCACCCATGCGCCCCAACCACCCGGCTCGGCGACGAGCTGCACACGCTGATTATCGTCATATTGGGTGACGACGGCATTGAGTTGAGCGATATCGAGCGGAGCACGCCCCCCGTAGTAGACCCCGATGTCGACGTCGGAGTACGGGGTATGCACGCCACGCGCCCGTGAACCGCCCAGCACGAGTGCATCGACACCCGGTACCGCTGACATGGCTGCAATCAACGCTTGAATGACAGGTAAAAGCTCCCCCATGTGCACACTCCTCCGGCTGATGAGAAATCGTCAGTATATCACAGCGCACGACGCCCCTCGCAACAATCACGTTGACACCAACGTCTCGCACATGGTATGATGATTACGTACGGGGATGTTTGGTTTTGACAGGGTAGAATCCTGTACAGCTGCGCGTCGAGCCGCCCAGTCTCGTTAAAGGGGCACCGGCATAACTGCCAAAAACATCAGCGCTCCGTCGTTCGCACGAACGACCGCGTTTGCTGCCTAATTAGGGAGCACGTTCACCACCCCTCGCCCGGCCGGGTGAGTGAACGTCAATGCCGGGCTGCTGCGAGAAAGCCGTCGTCGTATTTCGCCTAAGACTAGATGACTCGCGAGTTGACGGTTGGTCCGTTGTCCTATCAGCTCGCTAAACACTACAATGGACTACACGTGTAGACGCTTGCAGTGCCTCTATTTTGGACGGGGGTTCGACTCCCCCCATCTCCACCACTCATCCACCTCTTAGGAGTACGCTCCTAAGAGGTGTGGTGTTTTTTGTACAATAAAAAAAGCAGGTGTGGCACTCCCTCAGCCATACTCCAGCTAGCCACATGTGCGGGTATGCGGTTTGTTTCAAAAAATATGGCACGCGCACAACACACGTGGTACTTCGCCACCACTGACGAAGGAGGATCCATGATACTTGCAATACTCGGTCTTCTATTTGGCATTGCACTGTTGCTGTGGAGTGCGAATCGATTCATCGACGGCGCAGCAAGCACGGCACGCTACCTCGGCATGCCGCCAATACTCATCGGCATGGTTGTGGTCGGATTTGGCACATCTGCACCGGAATTAATCGTGTCTGCACAAACAGCGCTCCAAGGAGCCCCCGATCTCGCCCTCGGCAATGCGTATGGCTCAAACATCGTCAACATTGCACTCATTTTGGGGCTGACCGCACTAATCAGTCCCATCATGGTGCAATCACAGGTGCTCCGCAAAGAACTCCCCATCCTCATCGGCGTCACTATTCTGGCAGCAGCACAACTGGTCGATGGAGTGATTTCACGGCTTGATGCGATGATCTTGTTGGCCGTGTTCGGACTCATCTTTGGTTGGAGTATTTGGCAAGGCAGGCAAAACAACACTGACGCGCTGGCCATCGAGACGGAGCACCACCTCGCCAACCCCGAGGTGTCACTGCGTCAAGCCATACTATGGCTGGTTGGCGGATTACTCCTCCTCATAATCAGTTCCCGTATCCTCGTATGGGGTGCCATCACCATCGCGCAGACACTGGGCATTAGTGACCTCATCATCGGGTTGACCATCGTTGCCATTGGCACTTCGTTGCCCGAATTAGCGTCTTCGTTGATTGCAGCACGTCGTGGCGAAGATGACATTTCGTTCGGCAACGTGATCGGCTCAAACCTCTTCAATACCCTGGCTGTGGTGGGGATTGCGGGGAGCATTTCACCGCTTCCAGTGCGTCCCGAGGTGCTCACCCGCGATGTGGCAGTGATGGCGGGTTTGACCATTGCGTTGGTCGTCATGGGCATTGCACGCACCGGACAAGCGCGCATCGGTCGTTTCCACGGAGCGTTGTTGGTAGTTTGTTTTGTGGCGTATACTGGCGTACTCATCGTGTCAAGCATGCGCTAGCGGTGTGGTGCCGTGACCACGATTTCCATCTGGGCTAGGCGTTGTTGGTAGCAGGCCACACGGTCTGCCTCCACGCCAAGGCGGTCGATTTCGGCGATATCAAGCACGTCTTTGGGGCGATTCGTGATACGTTTGGTTGCTTTCACGAGCGCCAATGGAAAGTGGGCCAACAACGTGCCCGCACGCCACGGGCGCTGCACCACGTATTCAGTCGCCGTAAGAGCGGGCAAGGTCACCTGCACGCAAGCGTCAGCATCACCGAGCGCCGCGAACGAGCAATTGTACTGGTACAACGCCGTGGCACCCTCCACAAACGGAGCAATGTTCACCAACACCCCAGCGAGGACCGCATACAAGCCGTAATCGTTGTTGCCACGACCGTCCACCCACGAATCGAGGTGTGGCGCATAGTTGCCGGACGCTCGCAACCAACTCCGTACCGCAGGCATGGCAGAGGCCGGAGCCACGAGATCGAGATCGCTGTGGAGCCGCCCGGCGTCGCGCCCCGAAATAAGCCACGCACGGTACCACCAGCCACTGCCAACGGTCCTGTGTGGGTGGAAGTTGCCATCAAATGCACGACTAGTTCCCGTATCGTCGCCGTTGTCACGTCGGTTGTCATGGGCATCTTGTTCCTCTCGGTGAACGACGCGGTTAGGTGCGGATGAGCAACACGGTGGCACTTTGCGCTGGCCAGATGACCGGTTGGTTGAGGGCAATAGTGCCCTCATCGCGCACTGTCTGATCGATGCGATAACGCCACACCTGCGCTTGTGGTGCGGACATCCCAGCAATAACGAGCGGCAAGGTTATGTCGTCTTGACGCTGATTCACTGCATGTATGGCCACGGTACCATCGTCTGCGCGCGTAGCGAGAAGGTGCAGATCCGGATGCGTGCTACTCGCATGCACCCGGGTTGCGCCCAATTTGTGCATCAAAGCATAACTCTGATAAATGGGCAACGGATCCGAATCGTACGAGACCGGACCAAACATGCCGATACCCTGTGCTGGGATGGCGCCCATACAAAAATGCGCCACAATCGCACAATCAGCAGCAACTAGGCGCGCCAACACATCACTCCACCACAACGCGTTGGCGTACGAGTTGGTGCCCGTGGTTGCGTCGACGCGCCCACTCCAATCCGAGTTGGCCTCCGTGATGGCGAGGGGCACTTCGCGCCCGAGGTACTCACGCATCAATGCACGTGACTTGGCCACACTCGCTTGCCAACGTGGCGGATCAGCCCGCAGTTGGGCCAGGGTCACCGGAGCCTCACCAAAGGGGTAGCGGTGCCACGAGAGCATGTCGATGTCGCTGACCCGCTTGAGAAATCCACGGAGCCACGGTTCACCCGTGCTGTCGACCGGATACCCCTCATCCGCATCAAACTGACTGATTTCGGGACCCATGACGATAATCGAGTCATCGACCGCCTTCATGGCAGCGCGGTAGGCAACAAAATCGACCGCATAATCGGCCACCGTATACCGCTCTGCACCGCGCTTTTTCACGAACAAATCGGGCTCATTGCCGATGGCCCAGTATTTCACCGCATACCTCTGCGTTACGTTGGCGTAGTGCACCAGCGTGGCTGCACGCTCTGGGCTGCCACCGAACAACCGCACATGAATGCAGGGCTCAGCCCCCACGACACGGCACATGGCGATGTATTCGTCGACCATCAATGGCGTCACGTCGTTTTCATCACCCCAATTGCCGCCTGGCCAACGAATCATGGCGAGTTGCACATCTCGACTTGCATCGAGGTGTGCGCGGGCCAACGTTTGCCAAGGTCCCGTGTTGCTGGCACGCACATAGGACGAGATGGGACCGTATTGAAAATGCGGGTCTACGTAGCCATCGGGTTGTGGGCCGGGCGTCGGCCCTGCAGTCGGCGCCGAATTCAGGTCTTGACAAGCAACGAGTGGCAGTGTGAGCAGGGTGGCGAGTGCACGTCGGCGATGCATAGTTCCTCCACGCACATACAAGATTCATCGAGTACTGTGCTCGCTATTGTCGAGCATCTGCACCGTCTTGGCAATTTCGTCAATTTTAACGAAAACACAACTCATTATCCTCGGTATACTAGGAAACATACCCGTCTTATACCAAATGGAGGAATACATGAGACGCGTAGGTTTGCTGCTCACGTTGGCAGCTCTAGGAATGGCGGCGTGTGGATCGCTGAGTGACAACGATCGCATCGCCACCCAAGTTGCAACCGCATTGGTTGCAACTCAAGAAGCACAGGCGGCCATTGACACAGCAGTGGCGGCTACCATGACAAGCAACTCGGAAAGTGGCGCCGACGACAGCACTGCTGACGGCGATACGGAAGACGATGCAAGTCAGTCGGAATCGCAGAGCAACTCGGGTGACGGCACAGCACCTGTTGCGACTGCGACTGCTGAAGTAGCCCCAGTGGCAACCAACACGCCAGAACCCGTGCCGGCAAGTGCGACCACGGCACCAGCGAGTGCGACCACGGCACCAGCAAGTGCGACCACGGCACCGGCAACCGCAACTCAGGCACCGCCAACGACCACGAGCACGCCGAGTAGCACGCCGCCACTGCTGATTATCACCATCAAGCCGATTTTGACCTTTGTGGTCCCCACCTCGACCGTATTTGTCGTCAAATTGACGCCGATTGTGCCAGTCATCAAGACGGCCATCGTCATTCCCACGCTGAAGCCGTAATCGCTCATCCGCACCAACCTCTGCTGGTGCAGAGGTTGGTGCCTACCGAGGTCATCATGGAACAGATTTTCTTACTGAGTAATCTGGTAGTGTTGCCATTTTGGGGAATCATGATTGCAGCACCACGCTGGTCTGTCGGGCACAGCATCATGCGTTCGGTGTTGGTGTTTCTACCACTCACCGTGCTTTACAGCTGGCTCGTTCTGCCCTTGCTGCCTGGGTTATTGCCGGCATTGGTGCGCCCCGAATTACGCGTCATCACCACCTTGCTTGCCGATCCAACAGGGGCAACCGTGGCGTGGATTCATTTCTTGGCGTTTGATTTGTTTGTGGGGCGCTGGCAGTACCATGACGCGCTCCATCATCAGCTTCCCGCATGGTTGGTCCGGATAACCCTGCTCTGCACCTTCATGGCTGGTCCGTTTGGTCTCCTCCTCTACATCGTGGTACGCAGTCGCACGCTTCGTTCATGGTCGTGGTAGCCACCCCCATTCACGTATCGTTGGTAAAAATCACGCCTCCTGCTCCTTACTTGCAATCGTGAGAGGTACAAAATGGGTCTTTTCGACATCTTTCATCGCCCAAGTAGCCAAGATCACTTGCTCCGCGAGCTCATCGAAGAGCAACGCAAGTTGCACCAGCGCATCGACGAATTGGTGCAACACATACAGACACAGCCGCCTGTGGCCAGCAAAACGAGCATTAGCAACACGCTGAAAGTGAGCAAGATTGTCAACGACGATCAGCTCCACGACGTGGTGCATATCGCCCAGTTTTTGCAAGAACGAGGCATTCACATCAAAACACGGCGTTTGGCACAGTCCTACGATGCGGTCTACGACGAATTAGCGCATTTCATGGGCAACAAATACGACAACATATCGTTGTTGCTGGACAATATCAAGAAAAATATGCAAAAGGGCACCATGTTTCGGCTAAACATTGGCAATCACAGCCAACAGGCTATTGCGGACATGACCCTGCTGTGCAACAAACTCCACGAACTCGCGTTATTGACCCACTATCACTACTTGCGCTCGCCGTCATACCTCGTGAACGCACGTCCGAGCAATGCCCCCATCGTACAAAACTTTTTCTCGGGGCAGTGGCTCGAACGCTACGTGGCACAGATGGTGTATGAAATCGTAGAGACGCACCAGATTGGTCCGTTTGAGTGCATCACGAACGCCCAAATCACACTCGCAAATGGGGATAGTTTTGAATTTGATGTTATGTTTTATATCAACAATCGCATTTACTGGCTTGAAAGTAAAACGGGCAATTACCAAGATCACATCGGCAAATACAGCCGTTTTGCAGAAATCTTGAATCTCCCGATGCCTCAAGCCATCATGGTATTACCCGATGCACACGAATCACTGACGTTGAATTTGTCACGACTCTTCCACATGCACGTAGTCAACTTACCGCTGCTTCGCCAACATCTCGAATACGAAATGACGCAACCATAGTTCGCATCTGCAGGTATGGTAGGATGAGCACAATACCGTAGCAAGAACGTATCGGATAGGGCGACATGCAATTCGCAGAGTACATTGGGCATCATCAAGCACGGGGCACACTCCCAGGGGTCGTGGTGGCGCATCAGCATGGATATGCAGACCCCGTAATTCATGCATTTGGCACAGACGGAGCAGACCAGCAGTTAACAGAGACCAGCATCTTCCCGGTTGCGTCCATTACCAAATTAGCACTGGCAATTGCAGTACTCCGTCTCGCAGAAACAGGGCAAATCGACCTTTCAGCACCCGTTGGCAACTACTGCAACGACATCCATGCCGAGGGAGCAGATCGCTCCCCGCTGAGCATCCTGTGCCACTGTGCGGGGTATGCACTCGATTTACCCAACAAAGAAGGGCGGTATGCGCTCGGGTTGTCGTGGCCAGCACTCGCACAAGAGTGCCTAGAAACAGCGCCAACCACGGCGGCGTGGCAACACGTGCAGTACAGCAACTTGGGATACGGCATCTTGGGTGTTGTCATCGAACGTATCACGCAGTTGGCCTGCGCCGAAGCCCTGCAGCGCCTCGTCTTTCAGCCACTCGGCATCCGTGCTTGGCTCGGCGCACCACCAGCCCCCTTGCATACCGCGTACATCGGCGATGTGCGCGGGCGACATACGGGCACCGCGCTCGAGACATTTAATTCTGCGTTTTGGCAATCACTGGCACTGCCGTGGGGCGGACTGTGCACGGATGCCACCGGAGCACTGACCCTCGTACGGGCCTTTTTGCCTCATACCGGACTCTTGAGCGCAGAAAGTTGCGACGTTGCAACCCGCGACTATACCCGAGGGTTGGCTGGTGGCTTCATGGCACCACTCGTTTGGCCGCAAAGCCCGTGGGGGCTTGGCCCCGAACTCCGTGGCAACAAACAGCCACATTGGGTAGATGCGTCGTTCCCCGCACATTCGTACGGACACAGTGGCGCCTCGGGCATGCTGGCTTGGAGCGATCCTGACCACCTGTTTAGTGTTGTCATCCTCGGAGCACGTGCCGCAGATGGCGGGTGGCTGTTGCGCCATGGTCCCAGCCTAACACGACTTGTGCGCCAAATGGTCCTCGACGCATAAGTCGTGCTGATTTGACTTTTTAATGAAAGTGACTATCATTGTAAGTGGTAGTCACTTTCATTACGAAGGCAGAAACGAGATGAACATATTTGTGCGCGGGCTTCTTCTTGGCGCTTTACTCTTGAGCAGTTGCACGAGTGTCCCCAGCAACAACACGCCCACGGCGCCAACGATTGTGACCAGTTTTAGCATCCTGGCAGATATCACCACTCGCATCGTGGGCGACACGATGCCTGTCGTCAGCATTGTGGCAGCCGACAACGACACACACGCCTTTGAGCCGAGCGCGGCGGATGCAGCCCGCCTCGCAGATGCCACAGTGATTGTGACCTTGGGGCTTGAATTTGAGGGATGGTTTGACGACATGTACGCAGCCTCGGGAAGCACGGCACCCGTAGTGGTAGCAAGTACACCACTGACACCACTCGCAGCCCAAGACCACGCCGATGAAGCTCATGCCGACGAAGCTCATGCCGATGAAGCTCATGCCGATGAAGCTCATGCCGATGAAGCTCATGCCGATGAAGCTCATGCCGATGAAGCTCATGCCGATGAAGCTCATGCCGATGAAGCTCATGCCGAT
>Ga0172373_10009639_pt1 | contig 11953 bp, 9 predicted proteins | sample Lak10m_2_FD_114546 | JGI IMG/M metagenome (GOLD analysis project Ga0172373, IMG submission 114546) | Freshwater microbial communities from Kabuno Bay, South-Kivu, Congo - kab_092012_10m | ecosystem: Environmental > Aquatic > Freshwater > Lake | place: Democratic Republic of the Congo: South-Kivu... | reverse complement strand
TCCTGACCGCCTTCTTCGTGGCCCGGGCGGTCCGCCACCGGGTGTGAGCCTGCGGCGGCCGGGGTTATCCACGCGTATGCCCCGTGGACCCACCCGCGCCCAGGTCCAGGCCGTGCTCGCCGGGCTGGCCGAGATGGTGCCCGAGCCGCGCTGCGAGCTCGACTTCCGCACGCCCTTCGAGCTCCTCATCGCCACCCAGCTCTCCGCGCAGTCCACCGACGCGATGGTGAACCGGGTGACGCCGGAGCTGTTCCGACGCTGGCCGGACGCGCGCGCGCTCGCCGAGGCCGACCCCATCGAGGTGGCGGGGGTGATCCGGTCCACCGGCTTCTTCAACCAGAAGGCCCGGAACGCCGTGGAGACGGCCCGGCTCCTGGTGGAGCGACACGGCGGGGAGGTCCCGGCCGACATGGCGGCGCTGGTCGCGCTCCCGGGCGTGGCCCGGAAGACCGCGAACGTGGTCCTCGGCACGGCGTTCGGGGTGCAGAGCGGGGTGACGGTGGACACGCACGTGTTCCGGGTCACGACCCGGTGGGGCTGGCACACCGAGAAGGCGCCGGCGAAGGTGGAGCCGATCCTGATGAAGCTCCTGCCGCGGGAAGGCTGGAGCGACTTCGGGCACCGCGCCGTGCTCTTCGGCCGGTACCACTGCACCGCCCGCAAGCCGCGGTGCGGGGAGTGCCGGCTGGCGGCGGGGTGTCTCTCGGCCGAGCCTGCGCCGAGCGGAGGATGAGGATCTCCGGCGCGGGGGGGAGCGGGCAGCGGGGTCTCTCTACGCTTGACTTACCATAATATCCCTTATCGGAAGTTATTGGCAGACGGAGAGGGTCCCCGGCGCCGTGGCGGCGCACTGGCGCCCCGGCGCGCTACCTTGGCGAGGATGGTCCGCCCGCCCTTCCTGCTCCTCCTCCTCTGCACCGCTTGCTCCGAGCCTCGTGCCTGGCAGATCGGGGGCGCCACGCTCTCGGTGGCGCCGGCCTCGGTGGACTTCGGCGCGGTGGCCCTCGGGACCTCCGCCTTCGCGGTGGTGGAGGTGACGAACACCGGCTCCGAGACCGCCACGGGGACCACGGCGGCCAGCTCCCCGTTCTCCGCCACGGGCGGCTTCGACCTCGCGCCCGGCGCGTCGGCGTCGGTGAACGTGCTCTTCGCCCCCACTGACTACCAGCCCGCCGCGGGGGTGCTGAGCCTCACCCTGGAGGACGGCACGGTCACCGAGGTGGCGCTCGCCGGCAGCACGGATCCGGACGCCGACCGGGACGGGTACACCGCCGTGGGTGCGGGCGGCGACGACTGTGACGACGCCGATCCCACCGTGTACCCCGGCGCCGCCGAGACCTGGTACGACGGGGTGGACCAGGACTGCGCCGGGGACGACGACGACGACCAGGATGGCGACGGCGCCCCGGTGGACACCGACTGCGACGACACGGACGCCTCGCGCTCGCCGCTCGGGTCGGAGAACGACGGGAACGCGGTGGACGACGACTGCGACGGGCTCGTGGACGAAGGGGCCCACACCCCGGGCGCGCTCTACCTCTCCGAGCTCCGCACCGGCGAGGACGCGGCCTTCGAGCTCTGCAACGCGACGGCCGGGACCATCCACCTGGATCACCTGGAGCTCGGCACCGAGGCCGGCACCCAGGAGCTGGACCCGTCCGTGGCGCGGGACCCGTCCCCGCTCGAGCCCGGCGGATGCGCGGCGTTCGCCGCCTCGGACAGCGGCTACTTCACCTGGGAGCTGGACCTCGTGCTCGCCGCCGGCGGAGACACGCTCACGGTGCGCTCGGGCGACACGCTGGTGGACAGCGTCCAGATCGCCCCCTCCTGGGGCTGGGCCACCGGTTCCACCTACGCGCTCGGGGCCCCGGGGTCCGCCGTCGCCAACGACGCGGCGGCCAACTGGTGCGGCGTGGACAGCCCTACCTGGGGCTCACCCAATCCGGCCGATCCCTGCCTGTGAGCCCGGACGGGCCCCGCAGACCGTAGAGGACTCCGGCGTTCGAGAGCACGTAGACGTCGCGACCCACCACGGCGGGCGCCGAGCTCACGCCCGTGAGCGTCACGCCCGGATCCATCCGCCAGGTCTCGCCCCCAGTGCCGGGGTCGAGGAGCGTCACCCCGCCTTCGCCGGCGGCGACGAACACGCCGGCCTCGCTCACCACCGGCTGGGCCAGCGGGCCGCTGGTCAGGGAGTCCCACGTCCAGAGGAGCTCCCCGGTGGTGCGCTCGACGACGCGAAGCACGCCGTCGGAGCCACCGACGTAGACCCGCGCCCCGTCCACCGTCATCGCCGACGCGGTCCCGGCGTCGATCCGCCACCGCGCCGCCCGCGTGCCCGGGTCGAGGCTCACCAGGGGGCGATCGAAGCCCGAGACCAGCAGGGTCTCGTCCACCTCCAGCGCCGGGGCGATGAGGTCCGGGTAGGTCCCCTCCCCCACGCTCGCGTTCCAGCGCTCGGTCCCCGTCTTCCGATCGATGGCGACCAGGAAGCCGTCCGAGAAGCCGGCGTACAAGGTCTCCCCGTGGAGGGACGGCCGGGGCGCGCCGAAGAGCTCGAGGCTCTCGGTGCGCGCCACGTCGAGGCGGTGCTCGAAGCGCCAGCGGAGCTCGCCGGTGCCGGCGTCCAGCGCGTACACCTGCTCGCCCACGTTGCTCACGTACACGACGCCGTCGCTCACCACCGGCGAGCTGACGACCGGCGCGCTGGTGTAGTGCCGCCAGACGGGCTCCGCGTCGGGGCGGCCCAGCGGGTAGCACCACAAGGTGCCCGCGGCGTCGGCGAAGTAGACGCGGTCCCCCGACACGACGGCCGGCGACACCACGGGTCCACCCGCTTCGTACCGCCCGACCTCACGGCCGCTGCGCCGATCCACCACCACGAGGCCCGACACGCCGCTGAAGCCCACCATCACGTGGTTCCCGGCCACCACCGGCGCGCCCGGCTCGGTGCGGGTGGCCGTGTCGGGCGGGGCGCCTTCGAGGCGGGTGGACCACACGATGACCGGAGCGTCCTGGAGCGGAGCGCCGACCTCGGCCGCGGACGGGACGGGGAAGGGTGCCCAGAAGCTGAAGAGGCCCGCGCCCCACACCGGGTTCAACGGGTGGTCCGGGGGCTCACGGGGTGGCCTTGGGCGCCGAGAGCCCCGCGGCGGTCATGAACGCGGCCATCCGCGCCACCCGGGGCGAGTCGGGGAAGCGGGTGCGGAACTCGTCCACCACCCGCTGGGCCTCGTCGGGCTTGCCGGCCTGCACCTGGAGCTGGGCCAGGGCGATGAGCGCCTCCTCGGCGTACAGGCCCTTCTCCCGCGTGGCGAGCTCGCGGAGCACGCCCATGGCCTCCTCCAGCCGGTCCTTTCCGGCCAGGGCGGTGGCGTAGCGGGACGCGGCGGCGAAGCCCGGAAGATCCGACTGGCCCAGCGCCGCGGCGGCCTCGAGGTCGCGGAGCGCCTCCTCGTCCTTGCCCAGCCGCGTCCAGGTGTCCGCCGCGCGCAGGTAGGCGAAGACGGCCGCTCCGCCGGAGGCCTCCTGGGCCGCCGCCCGGTAGCGCCGGGCGCCCTCTTCGACGTTCGCGAGCCGGACCGTGTCCGTCGGATCGTCCATGGGGGCGAGCCCGTAGCGGGCCATCTGGTCCACCGCGGGCATCTTGTAGTCGATGTCGGCGATGGCGCCGTAGGCGGACTTCGCGCTGCGCACCCGCCATTCGGTGTAGAGGCTGTACACCAGGGCCACCCCGAGCCCGGCCACGACGATCCACACGAAGACGCGCACGTTCTTGAACAGGAAGTCCGAAGCGGCCACCTGCAGCTTGAAGAGCGCGTCCTCTTCTTGACGGGGGGCTGCGGTCGGGTCCGCCGCCGCGCCTGCCTTCGGAACTTCCGACAACCAGCACTCCGAGCGGACTCCGGGCTATGCCGTCGGGCCCGGCGCCGTCAACCCGGCCGCCCCGCGTTGGCCCCACGGGCCCCACGCCTATACCTTGTGATCGTGCCCCTGCTGCCGCTCTGGACGCTCCTCGTCGCCTGTGAAGGTTGGCCCCGGTACGCGAACCTGCCCTCGCAGGACCCCGACGTGCTGCCCGCCGGCGCGGTGATCGACCCGGGCCCCCTGGTCACCTGGACCCTGCTCCCCTCCCCGCCCGAGGACGGCTCGGACGACGACCCGCGGGAGATGAGCGCCGAGACCCTCGGGGTCCAACGCGGGAACTACTTCCCCGCGCGGCTCACCGGAGCCGGCTGGGACCCGGCGGACACCGGGGGCGCCAGCTGGGAGGCGTGCGGGGACGTCTCCACCTTCCCCCCCTACGACAACGGCAACTACGTGGGGGACCGCGACTGGCGCGTGGTGGACCTCCAGTCGGCCGGGGTGCTGTGCTCGTGGTTCCGCTTCAACCGGCCCGGTGGGCAGGCGGACGTGCTGGTGTACGAGGTCAACGAGTGCAACCTGCCCACCACCCCGTTCGTCTACGGCAGCGGGGATCCGGTGGGCTACAACGTCGCGGGCCAGTTGAACACCTGGTCCTACCCGATCGTGGAGCCGCGCCGCGTCGCGCTCGTCGCGGCGGCCTGGGCCCCCAACGACGCCGTCAGCAGCTTCGTCTACAACTGGGGGATCTCGCTGCTCCCCACGCCCGACGCGGACACCGCCGCCGCGCTCGTCTGCCCCGAGCCCCCTCCGGCCGAGGAGGACCCGTGATCCTCCTCCTCGCCGCCGCGGCGGAAGCCGCCCAGTACCGCCGCCTGGACCTCGCCGACGGCCGGGTGATCACCGTGCAGTACGAGGGCGCGGACGCGGGTGGGCTGCGCGTGCTCACCCCCCAGGGCACGATGCGCCTGCCCTTCGAGGCGGTCACCCAGCTCACCCCGGTGGACGCCGTGGCGTACGAGGCGAACGGGCCCCTCCGGGTGCTCGTGCTCCCCTTCGTGGCCGGTGCGCCCGACGCAGAGACCCAGGCGACGCTCTCGGCTCGCGTGATGCGCGAGGAGTTCGCCCGGGTCCCGGCCACCCGCGTGTACACCCTGGTCGACATGGCGGCCTATGCGCCGCCCGCCACCGCGGAGGCGCTCGCCCGGTGCGGAGCCGACGCCGACTGCCTTCGCGCGCGCGTCGCCGCATACGAGGTGGAGCTGGTCGTCTCCGGCACGGTGACCGCCGATGGCACCACCCGGCTCGTGGGGGTCTACCCCTCGGCGCCGGGTGCTCGGGCCGACGCCGAAGTGCGCATCGCCGGGAACCCCGAGGTCCAGTACACCTTCGCGCGGCGCGGCGCCTACGCCCTCCTGGGCGTGGACCTCCCCCCCGACGTGCAGGTGGTGGCCGAGGTCCCGGTCGCCGACCCCACCGTCGTGGTGCCGGGCCCCCTCCCGAACCCGGTGGACCTCCCGCCCGAGCCCACGCGCGGTCAGCGTTCCGTCCCCGCCGCGCTGGTCGCCGTGCCCCTGCCCGGTGTCACCGCCTTCGCGGGCGGACAGGTCGGCAAGGGGCTCCTGGCCACCGCGCTCGTCGTTCCGGCGACCGCGGGCATCGTCGCCGGAGCCGGCGCCTCGACCACCCGCCCCGCCGAGCTGATCGGCATCTCCGTGCTCAGCTGGTGGGGCCTGTGCGCGGTGAGCAACGTGGCCTGGATGCCCTCGGTCACCCCCACGGACGGCGGGGCCACCGTGAACCTCGGCGGGCGGTTCTAGCCCGGATTTCTCACCGCACGGCCGACGCCGCGTCGACGTCGGTGCCTACTGCGGGCACTCGAGCGTGACGGTCTCGGGCTTGCCCGGATTGCGGAAGGTGAGCTGCCGCGGGATGACGCAGCCCTGCCCGTTGTCCCCGGTGAGCTTGAACTGACGCACGCCCTCCGCCATCTGCACGGTGACCGGCATCGGCCCCATGTCGTGGCCGTCCACGGCGACCCGCCAGCCGATGGGCCCGTACACGTTCACCTGCCCGGTCAGCACTTCGGGCTTCAGGTTGAACGGCACGGTGATCTCGGGACCCTGGAGGTCGATCTCGCGCGCCTCGGCCTTGAAGCCGCTGCGCTCCACCTTCACCCGGTGTGTGCCGAAGGGCAGATCCAGGTTGACCGGCGAGAGGCCCCGGGGCTGGTCGTCCACGGTGACCGTCGCGCCTTCGGGGTCCGTCAGCACTCGCAGGGTGCCGGAGCTCGGGGCCGCCTGGGTCCCGGTGCTCCCCCACGGGGTCGGTTCCGCGCTGGTCGGAGGGGAGACGGCGGCCACCGCGGTGACCGCGGGGGCGGGCGTGGCGGGAGCGGGGGGGGTGCCCGTGGGGGCGACCGGGACGACGGCGACCGGCGGGGGCGTGACCGCGACGCCCACCACAGGAGCGGCGGCGGGGGCGGGCTCGGGCGGGAGCGCCGGTTCGGCGGGGGGGGGCACGGCGGCGGGGGGCGGCGTGGGGGCGGCCTCGACGGGGGGCGTGGGCGGCCGGGCGTCGGCCACCTCGGTATCGGTGGCGGTCGTGCCCGTGGGGCGGATGACCACCCAGATCACGCCCGCGGCGGCCAGCGCCGCGAGGGCGATCCCCGCCACGGCCAGCGGGGAGAGGGGGAAGGACCCGCCGCCCGCGTCGTCGTCGCGCGGCGGCTTCGCGACCGGCGAGGGTGTGGACGGGAGGGAGGGCACCACCGGCGCGGGCGCCAAGGGCGGGCCCGGCACGGCCACCGGGGCCGCCGTGGAGCTGGGTTCGGGCGCCTGGGGGAGGGCGAAGCCCGACGGCAGGGGCATCTCCACCAGGGGCGGGGGCTTGACCGCGGCGCCGATGGGCGCGGCGGCGGTTCCGAGCACCGAGGCGAGCTCCGCGACCGCGGCGCTGTCCATGCCCCCGGGCACGACCGGCGCGGGCGCGGGGGGTGGGGCCGGCTCGGGCGCGGGGGCGGGACCCACCTCGAAGCCGGCGGCGCCGACGACGAGCGGCTTCGCCGCGGGGGCCTCGACGGGCTCCGGCGGACGCTTCAGCGCGGCCGGCTCGGGCGCGTCCATCAGGGAGAGCGGAACGTCCGGCGCGTCCAGGATCGACTCGAGCCCCCCGCCGGACGCGGCCGCGACGGAGTGGGCCACGAGCGGAATCCCGTCGTTGAAGCAGAAGTCGATCCAGTCGTCGTACGTGCTCTTGCAGAGCGGACAGGCCTTCATCCGCGGATCACCACGGCCGGAGTATAAGCCGGGCGGCCCGACCGAGCGGTTCCCGAGGTGCGCACGTCAGCTCCAGCCGCGCTTGAGATGGCGGCTGATCACAAGACGCTGCACCTGGTTCGTCCCTTCCACGATCTGCATCACCTTGGCGTCGCGCATGAGCCGTTCGACCGGGTACTCGCGCGTGTATCCATAGCCTCCGAGCACCTGGACCGCATCGGTGGACACCGCCATCGCCGCGTCGGTTGACACCGTCTTGGCCATCGCGGCGATGTGCCCGAAGGGCCGGCCGTTGTCCTTCAGCCACGCCGCCTTGTGCACCAGGAGCCGGGAGGCCTCGATGCGGCAGGCCATGTCGGCGAGGAGGAAGCCCACCCCCTGGAAGTCGATGATGGCGGTGTCGAATTGCTTCCGCTGGACGGCATACCGCCCCGCCACGTCCATCGCGGCCTGGGAGAGCCCGACCGCCGTGGCGCCGATGGTGATCCGTCCCGAGTCCAGGGCCTGCATCGCGACCGCGAACCCCTGCCCTTCGCCGCCCAGCAGGTTGTCCGCGGGGATCCGCGCGTCCTCGAGGACGATCTCGACCGTGGGCGACGAGCGGAGGCCCATCTTCTCCTCCTTCTTGCCGAAGGAGAGCCCCGGAGTGTCCCCCGGGACCAGGAAGGCCGACACCCCGCGGGGTCCCGGCCCGCCGGTGCGGGCCATCACCACGTAGAGATCGGCCTCGCCGCCGTGGGTGATCCAGAACTTGGGGCCGTCCAGGTGCCAGGTGTCGCCCCGGCGGACCGCGGTGGTCTTCAGCGAGGCCGCGTCGGAGCCGGAGCCCGGCTCGGAGAGCGCGAAGGCGCCGAGCAGCTCGCCCGCCGCGAGCCCGGGCAACCAGCGGGCCTTCTGGGCCTCGGAACCCCAGCTCGCGAGGATCACCTGCGGCAGCCCGGTGACCGCCACCGCGACGGCGTACGACGGGGAGATCTTCGCGATCTCCTCGACCACCAGCGCGTACTCGACGTAGCCCAGGCCGAGCCCCCCGTAGGCCTCGGGGGTGGGGACCCCGCAGAGCCCCGCCGCGCCCAGCGCCGCGATGTAGTCCTTGCGGAAGCGCTCGTGCTCGTCGTCCTCGCGCGCCGTCCCGGACAGGATGGTGGAGGCGGCGGCGGCGGCAGCCTGCACGAGGGCCTGCTGGTCTTCGGAGAGCACGAACACGGGACCTCCCGGGGCCGGTCCAGCTATCCGACCGCTCCGCCTTCCGCCGTCTCGCGGCTCCACCCGGCCCCGGGACTCACGCCGCCCACACGGACGTCACGCTTGACGACCCGCACCCGGTCCGCGTCGAGGCCGAGCAGGGCCACGACATCCCGGGCCTTGCCGGGGCGACCGTCCACGCTCACCACCTCGAGATCCACCGCACCCCCCTCCCCCACCGACAACGCGCGGATCATGGGGCGGACGTCCACCGTGATGGGGCCCGCCTTGGACTTCCGGGTCATCGGGAGGCTGGTGGCGCTGACCAGCGACCACACGCGGTCCGAGACGTCCTGGTCGACGTGCAGGGTGTAGAGCGCCCCGTCCACCTGGCCCATCAGCCCGTCCACGCGCAGGGGCACCTCCACCGCGCCGAGCACGAGGAAGCCCGAAGGCGCCGTGGCGCGCAGGCGCCGATCGGCCTCCTGTACGTCGACCCGATCCGAGAGGATGACGTCCATGTACTCGCCGGTGCTCTCTTCTCCGGTAGGTAGCGCAGCGGAGAAGTTGACCCGCGGCTGCGGGTGGAAGCCCTGCGAGAGGGAGACCGGCAGGCGGGCGCGGCGCAGCGCGCGGTGCCAGGCGGTCATGAACTCGAGGTGCCCCAGGAGCCTCGCCGGCCCCACCCGCCCCACGCGGAAGCGGACGCGCTGCGCCTGCGCCGAGCCCGTCGGCTCGGGGAGCGGCGGCCGCACCCAGGCGCGCTCTTCCTTCGCCCCGTCCCGGCTCTCGCGCAGCATGGACGCGCAGAGGGGGCGGAGCACGTCGATCACCCCGCAGCGGTGGCACTTCTTCTGTCGGCAGTCGGGCGCGTGGCGCAGTTCCAGCGCCTCGGCCCAGTCGCGCGCGAGCCAGTCCTTGGGGATGTGCACGTCGATGTGGTCCCAGGGCAGCCGCTCGTCCACCGAGCGCTCGCGCAGCGCGTCGGCGACGTCGTAGCCGACCTCGTCCACCGCGCGCATCCACGCCGCGAAGTCCAGGTGCTCGGACCAGGCGTCGAAGCGCGCGCCCTGCCGCCACGCCGCCTCGATGAGGTCGCCGGCGCGCCGGTCGGCGCGGGACACGAGGCCCTCCAGGAAGGTCTCCTCGGGGTGGTGCCGACCGAACTTCACCCCGCGCGTACTCTTCAGGCTCTGCTTCAACAGTTCCTGCTTCTGCTCCGTCTCCGCCGTGCCGATCTGCGCGGCCCACTGGAACGGGGTGAAGGGCTTGGGCACGAAGGTGCTGACGCCGGTGCGCACCGACGCGTCGGGGCGGTGCCGCCGGCCCTCGCGGACGGTACGCCCGCAGAGCTCGGCGATCGCCACAACGTCCTCGTCCCGCTCGGTTGGGAGCCCGATCATGAAGTAGAGCTTCACGTGGTCCCAGCCCCGCTCGTAGGCGGCGCCGGCCATCTGGAGCAGGTCCTCGTCGGGGATCCACTTGTTGATGAGCGCGCGGAGCCGGGGGGTGGCGGCCTCGGGGGCGAAGGTGAGCCCGGTGCGACGCGTGTCGGCCACCATGTCGGAGAGGTCCACCGAGAAGCTGTCCAGGCGGAGGCTCGGCAGCCCCACCGCGGCGCCCCGGTCGCGGGCCACCCGCACCATCCGGTCCACGAGCTGACGGGGCCGCGAGTAGTCGCAGGTGGACAGCGACACCAGCGAGACGTCCTCGTAGCCGGTGGCGTCGAGTTGGCGCTCCAGGAGCGTCTCCAGATGGTCGATGGAGCGCTCGCGCACCGGCCGGGTGGTCATCCCCGCCTGGCAGAAGCGACACCCCTGGGTGCAGCCGCGCAGCACCTCGAGCGAGGCGCGGTCGTGCACCTGCTCGGTGAAGGGGACGATGAGGTCCACCGGGTAGGTGGCGGCCTCGAGCGAAGCGACGGTGCGCTTGCGGATGGGCGGAGCCCCGAGCGCCGGGCGGATCGAGCCGTCCGGGAGCGTGTCCATCGGGTAGAGCGCCGGGACGTAGACCCCCTCCACGCGCGCCAGCGCTTCGAGCCGCTCCGACCGACCCCGGTTCCGGCGCAGCACCTCGGCGATCTCCACCACCACGTCCTCGCCGTCGCCGATCACGAAGAAGTCCATGAAGGGCGCGAGCGGTTCGGGGTTGAACACCGCCGGCCCGCCCGCGAAGGTGAGCGGGTCGTTCGGGCGGCGATCCCGGGTGCGCAGCGGCAGCCCGGCCAGGTCCAGGACGTTCAGGATGTTCGTGAAGGTCAGCTCGGACTGGAGGGTGAACCCGATCCCGTCGAAGTGATCCAGGCTGTCCTTCGACTCCCAGCCGAACAGCGGGAGGCCCCGCTTGCGGAGCACGGCCTCGAGGTCGAGGCCGGGCGCGTACACCCGCTCCGCCCACACCCCGTCGATCCGGTTCAGGATCGCGTAGAGGATGTGGAGCCCGAGGTTGCCGAGCCCGATGTCGTACAGGTCCGGGAAGCAGAGGGCGAGCCGCAGATCCACCCGCGCCGCGTCCTTGTGGACCGAGTTGACCTCGGTGCCGAGGTAGCGGCTGGGCTTCTCCACGAAGGGAAGCACCTCCTCGTCGAGGATCCGGGCCAGGTTCATGGCGCGGCGTGTAACGGGAAACCGCGGACTAGGCCTCGGCCCCTCCGGGGTTAGGGCCCCCGGGATGGAGCGCCTCGACGCCCTCTTGGAGCGCACCCCCTACCCCCGGGTCCGCGCGTGGGTCCTTGCCCGTCCGTGGGTGGGCGAGCTGCCGTGGATGCTCGCGGCCGGGCTGGGCGCGGTGTGGCTCCTCGGGCGGGAGCCCCGGTTGGCGTGGCCCAACGGATCGGACTGGCACCAGTACGTGAGCGCGGCCTGGTTCTTCTGGGACCGGGAGGCCGCCACGCACTACCCCGATTGGCGCAACCCGCTGTACCCCTTCCTGGTCGGGGTGCTGGGGCAGGGCGGCACGTACGTGGAGGCGGGGCAGACCATCGCGCGCGCGTCGGTGGGCGCGGTGATCGTCGCCGCGGGCCTCCTGGCCCGGGCCCTGGGGGGCCGGGCGGCGGCGTTGGCGGCGGTGGCGACGACGCTGCAGCTGAGCCTCCTGGGGGTGGTGGCCCACTGGGTGAACCACTACCCCCTCCTGGGCGCGCTCTCCGGGCTCGCGCTGGCCTTCGGCGCCCTCGCGGTGCGCACCGGCCATCCCGCGGCGCTCGCGGCGGCGGGCCTCTGGGGCGGCCTGGCCCTCGCCGTCGACGCCCGGGGGCTCGCGCCCGCGGGCATCGCGGTGGGTTGCTGGGTCCTCGCCATCCCCGGGAGGCCGTGGCGCCGGGGCCTGGCCGGCCTCGCCTTCGGGCTCGCCCTGGCCTGGGCGCCCCAGGTCTGGGACGGGCAGGTGCGCGCCGCGTTCGGGGTGGAGGTCATCCCCCTCGCGCGGCAGGTGGAGACCCAGCGCACCCTGGTCCTCGACCAGTTCCGCATGGGCGTGGTCCAGGACCCCGGGGTGACCGCCGCGTGCCGGCCGCCCTACGCGACCCGGCTGAGCGCCGAGGCCCTCGGCTCCCCGTGCGCGCTCGCGCTGGAGGCCTACAACCTGCGCTCCCTGGGCTCGGTGGGGCTGCTTCCCCCGCAACGCTC
>Ga0172373_10009636_pt1 | contig 11954 bp, 9 predicted proteins | sample Lak10m_2_FD_114546 | JGI IMG/M metagenome (GOLD analysis project Ga0172373, IMG submission 114546) | Freshwater microbial communities from Kabuno Bay, South-Kivu, Congo - kab_092012_10m | ecosystem: Environmental > Aquatic > Freshwater > Lake | place: Democratic Republic of the Congo: South-Kivu... | reverse complement strand
CGGGAGCCTTGTGCTGGCTCAAGCCGGACCGGTGCGGGGCGTCAAGGGAGCCCACGAGCGGAGCGAGAAGGGCGACCGAGCCCCAAACCGGGTCGGCGCACGTCATTCGGAGCGCGGGCACCGAAGCCGGGGTCCGGGGGCGGCGAGCCCCCGGCGGCGTGGCGCACCGGACCCACTACCGCTTGTTCTGTCTGCTTGAGCGTCAAGGCGCGCAGACGGGACTCGGTGGTCCGAGCATCGTCATCATCGCTGGTGCCATGAAGTCCTTCCGAACGGTGCTGCGTGTCGCAGACTACGACCGCATTCGTGTCTTGGGCGCGGAGTTCCTGCGACGAACGCCGCGATCGGTCGCCTGACGTTCTGGCCGTTCCGACTCGCGTCCACGAGAGGCGCGCCGGTCGAGCGATAAACGGAGATCCAGCACGCTCGCGAGCCGGACGAAGGTGTCGAGCGTGGGGTTGACGTGCTGGCGGGTGAGCAACCTCCGGACAGCATCCGGCTTCATGGCGGCGCGTCGCGCGAGCTCCGCCTTCGTGATGCCCTGCGCCTCTCGGGCGTCATCAATCGCCTGGACGAGCGCATCGATGACCGCGATGGCATCGCGCTCCGTCTTGAATTCGTCGGCGAAGGCGGGATCCTTCATTCGCTGCGAGAGATACCGGTCGAAGCTCGTTTCGGACGGACGGCGCATGGCGACCTCCCTGTGTGACATATAAGCCACGCAGGTGAGCGTGTGCAACGGGGACGCCGTTTGGCTGGCGACCGATCGGTCTCTGCGCGCGGTGCCCGAGTCGTTCTGGCTTGTCTGCGGGAAGCCGGCTTTGGGGGCTTGCTTTGGATCCGTGGATTGACGTAGCGAGGTGTATAACCTAACATTCCGTCATGGTCGCGGCCGACGCTCAGGGGACAGCCCCAAGCGGCGCCGAGACGGAGGCTCCCGATGTCGATGACTCAGCAAGAGCTTGGCCGGCGGATCCGGACGGCACGCGAGGCTTGTCGGCTGACGCAGGAGGCGGCGGCCAACCATCTCGAGGTCTCGCGCCCCACGTTCGTCCAGATCGAGGCCGGCAACCGGTCGGTGTCGAGCCTGGAGCTCGACAAGCTGGCGTACCTGTTCGGACGCGATATCCGCGAGTTCTTGGCGGATCAATTTCGCGAGGCAGACGCGCTTACGGCCTTGTTCCGTGTCCAGCCCGGCATGGATGGGGATCCCGCGGTTCTTGAAGCGCTGCGGGCCTGTATTGCGCTTGGCCGGGAGTTGACGGGCCTCGAGGGCCTGGTTGGTGTCGACCGTGCGCTCGGGGCGGTGGCGACGTATCCGCTCTCGACCCCTCGGACGCGATGGGAGGCCGTGCAACAGGGCCAGCGGCTCGCCGATGAGGAGCGGCGGCGTTTCGGGCTCGGTCAGGGGCCGCTGCCGGACCTGAGCGAGTTGATGGAGTCGCAAGGCATACGCACGGGGGCCGTTGACCTGCCGGATGATGTGTCGGGGTTGACGCTCATCGAGCCATCGGTGGGGCTCTTCGTCGTCGTCAATGGCCGGCACCACCCGCTGCGTCGACGGTTTTCGTTGGCGCATGAGTACGCGCATGTCGTGGCCGATCGGGAGCGGGCCGGGGTCATCAGTCGGGCGTCGGCGCGTGATGATCTCATCGAGGTTCGCGCCAATGCGTTCGCGGCGCACCTGTTGATGCCGGAGGAGGGCGTTCGTCCGTTTGTCGCGGGGCTCGGCAAGGGCAGGCCGAGTCGGCTCGCGGCCGAGGTCTTCGACGAGGCGGGGGCGGTCGATATCGAGGGGCGATCCGCGCCGGGCACGCAGACACTGCAGCTCTACGATGTCGTCCAAGTGGCGCACCACTTTGGGGTGAGTCGCCTGTCTGCCATGTACCGGCTGCGCAATCTGCGGCTCCTGACCGAGGCGGAGTTTGAGGCGCTGAAGTCGGCCGACGGAAAGGGCAAGGGCAAGCAGCTCGCGAAGCTCCTGGGCCTCGTGGAGTGCGACGAGGACGCGTTGCGCAGCGCCTTCAAGCATCGGTTTCTCGGGTTGGCACTCGAGGCCTATCGACGTGATGAAATTTCGCGAGGCAAGCTGCGCGAGCTCGTGGCGATGGTGGGTCTCTCGGCGCGTGATCTGGGACGGCTGTTGGACGAGGCGGGGCTGGCCGAGGTCGGCGGCGGAGCGTCGTGAGTCCTGGGCGAGTGCGAGTGGTGGTGCAGGCCCAGAGTGTTCGACCGGAGTGCCTTCGGAGTCGAGCAAGGACTCACGCAGGGGCGGAGTGCAGCGCCGCGCGTACCCATTGAATCGGGCGCCCTGCCAAGCCACCAAGGATCGGCGGCCTTCCGGCCGCCGCGACAGGGGAAGCGGCGAGACGTCACGCCCGGGCGGAGCGGTAGCGACGCGCGTACCCATTGAATCGAGCGCCCTGCCAAGCCACCAAGGATCGGCGGCCTTCCGGCCGCCGCGACAGGGCAATCGATCGATGTCTCCCGCGCCAGCGACGCGACCCGACGCGCGGTGCGCTTGCCGTCACGCGACGCCAGCGGCCGCCGCGACCTCGAGGCAGAGCTCCTCGACGCCGATCACCTCGCCGCCGGCAGCCACCGGCCACCGGTCGCCGCCCGGGTAGACGACGAACCGGCGAGCAGGCTTCAGGTCCTCGCAGGCCTCGTGGAATCCGCGGGCCGCCTTCGGGGCGCTGCTGCGCTTGATCTCGATCGCCCAAAGGGAGCCATCGGGCCATGCCAGGAGCAGGTCGACCTCGGCACCGCCGGAGGTTCTGTAGAAGTGACAGGTCGCCTCACCGGCCACGGCGGCGACGTTCTCGATGACCCAACCTTCGAAGCTCGCACCCGCCACCGGATGGCTTAGCAGGGCCTCCTGCGTGCCCAGCCCGAGCAGCGCGTGCACGAGTCCGCTGTCGCGCACGTAGACCTTCGGCGACTTGACGAGCCGCTTGCCGACGTTGGCGTGCCACGACTGCAGTCGTCGCACGAGCAGCAGATCGACCAGCAGGTCGAGGTAGCGACCAGCCGTCCGCACCTCGATACCGAGCGACCGCGACAGCTCGGCGACGTTCAGCAGCCCGCCCTGGTGGTGGGCCAGCATCGTCCACAGGCGTCGCAGCGTCTCCGCGGGCATGCGTAGTCCGAACGACGGCACGTCGCGCTCGAGGTAAGTGCGCACGAAGCTCTGTCTCCACCGCAGGCTGGCCGCGTCGGAGCGGGCGGAAAAGCTCTCGGGGAAGCCGCCGCGCAACCACAGGGCGTCGAGGCTCCGCGGACCTGTCTCCAGCAGCTGCAGCGGCCCCAGCTCGAGGTAGGAGATGCGCCCGGCCAGCGTCTCGCCGGACTGGGCGAGCAGATCGAGCCCGGCCGAACCCAGCAGGAGGAACAGACCGTGGCGACGCCCCGCCCGCCGCGCCTTGTCGATGAGCCCACGCAGCAGCGGGAAGAGTCCCGGCATTCGGTGCACTTCGTCGAGGATCACCAGCGTGTCGCGATGCTGGGTGAGGAATCGCTCCGGATCGTCCAGCCGCGCGCGATCTGAGGGTGACTCGAGATCGAGGTAGAGGCTGGGGCGCGAGGCGGCGACGTACAGCGCGAGCGTCGTCTTGCCCGCCTGCCGCGGACCCAGCAGCGCCACGGCGGGTGATTCGTCCAGATCGCGCGTCAGACGGGGCTTGAGCAGGCGGTCAAACATCCTTGCAAATCAAGCATGAGCATGCCGGTTTTGCAAGGATGTAGGGCGGGGGCGACGCGTGTCTCGGAGTGAATGGCGGATCTCTGCATGTCATATCTCTCGGCGTCCGTCCGACGGCCGTCTCCTCCCGACGTCGATCGGTGCCAAGCCTCCAAGCCAGAGACGCTCCAAGGAGCGTCTTTACCGGCAGAAGCAGAGAGGCAGCGGAGCGCAGCGACGCGCGTACCTCTCGACACCACGATCGGTGCCAAGCCTCCAAGCCAGAGACGCTCCAAGGAGCGTCTTTACCGGCAGAGGAGGAGGTCGTGGCGCGGGTGCTCGCGCAACGAAGTGCCGCGCCCCGTTTCAGCATCCCAGCCCCCGCGACAGGGCCATCGGGTGCAATGTCCGACCCTCGGCGTACAAGGGAGGTCAGGGTCCACCTCGCGCCATCGCGATGGTATAGCCCCGCCCCCCAAGCGACTCCGGGAGCCCGCATGTCCAGCCACGCCGCCGAGATCGAGACCATCGAGGAGACCGCCGCGCCCGACGCGGTGGCGCTGGCCGGTGCGACGCCGATGCTGCGGCAGTACCTGGAGACCAAGGCGCGCCATCCGGATGCGCTGCTCTTCTTCCGTCTCGGCGACTTTTACGAGCTGTTCTACGACGATGCCCGGCTCGCCTCAGAGCTGCTGGGCATCACGCTGACGAGCCGCCCCAAGGGGGAGGAGCGGATCCCGATGTGCGGTGTGCCGCACCATGCGGCGCGGCTCTACGTCGCGCGGCTGGTGGAGGCGGGCCACCGCGTGGCGCTGTGCGATCAGGTGGAGGAGCCGGGCGCCGGCAAGGGGATCGTCCGGCGCGAGGTGACCCGCATCGTCACGCCGGGGACGGTCTTTGACGAGGAGGGGCGCGAGGCCAAGGCGTCCTGTTACCTCGCGGCGCTGGTGCCCGCCCGCGCGGCCGGTGGCGCGCTGGCGCTGCTGGAGGCGACGACGGGCGACTTCCGCGTCTTTGTCGCGGCCGATGACGGGGCGCTGCAGGAGGAGCTGACGCGTGTGGAGGCGCGTGAGCTGCTGGTGACAGCCGACCTGCCGGCGGAGCGCTTCCCTCTCACCGGTGTGACAGCGGTGCGGACGGTGCGTGATGCGCGGGAGTTCGACGCGCGCAAGGGGCACGAGCGGCTCTGTCAGCAGCTGCAGGTGGGCTCGCTCGACGGCTTCGGTCTGGGCAACGCGCCGGAGGCGGTGTCGGCGGCGGCGGCGGTGCTGCGCTACGTGGAGGAGACGCAGCGGTCGGCGCTGGTGCACGTGCGGCAGTTGGTGCGCTACGAGCCGGGTGGGGCGCTGCTGATCGACCACGCCTCGCGTCGCAACCTGGAGCTGCTGCGCAACTCGACGGATGGGCGTCGCGCCGGCTCGCTGCTCTCGGTCATCGACCGCACCGGCACGGCGATGGGCGGCCGGCTGCTCAACCACTGGCTGCTCTACCCGCTGACCGACGTGCGCGCGATCAACGCGCGGCAGGAGGCGGTGGCGTCGCTGCTCGACTCGGCGGTGCTGCGTGACGACCTCTCGGCGGCGCTGCGCGAGGTGGGCGACCTGGAGCGGCTGGTGGCGCGGCTGGTGGTGGGGCAGGGCAACGCTCGCGACCTGCGCGCGCTGGGGCTGTCGCTGGAGCGTCTGCCGGAGCTGGCGTCGCTGGTGGCCCGGGCGGAGGGCGCGCTGCTGCGTCAGTGTGCGACCGGCCTGCCGGATCTGTCGGCGCTGGCGACGTTGCTGCGCACTGCGGTGGCTGAGGAGCCGCCCGCGACGGTGCGTGAAGGCGGGCTGTTTCGCCCGGGGTGGAACGCGGAGCTGGACGAGCTGCGCGAGCTGGCGGCGAGCGGCAAGGACGCGATCGCCCGGATGGAGGCGGACGAGCGGCGTCGCACCGGCATCAGCTCGCTCAAGATCAAATACAACCGCGTCTTTGGATACTTCCTCGAGGTGACCAAGGCCAACCTCGACGCGGTGCCGTCCGATTACGTCCGCAAGCAGACGACCGCAGGTGCCGAGCGGTACATCACGCCGTGGCTGCAGGAGTACGAGGGCAAGGTGCTGACGGCGCAGGACCGGGCCGTCGCGCTGGAGCTGCGGCTGTTCGAGGAGCTGCGGGCGCGGGTGGCGTCGGAGGCGGACCGGGTGCTGGAGGCGGCGCGGCTGCTGGCGCTGCTCGATGTGCTCACCGGGCTCGCGCGGCTGGCGGCGGATCAGAACTACTGCCGGCCCGTGGTGAACGAGGGTTCACTGCTGCGGATTCTGGATGGCCGTCACCCGGTGGTGGAGCGGGCGCTGGGGCGCGAGCCGTTCGTGCCCAACGATATCGAGATCGAGCCCGACCGGCGGCTGGTGGTGCTGACAGGCCCCAACATGGCCGGCAAGAGCACCGCCATGCGGCAGGTGGCGCTGGTGACGATCCTCGCGCAGATGGGCAGCTATGTGCCGGCGCGGGAGGCGGTGGTCGGCGTGTGCGACCGGATCTTCACGCGCGTCGGGGCGGGCGACGACCTGGCGCGCGGGCAGTCGACGTTCATGGTGGAGATGAGCGAGACAGCCAACATCCTGCGCCACGCGACGGCGCGCAGCCTGGTGCTGCTGGACGAGATCGGCCGGGGGACGTCGACGTTCGACGGGCTGGCGATCGCGTGGGCGGTGGCGGAACATATCCACGACCGCATCGGCTGCCGGACGATATTTGCGACGCACTACCACGAGCTGACGCAGCTGGCGCACGAGAAGGACCACGTCGTCAACCTGACGATGGCGGTCAAGGAGTGGCAGGAGAAGGTGCTGTTCCTGCGCAAGCTGGTGCCGGGGGCGGCGAGCCGCTCGTATGGCGTGCAGGTGGCCAAGCTGGCGGGCGTGCCGCCGACGGTGCTGGCGCGGGCGCGGGAGGTGCTGGCCAACCTGGAGAAGGCAGGGCTGGACGAGGCCGGCCACGCGATCTTCGCCAAGGTGGGGCGCCGTCACGCGCGGGCGCAGCTGAGCCTGGGGTTCGACGCCGCACCGGAGCCGTCGCCTCGGCCGGCCGAGCCCGAGGCCGTCGCGCCGCCGCCGAGCCCCGTGCTGGAGGAGCTCTCCGCGCTGGACGTCGACGCGCTCTCGCCGCTGCAGGCGCTGCAGCTGCTGCACCGCTGGAAGGGTTCGCTGGGCGAGGAGGGCTCTTCACGTCTTCCGGTCGCCTCGTAGGCCGTCCGGGTGGCAGCGGCGCCGTAGCGTCTCGGCGACGGAGCGTAGGGCCTCCGCACAGGTGCACCGTCCGTGCCTGACTCACACGGTCGACACTCATGAACCGGCTCGCGCGCCGATGGGCTGCTCTTTTCTCCCCTGTCGCGGCGGCCGGAAGGCCGCCGATCCTTGGAATCCTGGCATTGCCTCCGTGACGTCGACGGGATCGGATGAGCAGACCGCGTGGCTTGTTCGTGCCTCGCCGACTTTGCGGGAGCCCTGCGACGGAGCGGCCGGAAAGTTGACCGGAGCCGGCCCGTCGCTTGAATGGCCGCATGGCACGGCGTATCCGACTTCGACCTCTCTCCGCAGCGCTGCTGGCGTGGGCGCTGGCCCTCGCGTCGCTGGGCGCGCGTCCCGCCTGGGCCAGTCCGCATGACGTGATGGAGCGGGCGTGGCAGGCGCTCAAGCAGGACGCGGTGCGCCGGCTGGATCGACGCGCGTGGGTCGACCTGGTGGACGGGTTCGAGGGGCGCTCGGCCGAGCTGCGCGGTGCGGAGGCGGCGCAGGCGTACTGGGTCGCGGCACGGGCGGCGTACGACATGGCGGAGCTGACGGGCCTGCGGGGGGATTTCGCTCGCGCCGAGACGCTGTACGAGGCGTCGCGGGCGGCCGATCCCGGTGGGCCGCTGGCGGACGATGCGCTGGTGGCCTCGGCGCGCTTGGCGCAGCGGCTGGGGAACAACGACCGGGCCCGGCGCTGCCTGGAGCGGGCGGTCACGCTGCGGGGCGACCAGTGCGAGGTGGCGCGGTCGCTCCTGCGTGAGACGAGCGGCACGGTCAATCGATCGCCCGTCGTCTCGGCCTCGCCGACGACGATCGCGGCGTGGGTCGGCCCGGCGACCACCTTTGCGTCATCGATTCTGGCCGCGCCGAGCGCACGGCACGAAAAGCCCTCCGCGGCGTCGCATCGACCCGAGACGACACGTGCGTCATCAACATCAACGACGACATCACATGTGTCGGCGACAGATGCGTCGTCATCATTTGCGTCAACAACACGAGCGTTGACGACAGACGTGTCTACTACAACAAAAGAGGTTCGGTCGATAGAGCTTGTTGCCGAGGTGCCGCCGCTGCCGTCATCGGCGGAGGTCGACAACGCGGAGGCGGAGCTCACGGCGACGGCCGAGCTGTTCCGACAGCTCAAGGAGACGAGCACGCGGGAGTCGCCCCAGCGGGAGAGCTGGCTCACGCTGATCGCGCGGCTGGAGGCGACGGCGTCGCTGCTGGGATCGGCGGCGGGGGGCCCGACAGCGCTGCTGCGGGCCGGTCGTGCGGCCGGCCATCTGGCGGGGCTGAGTGGCCGGACCGACGACGTCCGGCGCGCGGTCGGGCTCTACGCGTCGGTGGCGGCGCGCTGTGCGGGGTCGTCGCTGGTGGATGACGCCCTGGTGTCGGCGGCCGATCTCGAGTCACGCAAGCTGAACGACAAGGCCTCCGCCGTTCGCCGGCTGGAGCAGGCGGCGGCGCTGCAGGGCGACATGCAGGTGATCGCGCGCGAGCTGCTGGGACGACTGCAGCCCCCGGCGTCGACGGTGACCGTCAAGGTCGAGCGTGAGGTGCCGATCGCGCGACAGACGACGGGCGACGAGCTGCGTGTGCGGCGCATCGTGATCGACGCCGGCCATGGGGGGCACGACACGGGGGCCATCGGGCCGACGGGCGTGCGGGAGAAGGACGTCACGCTGGCCGTGGCGCGGGCGCTCGCGGCGCAGCTGCGCAAGCGGGGCTACGAGGTGCGACTGACCCGCAGCGACGACCGGTTCCTCTCGCTGCCGGAGCGCACGCGGCTGGCGAATGAGGCCGAGGCGGACTTGTTCCTGTCGGTGCACGCCAATGCCCACAACGATCGATCGGTGGCCGGTGTCGAGACGTTCTCGCTCAATGTCGCGAGTGATCGCTACGCGTCGCGGCTGGCGGCGCGGGAGAATGCTTCGATGGGCAAGGCAGCGGCGGATCTGCCGTTTCTGCTGGCCGATCTGTCGACGCGCGCGAACAGCGTCGACAGCACCCGGCTCGCGCGCGAGGTGCAGCGCAGCATCGTCAACGGGGTGGCGGAGGAGCATGGACGGCCGCGCGACCACGGCGTCAAGCACGCGCTTTTTTACGTGCTGCTGGGGGCGCGGATGCCGGCGGTGCTGGTGGAGACGGCGTTCCTCTCCAACCCGGCGGAGGAGCGCAAGCTGGCGTCGGCGGCGTTCCAGCAGACGATGGCGCGGTCGATCGCGGAGGGGGTCGACCGGTTCGTGGATCGCCGCACGCGGGTGGCGGCGCTGAGTCGCATCGACTGATCCGGCGATCGAGACGAAACATATCGATTGAACCGAAGCATATTCTGCATCCGTTGCAGCTCCCTCTGGACGTGGAGGCGCGTTTCAGCGCGCCTATCCTCGGAATCAGACTGTGCGCGTGAGGGGCCTCGAGTCTGGCGTCGCGTCGGAGAATGGGGGCGCGGATATCGCTCCATGGAGCGCCGGGAGCTCTCAGGCGATCGGCGCGCTGAAGCGGTGCCTCCACGGCGGAAAGAGCGCGAGAATCCGCTTGCCTGAGTGAGTGCTGGAATCACCGTGCCGGCGCCCACTCCACCTCGACATATTCGTCATCCTCCACGACGAGCCTGCCCTCGCGCTGCGGACCGCCCTCCGCGCCCATCAGCAGCAGCTGCCACGCGCCGCGCTCCAGCCGCGCCGGGACCACCCACTCCGTGCCGGTCGTCTCCCGCGCCCGCATCGACCGGAGCCGCTCACGTCCATCGGGATGCTGCACGCTCACCGTGAGGATCCGCTGCGAGGCGAACTCCGCGGGCAGCGTCATCAGCAGGCGAACCTCGTGGGCACCGTGCTGCCGGTCGGCCCACCACAGCGCACCGACCATCGCGCCGATGGCGAGGAATCGCAGCCAGCGCGGGCGCGGCGCAGGGGTGGACGCGGCGGTCAATCGTCCCTCTCGGTGTCAGCGTCGGAGGTGCGCACGACAGCCTTCTCGGTCCCCTTGAGCCGCACGTCCAGCTTGGCGATATCGGGCGAGGGCTTGAGCCGCACCTCGGCCTTCACCTCCAGCGTCACGCCGCTGAGCATCTCGAGCAGCTGCGCCTTGAAGGCGTCCGAGTTGAGAAAACGCCGCAGCTCCTTGCGCAGCACGCCTGAGAACTCGGCCCGCGTCCGCTCGGCCTGTCCGGCCAGCGAGCCCAGCAGCTCCTTGGGGAGCTTGAGGTCGCCCACGGCGCGGCGCACCTGCTCCTCGGTGGTGAAGAGCGCCCCCACGCCGCTGCTCACGGCGCGGCGCACGAAGTCGGCGACGCCGCCGCGCGAGGACTCATCCTCGTGAGGTGCATCTGGCGGCGAGGCGGGCGGAATGCTGGGCGGAGTGCTGGGCGGCTGCTGCGACATGGTCTCGGCTCCTGTCCGGAGAATCTCCTACAGGCTCAGCCGCAGGTCCAGCAGCTGCGCGGCCGAGTCGCCCTCGGCCGTGCGCGCCACCACCCGCACCCGGTAGAGCTGGTCGGTCTCGAGGGTGTTGACCGTGAGCGGCACCTGCAGCGCGATCGAGCCCGTCTCGGCGCCGGCCGTCACGCGACCGGCCAGCGGGAGGCTCGGCACCGCGCGGTTGTTGACGGAGATCAGCAGCGCGCCCTGCGGCAGCAAGTCCTCGGGATCGACGTAGTCGACCAGCAGCCGCGCCGTGAACGGATCGGCCGCCTCCTGACAGGGCGTGTCGCAGCGCAGGTCGGCGAGCTGCACCGACGGCCCGCAGGCCGCCAGCAGCGCCGTCGCGAGCATCGCACCCAGCCGGGCAGTCCTGCGCAAGACCGCCCCCTACAGCTTGATCTGCACCAGCGGCTTGCCGCCGGGGCTGGCGATCCGCGTCGCCTGCGCGAGCAGGTTGGCGCGCGCCACCTCGCCGGCCACGCGCTCGGCGATGGCGGAGAGCGCCTTCGACTCCGGTGCGTCGGGATGCGACTCCACCACCGGCACGCCCGCGTCGCCGCCCTCGCGGATGCTCACCACCAGCGGCACCTCGCCCAGGAACGGCACCGCCAGCTTGCGTGCCGCCGCCGCGCCGCCGCCATGGGCGAAGATGTCGGTACGACCCTCACAGTGCGGGCAGTGGAAGTAGCTCATGTTCTCGACGACGCCGAGGACAGGGACGTCCACCTTGTCGAACATCGACTTGGCCTTGATGGCGTCGGCCAGGCTCACGTCCTGCGGGGTCGTCACCACCACCGCGCCGGCCACCTTGACCTGCTGCGCGATCGTCAGCTGGATGTCGCCGGTGCCCGGCGGCAGGTCGAGCACGAGGTAGTCAAGCTCGCCCCATTCGACATCGCGGAAGAACTGGGTGACGGCGCCGTGCAGCATCGGGCCGCGCCAGACCATCGCCTGGTCGGGGTCGATGAAGAAGCCGATCGAGATGCACTTCACCCCGTGTGCCTCGACGGGGATGATCCGCTTGCCGTCGCTGGTGGCCGGACGCGCCTGCGTCAGCCCCAGCATGATCGGGATCGACGGGCCGTAGATGTCCGCGTCGAGCAGGCCCACCTTGGCGCCGCTGCGGGCGAGCGAGAGCGCGAGGTTGACGGCGACGGTGCTCTTGCCGACGCCGCCCTTGCCGGAGCCGACGAGGATGACGTTGCGGGCGCCCGGTACGAGGCCCGGCTTGTCCGACGGCGCGCGCGAGACGTTCCAGTCGAAGCGGATCGACACCTCGGAGACGCCCGGCACCGGCAGCAGCGCGGCGCGCAGGTCACTCTCGATGGCGCCCTTGTGCGGGTTGGTGGCGGTGGCGAGCTTGACGGTCAGCGCGACACGGCCGCCGTCGAGCTGCACGGAGAGCTCGCCCAGCTCCACCAGCGAGCGGCCGCGCTCCGGGTCCTTCACGGGGCGCAGCGCCTCCAGCACGATCGTCTCATTCAGCACAGCCATGGCGGTCCTCACGTCGATAGGGGGGCCAAAACGGCGCGGGTTATGCGCAGGGGGCCTCGGGTTGTCAACGCCGCGCGAGCG
>Ga0172373_10009633_pt1 | contig 11959 bp, 11 predicted proteins | sample Lak10m_2_FD_114546 | JGI IMG/M metagenome (GOLD analysis project Ga0172373, IMG submission 114546) | Freshwater microbial communities from Kabuno Bay, South-Kivu, Congo - kab_092012_10m | ecosystem: Environmental > Aquatic > Freshwater > Lake | place: Democratic Republic of the Congo... | reverse complement strand
CCGTCACGGCAAGTCGCAAGTTCATGGACGGCGTGGCACGAAACTGCCGCACCTGGCGCACCTAACTACGAGAATACGCAACCCGAGTACGAGGAGGGTAGCACCAGTCGCGTTAGGAGTGGGAGCAATTCTCAACATTACTTCTCGTTTTATGCCACCCATACCGGGGGAGTATATCAAACGGTGTCCGGTGTGACTAGCGGTAGTGAGTATGCATTTAACATGTATGTCTATGTATGGTCGTCAAATTCGGGTGATTTGAATGTGAGCGCAGATGATGGCGATGTGCTTGTACAAGTTGGGATTGATCCTACTGGAGGGATCGACCCCAGTAGCGACGATATTCTGTGGTCAGTGGCTAGAGAGGAATATGATACGTTTGGGTTACATAGTATCACTGCGCTCTCGGAATCCAGTAGCATCACCGTGTTCGTAAAGTCGCAGGTCGGCTTTCCGGTTGCCAATAGTAGTGTATACCTAGACGATGCTTCGCTTGCTTTAGTTACCGAGGGTGACACTCTCGATGTAGCAACGGAAACGCCTACCGTGACTCCGACAAGCTCACAAACTCCTTCACCCACTCAAACAGTGCAACCAACCCCAACGTCGGAAGATGAAATAGTCGTTAGCGATACTCCAAGCCCTTCACCAATATCTTCAGCGACGTTTACGCCTACGACGATTCCAACCGAAAGCCCAATCAGTGAAACCTTCCCAGGAACAATCGTTCACACCGTAAGGCAAGGGGATACGATCTCTCAGATTGCTGCATTGTACGGAAGTAGCATCGTAGCTATTCAACAAGCAAATCAACTACCCAATGCCAACGCAATAATTGGAATTGGAGATGCCTTAATTGTTCCCGTTGCCTTGATTGTTGTAACGTCCACTCCCACCTCTGCTGTGGCAATAACGTTCACCCCCACTTCTGCTGTGGGGATAACTGCGACCGCCACCACTGTTAGCGCAACGGCTACGCCTGCCAATAATCCGCAAGGCGAGATCATTCAATATACGGTTCAAGCTGGGGACACACTCTCTGGGATTGCACGCCGATTCAATACATCTGTAGCGGCAGTCGCTCAACTAAATGGCATCGTTAATCCTGATCGTGTTTTGTTAGGGCAGACGTTACAAATTCCGTCGGCGCAAGTGGAAAGTGCTGCGACACCGCTCCCAGAATCACCTGTTTCAACCCCACAAGAAACCCCGACTCTACAGACTTACGTGGTTCTGCCTGGTGACAATCTCTATCGACTTTCGTTGCGCTTTAACGTAACGCTTGCGGAGCTAGTGGAAGAAAACGGCCTTGCTAATCCTAATCTGATTCAAGTTGGGGAAACATTGAGGATTCCATAACCCAATTGACGGTGGGCACTCAACTTTTGAATGAAACGACTGGTAGCGTAGTTTTGCCCACTGCAAAACTATGCTCCAGTTTTTGGTGTCGTCTGGTCGGGATACAGTTTCGCCAATCGTTATTAGTTGGATACGGTATCATCGTTGATTGTAAACATGAGAGCATAGCACGAACGTCTATTCACATGTTCAATGTTTATTTTCCTATTGGCGTTGTGTGGCTAGATAGCCAATTAAAGGTAGTAGACTGTGTTCTAGCCAAACCTTGGCGACCTTACTATGCGTCCAATAAACCTGCTCGCTACTTCATTGAAGCACTGCCCACCATACTTGACCTAGTAAATATTGGCGATCGGCTCGCGTTCTTACATGACTATGAAACCTAGACGCTCCTTGAGCATGCTAATTCTCGCGATTGGATTAGCGACAATGGGTAAAAGCCTGTTGAACGCTCAAAACCAAGTTGTTCACGTAGTTCAGCGAGGCGAAACCCTGATGCAAATCGCTGAACAATATCGCACAGATATGACCACCATAGCAGAAGCAAATGGAATTCGTGACATCAATCGAATCAATGTTGGGCAGAGTTTGATAATCCCTATTTCTGTGGCTGAAATGGGGCAAAATCAAGTCATTCATATTGTGCGAGCCGGAGAGTCTGTCCAGAGTATTGCGGATCTATATGGCATTACTACTGAAAAGTTACTGGAAATGAATCCACAAGCGGATGTTAACAACATCATCATTGGACAGTCACTTTACTTAGACGCGAGCATCCTCACTCGACAGTCTCCCATCCAACCCCTCAGCATTGGTGGAAATAGTGAAACCAGTTTTATACACTTTGTACAGTCGGGTGAAACGCTATTCAAAATAGCCCAGCAATATGACACAACGGTCAATGATTTGGCGACGCTTAATCAAATATCAGACCCAACCTTAATCATGGTCAATCAACCATTATTGGTGCCCGGCGTTACCTTGCCAGAAGTTGCTCTGGATGTTCCAGCTATCATCACTGGCTTGAGCATTAATCCGCTACTTTTTGTTGAAGGCGAAACCGCTCAAGTTGTCTTGACGACTAACCGCACGGCAAGCGTCAGTGGAGAGTTTTTACAGCGATCCTTGAATGTTGCCACCGACACTGCTGGCATGACGCATCGTATTCTGATTGGCATCCCAATTTTCACTGGAACAGGTGTTTACCCTTTAACTTTGCAGATTAGCGATGGCACAACCACTGACAACCTCACCATGAACATCCAAGTTATTTCTGGCGGATATGGGCAAGAAACAATTCAGTTGATAGAAGGTCGAGAAGAGCTCCTTACGCCTGCTGTCGAGGAAGAAGAATTAAAGCTACTGCGCACAGTCATGACGAAGTTCAACCCTGATCGTTATTTTGTATCGCGCTTCAGCCTACCCGCAGCGGCAAGTTTGACCTCCGCATTTGGTACGCGACGTTCCTACAATGGTGGAGCGTTTGATCGTTTTCATAGTGGGGCAGATTTTGCTGGTGTGCCGGGAACACCTATTCTTGCGCCGGCAGATGGACAAGTTGTAATGGTAGATACGCTTAATATTCGTGGCAAAGCCACCCTGATAGATCATGGTTGGGGGGTCTACACAGGTTATTGGCACCAAAATGAGATTTATGTGCAACTAGGGGAGCGTGTTCAAGTTGGACAAGTGATTGGGACGATAGGCTCTACAGGGAGGGTGACGGGGGCGCATCTGCACTGGGAGATTTGGGTCAATGGCGTGCCAACTGACCCAATGCAATGGGTGCAGGAGTCTTTCAGCCCCTAGTTGAGGCTTTCGGATTCAGGTAGATGAGCTGAATAGAGATTTATGATTGGGGAATCGGGAACGGTGTGGTGTAAACGACACCGCGCTTCGTAGGCTTCATGCGCCCCCAACAGAACAATTGGGTCGTTGTAGCTGGCTGGGTTACCATTTACCAAACGTTGTGTGCGACAAGCGTCTTCCCCACAGATCGTGCAAATGGCACGAAGTTTGGTTACATCTTCAGCGCAGGACATCAATTCTGGCATACACCCAAAGGGTTCTGCTCGAAAGTCTAAATCCAACCCCGCTACGATGACGCGCAATCCTTTACGTGCAAGAAAGTTGACAATTGTAACCAGTTCACTATCTAAGAATTGAGCTTCATCAATTGCCACAACACTTGTTTCCAACTGTAACAATGTGATTATCTCTTTCGATAGATCAATCACCTCTGCTTTTTCAAATTGACCGCTATGGCTGGCAACCAGGTCTTCGCTATAGCGATTGTCAATACGAGGCTTGAAGAGTTGCACAGTCTGTTTAGCGATCGTTGCCCGTCGAACACGTCGAATGAGTTCCTCTGTCTTGCCACAAAACATACTTCCACAAATAACCTCTACGCGACCGTAACGATGTTTCATGTTTTGTTCCTCACTGCAACCTGAATATACAATAAAAAAGGCAGGCAAATTCCACCTACCTTCTTTCAGTCAATACACGTGCGACTTTATTCGTCTTGTCCGCTTGGAATCTCATAACCAGCAACACGGAGTGATTTCTTGATCTCAGCAAGAGCCTGCCGCCCAATGCCTTTTAGCTCCAAGAAGCCTTCATCTCCAATTTCAGAGAAGCGTGCAAGAAAGTCTCCAACCGTCTTGATGTCATTTTGTAGCAAAACATCGATGGTTGCCTTCTTGAATCCGGCTTCGGTGATAGGAACGTTCATGGGTGTTCTTGCTGTCTCCCGTTCTTGCGCTTTTGCAACAATGTTATCGCGTGAACGCAAGCGGTTCATAAACTTATCAACACGTCCTTCTGTATCCACGATGCGCTGTTCGCCCGTGTAAAATGGATGACAGGCGGAACAAATATCGGTGGAAATGGCTTTTACTGCAGCTCCTGTTTGCCACGTGTTGCCACAGGCACAGGTTACAACAGCCTCTGAGTACCACTTAGGATGTAAATCTTTCTTCATGATGTATTCCCTTTCACGACAGTATGGCGATAGCGATCCATACTGCACTTTTGCTTAAATTAATCCCCAGACGCAGGTTGTGGGGTTTCGTCAATTGGACGAACACTAATCATCTTCTGTCCTCTACGGTTACGCATCCGCTCAAATTGAACATAACCCTCAACAGTTGCAAAGATGGTGTAATCTTTACCCATGCCCACGTTCAAACCTGGATGAAATTTTGTGCCGTGTTGACGAACAATGATGTTTCCAGGAATAACGTACTCGCCGCCAAAAGCCTTTACGCCCAGTCGCTGTGAATTGCTGTCGCGCCCGTTGCTAGTAGAACCGCCACCTTTTTTATGAGCCATTGTGCATTCTCCCTATACAATTATTTCGTCAATCATAATGCGTGTGTAAATATGGCGATGACCCAACTTGCGACGATAGTTAGTACGTTGACGGTACTTATAAACGATCACCTTTTTGTCACGCCATTGTTTCATCACGGTAGCTTTTACTCGTGCACCGTTAACGGTAGGTTGCCCAACCGAGATCGTTTCGCCATTTCTTATGAAAAGGACTTCATCAATTTCAAAAGACTGACCTTCTTCAAAGTTGAGCTTCTCAACATCAAGATACTTACCCGCTTCTACGCGGTATTGTTTGCCGCCACAGCGGACAATTGCATACATATTGAACTCCAATCTTCGCTTTTACCACCGACGATGACTTTAATGCATCTAACGGGGAAAATTGGTGTCACCACCATACATAGAAATAGCCCCTGCAGGGGGGCAAAGTCGTAGTGTACACAAGGTTGGGAATAATGTCAATAAATGAAGGAGCTATCTCCAAATGAGAAAAAGCGATAGTCATTTCGCTTCGCTTCTTCATAGGCATTCATGGTGGTGTCGTAGCCTGCAAAAGAGGCAATCATCATCAACAAAGTGGACTTGGGCAGATGAAAGTTGGTGATGATGCCATCAACCACACGCCAATGATAACCGGGATAAATGAACAAGTTGGTTTCTTGTTCAAAGGCGGTCACTGGTCGCCACGCGCAACTTTCGGTGGGGGCTTGCGGATGGGCGGGGTTTCCGCCGGCACTCAAGATAGCCGCTGTCTCTAATGTGCGCGCGGAGGTTGTGCCGACGGCAATGACACGGTTTCCGCGCAGTTTTGCTTGATTTATCAAGTTTGCATCCACGCTGGAAAGGGTGGCAAACTCACTGTGCATGTGATGATCTTGAATCTTGTCAACTTTGACAGGTTGGAAAGTATCTAGCCCAATGTGTAGGGTGCAGTAAGCGAGTCGTATTCCCTTCTCACGCACCAGATGCGTCAGTAAATCTTCGGTGAAGTGCAAGCCAGCAGTGGGGGCGGCAACGGATCCCTCGCTTCGATTGTAGATGGTCTGGTAGCGTTCATGATCTCTCGGTTGTGTGTGAATATATGGGGGGAGTGGTACAGTTCCAATCGTGGTGAGATGAGGCATAATCGGCTCGTTGAATTCGATGATGCGCATTGAACCCTCTCGAATTTCCTTAACAGTTGCCATAATGAGAGACTGATCGACCATCAACTGATCCCCGACATGGATATTGCGCCCGCCGATCAACGCTTCCCAAACTGTTTGTGTCAAGGATTTCAAAAGCAGTATTTCTGCTTTACCGCCAGTCTTCGCTTTATGAGCCAGCACTCGTGCAGGTATCACGCGCGTGTCATTCAATACCAAAACATCGCCTGCTTCTAACCAGTCCCCAATTTGTCGGAAGACAGTGTGTGTAATGCGATTGTTCTGGCGATCGATCACCATCAGCTTAGAGCTGTCACGTGGTTCAACGGGTTTTTGGGCGATCAAAGATTGTGGTAAATTGTAATCAAAATCCGATACTTGCATGCTCATCTTTCCAACACTAAATCAGTCGGTCTTGTTGTTGCGGGTCATCGTTTGCATAGGGAATGCCCAAGTGCTCATAGGCGTTAGGGGTTGCTACTCTGCCTCGTGGTGTACGATCAATGAAGCCCAGTTGTAGCAAATAGGGTTCGTTGACATCCATAATCGTTGCGGGGTCTTCGCTTATCGAAGCGGCAATGGTTTCTAACCCCACTGGACCACCACTGAATTTTTCAATGATGGTGAGTAAAATTCTGCGATCGATATCATCTAATCCCAAGTGGTCTATTTCCATAAGGTTCAAAGCCTCGCCAGCAATGCGTCCTGTAATCGTGCCGTCCGCCTTAATCTGGGCAAAATCACGCACACGGCGCAGTAGTCGCAGAGCGATACGGGGTGTTCCACGTGAACGCCTAGCAATAGCAGATGCACCTTCTGCTGTGAGGGTTGCCCCCAGCATCTTGGACGCACGCACAATGATAAATTCCATAGATTGCTGGTCGTAATAGTCTAAACGGAATTGTGCACCAAAACGATCACGCAAGGGTCCCGCAAGAAGCGAGAGGCGCGTTGTTGCCCCGACAACGGTAAATCTGGGAAGGTTAATCCGCACATTCTTAGCGGCAGGTCCTTTGCCAATTATGATGTCTAAGGCAAAATCCTCCATAGCAGGATAAAGGACTTCCTCAACAGCACGCCCCAGACGATGGATTTCATCGATGAACAGGATGTCGCCTTTTTTGACATGGGTCAGAATCGCTGCTAGATCACCTGCGCGTTCTATTGTCGGACCGGCCGTGATATGAACCTTGACCGTCAATTCATTGGCGATCACATGTGCAAGGGAGGTCTTTCCTAAACCGGGGGGTCCGTAGAATAGAATATGATCTATGGGGTCTTGTCGCTTTTTTGCCGCTTCAATCATGATTTGAAGGTTATCTTTTACCCGATCTTGCCCAACAATATCAGATAGTAACTTTGGACGGAGGGCAATATTCTCGCGTTCGTTTTTTATCTTTGCGCCGTCTACAATACGTCCATCTTTTTCCATTTGCACAATTCCCAGCATATAGCTTTTCAATGTAATATAACTGGGTTTGTGCTTAAAATACACACACACTGTTTAAATAGGGGAAAGCGTATCGTGAGCAATGTGTTTGTTTCAAAACATCCGTTGGTTCAACATAAGTTGACAGCTCTGCGCGATGTAAATACAGCCCATCGTGATTTTCGGTCGTTGGTACGCGAATTGGCGATGCTGCTAACTTATGAGTCCACTTTGGATTTGCAACTCGAAGAGAAACAAGTGTCAACGCCAATGGGAATTGCACATGGCAAGAAGTCAAGAGAAATTGGGTTGATTCCTATCCTACGTGCGGGGCTTGGCATGACGGATGGGGTGATGGCTTTGCTTCCGAGTGTTCAAGTTTGGCATATCGGGCTATACCGTGATGAAAAGACGCTACAACCCGTTGAGTATTACAACAAATTGCCCAATGATCCAACGGTTCAAGTCTGTATCGTCCTAGACCCAATGCTCGCAACAGGTGGTTCTGCAGTGGCAACCATCACCATCTTGAAGCGTTGGGGGGTTGAGCGGATTAAATTCATGGGATTGATCGCAGCACCAGAAGGGATTGATCGCCTGACCACGGTACACCCTGATGTAGACATTCACATCGGCGCAATTGATAGCCACTTGAACGAGATTGGCTTCATTGTGCCCGGTCTTGGCGATGCCGGTGATCGCATGTTTGGTACATAGGAACTAGCATGGAATTTATAAAGGAATACGTCTTCGTCTTTATTTTAGCGTTTACAACCACGCTCGCGTTTATTCCCTTTGCTAATTATTTAGCTCATCGGTGGGGGGTGATCGCATTACCTGGCGGGCGACGTAAACATAAAGGGGCTATTCCTAGTTTAGGTGGGTTGGCAATTTTTCTGGGATTCAGCGTTGCCGTGATTGTGGCACAATTTCTACCTATACCCAGATATGATCCCAAAGAAATTATTCGCTTTGTTGGGTTAATGCTGGGTGCGCTTGTTATTGTCGTGATGGGAATCATAGACGACATCTTTGAGTTAGATGCGTTGCCCCTATTCATGGGGCAGATTGCAACTTCCAGCATTGCTATCGCGTTTTTAATTTTCATTGAACAGGTCAACAACCCATTCAGCAATCAACCGCTCAAATGGGCGCACTGGTTTACGGTTAGCGTTAGTTTGTTCTGGTTCATTATGATGATAAACACCGTGAATTTCTTGGATGGGTTAGATGGTTTGGCTGGCGGTGTCGTCCTGATCGCAGGGTTGCTTTTATTCGTCAATAGTGCTTTTCGGATTGTGCCCGCCCAAACGAGTGTTAGCTTACTACCACTGGCACTTACAGGATGCTTGTTGGCCTTCCTGCTATTCAACTTTCACCCTGCGCGATTGTTCATGGGATCAAGCGGTGCCCAATTTTTAGGGTATGTCTTGGGAGCACTCAGCATTATAGGTGGTGCGAAGATGGCAACCGTTCTCTTGGTGATGGGGCTTCCGATCATGGATGTCTTTTGGCAGGCGATCTCCAGACTCTTACAAGGACGCAGTCCCTTTGAGGGAGATCGGGGGCATTTGCACTTCCGCCTAGTTGATCTCCATTTCCCACAACGCCCGATCGTGTTGTCATACTATGCTTTCTGTCTTTCTTTCGGGATGGTTACGGTCTTCACGGGAAGTCGAATAATCAAACTGATTGCGCTGTTGAGCATAACCCTAATTGGAGTTTTTACTTTTATTTGGCTAATAAAGGCGCAAGCGAAGCAAGTCCGTGATGAAAAAAATATTGCTTAACCTTGCAATTTTTCACCTTGATTTTCAATGAGGGTTGCACCAGCTCGTTCAAGGCGTTCCTTTAAGAGCGGAGCGGCATCCTTTCCAAACACAACGGTATGAATAGGCGTAACGGGAATGATGCCCGGCGCGCCTGGTATGGGCAGTGAATGCTGATAGATGCTAGATAGGTTAGAACGTGTTACACGTTGACCGCGTTTTTCGGAAAGTTGAGCGCGTTGTTTTTGTAGGTCACGCTCGCGCTTTGCCAGTCTCTCTTTTCGTGTCATGGCGATCAATTTGCCATTAACGAAATCGGCACTGTCTCCGGTAATCAACTCAATCGTGTTTTCGATGATTGCTAGAATAATAACCATGATGAAATCAATAACCATAATCATCAGGATGATACCCGATACAACATTGATAAAATCTGTGATCGGGCCCCTCAGCGTTGCGATGACCACTTGATTTCCTACGCCCAGCAATGCCATAACAACAGCAATTCCGCCGAGCGGAATGATTAGTCTCCCTAGTGGGCGAAAGTCTTTTATGTCAGGCAGCATCGTGTTGCCAACAGCAAACGTAAAATAAAACCAAAGCCAAAAGTCTGTGCGAAAAAGTAAGTGGGTGATGGCATCCTGTAAAGAGGTTGGCGTGCCTGCCTGGGCTTTTGCTAGTACCGTGAGGATATCGAAAACATTGAATGCCACCATCCAAACGATGCTTGCGCCAATTAGTGTGGGCAGAAGTTTAATGATGGTAACGCGCCAAAGCGGGGCATTCTTATGCAACTTAACGAAATTTAACTCTAACTGAGCGATCTCCTGTTTCTGTGGATAGCGCAACGCGCTTTCTGCCCGAACATTGAGGATTCCCGCAGCTATCCAATAAATGGTTTCATAGATGACGACGCCGGGCATGAAGAACGTATAATAAAGAATGGTTGTTGTATGATAATTTTTGGTCAACAACCATCCAACCTTGAAAATATGCTGATGTAGCCACCGCTCTAACCGGGTAAAAATTCCCACTAAAGTGACTACAACCAAGAAAGGAAAGAGGGATTCTATAAAACTTGTCAGTTCTTAGAGTCCCTTTGCTTCAGCAGTTTGTTTAATGAGTTGGGTGAAGTCATCCACTTTTAAGGACGCGCCACCAACCAATGCCCCGTCAATTTCGGGTTGTTGCATGTACGCCAGCATGTTGGAGGGGTTAACACTTCCTCCATATTGAATGCGCATGGCTTGGGCAGTCTCTTCTCCAAACAATGTGGCAATAGTGGGACGGATCACCTCACCGATTACGCGGTTAGCATCTTCGGGCTTTGCGTTTAACCCTGTGCCGATCGCCCAGATTGGCTCATAGGCTAGAATGATTGTGCTTGCAGCATGGGCATCAAGGTTCGCCAGCGCACCTTGTAATTGCTTATGTAGCACTTCTGTGGTTAGATGCGCCTCTAATTCGTCTTTTGTTTCGCCAAGGGCGACAATAGGAGTGAATCCATATTGTAGGGCAGCGTGTAACTTCTTATTGACCGTTTCATCCGTCTCTGCCAAATAAGCACGGTTTTCAGAGTGACCAATGATAACAAAGTCAATATAGCCTTTAAGCATCTCTCCAGAGGTTTGAGAGGTAAACGCTCCTTCTTGCTTCCAGTGCAGAGTTTGTGCCCCCACTTTAAGAGGGGAGTCCTTCAAGACTTCTGAGACTGTTGGAATCGCCATGAAATTTGGACAAACGACCTTATCAATGGCAAAATAGGTTTCGATTTTCGGTAACAACTCTTGTACGAAAGCGACGGATTCTGCTACCGTCTTGTACATCTTCCAATTGCCGGCAATGATGGGACGACGCATTGATAACCTCACCTAAGAATCTTTTAATGCCACAAGACCAGGCAGTGCTTTACCTTCTAGCAGTTCAAGGCTGGCACCTCCACCCGTAGAAACATGCGAAACCCGTTCTGCTAGACCCACTTTTTCAATTGCAGCGGCAGAATCTCCCCCACCGATGATGGTTTTAACTCCCAATTCGGTGATCTCTGCAAGGGTTTTCGCAATCGCATTTGTACCGTTGGCGTAGATAGAAATTTCAAAAACGCCTACAGGACCATTCCATATAACCGTTTTAGCAGCTGATAAGATAGCTCGATATTTCTCAATCGTCTTGGGTCCAATGTCGAATGACTCCCAACCTGCTGGAATACCATTTGCCAAGTCAACTACTTGTGTATTGGCATTCTCATTGAAGGCATCTCCTGAAACGGAATCATCTGGGATCACGATTTTGTCACCGTGTTTCTCCATTAATCCCCGTACCAGATCAAGCGCGTCACGATCGACGAGGGAATTTGCCATTGCATAACCGCGCGCGGTGTTGAATGTATTTGCAATCCCTCCACCTACGAGCAACATATCGACCTTGTCAAGAAGATTTTCAATCACCTTGACTTTGTCGGAAACTTTTGCGCCACCCATTATCCCAACAAAGGGACGTTCTGGTGCTTCGATCGCTTTAGACAGGTAATCAATTTCTTTTTCCATCAAGAAGCCGGCATAAGCGGGTAGATATTTTGCAACCCCCACATTAGAAGCATGAGCGCGGTGTGCTGTACCAAAGGCATCATTGACGAACACTTCGCCATGCTTGGCGAGGGCTTCAGATACTTGTGAATCATTCTTCTCGTCGCCCTTATAGTAGCGCGTATTCTCTAACAGAAGAATGCCGCCATCAGTTACGGATTGCACAGCAGCTTGTGCTTGCTCGCCAATACAGTCTTCAACAAATGTTACCTGCGTATTCATCAATTCTGCCAAACGCTCGGCAACGGGTTGAAGTGACATGGATGGATCACGTTGTCCATCAGGGCGACCCAAATGCGACATCAAGGTGATTGAAGTTGGCTTTTGTTGGGCAAT